>Ga0209902_101334_pt1 | contig 12669 bp, 14 predicted proteins | sample FECB27metaG_FD_188304 | JGI IMG/M metagenome (GOLD analysis project Ga0209902, IMG submission 188304) | Cyanobacterial communities from the Joint Genome Institute, California, USA - FECB-27 (SPAdes) (version 2) | ecosystem: Environmental > Aquatic > Thermal springs > Hot (42-90C) > Microbial mats...
GCCACCACTTCGGCCGCGACGATCGCGATTCCCTATGGCTTCAAGCGCGTGATCGATCGCGGCTTCGGCCCGGGCGCGAACGACTCCGTCGCCACATCCTTTCACTATCTGCTGATGATCGTCGCCGTGCTGGCGGTGGCGACGGCGATACGCTTCTATTTCGTGTCGTGGCTTGGCGAACGCGTCGTCGCGGATATCCGCGCGAGCGTTCAGCAGCACCTGCTGCGCCTCGCCCCGCGTTTCTTCGAAGAGAATCGCCCATCCGAAATCGCATCGCGACTGACGTCGGACACGGCGCTGATCGAACAGGTCGTCGGCACGACGGTTTCGGTCGCCCTGCGCAATCTGTTTACCGGCGTCGGCGGCATGGTCTATCTTTTCGCGATCTCACCGAAGCTGGCGGGCATGCTGATGCTCGGCATACCGCTGGTCATCGCGCCGATCGTGCTGCTGGGCCGGCGCGTGCGAAACTTTTCGCGGACGTCGCAGGATCGGGTCGCCGAGGTGGGTTCCATCGCCAACGAGACGCTGGGCGCGATGAAGATCGTGCAAGCCTTCGGCCAGGAAACGCGCGAGGCCCAGCGGTTCCAGAAGGCGGTCGACGCCACCTTCAACGCCGCTCGCAAGCGCATAGCGCTGCGGGCACTGATGACCGCGATCGTCATCGGCCTGATCTTCGGATCGATCACCATGGTTCTGTGGGAAGGCGCGGTCGACGTCGCCGCCGGCCGGATCAGCGGCGGCTCGATCGCGGCATTCGTACTGACCGGCGGGATCGTCGCGGGCGCGTTCGGCGCGCTGACCGAAGTCTATGGAGATCTGCTGCGCGGTGCTGGCGCGGCCGGACGGCTGGCCGAATTGCTCAAGGAACAACCGGACATCCGCCCGCCGGCCAATCCGGTCGCGTTTCCCCAGCCGACGCGCGGCGTGATCGAATTCGATACGGTGACCTTCCACTATCCCATGCGCCCCGACGCGCCCGCGCTTCACGATTTCTCGCTGAAGGTCGCATCGGGCGAGACGGTCGCGGTCGTCGGGCCGTCGGGTGCCGGCAAGTCGACGCTGTTCCAGCTCATCCAGCGCTTCTACGATCCCGATGCCGGCCGCGTGCTGCTCGACGGCATCGCCCTGCCCGATGCGGATCCGGCGGATATCCGAGCACGGATCGCGATGGTCCCGCAGGAAACCGTGATCTTCGCCGCGTCGGCGCGCGACAATCTGCGCTATGGCAATTGGGATGCACCGGACGAGGCGCTGTGGGCCGCGGCCGAAGCCGCCAATGCCGCCGAATTCCTCCGCAAGCTGCCCGACGGGCTCGACACTTTCATGGGCGAAGGCGGCGCGCGTCTGTCGGGCGGGCAGCGCCAGCGCATGGCCATCGCGCGCGCGATCCTGCGCGATGCCCCTGTCCTCCTTCTCGACGAGGCGACGTCCGCGCTGGACGCCCAATCCGAACGGCTGGTCCAGCAGGCGCTGGAACGGCTGATGGCCGACCGCACGACGATCGTCATCGCCCACCGGCTGGCCACCGTGCGCAGCGCCGATCGCATCGTCGTGATGGACGACGGCCGCATCGTCGAGCAGGGCGATCATGACAGCCTGACCTCCGACGGCGGCCTCTATGCGCGCCTGGCGCGGCTGCAGTTCGACGGTGCGCTCAGCTGACGGCGCGGCCCCCGTTGCCAATCCGATCGTCGCGCCCTAAATAAGCGCCAACATCAAGAGTTGGGGCGACGCCCAACGCCAACCTGCCTCTCCGGGCAAGGTGGCGCTCCCGCAAGGGAGGATGTGGCCGAGCCGGCAACCAAGCGGATCAAGCCACGAGCGTCTGTCCCACCATCTGAGGACGAACGCGACGATGCCGATCAAGATTCCCGACGATTTGCCAGCCTTTCGCACCCTGGAGTCCGAAGGGGTCATGGTCATGCGGGAAGCCGACGCGATCCGTCAGGACATCCGGCCGCTGCGCATCGGGTTGCTCAACCTGATGCCCAACAAGATCAGCACCGAGACGCAGATCGCGCGGCTGATCGGAGCGACGCCGCTTCAGGTGGAGCTGACTTTGGTCCGGCTGACCGAGCATGTCGCGCGCAACACGCCGGCCGATCACATGGCGTCCTTCTATCGCCCCTGGGCGGACGTGAACGCCGAGCGTTTCGACGGCTTCGTGATCACCGGCGCGCCGGTCGAGCGCCTGCCGTTCGAGCATGTGACCTATTGGGACGAGATGCGCCGCATCCTCGACTGGACGCAGACGCACGTCCATAGCTGCTTCAACATCTGCTGGGCGGCGCAGGCGGCAGTCCACCATTTCCACGGCATGCCCAAATACGAGCTGCCGGCAAAATCGTCGGGCATCTTCCGGCACCGCAACCTGCAGCCCGCCTCGCCCTATCTGCGCGGCTTTTCGGACGATTTCTCGATCCCCGTCTCGCGCTGGACCGAGGTGCGGCGCGAGGACATCCCGGCCGATGGGGGCATCACCGTGCTGGCGGAAAGCGAGGAGACCGGGCTGTGCCTGCTCGACGATCCGCGCTTCCGCTCGCTGCACATGTTCAACCATGTCGAATATGACACGACGAGCCTGGCGGACGAATATCACCGCGACAGCGCCATCACGCCCGGCGTGCCGGTTCCGCTCAATTACTTCCCGTCCGACGACCCCGGCCGGCCGCCCGAAAATCGCTGGCGGAGCCATGCCCATCTGCTGTTCGGCAACTGGATCAACCAGATCTACCAGACGACGCCGTTCGAACTGTAAGGCGATCGTCTCCGTGGTTCCGCATGAGCCTGGAGACGATCGTGCCCTCGCCCGAATCCATGGACGCCCTATTCCGTTGCGGCGGTCGATGAATTCGGTTGTGCGTCCTCCAGCGGCCCCTCCACGACCTCGGACGCGTGTTTCTGAAGCTTGGCCGGCAGAGCGACCGGAGCGCCCTTCCACGGGTTCATCGCGACACAGTGGCCGCTATGATCTCCGCACTGGCGCACTTCGCCCGTATGACTATCGATCACGACGATGACGTGCTCGTCGTCCGCAATCCGTGCCAGGGCGGCATCGGCCGGCTCGGGTGATACGGCCATCTGCGACCAGAGTGGGCCGGCTTCGAAAACCCCGATACCCGAAAATCGTCCCTGATCCTTCGCGCTTTCGGGCGTGGCGGCAATCTGCTCGCCACACGCGGAGACCAGCAGGGTCATTGCTATCGCGCCGATCATCGTGAAACGCATGCGATCCTCCTCATCGACCGCCGCATCATGACACGGAGCAGCGGGGCTTTCCATCGCAGTCACATGCGACGAACCACATCAAACCCCCAGCCACTCCAGCCCGCCATCCAGCGCGTCGGCCGAATAATCGACCTGTAGCACGCGACGGCGCGCCGTGGTGCGCGACGCGTCGGAGGCGTGGAGGATCGGCGTCGCATAGACCCAGATATCGCCCCGCGCCGCCAGGCAGGCGGCACGGCCGCAGCGCTCGACCACAGCGTCGATATCGGGTTCCGCGATGCGGCCGAGCCGGTGCGAGCCCGGTGCGATCAGCAGCGGCGCGTTGTCGGCGGTCACGGGATCCAGATGGACGCGGAGCGTCACCATGCGCTCAAGCAACGAGAAGGGCGGCGCCACATGCTGCAAGCCTGATTTGACCGTCCAGGGGCCATAGCCGGGCATTTCGATGCGATCGCGGACGACGATCGTGCGATCCTGATGCCAGGCAAGCGACCAGTTGGCGTCGGCGCTCTTGTCGAACAGGATCGCGCGGACCGGCCGGGCGCCCGCGCCCAGTGCCTCCGCGGCGACCGCGCCGATCGCAGCCGGGGACATGAGAAGGTCGGCAAGCCCGGCAAGGCCGTGAAGACGGATGCCGGCGCGGTCGGCAGGCAGGGTTGCCGCGATCCGCTCCAGCGCTTCGAGTGTTTCCTCGCCAGCCGCACCCGCACGCAGTGTGGCGCCATGTTCGTCCAGCCTCATCGCGATCCCTGATAGCCGCGATCCTCGCCGCAGACCGACAAGAATTTGCCTTTGCTTTCGATCCGCTTTCGTGATGCTAGGCGCACGGTAAAACCGCCGGCCGCCTGTGCGGCCTTCAAGGCGGCGAATAGGGGATCGGGATGTCCGTGCATATCGTTTCGGTCGGCGTGCTGGCGCTGGTCTTCCTGATCGCCACTCTGCGTCCGATCAATATGGGCCTGCTCGCATTCGCCGCCGCATTCGGCATCGGCAGCCTGCTGGCCGATACGCCCGCCAAGGACGTGCTCGCCGGATTTCCCGCCGACCTGTTCGTCACGCTGGTCGGGATCACCTTCCTGTTCGCGATCGCCGAGCGCAACGGCGCGATCGACTGGATCGTTCGCGGGCTGGCGCGGCTTGCCGGCGAACGGGCGGTGATGATGCCCTGGGTCGTTTTCGCCGCGGCGGCCGCGCTCACCGCCTTCGGCGCGCTCGGCCCCGCCGCGGTCGCGATCGTCGCGCCCGTCGCGCTCCGCTTCGCCGCGCGCCATCGGATCAGCCCGCTCATGATGGGCCTGATGGTCATCCACGGCGCGCAGGCCGGCGCGTTCTCCCCGACGTCCATCTATGGCGGGATCACCAATGGCGTGATCGCCCAGGCGGGCATCGATCCCGCACCCATCGCACTGTTCCTTGCCAGTTTCGGTTTCAATACGGTCGTCGCGATCGCGGTCTTCGTGGCATTGGGCGGCTACCGACTGCTGCGCGATCCGCCGGAGCCGATGGAAGAGGAAGCCGACAGCGAGGGCGCCGAGGATCTCGGACGCGAACGGCTCTTCACACTGATCGTGCTCGCCGTGACCGCGGTTGCGGCGATCGGCTTCGACGCGAATATCGGTGTGCTCGCAATGGCAGCTTCCGCGCTGCTCGCCATCGCCGCGCCGCGATCGCAAAAGGGCGCGGTCGATCGGGTCGCCTGGTCCACGGTGCTGCTGATCTGCGGCGTGGTGACTTATGTCGCGCTGCTGCAGAAACTGGGGACGGTGACGGTCGCGGGCGATGCGATCGCAGCCATCGGCATGCCGCTGATCGGCGGCCTGCTGCTCTGCTATCTGGGCGGCGTGGTCTCGGCATTCGCGTCGTCCACCGCGCTGCTCGGCATCGTGGTGCCGCTTGCCCTGCCCTTCCTTGCCGCCAGCGACATGGATCCGATCGGCACCGTCATCGCGATCGCCATATCGACGACGATCGTCGACACATCGCCCTTTTCCACCAATGGCGCGCTGGTCGTCGCCAATGCCCGTCCGGAACGGCGCGACGCATTGTTCCGCCAGTTGCTGTTCTACAGCGCGATCGTGACGGCGGCGGGACCGCTGCTGGCCTGGGCGGTCTTTGTGCTGCCCTCCTGACCGGCGGGTTCGCCAACCCGTCGGGTGCGGTGGATGACAATCTCCGCGACGATCAGATTGGGTACCCAGCACAGAAAGGATATCGCGCGGTATCCGTCGAGGAAATCGACGCCCAGCAGCGGCCTCAGCCCCAGATAGATCCGCAGCGTCACCGCGGCGAAGGTGAGCGCGAACGATCGGATCATCCAGATGCGGTGCCGGTCGAAGCGGCGCTGGCGGGCGGTCTGCCAGCCCGCGAGATTCGCGACCAGCCAGGCGATGCCGAGCCCGCCGAACCCCATCGTCGCGATCGGCCCGGCGGTCGATCCGAAGGCGAGCGCGATGCCGGACACCGCACCGACAAGGCAGCTCGCTACATAGATCCGGCCGATCCGGCGATGGACCGCCGGCATGGTCGCCCGCACGCGCGGCAGGAACTGAACGGCGACGAGCAACAACGCGGTGGCCGCGCCGGCGACATGCAGCGACAGCCATGGCCGGGCAAATGCATTGGCGATGATGGTGGGCGCCAGCGGCCCGACCGATGCGAGGTAGCGATAGGAGAAGAGGGCGACGCCGATGCTGGACAGCGCGCCCGCGATCCAGAATCCGGTCGCAATCCGTTGGGGTCGGGCGATGTTGGTCATGGGGTTCCTCGCGCTATGGCTATCGGGTCACTCCCGATTGCGGGCGCCGGACCGGCTGGCTAGGCTGGTTTGCGCGAACGGTGCCGATGCTGCGCGAATGGGGCGGCGGATATGACGGGGGGGCATGGCGACAGGACGGATATCTTGGCGCCGGATCGCCGCTGAGGCCGGTTTGCTGGTCGCGCTCGGCCTCTTCATGGGTGCGATCGGGCCTTATGATACCGATCGCCTGTCCGCCGTGCAGCGGCACACCTATTGGCTGATCTGCATCGTCGGCGGCGGCACGATCGGCATCGCGATCGACGAGGCGATGGGCCGCAGGATCGCTCCCGGTTGGTTGCGCGTGGTCGGCGTCGCCGTGCTCATGACGCCTTGCGTCACCCTGCTCGTCGAACTGACCGGGCATTGGCTGGGCGGCCATCCGCTGGGCATCGCGCGCGGGCTGCGCAATCTGTGGAACGTGTTCGCGATCGCCCTGCCCGTGATGGCGATCCGTGCGCTCGCCTGGCGACAGCCGGTGCGCGAAGTCGAGACGCGGACCCTGTTCGCGCCGCCGCCACCCGAAGCGGAAGCCGCCTTCCGCGCGCGGCTGTCGGCGAAGCGCCGCGATGCGCGAGTGATCGCCATCGAAGCGCACGACCATTATCTGCGCGTCCATACCGATCGGGGTGTCGAATTGCTGACGATGCGCTTTGCCGACGCCATGGATGAACTCGCGCTGGTCCACGGCCATCGCCTGCATAGATCATGGTGGGCGGCTGCCGATGGGATCGAACATATCGCCTGGCGCCGGGGCGGCAGCGGTGAGGCGCGCCTGCACGGAGACCTGATCGCCCCGGTCAGCCGCGGTCACGCTGCGGCGCTGAAAGCGGCGGGCTGGTTCTAACCACGCACACAGAACCGCCCATCCTGAGGAACCGTTGAGCGAAGTCGAAACGGCACCTTGGATCCTGCGTCCTTCGAGGCAGCCTTCGCTACGCCGCTGCGCAGCTACTCAGTCTTTCCTCAGGATGGACGGGTAGGAGAAGGCGGAGGCACGCAATGGGCCCCGCCAAGGCCTCACATTCTGCGTATAGAAAAAGGGCGGACCTTTCGGCCCGCCCCAATTCTTGTTCCAGATCCCGTGGATCAGAATGCGCGATACTGTTCGTTGCCGACGAAGCCCATTTTTGTGACTTCGGACTTCTTGATGATCGCAAGCACCTGATCGACCGTGTCGTAACGGGCCTGGGCGTCGGGCTGGAAGTGCAGCTCGGGCTCGGGCTCCATCACCTTGGTGCGGTCGAGATACTGGCGCAGCGTCACCCGATCGATCGGGGCGCCGTTCCAATAGACCACGCCAGCGGGGTCGATGGTGATCTTGTTCTTCTCGGGATCGATCGGCGGCGGATTCTGCCGCGCATTCGGATCGTCGATCGGAAGGTCGATCTTCACCGCGTGGGTCTGGATCGGGATGGTGATGATGAACATGATGAGGAGAACGAGCATGACGTCGATCAACGGCGTCGTATTCATTTCCATCATCGGCTCGCCGTCATCGCGGCCACCGCTCATTGCCATGTCAAACTACTCCTGATCTCAGAGACGCTGGGCCACGAAGCTGCCCGGGGGCGGCTCCGAGATAAAGCCGACGCGTGCGAAACCGGCCATCTGCATCGTGAAGATCGTTCCACCGATGCAGCGATAGGGCGTGTTCACGTCGCCGCGGATATGCGCTTCGGGCATGTCCTCGGCAGTGAAGTTCGCCAGGCCGCCCTTTTTCTCGATCTCCGCCTTCAGCTTGTCGACCGCACGGTTGAGCAATTCCTGCGAATTGACGCGCGTGAGGTTCCAATAAACCTCGCATTCGCCGTTCGAAGCAGCCCGGACCGAGAGAGAAACATTCTCGGGCTTGGTGGTGGTCGGATCGTGGCGCACTTCGGGGAGCTTCAAGTCCACCGTCTGGATCACGACGGGAACGGCGATCAGGAAGATGATCAGGAGCACCAGCATGACGTCCACGAGAGGCGTCGTGTTGATGTCGGACATCGGGGTTTCGTCGCCGCCGCCGTCGCCTACGCTCATTGCCATTGTATTAGGATCCTATCCTGCTGAATTCCGGGCGCTCATGCGATCGCCCGCAAATGGCGGCGGCGGCGCGCCCATTGGCGCGCCGCCGCTGTCCGTTCAGGCCTTGGGCGCGCCAGCCGTGGTCGTGCCGACGCCGGGCTTCGGAGCCGAAGCCGGGGGAGCGACCTTCGCCGCACCGCGAGCCGCGATCGTCGGCTTCACAGCGCCGTTCGAAGCCATGTAGCCGAGCACGTCGTTCGCGAAAGCCGACAGGTCTTCAGCGATCGCCTTGTTGCGGCGCTGCAGCCAGTTGTACGCGAGCACCGCGGGAACGGCGACGACCAGACCGATGGCGGTCATGATGAGCGCTTCACCGACCGGGCCGGCGACGACGTCGATCGACGCCTGACCCGATGCACCGATCTTCACGAGCGCGCGGTAGATGCCGATAACGGTACCGAACAGACCGATGAACGGAGCGGTCGCGCCGACGGTGGCGAGGAAGGCCAGACCGCCGTTGAGCTTCGAGTTGATCGCAGCCTGGCTGCGCGAGAGCGATCCGTGCAGCCAGTCATGCGCCTCGACCGGATCGGTCAGCTTGCTGTGCTGTTCCTGAGCGGTCAGGCCGTCGTCGACGATCTGCTTGTAGGCCGAGTTCTTCTCGAGCTTGGCAGCGCCCTCGCGCAGGCTGGGGTTGCCCCAGAAGCTGGCGCGGACGCGCTTCGACTGGTTGATGATCTTCTGCTGGTCGAACAGCTTGGTGAACATGATGTAGAAGGAGAAGATCGACATCGCGACCAGGATCAGGAACACCGACCAGGCAATGACGCCACCCTGCTCAAGCGCGGCCCAAAGGCCGTAGGGGTTCTCTCCGCCATGTGCACCGGCGGCTCCGTTGGCGGCTGCGGCCGCTGCAATCTGGGTCAACATTCGGGATATTCCTCTTCAAAGTCTGAAAATGTTCAGGATGTTTTTATACGGTAACTAAGGAACTCAATCTTCCGGCAGCACCCACCGAACGCGACGCGACGATTTCGACCGGATGGGATTTCCGGCCTGGTCGACGGCGGGGCTGTAGCGAGCGCGACGCGTCAGCGAGGCACAGGCGGCACGATCGAGATCGGAGTTGCCGCTCGAAGCCGTAACGACGCAGTTCTCGACGCGGCCTTCGGTATTGATGTCCCACGAGATTCCGGTGGTGCCCTGGGCACCGGCACGGATCGCGGAGGGCGGATAGTCGTCGTTGGTGATCCAGCGTGCCGGGTCACCCTTTGCGCCCGCGGCCTTGCTGACGACGGGAGCCGGCGGCGGCGGCGGCGGCGCTGCGACCGGAGTCGGCGGCGACGGCGGCGGCGGACGGTCAACCGTGACGATCGCGGGCGGCGGCGCGACGTTCGTCTGAACGATCGGCGGCGGCGTCACGACCGGCGGAGGCTCGATCTGCTTTTCCGGCGGAGGTGGCGGCGGCTCTTCCTCTGGTGGTGGGGGCTCGTCTTCAACGTCGAAGACGTTCAGATCCTCGGCCGCCTTCTTGACCACATTATAGGCCAATCCAGTGACGAAGGCGTAGCCGAGCAACGCATGCAGCAGGACGACGACTATCATCGCCACCATGCGGCTCGAACTCATCGATTGATCAGCGTAAGCCATTCAGAAACGACACTCCCTCATATTCCTCGGATCGCGCAGGCTCGGAAAGCGGACGCACCAAGGCAAAGGCGCCAGGAGAACGTCATCGATCCGGTCCCGCCACGATTTTATGTCCTAAGGCAGAACCCGAGTCTCTATCGCTCCGTGCTTTTTGACGCAATTGCTTTGTTTCGTCTGCAACGTCCCTCATTCACTGAGGGTTGCATGCCCCGTTAATCCGATTTTTGCCATAAGCCCTGAGCCACGTTACGGAGAGTTTATGACGTTTGAAAGACTGGCGTTTCCGCTGTTTGCGGCCCTTGCGTTCGCCCCTGCGAGCCTTTCCGCCCAGACACCGCCTGCCCGCCCCGCCGCAACCCCGGCTTATGCCGCTACGGCATACACCTATGCCGATCTGGCCGATCTGGCAGTCAATGCACCCGTTGTCATCGACGCCCAGATCAAGTCGGCGATTCGCATCGAGCAAGGCGCACCGGCGGGCATGGCCCGCTTCTATGTCGAGGCGAACGTGCGCGCACTGATTCGCGGACCGGCGGGCAGCCCGGCACTGATCAATTATGTCGCGGACGTACCGCTCGACGCGCGCGGCAAGCCGCCGAAACTCAAGAAGATGCGCGTATTGCTGCTCGCCCGCCTCGTGCCCGGCAAGCCGGGCGCACTCCAGTTGATCGCCCCGCATGCGCAGATCACCTGGAACCAGCCGGTCGACACGCAGCTTCGCGCGATCCTGACCGAGTTGACCACCGCCGGCGCGCCGCCGCGCATGACCGGCATCCGCAGCGCCTTTCACGTTCCCGGCACCGTGCAGGGAGAGGGAGAGACCCAGATCTTCCTGCAGACGGAAACCGGTAACCAGGTCTCCTTCTCGATTCTCCGCCGGCCGGGCGAGATCGCGCGCTGGTCGGTCGCCCTGGGCGAGATCGTCGACGAAGCCGCCGGCCCGCCCAAACCGGGCAGCCTGCTATGGTACAGGCTGGCCTGCTCGCTGCCGGCGCAATTGCCCGAGCGTGCCATCGATCCGGGCGATCCGGCCAATGCCGCGCGAGCGCGCGAGGATTATCGGGTGGTGCGCGACGGCCTGGGTCCGTGCGAGCGCAATTACCCGGCGATTCCGTCCTCTTCGCGCCCCAGATAAAGGAAATCGCGGCCGAAGCTGCGCAGATGGGCGCCGCCGTCGACGAAGATCGTCTGGCCGGTGACCGCCCCTGCCCCCGCCAGATAGACAACGGCGTCGGCGACATCCTCGGGGTCCGGGAGCATGCCGAGCGGCATCTCCCGCTCGAGCCGGACCATCTGCGCCGGCAGATAATCCTCTGTCGGCAGGGTCAGCCCAGGCGCCACCGCGCAGACCCGCGCCTGCGGCGCCAATGCGCGCGCCAGCATGTCGGTGGCGCCGGCAAGTGCGAGTTTGGAAAGCGTATAGCTGACCTGATCGCCCGCCGGATGGACGATGCGCTGATCGAGGATGTTGACGATCACCGCAGCGTCGCCGCCGCTCGCGCGCGACGCGACGTCCCGTGCCAGCAGCACGGGCGCCGCGCTGTTGGTCATGAAATGCGCGACCAGCGTCTCGGCCGTCATCTCGTCCGGTCCGTCCAGGCCGAACATCGACGCATTGTTGACCAGCAAGGTCGGCGCCTGGCCGAAATGCGAGGCAACCCGGTCGACGAGCCCGGCCACCTGCCGCGAGTCAGACAGGTCGGCGGCGAATCCGTCCCAGATCGCCCCAGATTGGGTCAGGCGCGCGCGCAGCGCCGGATCGGGCTCCGGATGTTCGCGCGAGTGAAGGGCGAGCGCCCAGCCCGCCTCGGCGAGTCGGCCGGCGATCGCGGCGCCCAGCCTGTGGCAGCCGCCCGTGATCAGCGCGAGTTTCACCGCGCGCTCATCGACGGTGCCGCACCAGCGAGATGCCGATCGATTCGCCCGCCTCGGCGATCGCGATCTTGACGATCTCCACCTCGACCCGCTGGACCCGGGCATCCTGCACCATCAGCGTCTCGGCGATATGATCGGCGATCGCCTCGACCAGCGTGAAATGCTGCCCCTCGGGCAATGCCGTCGTGACGGCATGCTTGAGATCCATGTAGTTTTTCGACGCCGAAAGCGGGGTATCTGGATCGAACCGGTCCGGACAGTCCATGTCGACGCGCACCGATATGCGCAGAGGCTGGGGAAGATGGGTCTCTTCCGAATAGATGCCGGTGAGCACCGGCACCTCGAGATCGAGCACGCGCAACTGAAGACGATCGTCCATCGGGACCCTGTTCCAAGCCATTTCCGGCACCCGTATCACGGCTGGCGCGCGATTCACGCTTTTCTTGCGGCGCGGAGTCGCTAAATCGCCGCGACCACCGCCCAAAGGGCTTTTCACGAAAGGATCACGGGGTGTCGCATCCCGCCGGGATCGACGGTGCGGCCGCAATCGCGGACGCCACCGATACGATCAGCATCGTTCCGATTGCCGAGGTCGCCGATTTGGCGGTCGAGGCGCTGCTCGACCATGCTTTCGGCCCCGATCGACACGGACGAACCGCCTATCGCCTGCGTGCCGGCACGCAGGCGATCGCCGCGCTCAGCTTCGCGGCGCGCGATCATGCGGGCGCGCTGGTCGGCACGATCCAGGCCTGGCCCGTGCGGATCGGCGATGCGCCGCTGGTGATGGTCGGCCCGGTCGCGGTCGAACCCGCGGTCCAGCGCGGCGGCATCGGCCGCGCACTGATGCAGGCGATGCTCGACGCCGCCGACGCGGGCGGCTGGCCGCCGCTGATGATGATCGGCGATCCCGAATATTACGGGCGATTCTTCGGCTTCACGGCCGATGCGACAGGCGAATGGATCGTCGACGGCCCGGTCGAGCGCCATCGCCTGCTGGCGCGCGCCGCGCAGGGCCATGTCATGCCGGGCGCCGGCGAGGTGCTGCCCCGACCGGAATGACGCGGCCCAGCGTGTCGCGGATGGCGGATCGTCGCGGATCGCGCGTCGAT
>Ga0209902_101335_pt1 | contig 12653 bp, 11 predicted proteins | sample FECB27metaG_FD_188304 | JGI IMG/M metagenome (GOLD analysis project Ga0209902, IMG submission 188304) | Cyanobacterial communities from the Joint Genome Institute, California, USA - FECB-27 (SPAdes) (version 2) | ecosystem: Environmental > Aquatic > Thermal springs > Hot (42-90C) > Microbial mats...
TGGTCCATGATTTCGTGGATCGATTCTTCGGCCGCCGCCTGGCCGACCTCAGGCAGGGAACCGGCACCGAGGCCTTCGGTTACCACAGCGCCGAGCTGAACCAGCTTCGTGGCCTTCGACATGGTCAGCGCCTGGGCGTCGGTGTTGGCAACGATGAACTCAGTGCCCTCGAGACCTTCGGCAATCATGTTGTTGACGGCGTTGCCGCCGCCGCCGCCGACACCGATAACGGTGAGCTTCGGCCTCATTTCCGAGATCTCAGGTTTCTTGGAAGTGTTCATGGTTCCGTTTCCTGCGCAGCGCCCCTGCCCGAATCGGACCGGCTCAGGGAATCAGATTGATCGGGAAGCTGCAAGGAATAGCCTGTCGATTGCGGTTTTAAACCGGCAGATCCAGCCTTTTGCACGTGTAAGTGACGGGGTGGGCGTTCGATCTGACGCCCGGCCGCTGCTGGCGCGACCGGGCGAAAGCGGCTGTCTTGGTCAGAACGATTTTGCCGCCTCTTCGATCAGCGCCACAATCTCATTGGGGTGCGACGCCAGTGAGGCGTGGCTGGCATCGAGCGTGATGGTCTTGCGCGTCTTGATGCGGTCGGCCATCCACTGCTCGGTCTCGGGCGGGATCATGTTGTCGCGGCTCGAGACCTGATACCAGCTCGGCTTGGTGTGCCAGGCTGCCGGGCCGGCTTTGTCCTCGAAACAACGCGCAGCGATCGGCTTTTGCGTCACCGCCATCACCAGTGCTTCGGTTTCATCCAGATCCTGGCTGAAGCTCTGGCGGAACGTATCCTGCGCGAGCCAGAGGAAGCCTTCCTTGTCGGGGCGGATGCTGGCGGCGCCGGAAGGCGGTTCACGACGGGCAAAGATGCTGCCGAGGCTGTCGCCTTCGTCGGGCGCGAAGGCCGCGATGTAGACAAGTCCGACGACATTCGCGGCATGGCCGGCGCCTGATATGACCGCGCCGCCATAGGAGTGGCCGACGAGCAGAGTGGGACCATCCTGTGCCGCGGCAAGTTTCGACGTCCGGTCGATGTCGTCGGCAAGCGAAGTCAGCGGGTTTTGCACCGCAGCTACCTTGTAGCCCTTGGCATGGAGCGGTGGAATGACATGTCGCCAATGCGAGGCATCGCCCCAGGCGCCGTGGACAAGAACGATATTCTTTACCGATGGCATAACCAGTCTCCTTCTGTTGAATTCGAGCCGTTTGCGCGCGGTGCAGGTCGCTTTGAAGAAATGGCCGGGCGGTCTCCACCGGTCGCAAGGTCCGGCGGATTGCGGCTTCAGGGTCTGCAGCAACGGGCAGTCTGCTGTTGCCTTGTGACGACTATGCGACGGGCAGCTTATTCCCGCGCGATCCCGGCGTCGATTCACTGTTGGGTCCGGCACGGCAAACAAAACCGTGATGCGGCTTGCCGCACGTGCTGCTCGCGCGACCCAGGGGGCAGTACTTCACAGGCATTGATGGTGGCATGAGCATACATTATGCCTATATATGGAAAACGGTGATGGAACCTGCGTCATGACAGTCAACATCTGGTCTCCCTCGATCTCGAAGGCCGACGGGCCCCTGTATCTGGCGATTGCCGATGCCCTGTCGGTCGACATTGCGTCGGGCCGGCTGCCGGGTGGCTTTCGGCTGCCGCCGCAGCGGACGCTTGCCGACCAGCTTGGCATCGACTTCACCACTGTGAGCCGTGCCTATGCCGAGGCGCGCAAGCGCGGGCTGGTCGAAGGCCGCGTCGGGCAGGGCACCTATGTCAGGATCCGTCGTCCGGCCGGTTCGTCGACCACGGTGACCGGCGTCGTCGACATGAGCATGAACCTGCCGCCACGCTTCGACGATCCGGAACTGGCCGCGAGGATGTGGGACGGCATCGCCGAACTACAGGCCGGCGACGGTCTCGGCCTGTTGATGCGCTACCAGGAAGCAGGAGGCACGTTGCGCGACCGCACTGCTGGAGCCATGTGGCTGGCACCCCGGCTTGGCGATATCGGCCCCGGCCGGCTGATGGTCTGTCCCGGTGCGCAAGGAGCGTTGCTGGCGCTGCTGGGAGCGTTGGCTGCGCCCGGTGAGACGATCTGCGCCGAGGCGCTGACCTATCCCGGCCTGCTTGCCGTTACCGAGCATCTGCGTATCGGCGTCACTGGCGTCGCGATGGATGCGGAAGGACTGATCCCCGAAGCGTTCGAGGAAGCCTGCCGCAAGCGCGCGCCGAAGCTGCTCTACTGCACGCCGACGCTGCACAACCCGACAACGACAACGCTGTCGCAGGCAAGGCGCGAGCGGATCGTGGCGATCGCGCACCAGCGCAATGTGCTGATCATCGAAGATGATGCCTATGGCGCCTTGCCGGTCAATCCGGTGGCCACCTTTGCGGCACTCGCGCCTGAAATCACTTACCACATTGCCGGCCTCGCCAAATGCGTGGCACCGGCCCTTCGCGTGGCCTATGTGGTAGTGCCGCAGGAGCGCACGGTCGCCCATCTGGCAGGTGCCATCCGCGCGACCGCCGGCATGGCCTCGCCGTTGACGGCCTCGCTTGCCACGCGCTGGATCGAGACTGGGGTTGCCCAATCCGTGCTGGCGGCAATCCGTACCGAAACCAAGCAGCGGCAAGCGATTGCCTCTCAGCTGCTGCCGCCCAACCTTGCGCAGGCAAATGCCGAAGGTTTCCACGTCTGGCTGAAGCTTCCCGAGGATTGGAACCGGAGCGACTTTGCCGCACGCCTGCGTTCGGTCGGCATTGGCGTCGTCACCAGCGACGCGTTCTCGGTTTCCGGCCCTGCTCCAGAGGCGGTGCGCCTCGGTCTGGGTGCCGCGTCCAATCAGGCTTCGCTTGCCGCGAGCCTCGAGACGGTCGCCGACCTGCTTGTCCAGCAGTCGTCGATGTCGTCGATGGTTGTGTAGCCTAGAGCGCGGAGACCGGGTTGGCCGGCATTCGGCCGGCGAAGTGCTCGATCCGGTTCATGCCAAGGATTTCATGTAGCGCGGTCTCATCGCTCACCCGGCGGAACATGCCGGGCGACATCCAGCGCGCAAAGCCGTCGACATTGGGTGCGCCGCGACCCGAGCGAACATCGTCGATCCACAGCGTGCGCGTTTCGAGTGAGATGCGGGTCAGGCCGGTCGAGTTCGGCACCCCGGCATGGGCATGAGCGCTGGAAAAGGCGATGATTTCGCCCGGTGCTATGACCACCGGCGTTGCGTCGGCGACCTCAAGCTCCTCGGTCAGGTGAGGTATCGCCGCGTCGTATTGCGCCCACCGGCCTTCGATCGCTCCAGCAGCGCGGCAAGGTCGAAGTCGGCGCTGGTGTTCGCGACCGGCCGGTCCCAGAGCGAGGGGTAGATCGCAAAGGTACGGCCCGCATCGATGTCATAGACCGGCGCCCACCAGTTAGTCTGGGCATAGAGGTTTGAGCCCCAGGTGTCGCGGTGGAAGGCGATTGTTGCGGTGGTGCGGGCACGCGGCACGACGGCACCAGGGTCCTGGTGCGGCTGGAACCTGAGATAGAGTGCGTCGCGGGCCAACCCTTGGGCATTCAGGCCGCAGGCTTCGAAGACATCGCGCCATAGCTGCCTGACCTCCGGCGACCGAGCGAAATCGCGTTGGCGCTGGGCGAAGCTCTCCGTCTGCGCGTCATGCGACAGGTGGCGATGAATCTCCACCGGCGCGAAGGGCGCGAAGGCATCTTCCAGGAATGCCTGGGTGAAGCTTACGAGCTCGCGCATCGGCGCAAGTGCCTCGAAACGAAGGACATCGCCGGCGTAAATCCGGTCATGAAGCACACGCGGGCCGAGCGCCTGGGTGACGTCGCTGTACATCAGATTGTTCCTCAGTTCACACGGTGAGGCCCGCAAAATTCATCATCAAGCGGAAGAGGTAAGCCACGGCACCGAGCCCCAGGACGCTGGCTGTCCAGATGAGGACCAGCCAGCCGATCCGCTTCGGCCACGATACCGGTGCCTGGGAGGGAGCCGCCATCAGTGGTAACCCTCGCCGGCCTTCACCTTGCCGCGGAACACGTAATAGGACCATGCGGTGTAGCCGAGGATGAACGGGATGATGAACAGCGCGCCGACCAGCGCGAAGCCCATGCTCTGCGGCGGAGAGGCGGCCTCGCGGATGGTGATGTCAGGCGGGATGATGTTCGGCCACAGGCTGATGCCGAGCCCGCTGTAGCCAAGGAACAGTACGAACAGCGCCAGGATGAACGGCCCGGCGTGCGGTGCGCCCTGCAGGCTGCGCAGGATCAGCCAGGTGGCGACGAGCACGAGGATGGGCACCGGCGAGAAGAAGACGATGTTGGGGAAGCTGAACCAGCGTTCGGCGATGTCGGGATGGGCGAACGGTGTCCACAGGCTGACGATGCCAATGACCGCCAGCAATGCAAGCGTTATCGGGCGCGCCAGTGCGACCATGCGGTCATACAGCACGTCTTCGGTCTTGATGATCAGCCAGGTGCTGCCGAGCAGCGCATAAGCGACGATCAGCCCGAATCCGGTGAACAGGCTGAAGGGCGTGATCCAGTCTAGCGCACCCCCGACATAGGCGTTGTTTTCGACCTTGAAGCCGTCGAGGAAGGCACCGAGTGACACGCCCTGGAAGAAGGTGGCGACATAGGAGCCGCCGGCAAAGGCCTTGTCCCAGAAGGCCCGGTGATGCTGGTCGGCCTTGAAGCGGAACTCGAAGGCAACCCCGCGCCAGATCAGCCCGAGCAGCATCAGCACCAGCGGCAAATAGAGCGCGCTGAGGATGACGGCATAGGCAAGCGGGAACGCTGCCATCAGGGCAGCCCCTCCGAGCACCAGCCAGGTCTCGTTGCCGTCCCAGACCGGGGCGACGGTGTTGACCATGGTGTCGCGCTGCTCGCGATCGCGAACGAAGGGGAACAGGATGCCGATGCCGAGATCGAACCCGTCCATGATGACATACATCATCAGGCCAAAAGCGATGATGACGGCCCAGACTACTGGAAGATCGATGCCCATCGGTTCAGCCTTTCCTGTCGGCGTGGGTCGGCGCGAACATGTCGATTTGTTCGTGGGCGGCGGATAGCGGACGTGCCGGCCGGCCGCTCATGTCGTCCTCGCCCGGATCGTGCTCGTCCACTTCGGGGCCCTTGCCGACCAGCTTGAGCATGTAGCTCGTGCCGATGCCGAAGACGATGAAATAGACGACGATGAAGACAATGAGGGTGGTGCTCATCGCCAGCACGGAATGGTTCGACACGGCGTCCTTGGTGCGCATAACACCGTAGACGATCCATGGCTGGCGGCCGATCTCGGTGGTGTACCAGCCGGCGAGGATGGCGATCAGGCCCGCCGGGCCCATCCATGTGGCGAAGCGCAGGAACAGCTTCTTTTCATAGAGCTGCTTGCGCCAGCGCAGCCATAGGCCCCAGACGCCGAGCAGCAGCATCAGCATGCCGAGCCCGACCATGACCCGGAAGCTCCAGAACACCACGGTCGAGTTTGGACGGTCTTCCTTGGCGTATTCCTTGAGGCCCGGGAACTGACCGTCCCAGGTGTGGGTCAGGATTAGGCTGCCGAGCTTGGGAACCTTGATCGCGTAGAGCGTCTCTTCCTTCTCCATGTCGGGCCAGCCGAACAGGGTCAGCGGCACGGCTTCGCCGGGCTTGTTTTCCCAATGGCCTTCGAGTGCCGCGATCTTGGCGGGCTGGTGCTTCAGCGTGTTGAGGCCGTGCAGGTCGCCGATCAGGATCTGCACCGGCGCGGAAATCAGCACCATCCACATCGCCATCGACATCATTGTGCGGACGTGGCGGTTGTCGTTGCCGCGCAGCAGATGCCAGGCGCCCGACGCACCGACGAACAGGGCGGTCGCCAGATAGGCGGCGACGGTCATGTGTGCCAGCCTGTAGGGGAATGACGGGTTGAAGATAATCTCGAACCAGTTCACCGGGATGACGATGCCGTTGACGATTTCGAAGCCTTGCGGGGTCTGCATCCAGCTGTTGGAGGCGAGGATCCAGGTCGCCGAAATCAGCGTGCCGACCGCAACCATGATGGTCGAGAAGAAGTGCAGGCCAGGACCGACGCGATTCCAGCCGAACAGCATGACGCCGAGGAAGCCAGCCTCGAGAAAGAAGGCGGTGAGCACTTCATAGGCGAGCAACGGCCCGGTGACCGAGCCCGCGAAGGAGGAGAAATAACTCCAGTTGGTGCCGAACTGGTAAGCCATGACAAGGCCGGAGACGACGCCCATGGCGAAGTTGACGGCGAAGATCTTCGACCAGAAATGATAGAGGTCGCGATAGACCGTATCGCGCTTCCACAGCCACAGGCCTTCCAGCACTGCGAGGTAACTTGCGAGACCGATGGTGATGGCGGGAAAGATGATGTGGAAGGAGATGGTAAAGCCGAACTGTATGCGGGCCAGTTCGAGTGCGGTTAGGCCGAACATCAAGGACCTCTCTTGCATGTACAATCGGCTTGCGCGCGATTGCTGGTCGAAGCGGAATACTCGTCGATCGTCGTCAGGTATTGCTCACACCTTGCAATAGACCGCCATCTTGATCTGCGCAGCGCGGAAAGTCGACGCACCCCGGGGGACATTTTGCCCCATGTGGCGGACCCGCACAGGTCTCTTTCGGCGTGGCTGCTTTCCATACAATATATCTATACATTCAGCAATTGATAGGAATGTATGCGAATTATATGCATATTGACCCTTGCCGGCAAGGGTGGAGCGCTCTATGTGTTGAGGCATAGGGGCGCGCAGTGGCGTTGCCCGCGTGTTTGCGACTCGCAAAGAGGAGACGTACATGTCTCGATCCAGGTATTTAGCGGAGGGGTTCACCCCCACCGACAACCCGATGAAGACAGGCATCAAGGGGCTCTGCCCGCGCTGCCAGATGGGGCATCTGTTTCAGGGTTTCCTGAAGCTTGCGCCGCGTTGCGAGGTTTGCGGGCTCGACTATTCCTTTGCCGATCCCGCCGATGGTCCCGCCTTCTTCGCCATGACCATCGCGGCGGTGCCGGCGCTGGCGTTCGGCGCCTGGTTCCAGACGGCCTTCGGCCTGCCGCTGTGGGTGCACCTGTTCATCACTTTGCCACTGACCGTCCTGAGTTGCATGGCGCTGTTACGACCGCTCAAGGGCTGGCTGGTGTGTTCGCAGTTCTTCCACAAGGCCGAGGAAGGCTCGATCGACTTCGATTGGCACGCCAAGGCAAAGGGACAACAAAAGAACGGTCAGACACCGGCCGCCTGAACAGGCGCGGTTATTGCGCGCGGCCTAGTCCGCGCATGCCGGCAAACGGCAAGAAGCCATGGGCAGGGGCGGCCCATGGCTTTGTGGCAGCCGTCAAGCTGCCCTGTGGCGGTGGGGAGGCGTCGATCAGCGCAGGACGCTGGTGACCTTGTCTCCTTCATCGTTGAGCTGGATCGAGACCTTTTCGCCGATCTGGAAAGCTGGGAGGGCGACGTCACGCGGCACGGTGAAGCTGTGGCCGTTCTCGAGGGTGATGACGCGAGATGCCGGGCTGAACTTCATGACCACGCCGTTGTTCGACGATGCCAGGGCGGCGCCCGACATGAAGGCGAGGGATGCGGCAGCCAGGATGATCTTCTTCATTTGGTAGTTCCTTTCTTGGGAGATGACGCCAACATCGGCGACGTTCCATTTCTAGCCGCGCCCCGTTTCGAGCTGTTTTCAGAACCTGGCGATAAGTGTTTCGTTTGTTTCAGTTGCCAGCAGCAAGCGAAACGTTGCGATGCTTTCCGGCCGGAAAGGGCAGGCTCCGTGTGCTGCTGGAGTAGCCGCGGTGCCGTTGCAGCCACCTAGGCGCGATGGTTGTGACCAGGCACAGGCGCGCAAGACGATTAGGCTTAGCGTGGGTTGATTGGGTGCGGTGACAGTCGTGATGGCTGCAGCCAAGCGCGAGGGGGCAATCTTGGCTCTGTCGAACCAGCTGCAACGCGACGGGATGGGGAAGTGCGGGCGAGAGCGGAAAGATCTGCTCGTATCCCGCAAGCGCGGGATAGACCCGCCGAATGGCTGGGCAAACGCGAACGCACCGACCGGCAAAGTGCCGGTCGGTCAAAACGAATGGGAGAATGCCGTCGTTGAACGCCGCGACTTGCGGGCCGTGCGCGCTCCGTCGGTAGCGCGCAAATGCGCTGCGATCATCGGGTTGACGATGTGGGGGTCGGTGAGAAGCGCCATGTGTCCGGCTTCGGGAACCATGGCAAGCCTTGCGCCTGGAATAGCCTCGGCCACCATTTCGGTGACGCGCAAGCTGGCGATCGGGCTGTCGAGTGCCATCACCACAAGCGTCGGGCAGCTGAGTTCGCGACAACGGCTCGCCGGCCAGGTCGCGGCAAGTGCAGCGGCGAGATCGCTGCCCACTTGCTCCTCGTGGCGCGTGAGCTCTTGCCGGAGGCCTTCGCTTGTCCGGCGCCAGGCTCCCGCGCCATGCCAGAAGTCGACATAGGTGCGCATGCCGGCGGTTGGGCTGACGGCACTTGCTGCTGTCGCCAGTTTCTCGGCCATGCTGGCAAGCTCGGCGAACAAGGCGAGATCGGACTGAGCCCCGTCGCGCAGCAGATGGAACAATGCGGGCTCGATCAGCGTCAGGCTTTTGGCCAGTTCCGGCCACAACAGTGCAATTTCCAATGCCACCGCCGCACCGTGCCCATGGCCGACAAGATGCATCGGCTCGGTCATCGTTCCGAGAACGACACCCACGATATCGGGGATATCGCGGGCGGTCTGCCTGTTGCCATGACAGGATAAATTCGGCGCGATCAGCCGGTGGCGTCCGCGGAGGTAGTCTGCGGTGCCTTGCCATAGCTCGCCCGTACTCGCGGAGCCATGCAGCGCGAGTACGGGCGAGGCTGGCACAGTCTTGCTGGGCACAGGCTGTCCGAGCGCCGTCTGGCATATGTGGCCCGGATCGGCCTGCCAGCTGGCGCTATTCCACATCGTGTTCATGGCCGCGCTTCCGATCGCCGGATGGATCGCTGACAAGCGACTGGATTTCGGAACGTGCCACGCCGATGTCCTTGAGCAGGTAGTCGTCAAGTTCCCCGAGATTCCACACCGCGCGGCGATGGGCGCGACGCAGCCAGAATGCCCGATGGGCAGCAGCGATCCGCGAAGCCAGCGACAAGACGTGGCCGGCAGCGGGTGATCGAATGGTCAATGCAGTCATGTCGAACTCCTTTGAGCTGTGCCGAAGTCGGCGACGCTCCTGATCTAGACCCCTCCTGTTTCGGGCATGTTCCCGGCATCGGGGAGAAGTGTTTCGTTTGTTTCAGTGCGATGTTCAGTCGATCTGCGGGGTGCCGCAGGGTGCATGGTGACTGCCTGGACGAGCAGGGCCGCCAATCGCCATCGAGGCAGCTGACGAAAGCCCGATCGAGCCGTGCCCGCTGCCGGCCGTTGCAGACAGAGGCAGGATCCCGAACAGTCGGCGCGACGTGAGCCGCCCTGGAGTCGCGCCCAATGAAACGCGCTGCTTCTTCACAATCCGCGAGGATGTCGTGTTCGACGGCTCGTGCCGTGACGACATCATCTCGGCGGGCGGGAATTGAAAGGTGGAAGCGAAGTCGAAAGCGTGCGCCACGCCGAAGGTCGGCAGAACAGCGCAAAAAGCCAAAATGGTCGATCGCATCTCATGTCTCCTTGAGGACGTTTATGTTCTCGACTTAGTGGGCTCCTCGCCTGCGGGCCGCCTATCAACATCCCGTGGGATTTTGATAGACTGGCTGCTTCCGCATGCCGGGAGCCGACCCAGTGAAGTCGACATGGCGGAAGTTAGCTCAGGCCTGTTTCGGCGCTTTTTCTGAGCTGAGGGAAAAGGTTTCGTTTGTTCGCGTGATTGCGCGAAAATGGCTCTCAGGCCGAAACAATTGAAACAAAGTGAGTGAGTTTCGACCTCATACCGAAACAGAGCGCTTGTAATCATCCGCCGCGCTCACGCCGCCGTGATGTGGCCGCGCAAGGATTGAGGAGACGATCATGCGAGCTGGTGATCCGGCCGTGAATGTTCGGACGGGCTACGCGCTATTCGACAGCAACGACATTCTCGTCGACGCCAACGCCGAGATTTTCGGCGGCATTGTCCAGCCGCGCGGTGAGCAGCCGCCGATGAATGTCATCGCAGCCGTTGCCCTGGTACTTCGTCAATTCGCCAACTTCGACAGTCTTGTTGTAGAACAGACCGATGATTTCGTGCGCCGCGCCGCGCTGCGCTGGCGGCAGCCGAACGTGCCGCCAATCGAGGCGCAAACCGTCGATGGCGGCTGGAAACTGCTGACAAGCCATCCCCGCCTCGACGCCGGCATCGCGCTGATCAGCACCGACATCACTGAAATGAAGCTGGCCCAGATCGCGCATATCGATAGCGCCGAAATCTTCCGTTGCATCACCGACAGCCATCCGCTGCCGGTCTGGGTCGTCGACGAAGAAAGCAAGCAGATCCTCTACGAGAGCCTCGACGGGTCGCACCTGCTTGGCCGCAAATGGCAACCGCAACTGCAACAGCGCCTCACCGACCACTTTGTGAACCCGGACGAATTCGATCAGGCCTGCCGCTGTGTCCACGGCAATGACATTCTGCGCGACTGCGAGATCCAGATGCAGCGCGAAGACGGGTCACACGTCTGGTGCTCGACGAACTGGCGGCGAAGCGTCTTCCGCTCACGCCCCTCGTTGGTCATTGGCGTGCTCGACATCACCGAGCGCAAGAAGGCCGAGGCGGCCGAGCGCGAAGCGACGTCGCTGATGCAGCGGGTGCTGGACGCTTGCCCATCGCCGACACGCATGTCGACGATCGAAGGCGAGACTCTCTATGCCAATCCCGCCAGCCGGGAACTCTACGGCGACCGCCCTCACATTGCGGACTACTATGTCGACCCTGGCGACAGGAAAATTCTGGTCAGTACCCTTCTGGACAAGGGCGGCATCGACGACTTCCGCGTGCGGCAATATTGTTCCGACGACACCATTTTCTGGGGCTCGCTCTCGGCGCGGCTGATCGACTTCCAGGGCAAGAAGGTGATCGTTTCCAACGCGACGAACATCAACGGCATGATCATGGCGCAGCAACAGACGCGCCAGGCAAACAACCGTCTCACCGACGCGATCGAGTCACTGGCCGAAGGGTTCGCGCTATACGACAAAGACGATTGCCTGGTGCTGGCCAACAGCCAGTATCGGAAGATGCATGCCATCTGCGCGGATGTGCTGGTCCCGGGAGTGAACTGGTTCGATTTCCTGCGTGTAACCGCCGAACGCAGCCAGTTCCGCGTTCCCGGCGACAAGATCGACGAGTGGCTGGCCGAGCGGGCGAGAGATCGGCGCGAGTACCGGCAGCAAGAATTCCAGCATGCCGACGGTGGTTGGTTTTTCGTTTCGAACAGCCCGACCCGCGAGGGCGGCTTCGTCGTCACCCGGCTCGACATCACCGAGCGCAAGCGAGCTGAACTGGCGGCCAAAGAGGCGGACGATCTGGTGCGCAGGGTCCTGGAGGCCAGCCCTGTCAGCATCCAGATGACGCGCGCGCATGACGGCAAGCAGCTGTATAGCAGCCCGGCGACGACGAAGCTGCTGGGCGACGTCGCCGGCGCGCTCGACCACTTCGCCACTCCGGCGCATCGCGACGAATATGTCGAACGGCTGCTGCGCGATGGCGCGGTCGACGAATTCGAAACCCAGCTCAAGCGCAGCGACGGCCAGGCATTCTGGTGTTCTATCTCGTCGCGGCTGATCGATTTCCATGGCGAGCAGGTCATTGTTTCCCATACCTACGATCTGAGCGACCGCATCGAGTTGCAGAAGCAGCTCGAACACCAGCGCGAGAAGCTGCACCAGAACGAGAAGCTGTCGGCGCTCGGCGGGTTGCTTGCCGGCGTTGCTCATGAGCTGAACAATCCGCTGTCGGTGGTGCTCGGCATGTCGCTGACGCTGAAAGAGACATCGGTCGACCCCAAGACGGTCGAGCGAGCTGACAAGATCAGCAAGGCGGCGGAACGCTGCGCCCGTATCGTCAAGACCTTCCTGGCCATGGCCAGGCAACAGCCGACGCGGGCGACAAATGTCGCGATAGACGAGGTTGTTTCGGCTGCGCTCGAAGTGGTCAACTATTCGATCCGCTCTTCCGACATCCAGCTCATGTTCGATCTCGAGCCGGATCTGCCGGCGATCTGGGGCGATCCCGATCAACTCAGCCAGGTGCTGATCAACCTGTTGGTCAATGCCGAGCACGCGCTTCACCATTGGGAGGGCCCGAGGAAGATTTTGGTTGCCACGGGGCGTCACCCGGAATGCGGCAACATCACCCTCAGCGTCACCGACACCGGCCCCGGGATCCCGGAGGAAATCCTGCCCCGCATCTTCGAGCCGTTCTTCACCACCAAGGAGGTCGGCGCCGGCACCGGCATCGGTCTGTCCTTCTGCCATCGCATCATCCAGGCGCACCAGGGAACGATCGAGGTTGAAACCATGCCCGGCGGTGGCTCGACCTTCGTCGTCTCGCTGCCTGCTTCCGATCGCCTCGTCGAAGTATCCGGGCCGGCCGACGAAGAGCCATCTAGCTCGGCGGGCCTTTCGTGCCTGGTGGTGGATGATGAGAGGGAGGTTGCCGACCTGATCGCCGAAGTCCTAATGCGCGACGGATTCACTGTCGTC
>Ga0209902_101337_pt1 | contig 12639 bp, 8 predicted proteins | sample FECB27metaG_FD_188304 | JGI IMG/M metagenome (GOLD analysis project Ga0209902, IMG submission 188304) | Cyanobacterial communities from the Joint Genome Institute, California, USA - FECB-27 (SPAdes) (version 2) | ecosystem: Environmental > Aquatic > Thermal springs > Hot (42-90C) > Microbial mats ...
ACCGCCCAGGCCCTAGGACGCCCCGATGGACAATGAGAGCATGGATGCGTTCCGGTCGAGCAATCCCGGCACCGCGGCGTTCAAGGTGGAGCGCTATCCCTTCTACCTGCTCAACCGGCTGGTCAGCCGTTACAACGGCATCATCGAAGCGCGCCTGCGGACGATCGGCCTGGATATTCCATCCTGGCGCGTGCTGATGATCCTGGGCGAGCGCAGCCCACGGGGAACGCGCGAGATCGCCGAAGCCGCAGTGATCAACCTGTCGACGATGACGCGCATCATCCAGCGCATGGCCGCCGCCGGCCTGGTCTCCGCCACCAGCAGCGCTGAGGACGCGCGCGTCACGCTGGTCACGCTCACCGACGACGGCAGCGAGAAGCTGAACGAAGCGCGCGGCGTTTCTGCGCCGGTGTACGAGCATCTCGTCGCCGGACTGGGGCCGCAGGAATTCGAGATGATGATCGGCCTGCTCAACCGCGTGCACGACAATCTGGAGCCGCTGGCGCGGGGGTGAGCGGCGTCCACCGTCGAAGCAGACAAACAACCGTTCGGGCTGAGCCTGTCGAAGCCCTGTCCTTCCGGGCTTCAGTGTTGAAGAAAGGACAGGACTTCGACAGGCTCAGTCCAAACGGGTTTTTGAGTTCGAGCCCCTCAACTCGAAAGATACGCCAGCGACATCAGCGCCTTCGGCATCAGAGCCGCCGCCGCATGCATACGGACAGGCACGGGCGCGCGCGGGGCGACCGGCAGCGCATCCAGATCGTTCGTCGTGATCGCCGCCGCCATGTCACGGCCCAGCGCGCTGTTGATCGAGATGCCGCGTCCGTTGCAGGCCTGGATCGCATAGGCATTGTCGCCCAGATCGTAGATCTCCGGCAGGAAGGACGTGTTGATCCACGCCGTCCCTTCCCAGAGATAATCGATTTCCGGTGCGTCCAGCGCCTCGAAATGGCCCGCCAGGCGGCGGCACGCTTCCTTGCGGAACGCATCCTGCCCCCGCACGAGGAACGAGACCGGGAATGCCGAGATGAGCTGGCCGAGCCCGTCATAGCGCGCACTGAACACATAGGGCGTCTTGTCGGTGAAACAGCCGCCCTGGGGCAGGACGCGCGCGCGCTGCGCCTCGGTCAACGGCGCGGTCGCGAATTCGACGACATGGAGCGGTAGCGCGGTGCGCCGCAGCGCCGGGTGGAGCGTGGCATTGCCGCCGTTGGCCGCAAGCACCAGCCGCCGCGCAGAGACCGAACCGGATGCGGTTCGTGCATGCCAGCGACCATCGGCATGCGCGAGATCGTTCACCGGGCTTTCCGCGAACAGGGTCGCGCCCGCCTTCAGCGCCGCATCGGCAAGTCCGCGGACATAGGCGAGCGGATTGAGCGAGCCGCCGGTGCCGAAGCGCAGTGCACCGCAATAACGGTGCGAACCCAGCGCCCGTCGCGTTTCGTCAGCATCGACGAACGAGACGTCGAAACCGCGCGAACTCCATTGCGCGGCATAAGCGCGCTGCGTTTCGGCCAGGGCATCGTTATGCGCCGGGCTCCAGAATCCGTCCTGGCGGGCATCGCAGTCGATGCCGTGGCGCGCGATCAGATCGAAGCAATGCTGTGCGGACTCACCCAGGAAGCGCGTCAGCCGTTCGCCGGCCTGCCGCCCCAGCAGCTTGCCGACCGTTTCCGGGCTGTGGCGGATATAGTCGGGCGCCACCAGTCCGCCGCTTTGTCCAGTCGCGCCGCTACCCGGCTGGCCGGCCTCGAGCAACACGACGTCGCGACCGGCCTCCGCCAGATGGAGTGCGGTGGACAGGCCGGCAATACCGCCGCCGATGACCAGAATGTCTGTTTCCAGCGCGCCGGAAAGGCTGTCGAGCGCCGGACCGGGCGCCGCAGTGGCATGCCATACTGCGGACGAGGAAGGTCCGTCGCCGCTGCGCGGCTGGATCGGCTGATGACGCATCATGCCCCCGCCGTTTGCCGGCTTCGGACGGTAAGGGAGGACACCGCGAGAGTGGCGGTTTGCGCCCTCGCGAGATCCGGATTTCTCGGCAACGTCATGGCTGGACTTTCCTGATCACCCCGCCTGCGGGGCCGTTATTCCTGAATGCCTATGCTGGCGCGGTTTCGGAGGATGACGGGCCGCCTCGCGCGGTCCGTCGTGCGATTGCGACGAAGATGAGAACGATGACGAGCGCCACCGGTGTGTTCATGATCATCGGCAGGGACATCTCGTTGTTGCCGACGATGGTCACCGCGATGAAGATCGCCGTGCCCTCCTGTCGCATCAGATGCTCGATGCCGATCGCGATATTCTCGCGCCGGGTGAAGCCGGCGAAGCGCACGATCGTCATCACCACGCCGACCATCACCACGTTGAGCGCGACGGTGATCCAGAACAGCGCGCCCAGATTCTGGCGCAGCACCGGGATCTGATCGACCAGGATGAAGCCGAACGAGGTGAACAGCACGATCGTCGCCGCGTTCTTCAGATAGCCCTTGATCCACAGCGCGAATGCCGGCCGCAGCGCGCGCACGATGAAGCCGGTGCCGGCAGGCAGCACGGTGATCGAGAAGATGTCCCAGAAGAACGAAGCGAGCGGCACGTTCACGTCGGCCGCCAGCCCCATGAAATGGAGCAGCGCGAAATGCGCGTAAAAGGGAACGACGAAGATGTAGATCATGCTGAGCAGCAGGGTCATCGACATGGAAAGCGCGAGATCGCCCTTCGCCATGTCGGTGAACAGGTTCGAGAGCATGCCGCCGGGCGTGGTCGCGAGCAGGACGAAGCCCACCGCGAGCGCCGGCGTCGGCGCGACGGTCAGTGCCATGGTCAATCCGATCAGCGGCGGCACGATCAGCATCGAGCAGACGCCGAAGATCAGCGCGCGCTTGTTGCGGAACACCTGACGGAAATCGTCGGCGGTCAGCGACAGCCCCATCGAGGCCATCACGCAGACCAAAGATCCCGGCAACAGCCAGTTGCCCATCAGCGACATCAGGTCGGAATATTGCATCGTGCTTGTCCTCCGGCCGCGTCAGGCGGTTTCGATCGTGAGATCGCAGGCGCCGCCACGCCGGATGTTGCGGAAATCCACCTGCGCCTTGGCGAGATCCTCATCGAGGATGCGCGCGCAGACATTCGCCTTGATCCAGCCGAACGGCATCATCAGCCGCCCGCCAGAGGCATAGAACAGGCCGAGGTCGTAGAAGTCGCCGGGGGGCAACCCCTTCGTGCTGCCGGCCGCCAGATAGGCCAGCACGATCTCTCCCTGATCGGGGAACGACGTCGCATTCTCTTCGGGAATGACCGGCCGGGGCATATCGTCCGGCAGGATCCCCGACGGCATCGGCACCGAGATTTCCGGGCCGGTCCAGATGGCGTGGATCGCATCGAAGGTCGCGCGCCGTTCTGCCAGGTCCCAGACGAACCGGCACGACACCGGCGCCTTGTCGTCGAGCAACTGGCACCGGACCGACAGGCCGGAAACGGGTTCGGTAAATCGAACGAGGCGCATTTAGAATTCCTTCCCCTGAGTACCCGCTGCGCCGGACAGATATTCCTCCCGCTGCAGCGCGATCGGCACATTGCCGTTCCGCCACAGATAATCATGGAAGTGCCGGAGGTCGAAATCCTTGCCCTTGCGGATCCTGGCGGCGGCAAGGAACTCCAGCGTCTGGAGCTTGCCGATCTGATAGCTGATCGCCTGACCCGGCGCCGCGGCGAAGGACACGGCTTCCTCCTCCGCCGTCGCGCGATCCATCGGCACGGTGGCTTCCAGATAATCGGCCGCCTGCGCGATGGTGAATTCGCCGAGCGCCAGCTTGACGTCGACTTCGACGCGCAACGCGCGCAGCCGTGCGAAATTATAGATGATCTCGCGCGTGCGCGGCGAATCCGCGAACAGGCCGGACTGGAGCATCATCTCTTCGGCGTAGAAGCCGGTGCCTTCGTTGGCGGCGCTGTCGTAATAATGGCGGCGCAGTGCATTGGGATGCTTCCACGACAGGCTGAGCTGGAAGAAATGACCCGGCACGCCTTCATGGACGATGATCGGGCGCGGATCGCGCGTGATCGACAGGTTGAAATAGCCCAGTTTTGGCGACGGTTCGGGCAGATAGACCGTCGCGTTCTGGCCCACCCGCGTCCGGTCGGTCAGGTCGAAGGTGCGGCCGAGCCAGCCGATCGGCGCGAGATAGGCCGGGAAAGGCTGCGCCTTGTAATGGCCGACCCAGTCGGGAACGGTCAGCAGGCGATGGTCCTTGAGATATTGGCGGACCTTCAGTTCCTCGGCGTCGAGCCGGCTGGTGACGGCGCCGATCGAGGGGCCGATCGGGAGTTCCGCGATGCCGCGGTTGCGGTTGCGCTCCAGTTCCTCGAACAGGACCGAGCGCGCCCAATCCTGGCGGCCCATGATCAGCAGGTCCTCCGGGCTATAGGGATAGAGCGCGACCTGACCGAGGAAGAAGCTGTAACCGTCGCGCCCGACCGCGGTCTCGGCGGCAAGGCCCGCACGCCGGGCGTTCAGATGGGCGCCGAACGTGTCGAAGGCGGAGATCGCCTTGCCGAGCGCGGCCTGCATGCGGCGCTGTTGCGCGGGCGTGGCATAGGGCTTCAGCCCGGTGACCATGCCGCGCAGGCTGGCCGGCACATCGGCGACCTGGCGAAGCGCGACATCGACGAAGGGGCCGCGCATGTCGGTCAGGTTCGCCTGCCCCGCCTGGAGCGTTGCGGGCGCCCGTTCGAGCAGGCGGATGACGTCCTCGATGCGCGCGCTTTCCACCGGCGGTGGCGGCAGCAAGACCTCGAAGATCGGGTTCAGCGCCTGCGCCACATAGAAATGCGGCTGGCGGCGCCATGCCGAGACATGGTCCAGCTCCCAGCGCACGCGTGCAAGCGCCGATCCGACGAGCCGGTAATCGACACGCTCGCTCACGCTGCGCGGCGTGTCGGCGAGCGCTTTCCAGCGCGTCTCGAACCCAGCCAGCCTGTTCTTCTGTGCCTGTACCGCAGCGGCGGACCAGTCGGGCACCCAGCCCTTCGGCCGGACGATGCGCGGAATATCGTCGCTGGTCGCCGGCTGGGTCTGCGCGCGCCACGACCAGAACTCCGCGCCGAGATCCTGGACAGGATCGGCGCAGGCCGGCGTGGCGACAAGCAATGCGCCGCAACCGAGCATCAGGGACAGGATCTTCCGCAGCATCACGCGCCTATTGCTTCAGCTTCAGGTTGCGATCGAAGAAGTCGATCATCTTCTTGAAGGCGAAGCGCGCCTGAGGAAGATTGTCGCTGGCCCAGGCATGGTTCGCGCCGGGCAGCGTCACCAGTTCGAACATCTGTTCGTTGGCGATCAGCTTTTCGGTGAGCGCGATCGTGTCCGAATAGAGCACGACCGGATCGCGCGTGCCGTGGATGATCATCAGCGGGTCGCGGATGCCCTTGCTCTGGTAGAGCACGGACTGCGCCTCGTAACGGCCGGGCATGTCGGGGCCGTCGGGCGGCCCCATGATCCACATCTGCGACGGATAGGCGTGCCAGACATTGGTCGCCGGCGCACCCGCGATGCCCGCGGCATAGACGCCGGGCTTCTTGGCCAGCGACATGATCGTCATCAGCCCGCCATAGCTGGATCCCCAGATGCCGACGCGCTTGGGATCGACATAGCCCTTCGCGACCAGATAGCGGACGCCGCTCTCCAGATCGTTGATGTCGGTTTCGCCATAGCTGTGGAGCTGGGTCTGATTATGGTTGCGCCCCTGCCCCCAGCTTCCGCGGATATTGACGTTGAGGACGATATAGCCCTGCGCGACGAGATACTGGTCGAGCCCCCAGGTGGGGTGCGCGCGCCGCCCGCCCCATTGGTTGCGGACCGCGTCGGAATAGACCGAGCCGACGATCAGCGGATAGCGTTTCGACGGGTCATAGTTGGCGGGCAGGCTCAGCCGCCCGACCAGATTGATGCCGTCGACATGGCTGGGGAATTCGACATAGCCGATATTGGCCCAGGTCTGGCGGTAGAATTCCGGCGGGGGAGACTTGGTGACCTGCGCCGCGCTGCCCGGTTTCGACAGGTCGGTCAGCACCAGTTCGGGCGGCGTCGTATCGTTGGTGAACAGGCTCGCCGCATGGCGGAAATCGGGGGAGAAGACCGGCTCGTAGGTGCCCGGCGTCGCCGGGCTGACCCGCTGGATCGCCCCGCCCTTCGCCGACACGCGATAGATCTGCCGTTCGGGCAGATAGGATTCATTGGCCAGGAAATAGAGCTGGCCACGCCCCACATCGACGTTGAACGACGCGATTTCCCACTTGCCGCTGGTCAGCTGGCGCGGCTTCGCCTTCGCGGTCGCCTGATGATAGAGCTGAAGCCAGCCGTCGCGGTCGGTGAGAATGATCAGCCCGTCGTCACCCGGTGCCCATTCCACCTGCCAGTCGGGGCGCAGATGCTTGGCCTCGCGTAGCTGATAGAAGGTCTCCCGCTTCGCGGTGGCCACGTCGAAGACGTAGATCGTGTGTTCCTTCGCCTCCATGTCGGAGCCGCTGACGAACAGGCGCTTGCCGTCGGCCGACAGGCCGTAATTCCAGATATGATGCTTCGCGTCCGGCCGTTCGTAGAGCCGCGCCGACGCGGTCGCGACATCGACGACGCCGATCGTCGCACGCGTCGTCTCGTCGCCGGGAAAGGCGCGCGCGACGCGATTATTCTGCGGCCCGCCCTTGGCGTAATAAAGGATGTCGCGTTCCGGCATCAGCCGGTCGTCGGACTGCTGGAAGGCGATGGTGCGCCCGTCCTTCGACCATTGATAGTCCTGGACATAGACTTTGGGGTCGTCGTCGCCCGCAAGCCTGCGCGCGGCCTTGTCGCCGGTCGCCGCGGCGTCGCGCACCCACAATATCCCGCCCAGCGTCACGCGATTGCGCGCGTCGACCGGATTGCCCGAAACGAAGGCGAGTTGCCGGCCGTCCGGCGAGACCGAAAGGCGGCGGACCGCCTGTTTGTCGCTCTCCACCTTCGTCACGCTGCCGTCGGCGGCGCGGATGTTGAGTTGCCCGTTCAGCACATAGGCAATGCGGCCCTTGTCCAGGAACACCGCCTGGGCGATGCCGCGCTGCTCCGCCTCGGGCTTCGCGTCACGACCATGGAAGGTCAGTCGGGTCTTCTCCCCCGTCTTCACCGAATAGGACCAGATATCGCGGAAGCTGTAGCCTTCGTCGTTCCACAGGAACAACAGGGTGCCGCCATCGGCGGACCAGGCATAACCCTCCGGCGTCGTGCCGATCAGGCTTTTATACTGGTAGAGCTGGTCGATCGACAGCGTCGTGCCCGCGATCGCCGCGGTTCCCTTCGCAGGCTCGTGCGATTGGGCCTGCCCCTGTGCGGCGGCGCCGGTCGCGCCCAGCGCGAGCAGCAACGCGGCCGCGACGCTGCGGTCGAGAAAGCGGAAAGTCTTCATGCCACCAGCACCCCCAGAACGCGCCCTTGCGACGGGGCGGACCGATACGCCTGCCCGCCCCCGCATATCCGGCGACCCGCCGGACGACCGGCGGCGGTGCGATGATGCCGCCGCCGCCGATCCCTTTCCACTCAGAACGTCGCCTTGAAGCCGACCGAGAAACGACGGCCGATGGCGTCGTAGGTTTCGCGTTCGAAGAGCTGATAGGGCGGATTCTTGTCGAGCAGATTGTCGATCGTGCCGAACAGCGTGACCTTTTCGGTCACGTTCACGAACGCGCTCAGGTCGAAATAATGGACGTCGCCCGTTTCCGGCACTGCGAGCAACGGCCGGGCCGCGCCCGATGCGATCGCGGCGGCGATACGGCCGTCCTTGGCCGAGCCGATGAAGCGATGGCGCAGCGACACCTGCACCGGCTCCAGATCCCAGGTCAGGCGCTGGGTGAAGCGCCAGATCGGGTTGGCGCTGGCGCAGCTGCCGCCGCCGATGAAGCCGGCGCAATCGACCGCGGGCACCACCGGGCTGCTCTTCGTCGTGTTCTCGATCAGATAGGTGCCGGCCAGGAAATAGCTGAACTTGCCCAGGCCGCCGGTCTCGAACCGGTAATCCAGGCGGAAGTCGACGCCGGAGGACGAGATGTTGGCGATGTTCGCGTTGAGCAGCGACACGTCATAAAGCTGTCCGTCCGGCGTGCGGTGGTTGAGCGGCGCGCAGAACGGGTTGCTCAGCGACAGATTGCCGCGGCACGCCGTGATCGTCGGCTGGAGGCCGCCGCCGAACACCGCGATCGCGTCCTTGATCTTGATATTGTAGTAATCGACCGAGATCTGGAGATTGGGCACGAATTCGGGGCGGAAGACCGCACCGAGCGACCAGGTGTCCGACGTTTCCTCGCTCAGGTTCGGATTGCCGCCGGTGATCGCGCGGATTTGCACATTCTCCTGCTGGAACACGTCGATCACCGCCGCGGGCACGCCGAGCTGGAGACAGAAGGCGCGCTCCGCCGAAGTCCGGCTGGAGGTCGCGTTGCAGAAATCGGTCGCCTGCGGCGCGGTGTTGGTGGCGCCCGAAAACAGCTCGATCACGTTCGGCGCGCGGACGGCGCGCTGATAGAGGCCACGGAACTTCAGCCCCGGGATGGGCGAATATTCGCCGCCCAGCTTGTAAGACACCACAGATCCGGCCGTCGAATAGTCGGAGAAGCGCACGCCGCCTTCGAAAGCGAGCATGTGGATGCCCGGTATCTCCGACAGGATCGGCACGTAAAGCTCGCCATAGGCTTCCTTCACGTCATATTGGCCGCCGGTGGGCTGGATGCCCGCGGAGCGCGACAGCGCCTTGCCCTGGACGTAGAGCTGATCGGGGCGGAAGTCCGAGCTTTCCTTGCGGTACTCGGCGCCGACGGCGATGCCGACATCGCCGGCGGGCAGTTCGAACAGCGAGCCCGCGATGCTGGCGCCGACCTGCTTCTGGCTGACCTCGGTGATGTTGGTCAGGTCGGTGTAGATGTAGTTGATCATCTGCTGCGTCAGCGAGTTGAACCCGAACGGGTTGATCACGACGCATTTCGGATCGCCATTGGCGCAGGCCGTCGGGTTGGCCGGATTGACGCGGAACGCCGCGGCGAAATTGTCGATCAGCACGCCGCCGCCCTGAACGTCGGTCAGCTTGTTCTCACCCTGGTTGTAGAAGACTTCCCAGTTCAGCTTTTCGGTCAGCCCGCCCTTCAAGCCGACGACGAAACGCCAGAAGTCGCGCGTCTGGTCGCTGGTGCGCGATCCGCCTTCGACCAGGCGGCGATTGATGTTGAGCGGCACCAGATTGTCGCCGTCGCCGTCCAGATTGGTGCGCAGGAAGTCGCGCAGCGACGCAGGCAGATAGGGGTTGCGCAGGTCGAGCTGGAAATTGGGGATGAAGCCCGAGCTGCTCATCGGCACGGCGCCGAGCGTCGAGTTGATCTTGTTGCGGACATAGGAGCCTTCCCAGAAGGCCGTCACATTGTCGGTCAGATCGTAATGGCCGTTCACCGAGGCCTGCCACCGCTTCATCGGCATCTGCAGATTGGTGAACGGGCGATCGTTGAAGCCGTCGCTCGTCCGATAGGCTCGCCAGCCCTCGGGCGCGAAGAAGATGCCGGCGGTGCCGATCGTGTTTCCGAACTGATCGCGCTTGCCGACCAGCGCCGGGGTGAAGATGGTGCCCTGCGGCGTGACGCCGTTGCCGCCGGGGACGAGCACGCCCACGCCGTTCTGCACGGCATCGACCAGGAACCGGCTGGCATGCGCACGCGCCGCGCCGCGCACCTGGGCGCGGTCGTAATAGCTGCCGTAAAAGACCATGTTGCCGCGGCCACCGTCGAAATTGCCGCCGACGGTCAGATCCATATTATAGCGCTCGGCATCGCCGCGCTCGCTGATGCCGGCCTGGCCCGACAGCTCGAGCCCTTCGAAATCGTCCTTCATCACGAAGTTGACGACACCGGCCATCGCGTCCGAACCGTACACTGCGGATGCGCCGCCGGTCACGACCTCGACCCGGCTGATCAGCGCGGGCGGGATCATGTTGATGTCGACAACGCCGTCCTGGGTGGAACCGACGATGCGGCGGCCATTCTGCAGCACCAGCGTGCGCACCGTGCCCAGATTGCGGAGGTTGACGGTCGCGGTGCCGTTGCCCGAGTTGGACTGGCTGCCCGATCCGGCAACCGCCTGGGGCAGCGAGTTGAGGATCTGCTCGGTCTCGCTGGTCGCGGTGAGCTTGATCTCCTCGGCGGAGACGACGTTGACGGGGCTGTTGGAATCGATGTCCGGACGCGGAATGCGCGATCCGGTGATGACGATCGCTTCGCCCTCTTCGGGGGCGCCAGCGTCTTGAGCGAACGCGCCGCTCGTGGCGAGCGCGGCGACCAGCATGGCGGATCCGGCCTTCAAGGCCGCGCGCGCGGCCGACAACTGCTTCGTCTTCATCTTTTTATCTCCCCGAATGTCGCCCGGCCGCGACGGATTTACCCGCCTAACCCTCTGCCGGACGCAACCCCTTATTGGTGCACAAGCGCGTGATTTTGAGCATAGTTGGAAAATGCGGTCAAGCGCATGTCATCGAAAAATGTGAAAACTGACATTTTTTCGAAGCATATCGGAACGCGTTACCCGATGGCCGGCGCCGGTCGCCCGCCCGGGCGCCGTGCAGACATATGGTCACGCCGCGAGTCGGCCATCCCGATCGCCGAATTCAAACGCTTCGCGTCGATATGCCTGCCCGCGAAAACGGGCGTGAAGACGACGACTGCGCAGTCCGCGACGTCGGCTACGGTCGCGCTTCGCTGCCGGCTTGACCGGCCCGTGCATCTGGATCAACATAATCAAAATCACGCTTTAGTGGTTACAGTGGCACGCCAGGCGGCGCGCCGGAACATGACGAGGGAGGTCGGACGATGTCCAGGGGATCGCGGCTGTTGGTCGCAGCTTTGTTGATAGGTGGCGCGATGGTGGCGCCCCCTGCCCTGTTCGTCGCGGCGGCACAGCCCGCCGCCGCCGCACCGGCCGGCCCTCCCGAAGGTGCCGGCAGCTACGACCAGCTTGTCGCGCTGTTCGCCGAGTTCGACGCGTGGAAGGATCCGAAGCCCGTCGACGGCGTGGTCGACTATAGTCCTGCCGTCGTCGAGCAGCGTCGCGCCCGGCTTCGGACCTTCCAGGCGCGGCTGCCCGATTTCGCGGTAGCGAAATGGGATCGCCACCAGCAGGTCGACTATCTCGCGGTCCGCGCCCAGCTCGACCAGCAGGATTTCATCCTGAACGTCACCAAGCCCTGGGCACGCGACCCCGGCATGTATGTCGACGAGCTTCAGCGCCTCGCCTATGCCGACCTGCCGGTGAAGCCCGCCGACCTGCCCGCCTATCGCGCACGGCTCAAAGGCATTCCCGCCTATCTTTCGCAGGCGCGGACCAATCTCGATTCGGTCGCGGCCGACTATGCCGATCTTGCCATTCACAGCCTGTCGAACGGCGACGGCGTCGGCCATGGCATGCCCTATCGCGCGGTCGAACCGGCCGGCCTGGTCGGCTGGTTCGCCGATCTGCGGGGCCGTGCCGAGAAGCAGCAGCCCGCCCTGGTCGGCGACATCAAGGCCGCCGAACGCGCGATCGCCGACTATCGGGACTGGCTGACCGCCAGCCGCCCGAAGATGACCGCGCGAGCGGGCGTCGGGCGCGCCGCCTATGACTGGTTCCTCACCAATGTCCGCATGATGCCCTATACGTCCGACGAGGTCGTCGAGTTGGCGCAGCGCGAACTGGAACGGCACTGGGCATTCTACACGACCGAGCGCCATCGCAACCGCAAGCTGCCCGAGCTTCAGCTCCCGAAATCCGCCGAGGAATATGAAGCGCAGCTTGCCGGCACCGATGCGAAGATCCGCAAATGGCTGGTCGACGAGGAGATCATCACCGTCCCCGACTATATGCCGAAAACCTATCAGGCGATGGGCTTCAACGCGCCCTGGATCGTGCGGCCCAACGGCCCGATGTTCTGGGAACAGGTCCAGTTCCGCGACGTATCGCCCGACCATCTCCACGCCACCTTTCCCGGCCACCGGTTCGACGGACTTACCGGCCAGCGCGTGAAGCATCCGATCCGCGGCCAGATCCGCGACAGCGGGCGCACCGAGGGCTGGGGATTCTACATGGAGGAGACCGCGCTCCAACTCGGCCTGTTCGACGATCGCCCGCGCACGCGCGAGTTGATCTACATATTCGGCCTGTTCCGCGCCGCACGGACGATGGGCGATGTGAAGATGCAGCGCAACGAGATGACCGTCGACCAGGCAATGAAGTTCTGGAAACAATGGACGCCCTATCTGGACGACGATGTCGCGCGCACCGATGCGGGCATCTATATCCGCCGCCCACCCGGCTATGGCATGACCTATACGATCGGGATGATGCAGCTTCAGAAGCTGATGGTCGATCGCAAGCGCCAGTTGGGCGACGCTTTCTCGATCCGCGACTATCACGATTATCTGATGAACACCGGGCGCCTGCCCGTGTCGCTGCTGCGTTACGATCTGACCGGCTATGACGACGAGGTGAAGCGGTTCTGGGCGCATGTGCCGCTGTCGGCGGTGGCTCGGTAAGGTTCGCGAAAATCCGAGACCCGTTCGGGCTGAGCTTGTCGAAGCCCTGCCTTTCCTTCAACTTCG
>Ga0209902_101338_pt1 | contig 12635 bp, 13 predicted proteins | sample FECB27metaG_FD_188304 | JGI IMG/M metagenome (GOLD analysis project Ga0209902, IMG submission 188304) | Cyanobacterial communities from the Joint Genome Institute, California, USA - FECB-27 (SPAdes) (version 2) | ecosystem: Environmental > Aquatic > Thermal springs > Hot (42-90C) > Microbial mats...
CCGCCACGGGTGGTGACAGCGAGGAGGCGCTCGGCGGCGGCCGCAAGGATCGTCTCGACGACGCCCACGAGATTCCGCATGACCTCTTCATTCCAGAAGCGCAGCACGCGATAGCCACGGTCAGCCAGCCAGGCGCTACGCTCTTCGTCCCGCCGCGACCGCCCGGCCCACGAATGCCCGCCGCCATCGAGCTCGACGACGAGCCGGGCCGCATGGCAGGCGAAATCGACGACGTACGGCCCCATCGGCACCTGTCGCCGGAAAGCCAGACCGTCTTGCCGGTGCGCCCGCAGCTTGCCCCAGAGCAGGCGCTCGGGATCGGTCATCTCGCGGCGCAGGCGCCTGGCGAGGTCGCGCTGATGCGTCGGAAGCCGAGTTCGCGGCATCCCCCCCTCCCTGCCCTCCCCCGCCAGGGGGGAGGGTTCGCGTTGTGCGTGCAGAGAGGCTATGCCAGAAACAAAACAGGAACAAGAGAGATTCTTGCGGTTGTGAACCTTGTCGTTCGCAACGTCCGCCCACGGCACCGCGCAAACCCTCCCCCCTCGCGGGGGAGGGTAGGGAGGGGGGGCCGCGGCAAGCTCGGCGCCGGCGGCCGACATCACGAACTCAGCCCGCCGAACAGCGTCGGCAGGTCGAGGGGGCGGAAGCCGTAGTGGGCGAGCCAGCGCACGTCGGCGTCGAAGAAGGCGCGCAGGTCCGGCATGCCATATTTCAGCATGGCGATGCGGTCGATGCCCATGCCCCAGGCGAAGCCCTGGTACTTGTCCGGGTCGATGCCGCCGGCGCGCAGCACGTTCGGGTGGACCATGCCGCAGCCGAGGATCTCCAGCCAGTCCTCGCCCTCGCCGATGCGGATCTCCGAGCCCGAGCGCTTGCAGCGGATGTCGACTTCCATCGACGGCTCGGTGAACGGGAAGAACGACGGGCGGAAGCGCATCTCGACCTTCGGCACCTCGAAGAAGGCCTTGCAGAACTCCTCCAGCACCCACTTCAGGTGGCCGATCGTCGCCGTCTCGTCGACGACGAGGCCCTCCACCTGGTGGAACATTGGCGTGTGGGTCTGGTCGGAATCGTTGCGGTAGGTGCGGCCGGGGCAGATGACGCGGATCGGCGGCTGCGTCACCTCCATGGTGCGGATCTGCACCGGCGACGTGTGCGTGCGCAAAAGCATCCGCGAGCCGTCCGGCTTCGGATTGAAGAAGAACGTGTCGTGCATTTCCCGGGCCGGATGGCCGAGCGGGAAGTTCAGCGAAGTGAAGTTGTAGTGGTCGGTCTCGATGTCCGGCCCCTCGGCGACGGCGAAGCCGAGGTCGGCGAAGATCGCCGTCAGTTCCTCGGTCACCTGCGAAACCGGGTGGATGCGGCCGGCCGAGAGCGGGCCGGGGCGCACCGGCAGCGTCAGGTCGAGGCGCTCGCGGGCGAGGCGCTCGGTGAGTGCTGCCTCGGCCAGCACGGCGCGGCGCGCCTCGATGGCGGCGGCGACGTCGTTTTTGAGGCCGTTGAGGGCGGGACCGACGGTGCGGCGCTCGGCGTCCGACAGGCTGCCGAGGCGCTTCATCTGCTCGGTGACGACGCCCTTCTTGCCGAGCGCGAACACCCGCGCCTCCTCCAGCGCCGCCTCGTCGGCGGCAGCCTGGATACGGTCGATCAGGTCGCGCTTCAGCGCGTCGGTGTCGGGAGCGAGCGTATCGGTCATCGGCGAGCAGTCCGGTCGGACGGAGAACAGGGCCCCGGACGGTCGGGGAAGCGCCGCGTTTTAGCAGAAATCGAGAGAGGCGGAAGGGTGGGGTGGGGGACAGCGCTGCTTGAAGTTAGTCGAGCGGTTAGCTAACATCGCCTGATGAGCCGTACCGTCAACATGCACGAGGCGAAGTCCCAGCTTTCCCAGATCGTCGCCGAGGTCGAGGCGACGGGCGAGGACGTCGTGCTCGCCCGCAACGGCAAGCCTGTGGTGAGGATTGTCCGTCTGGAGCCGGAGCGTCGAAAGCAGCGGCTCGGGTTGATGAAGTCTCACCCGGTCTGGGGTGACTTCAAGGTCGACCCCGCCGATTTCGAACCGCTGATGACCGACGAGGACCTCCGTCGCGCGGGTTATGACGTGTGAGGGAGCGCGTCCTGGCCGATACGATCGCGGTTCTCTACGCCTTGTGGAGGGACCCCCGACTGGGGCCATCGGCGTTGGAATGCATCAGGCGCGATGACGTGGACGTGGTTGTCTCCGCAGCGTCGGTGTGGGAGATCGCTTGGAAGACGTCGTTCGGCAAGCTGCCGCCGGTCATCGCACCGAACTGTACGAGCGTCGCCGACACGATCCAGACGGCCGACATGACGATCCTCGCACTGAGTGCCGAGGATGCCGAGCGCGCCGCCAACCTGCCGCAAATCCATCGCGACCCGATGGACCGCTTCATCATCGCCCGGGCTTTGCGAGAAGGCCTGCCCGTCTTGACCACCGATCGGAACTTCGCGGCCTACGGCGTCGCGGTGATCTGGTAGCCCTCAGCTCCGCCAGCGCAGCACCATCGGCTTCAACGGGTTCTCGAACGGGCGGCCGGCCGCCTCCGCCTCGATCCACTCCGACTTCAGCCGCATCCACCAGCGCGCCTGGGTGTCGGCGTCGTTGATCAGCATCAGCTTCGGATTGTGCACGAGGCCCTCGCGCTGCTGCACGACGACGACGCGGTCCTGGTCGAGGAACACCGTCATCAGGTGCTGCAGCAGCGGCCGCAGCAGCTTCGCCCAGCCCATCGACACCCAGAAGAACTGGTGCACCTCGGTCTCGCCCTCGCTGACGGGCGTGATCGCGGTGAGGCCGACGACGGCGTTGCGGTCACCGCGGATCTCCTCGATGCGCAGGCCCGGCAGGCGGTAGGAGATTTCGGTGGTGACGTTGGCGCCGAGCAGCTTGTAGGCGATGTTCTGCGGCGGCAGCGCGTGGCGGGCCATGCGGAAGCCGAAGGGCGCCGGCTCGAACGCCTTCTCCTTCGGCCTGAGCTTGCTCGCCTTCTTCTTGAACCACCATGAGGTGTGGACGAAGGCGGCGTGGGTCGGGTCCATCAGCCCGAAGGCGGCGTGGTCGGTCGAGCACGGGAAGGGCAGCACGATGCCGAGCGTCGGCGCGTCGGCCTCAGTGAACACCGGGATCGCCGGCGGCTCGGCCTGGTCGCCGGCCGGTGCCTCGCCGTCGCGGGCAAAATAGATCCAGACGAGGCCGTTGCGCTCGACGCACGGCAGCGCGCCGCAGCGGATCTTGGTCAGGTCGACCGTCTGGTCCTCGCGCAGCGACGGAATCTCGACGCAGGTGCCGGTGCGGTCGAAGCGCCAGCCGTGATAGCAGCAGGTGACGGTCTCGCCGTCGAACGAGCCGTGGCGCAGCGGGATGCCGCGGTGCGGGCAGGCATCGCGCAGGGCGAACACTGCGCCCGCCGTGTCGCGGCCGATCAGGAGCGGCTCGCCGAGCAGCGTCCGCGCCGCCGTCGTGCCGGCCTTCACCGCGTTGCCCGGCAGCGCCATGTACCAGGTGCCGCGCAGCAGCGTCGCCGTCAGTCCCTGCATGATGTCGCTCGCTCATCCGCCGCCGGAGGATCGGCGGCCGACGAGCGATAGCCGCCCGGGGCGGGCGGAGGCAACCGCCGCAGCGTCGCGGCGGTCGCTGTTCCCGGTGCCGGCGCGACTGCGCCGGGTCCCAAGGGTGTCCGCGCCGACTGCGCGGGGGTTGCGACGGTGCCCGCGCTATTGCGCGGGCTTGGGCGCCGCCTTCACGGCGGCCTCGAGCGCCTTCTCGATGAACTGGTCGCGCGTCTGCTTGGCGGCGCGGGCGGCGGCGTCGACCTCGCTCACCACCGACTGCGGCACACCCACCTGCAACAGCACCTTCGCCCCCGTCGGCATCTCGCCCTGGGCGAGGATGTTCGTCACCGACGACAGGAACGCCGACAGCCGTGTCTGCTTCTGCTCGAAGGAGAGTTGGGCGTCCGTCGCCAGGATCGGGCAGTAGGCGGCGAGGAGGTCGTCGGAGAGCTCGCCGTCGGAGACGCCGGGATTGGCGGCCCGCACCTGCGCGATGATCTCGGTGACGCGGTTGTCGAGGGTGTCGGGGGTGACGCCCTGCATCAGCTCGAGGATGCCCGAGCCCGGATCGGTGAGCGTTCCGGACGCCCCGGTCGAGCTGACGGCCGGGCAGTCGAGCGCCTTCGCCGCCTCGGAGCCAAGGTCGGTCGGCGCGAGTTTTCCGCGCAGCGATGCGACGAGGGCCGTGGTTGCATCCGGCGTGCCGGGGTTGCCCCAGGCGGTGCGGACGTAGTTCGCGACATCGGCGACCTGCTGGTCGGTCAGCGCGTCGGCGAAGGCCGGCATCGGGCCGTAGTCGCCCTGGCCCGGCAGGCCGCCGAGCACGGCGGAGATGACGTTCTCCGGGCCGGTCGCCGCCGCGGCGTCGTTGCCGGCGAGCGCCGGGATCGCCTTCGCGATGCCGGTTCCCTCGGCCTGGTGGCACTGGGCGCAGACGTTGAGATAGACGGTGGCGCCCTGCTCCTTGCGCGGATCGGCGGCCGGCTTCGGCGGCAGCTGGTCCGGCGTCGCCTTGAGATAGGCGACGATGGCGCGGATGTCGGTGTCCTCGAGCTTCGACAGGCTGTCGTGGACGACCTCCGACATCGGCCCGAACACCGTGCCCTTGCCGGCGGCGGCCCCGGTCTTCAGATAGTCGAACACCTGATCGTCGGTCCAGCCGCCGATGCCGTCGCGCAGGTCGGAGGAGATGTTGGGGGCGAAGAAGGTGTCGATGCGCGCACCGGCGAACTGCTTCGACGGCTCCATCGCGCCCATCACGTCGCGCGGCGTGTGGCACTCGGCGCAGTGGCCGGGGCCCTCGACGAGATAGGCGCCGCGGTTGATCTGTTCCGACGCCTTGTCGTTCGGCACGAAGGTGCCGGGCGTGAAGAACATCGCCCGCCACACCGACAGCGAGGCGCGCACGTTGAAGGGGAAGGCCAGCGTGTTCGGCTGGCGCGGCGCGTTCACCGGCGTGACGGTGGCGAGATAGGCGCGGATCGCCTTGACGTCGTCGACCGGCATCTTCGTGTAGGAGGTGAACGGCATCGCCGGGTAGAGGTACTCGCCGTCCTTGCCGAAGCCGTCGTGCAGCGCCTGGTAGAACTGCTCGTCCGTCCAGGCCCCGATGCCGGTCTCCTTGTCGGGGGTGATGTTCGGCGAGGTGATGCCGCCGAAGGGCGTGGCGAGCGTCAGGCCGCCGGCGAAGGGCTTGCCGCCCGGGCCGGTGTGGCAGGGCATGCAGTCGGCCGCGTCGGTCAGGTACTTGCCCTTGGCGACGAGGTCGGCACCCGGCGCGCCGGTGCCTTCCTGGGCACCCGCCGGCGCACTCGCCAGCACCATCGCACCGAACAGCGCCGCGCCCAGTGCGGTGCCGACGCGTGCCGTCCCCCGCGCCGTGGCCCGAGCCCCGAACTGCGGCTGCGCCGCACCGATCCCCGTCCCCATACCCGTCTCCCGTCTCTCTGCGGACCGTCGCCCGCCGGTCCGAACCTTTGAAGCGTTCCAACCATTCGGCATCGCCGGTGCCGGCGCAAGCCCCGCGCGCGACGCACCCCCGCTGCCGTACTGCCGCAATGGTGAACGCGTCCCGGAATTGCCACGAAAAAGATTGCCGCCCGCCCGCATCCCTGCACGCCGACGTCGCAGTCACATGACGAAATATCCATGCGGCGGGGGGCCGTGCAGCGGGAGTGTCGGCCATGGACCGTTTAGGCATTCGCATCTCGCCTCGCATCGGCGGTTTGCTGCGGCGGACCGCCCTTCCCGTCCTCCTGCTGCTGGTGGCCACCGTCCCCGCCTTTGCGGCGCCGGGCACGGGGCCGGGCCTCGGCCATCTCGACAGCCCCGCCATGCAGGCCGCCGCCGGCGACGTCGTGCTCGGCGCAGGTGCGGCGACGGCGATCCTCGCCGGCATGGTGGTGGTCGTCGCCGCCTCGTGGCGCGGCTTCCGCGAGATGCTGCGCGTCGAGGAGGAAGAGGATCCCGGACCGCCGGACATCACCCCCCGCCAGCGTCGCCGCGACGAAAGCGACAGCGGCCTGGACGCCTGAGCCGGGCGTTCTCGCGGTGTCTCCGGTCGCCCTTGCAGCCGGGCCTGCCGCTGCCTAGCCTCCGGCGTCCTGCACCCGCGCCACGAGGCCGCCCATGCCGATCCTCAACCGGATCGCCGACCGCTCCGACGAGATCGCCGCCTGGCGCCGCCACCTGCACGCCCATCCCGAGCTCCAGTACGACACCCACCTGACCGCCGCCTTCGTCGCCGAGCGCCTGCGCGCCTTCGGCGTCGACGAGGTGGTGACCGGCATCGGCCGAACCGGCGTCGTCGCCGTCATCCGCGGCGACAGGGGGGCCGGCCGCACAATCGGCCTGCGCGCCGACATGGACGCCCTGCCGATCGAGGAGGCGAGCGGCCGGGCGTGGTCCTCGACGGTCGCCGGCAAGATGCACGCCTGCGGCCACGACGGGCACTCGGCGATGCTGCTCGGCGCCGCACAGCATCTCGCCGAGACCCGCAATTTCGCCGGCACCGCCGTGGTGATCTTCCAGCCGGCCGAAGAGGGCGGCGGCGGCGCCAAGGCGATGCTCGACGACGGCCTGATGGAGCGCTTCGGCATCGACGAGGTCTACGGCATGCACAACATGCCCGGCCTGCCGCTCGGCAGCTTCGCCATTCGCGCCGGCGGCCTGCTCGCCTCGGCCGATACCGTCGAGATCGAGATCGAGGGCGTCGGCGGCCACGCCGCCTTCCCGCACGACTGCACCGACACGGTGCTCGCCGGCGCCGCCGTCGTGCAGGCGATCCAGCAGATCGTCGCGCGCAACGTCGACCCGCTGAAGTCGGCGGTGATCTCGATCACCTGCTTCAACGCCGGCTTCACCGACAACGTCATCCCGCAGTCGGCACGCCTGCTCGGTACCGTCCGGTCGCTCGATCCGGGCGTGCGCGACCTGCTCGAGGACCGGCTGAAGACGGTCGTGCCGGCGGCGGCCGCCGCCTACGGGGCGACGGCCCGCGTCACCTATCGCCGCGAGTATCCGGTGACGGTCAACCACCCCCGCGAGACCGCCTTCGCCGCCGAGGTCGCGCGCGAGGTGGCGGGAAGCGCCAACGTCGACGCCGACCGGCCGCCGGAGATGGGGGCGGAGGACTTCTCGTTCATGCTCGAAAAGCGCCCCGGCGCGATGATCTTCATCGGCAACGGCGACAGCGCGCCGCTGCATCACCCAGCCTACGACTTCGACGACGCCGCGACCGCGGCCGGCGCCTCCTACTGGGTCCGCCTCGTCGAGACGGCGCTGCCGGGGGCGTAGGCGGCCTCGCCGGGACCCACTGTGTTCACTCCGCCGGGGCTTGCGCGCCGCTGCAGCGTGCACGACCTGTGGCGCGCACGGCCGCGCGCTCTGCACGGCCCCCACCTTCCCCTGCCTCCGAGGCCCTTCTGATGACCAAGCTCTACTTCTCGCCCGGTGCCTGCTCGATGGCCGCCCACATCGTGCTGGAGGAGCTCGGCGCGCCGTTCGAGGCGGTGCCGGTGATGCTGCGCAAGGGCGAGCACAAGACCGACGCCTATGCCGCGATCAACTGGAAGCAGAAGGTCCCGGTGCTCGAGGTCGACGGCAAGCGGCTGACCGAGAACGTCGCCATCCTGTCGTGGCTCGGCTGGTCGAAGCCGGAGGCGAAGCTGATGCCGGCGGCGGGCACGTGGGCGGCGACCGAGGCGCTGTCGCTGCTCGCCTGGTTCTCCTCGGGCGTCCATCCGGTGATCGGCCGCTTCTTCCGCCCGTCCGCCTTCTGCGACATGCCGGGCTCCGAGGACGCGGTGAAGCGGATCGCCGGCGAGGGCACGGCGCAGGCCTTCAAGGGCATCGACGCGATACTCGATGGCAAGGACTGGCTGCTCGGCGACTATTCGGTGGCCGATGCCTACGCCTTCATCTTCCTGCGCTGGGCGAACCACCTCGGGCTCGACGTCTCCGCCTACCCGAACTACCGCGCCCACGGCGAGCGCATGCTGGCCCGCCCGGCGGTGCAGCGCATGCTGGCGACGGAAGCCGCGGCGCAGGCGGCCGCCGCCGCCTGACCTGACGCGCGACCCTCTGACGACGACTGCCGGCGGCGCATCGCGCGCTGCCGGCGGCGCCGGTGGGACGGCATTAACCTTTGGCGGTTCCCATCGGCGCGGGCGGATCGTTCCGATTCGCCGACGAGAGACCGCAGATGCCCAACGTCATCCCGTTTCGCCGCCGTGCCGTGCCGCCGCCCGACGACCTCGACATCGATCTCTACACGGCGGTGGACGTGGCGATCCGGGACCTGCGCGACATTGCCGAGCGCTGCGACGACGCCGGGCGCGTGCTCGCTGAAGAGTGCCGCCGGATGCTCGAGCGCGCCTATGCGGCCGAATCGGAGACCTCGGTGGTCTGATCCCGTCCCACCCGGCCGGCGCCGTCGCGTCCGCCGGGCTCCTCGCGGGCCGGCACGTCCCCCGGGCCGCGCAGCCACTCCCGCCAGATGCCGACGAGCAGCGCCATCAGCACCGGGCCGACGAACAGGCCGACGAGGCCGAGCGTCGACACGCCGCCGATCAGCCCGAAGAAGGTGGCGAGGAAGGGCAGCTTGATCGGGCCGCCGACGAGGTGCGGGCGCAGCGTCTTGTCGACGATGAACAGCTCGATCGAGCCCCACGCCAGCAGCGCCAGGCCGGCGATCAGCTTGCCGCTGCCGACGAGATAGAGCGTGGCGATGATGACGGCGGTCGGCGCGCCGCCGGGCACCAGCGCCATGATGCCGGTGATGACGCCGAAGAACACCGGCGACGGGATGCCGGCGATCCAGTAGGCGATGCCGAGCACGATGCCTTCGCCGATGGCGATGACGCCCATGCCGACGACGGTGGCGCTGATCGTCGCCGGCACGACGCGCGAGAAGGTCTGCCAGCGGGCCGGCAGGATGCGCTCGCCGACCCGGTCGAGCTGCGCCGCCAAAAGCACGCCGTCCTTGTAGACGAAGAACAGCGCGATCAGCATGAACAGGATCGACAGCAGGAAGTGGAACGTCTGGCCGCCGGCGGCGAGCGCCAGCCGGTAGATGTTGCCGATGTTCTCGCCGCTGGTGATCGTCACCAGCTCGCCGAGGGCGTGCGGGCGGTTGAGGTAGCTGTTCCACTGCTCGGCCAGCCAGCCGCCGAAGAACGGCAGGGCCTGGATCCAGTCCGGGACCGGCGCGCCGAGGCGGTTCGCCTGGAGGAGCCACTGCGTCCAGATCCGCCCTTCGTCGATGGCGTAGGAGATCGCCACGACGATCGGCAGCACCAGCACCGCGATGATGATCGTGATCGCCACGGTCGCCGCCAGCGTGGTGTTGCCGCCGACGGCCCGCACGAGGCGCGAATAGAGCGGCCAGCTGGCGAAACCGATGATCAGCGCCGCCAGCACCGGCACGAGGAAGCCGCGGAAGAAATAGGCCCCGGCGACGAGCACGAGGACGAGCAGCCATCGGGCCACCGGATGCGGGGGCAGCAGCGGTGGCGGCGGCGGCCGGCGCTCCGCCCGCGCCACCCGTCCGGTCTGCAGATCGACTTGGCTCACGTTGTCTTGGCTCCTCGCCGTGGCACCGCCGAATGCTACGCCGCCCGGCGGCGGCCGGCCAGCGGCGAGCGGCCCCGGCCCCGCGAGGGGAGAGGACGGCGCTCGTCGGCCGCTCATCTGCGCGCCTTTTCGTGACGAAAGGCTGACGGGGTTCGCCCGGATCGGCCCGGCTGTCGCGCCGCCGTGGCTTGACGGCGGCGATGGACCGTCGCATGCGGACGCGACAGCGCCGTTCCGGCGCGCCGAGGAGCCCCCGTGCCGACCGACCCGCCGTTCGAGGATCGTCTCGCCGCCGCCGTGCGGCTGACCGACGCACGGCTTTCCGTGCTGGTGGGGCCGGCGCTCGGCGCGCGCGTGCCGGAGCGCGTCCGCGCGGCGATGGCGCATGCGCTGCTCGGCGGCGGCAAGCGCTTCCGGCCGTTCCTGACGATCGAGGCGGCCAGGCTGTTCGGCGGCAACGAGGCGCGGGCGGCGGCGGCGGGCGCCGCGGTCGAGTGCCTGCACACCTACAGCCTCGTCCACGACGACCTGCCGGCGATGGACGACGACGACCTGCGCCGCGGCCGGCCGACGGTGCACAAGGCCTTCGACGAGGCCACCGCCATCCTCGCCGGCGACGGCCTGCTGACGCTCGCCTTCGAGGCGCTGGCCGACCCCGCGGTGCATCCGGACGCCGAGGTGCGCATCGCCCTCGTGCAGGCGCTCGCCCGCGCCGCCGGTGCCGACGGCATGGTCGGCGGCCAGGCGCTCGACCTCGCTGCCGAGAACGCGGTGCTCGATGCACCCCAGGTGGAGCGCCTGCAGGCGATGAAGACCGGCGCGCTCATCGTCGCCAGTGCCGAGATGGGGGCGATCGTCGCGTGCGCGCCGGCGGAGGACCGCCGCCGCATCGCCCACTTCGCCGCCCTGGTCGGCTCGGCCTTCCAGCTCGCCGACGACCTCCTCGACGTCACCGCCTCGGCGGACGCCGTCGGCAAGCGCACCGGCAAGGACGCCGAGCGCGGCAAGGCGACGCTGGTGGCGCTGAACGGCGAGGCGTGGGCGCGCCGGCGGCTGGCGGATCTCGTCGAGCAGGCGGCGGATACGCTGGCGCCCTATGGCGAGCGGGCCGCGGTGCTCGTCGCCGCCGCCCGCTTCACGGCCGAGCGGCAGGCCTAGCCGGCGGGCCCGTCACGTCGGCGTCGCGGGTCGCGCGCGCCGCTGCGCCAGCGCCACGCCGGCGAGCACGAGGGCGTAGCCGACGCCGTGGTACCAGGCCGGCGCCTCGCCGAGGAAGGCGATCGCCATCGCCGAGCCGAACACCGGGATCAGGTGGAAGAACGGCCCGGCGCGGTTCGGCCCGATCATCGCGACGCCGCGGTTGAAGGTGAAATAGGCGAGCAGAGACGGAAACAGGATGACGAAGACGATCGTCGCCACCGTCAGCCAGTCTGGCTGAAAGACGTAGCCCGTCGAGATCTCCCAGGCGAAGGCGGGCGCGAGCATGACGCCGCCGAAGCCGATCGTCACCGTCAGGAACGACAGCGGGTGGATCGCCGGCCGGCGCTTCAGGAGCGCCGAGTAGAGCGCGTAGATCGCCACCGCCCCCACCATGATGGCGTCGCCGCGGTTGACCGTCAGCGTCAGGATCGTCGCCGGATCACCGCGCGTGACGATCATCACGACGCCGGCGAGCGAGCACAGGATGCCGGCGAGCTGGAAGCGCGTCAGCCGGTCGCGATAGAGGATCAGCGACCAGGCGCCGATCATCAGCGGCATCACCGACTGCATCAGCAGGCCGTTCAGCGCCGCCGTCTCCTGCAGCGCCGCATAGGCCAGCGTGTTGTAGAGGGTGATGCCGGTGAGCGAGAGCAGCAGCATGATCGGCAGCTGGCGGCGGATCGCCGGCCAGTCGCGCCGAACATGGCCGGCGGTGAACGGCAGCAGGATGAGGAAGGCGCCGATCCAGCGCACCTCCGACAGCGCCACCGGCGGCACGTGGCCGGCGATGTAGCGCCCGAGCACGATGTTGGCACCCCAGCAGAGCGGCGGAATGGTCAGCAGAAGATAGGGATTGTCGAAGGCGCGCCGGAAGCGCGCGCCTGCCGGGCTGGTCATGGTCGGCGCTGATCCTGTCGGCGCGGCCCTGTTTCGCGGCGGGTCGCTTACGGCGGGCGGGCGAAGGCCGCCCGGCGGGGAGGCCATAATCCCCGCCGTCGTCGGAATGTAAATGCCGCCCGGCCGGTTCCGTCCGGCCCCGCGCGCTCCCCGCGTCGCCCTAGGCTGCGGCCTCGAGATGGGCCGCCAGCCGGTCGAGACCGACGGTCCAGCCGCGCTCGTGGCCGGCGCGGGCCTGCTCGTCGAAGAACTGCTCGTGGATCAGCGTCAGCAGCGTGCCCTCGCCGTCGGGGGCGAGGCGCACCGTCACCAGCGACAGGCGCTCCGGCGTCGACTGCCAGGCCCAGTCGAACCGCAGCCGCTCGGCCGGCACGACCTCCCGGTAGACGCCGCCGACGCCGTGCTGCTCGCCGTCGGGCGTCGAGAACCGGATGAAGAAGCGGCCGCCGACGCGCACGTCGAGCTCGGCGCTCGTGGTCTCGGCGCCGGCCGGTCCCCACCAGCGGGCGAGTTGCTCGGGGCGCGTCCACGCCGCGTACACCATGGCCGGCGGGGCGGCGATGCGCCGCCGCATCAGCAGGCTCGGGCTCGCCGCCACCTGAGGAGCGCCGTCGCCCCCGCGGTCGCCGGCTGGCGCCTGCACGTCCGCGGCGGGACGGTGGTCGGCTCGTTCGATCGGCTCGCTCACGGCTCGTCCTCCTGCCGACGCTCGCCCGGCTGCTCGTGCCGGCGCTCGCCGGGCTCCCCCCGCGGACGCTCGCCCGGCGCGTCGACAGACCGCCCTGTCGCGCCGACGGCGCCGGCGCGCTCCTCGGCGGCGTCCGCCTCGACGAGCGCGACCAGGCGGTCGAGGCTCGCGGTCCAGAAGCGCTCGTAGCGCTCGAGCCACGCCATCG
>Ga0209902_101339_pt1 | contig 12624 bp, 17 predicted proteins | sample FECB27metaG_FD_188304 | JGI IMG/M metagenome (GOLD analysis project Ga0209902, IMG submission 188304) | Cyanobacterial communities from the Joint Genome Institute, California, USA - FECB-27 (SPAdes) (version 2) | ecosystem: Environmental > Aquatic > Thermal springs > Hot (42-90C) > Microbial mats...
GAGCTCGTCGCCTGGCACAAGAAGCGTCAGGCGTTCGATGAGATCGGCGGCGACCCCGCTGCCTATCGCAACCGCGTGCTCGACGAGGCGATGCGGGACCCCGAAGTCCAGCAGCGTTTCCTCGCCCAGCTGCGCGGCGCCGCGCAACCCACCGTCGAAGCCCCCCGTCGTTCAGCCGTGCCGCATATCCCCTCGCTGCAAGGCATCGGCACCGCCGCCGGCCCCGCATCCGCGGCCGGCGACCCCTCCGATGCCGAGCTGTTCTCGGCAACCACCCGCCGGCGGCGCTGAAGGCGCGCCCGGCTGAAATCAGGACCATCAACCATGGCTCTTTCTCCCAACCACCCCAATAATGAAGTGATCAAGTTCCGCCAGGATGTCGCCTATGACTTCCTGCGCTCGTCGCGCTTCGATGCCTATATGGGCGACGACTCCACCTCGGTGATCGTGCGCATGTCGGATCTCGAAGCCGACGGCAAGGAGATCCGCGTGCCGCTCGTCACCCAGCTTTCGGGCGATGGCGTCGGCGCGGGCACGCTGCGCGGCAACGAAGAGCAGATCGACAGTTACGGCATGCCGCTCTGGGCCGACTGGGCCAGAAACGCCGTGGCCAATAACCGGGCGCAGAACAAGGAGAGCTCGTTCTCGGTGCGCTCCACCGCCCGCAGCCTGCTGCGCGGCTGGTCGAAGCGCATCGTCCGCGACGACCTGGTCGATGCGCTGCTTTCGATCCCCACTTCGGCGATGCAGGCCGGCCGCTTCGGTAACCCGGGCAACCGCGTCAACGGCATCAAGTGGTCGGCGGCCACCGCCGGCAACAAGAATGCCTGGGTCACCGCCAACCCCGACCGCGTGGTGTTCGGCTCGGCGCTCTCCAACTATTCGACCACCTTCGCTACCGCCGTGGGCAATGTCGACGCGGCCGCCGACAAGATGTCGGCGGCGGTCGGGAGCCTCCTCAAGGACCAGGCCAAGCAGACCGGCGTCGACCCCAACAACCCCGGCGTCTATAACGGCCGGCCCAGGATCAGCCCCTATATGGAAGCCGAGGGCGACCAGGAATGGTTCGTCTGCTTCGTCGGCGCCCGCGGTTTCCGCGACCTGAAGGCCGACCCGGTGATGACCTCCGCCAACCGCGACGCCCGCAACCGCGAGGGCGGCGACCCGACCAAGAGCAACCCGCTGTTTACCGGCGGCGCGCTGGTCTATGACGGGGTGATCTATGTCGAGATCCCCGAGATCACCCAGCGCCTGCTGCTGAAGGGCGCCGGCGCGGCGGGGATCGATGTCGAGCCGGTGTTCCTCTGCGGCCAGGGCGCGCTTGCCTATGCGCTCGGCCAGATGCCGCGGCCGACCACGCTCGAGGACGGCGACTACGACTTCGTCACCGGCATGGGCATCGAAGCCCAGTACGGCGTCGGCAAGATCGCCAAGGCCCCGCTGGCGGCCGGCGCCTCGGCGACGATCGGCTCGCTGGTCGACTGGGGCATGGTGACCGGGTTTGTCGCGGGGGTGGGGAATAGCTAGGGCTTCGCCTTCGAACACATCGACCTGCCCCTCACCCTAACCCTCTCCCCAGCGGGGAGAGGGGACGCACTATGCACGGGCAGTGCCACATCGCCCCCTCTCCCCGCTGGGGAGAGGACAGCGGATGAGGCCGTAGGCCTCACCGCGGGGGTGAGGGGCAGCGTCAGAGCCAGAATGCCCACGCTCGACAAGCCTCTTGCCCATCCCTTCCCCCATTCACAAAAGGAGATCGGCCATGGCTGATCGTAATGCCTACAGCCAGCCGCAGGTTGGCAACCAGGGTTTTGCCCGGACTATGAAATGCCTCGGCGCCGATGTGGCGCTGCTGGCTGCGGACCTGGCGCTCAACAAGACCGTGGGCCTGTTCGTGGTGCCGCGCGGCTTCGTGCTCACCGGGCTCTCGGTGGTGGTGCCCGATCTCGACAGCAACGGCTCGCCGCTCGTGACCTTCGCCATCGGCGATGCGGCGGACGATGACCGGTTCATCGCCACCGGCGCCACCACCGGCCAGGCCGGCGGTACCAACACGACGCTGGCGGCGACGGGCCTGAACTACGAGTTCACCGCCGATACCGAGATCGTCTGGAAGACCTCGGCCGCTGCCGCCACGGCGGTGGCCGGCACCATCCAGCCGCGCTTTTTCGGCTACATGAAGTAGGGCCGGGACAATGCCCAGCGTCACCTACCATGCGCCCGAGGGCGACAGCGAAGTGGTGAGCCTTGCGGGGCTCCGCTTCTTCGATGGCGAGCCGCGCAGCCTCGACGGCGTCGAGCACTCGGTGCTGCTCGCAAAACTTGGCCAGAACCCGCATTTCGAGGTCGAGGGCTTCGTGGGCGCCGGCGCGCCAATCACTGTCCTCGACCAGACCGACCCGCCGGTGATCGGCCTCCGCGCCATCCACAATGGCGGTGGCCGCTTCATCATCGTGCGCGGCGATCGGGACCAGCGGGTGAAGGACGGGCTGAACAAGGCGCAGGCCGCGGCGTTCAACGCACTGTCCGAGGCGGAAAAGCAGGCGTTTGTGGGTTAGCACCCGCGAGGGGGATAGCCTTGCGCGGGAAGAATACCCCCCACCCTGTCCCTCCCCCGCAAGGGGGGAGGAGACCAAAACACTAACGCCGGTTCCAGGGTCTCCCTCCCCCTTGCGGGGAGGGGACAGGGGTGGGGGTGCTCTGTGCGCACCGGCCGGTCAGTCGCCTTGCCTCGATACTCGTCCAACACCCCAGGAGCACCCCATGCCCAAAACCCGTATCGAGCTCGTCAATCGGGCCCTCTCCGAGCTTGGCGTCGTCGGCGCCGGGCAGACGGCTGCCGCCGAGGATTTCGAGGTGATCGACCAGGCCGTGCCGCCGGTGATGGGAGATCTCGCCACCCGCGATATCTGGGTGTGGGGCGACCCCGATGCCTATGACGACGATGCCTTCGACCATCTCGCGGTGCTGCTCGCCAATGCCCGGGCCCGCGCCTTCGGCGTTTTGCCCGATGAGCAGAAGCGGCTCCTCGCCGAGGCGCGACTGCGCGGCCTGAAGCCCACGATCCTCTCCGGACGCACCCAGGAGATCGAATACTTCTGATGCCGCCGCCACCTGGCCTGCCGGCCAGGCCGCCGTTCCCGGCATTGCAAGCCGCGCCTTTGCCGGCAGCTCCGTCACCCCCGCCACCCGCCTACCCGCAAGCCTCCAGGGAGCCCGAAGATGGCACTGACCTATCCCGAATACGAGACCCCACAGCCTTCGCAAACCAGGCTCCCCAACCTGCTCGACCTGTGGGACCAGGGCGTTGCCCAGGGCAAGGCCGATCGCTACGAGCGCGAAGCGCCACAGCAGTTCGCCAACGCGACAGCCCCGCTGTCGGAGTTCGGTCTCACCACGCCGCCCGACCAGATGCGCGCACTGTTTGCCAACCCCAACACGCGGCCGCTTGCCGTGCAGATGGTGCAGGAGGCGTCGGCGCGCCGCGCGGCTGCCAGTGATCCAATGAAGCAATTGCGACTGATGAAGGCGCAGTGGGACCTGAAGCAGTCGCAGCTCGGCTCAGGCGTGCCTGCTCCCACGGGCAACGACACACCTCCCACTGGCTGGCAAGACTCTGCAGATGTCTGGAACTATCTCACCCCCGAGGAGCGCGAGCTATGGCAGAGCTAACCATCGAGCAACAGAAAACGCTCGCACTAGCAGCCGCCCGGAAACGGCTGATCGAGGCGGGAGCGTCTGCCGTCGCCAGTTCTAACCACGTCCAAGGGCAACCAGCGACTGCAGACTGGTCGGCCAACTCCGAAAACGTAAGGAAGTCGCTTGCGCCATACAGCGTGCACAACCAGCCTTCGCTTGGTGAGGTATTGGACGCGTTTCAGATGGGCGCCCACAATGGTCTGACCTGGGGTTTCGGTGACGAAATCAACGCCGGGCTGCAGGCACCCCTTCGCACGGCCGGGCAGGCGATCGACGGGGATCTGATTGACCTCGGAAAAGCTTACGGCGAGGGGCTGGCCGATACCCGTGCCTATATGGACGAGAGAACCAGCAAGTCGCCAGGGGCCGCGTTTGTCGGGGAACTGGTTGGCGGTCTCGCCAGCGGCAGCACCTTGGCCAAGCTCGGGACGACCGTGATGAAGGCCGGAGTGCCTGTCCTGGAAACGATCGTTCGAGGCCTGTTGGAAGGAGGGGTTTATGGGGGTATCAGCGGATTCGGAAACAGCCGGTCGGAGGACCTGCTGGGTCGTCTCGGCGATGCTGCAACAGGCGCGCTGTGGGGCGCCGGAACAGGCTCCATCGTCAGCGGCGGCGGTGCGGCACTGAGTGGGGCTGGCAAGAAGATGCCCGTTTCAACGGTCAAGGAGCTGGAGGAGGCGGCACTGGCGAAGTATGCGCAAGCCGGGGCGGCTGGGGTCAAGGCGAGAAAGCCGCAGACCGCAACCCTCGGAGCCACGATCCGCGACGTCGCCGAATCCAACGGGCTCGTCTCGAGTAACGGCCGGCTGGGCACCTCGCATATTGCCGACGCGATCAGGGCATTCGACGACGCTGCAGGACGCAAGATGAGCGTGGCCCAGATGAAGGCTCTGCGAGTGAGGCTGACTGACCTGACGAAAAGCAGCGACCCGACCGAACAGCGCATCGCCACGCAGATGCTCGAAGAGCTCGACAGGTTCACGGGCTCGCTTGACCCGAGCCTGAAGGCAGGCAACGAGCTCTTCCACAGTGCCACGAGGGGCGATCTCATCGAGAGCGCTATTGAACGTGCCCGCCTCAATGCCCGCGGACGCACTGGCCCGGACTTCGAAAAGGCCCTGCGCACGGAATTCGAGACCCTGAAGCATCAGATCATCAAGGGGGAGCTCAAGGGACTGACCGCGGCAGAGATCGAAGCGATCAATAAGGTTGCCGATGGCACGCCCATCACGAATGCCCTGCGCGGCATTGGGCAGCTCGCTCCACCAGGCGCAATCCCCACCATGGCCCTCGGCATGATTGCAGAAGAACCCAAGCTTGGCGGATTAGCCCTCGCGCTGGGCACGGCGGGGGTTGGAAGTCGCGTTGCCGCAAGCACCCTGACCAAGAACGCCGCTGCATCGGCGGCCTTGATCGCACGGAACGGCGGCGTGGCCGTGCCGCGCAAGCAACTCACTGCCGCGGAACTGGCTCTGATCGCCGCGCTTGTTCGCGGAGCAAGTCTCGAAGCGGGTCAATCACCTCTGGAAACGCCGGCGAACCCAGCCATAGCGCCATAGGCCCCGATCCAATCAACCCAACAGAGTTCGCCGACATGAGCAACAGCTCAAGACGCGTTCACCCTACACTGGGTAGGCTACTCCCGTCCGACCGAACACCGGCTTCGCTCTGAGCGGAGGGCGTGCTTAGCCTCCGGATCAGTGTTTACTTGGGCCACCATGGCAAGTGCCACCATTCGGGCCACAACTTGAAAAGCGCAACAAATGCGGCGAAGGCGATGGCCACCAGGACCCATCGGATGAACCGCAACTCAGACAGCACCTCCCCAGTATCTTTCATCATGACGGCGCGCGTCTTGTCACCCTCGGACAGGCTATTAAAGAACTCTCTTTCGCGTATACGCTCGTCTTTTCGAGATATCATGAGAACATATCCATGTCGAAGCCATCGGTAATATGAACACCGGTCGCTGGCGCCGCAAGATGTCTCCAGGGGTGATGGCTCCGCGACAAATTGGTGTCGGCGTTGGGTCCGGAGAAGGCCGACCAACGGATTGCGATCCTCAAGCGCGAGACGCGGTTCGATAAGTCGTTCCACCACGTGCTGGCGAACGACGAAACCGTTTTCAGCGGTCCGCTGGCGAGCCTGCTCACCGCGATTCCGCGAACAGTGGCAAACACTGCAGCCCACATGCGTCCCGAGGCCGTCAATGCGCATGTTGCTGCGGCGCTGATGAGCCCACCATCACCGGTCTACATTGACCAGTTGATCGCGGCGCGAGCCCTCGCCAACCGCCAGAGCCTCCTCCCGCCGGGCGGCGTTGCGGCCGCATTGACGCAGTCTCAATGGCCTGAGGTCAGCGGGCAGTGATCACCAGTCGATGTGCTTCAAGCTCATGATGAACGTTGCGCCGGCCGCGAAGCCAATGGCCACAACGACGATGTAGGCGTACCAAGGCATCCACTCGCTGATACTGACAAAATAGAGCCAGCCTGCAAAGCAAAGGGTCAAAACCGACCCGATCCGGTTCAACCCGCGATCGGGTTGTGTCCGGTATTTTCCATCCTCGCCGCGAACCTTGTAATCGGTGGTGTCGAGTTCGATGTCGGTGGGCCGTTTACTTGCCATGGCATGTTCCTATCCCTGAGCCCCTCGCGGTGCATCGATGCAGCCGTAATGGCCGCAGATCAGCGGGGTGATCACCAGTCAAGGTGCTTCAGGCTCATGGTAAACATGCCGCCGGCAATGAAGCCCATGGCCACCACGACCGCAAAGGCATACCAGGGCATCGCTCCATGAAAGCCGATGACGTACACCGAACCGGCGAAGCAAAGCGCAATAATGGACGCAATGCGGTTCAACCCGCGATGACGCCGCAGCCGATACGCTCCATCCTCGCCACGAACCTTGTAGGCCGTAGTGTCGAGTTCTGTGTCAGTGGGCCATTTGCTTGCCATTCGCAGGGTTCCTCCTCGAGCCCGTGCACCGCAAGCAGGCGTCGCTGGATTCTGCCGCCAACCTCGCTGCGGTGCGTGTCATTTCAGCGGCGAAACGTCCTCAACCGTTCCTTGCTCCTTGGATGCGCCTAACTCCGCCGGAACCTGATCCTTTGTTTCAGCTGCATGCTTGATGCGCGTTCCGTCCAGGGCTTCGTGCAGGACGATCAGGACGATGCCAGGGGCCAGCACCACCCCCCAGGCAACCCACTGCGGGACGGGTGGGAAGAATGACAGCACCCCTGCCGCCAGGAACGGGGCCAGGATGCCGAGCGGAACAGCGAGCTTCACCAGCCAACCCATGTCTCGCAAGCGATAGGTGGCCTTGCGGCGATACTGGTGTGGTTCAAGGTCTAGTTCCGGCATCAGAGAACCCCGAATAAGCGACGAAACACTAGACGAATATGGCCAACGGAACGGAACCCTTTATCACACCCATCAGACTCCGGTGAAACGCACTGAACCTGCCCGCTCGTGCGCGTCGCCAAGGCACTCCAGCGGCCACGCAGTACCATGGATGTCCGTCATAAGGTGATGCGAGGGCGCCGGGCGAATACGTACCCAATGATCCCGCCGGTAACGGTAAAAAGCCCCGCCGCTGTCCAGTTGTAGCCTGTCGCCTCCAAGCCCCTGTAAAACCCCACAGCGCAAATCACGACGCCAAAGGCGGCCACGATCAACGGTATCTGGTCGCGTCTTTGAACCTTGGTCGGCTCCCTCTTAGTGTCCTGCGCTTCCATTCATATCCCCTCACTACGTCCGAACGTTACGGTAGGTCCGCGTCCTCAAGCCGGCAATAGCGGCATCGATCCACTTTAGTCCCTAACCAACGGACAAGGGCGGCTCCCAACTTAGCGGCCTACGAGGGGGTGCAGCGGCGAATGGGCGTCCCAGACGGCGCACAAGCGCGGCGAAAGCCCATCCCGCGGAGGCTCCCAAGGAGCTTGCGTCACCGCCGCCTCGACGCACCAGGGCACCCTATGCCGACGGCGCGCGAAGCGTGGCGCACGATCGATCGATCCTCGCCACCGACGCGTCCGGCATGTTTCCGGTGCTTTACCTCAACCCGACACCAACCGAGTATTTCCGATGCCGCCGATCATTTTCCCCACCGGCACTGCGCCCGGGCTGAACCCCAGCGAGAGCGGCGGCCGGCTGATCAATGCCGTGGCCGAACGCGCCCCGCCCGGCTCGCGCAGCGAGATTGTCTGGCGCCGGGTCGCCGGGCTCATCGCCCGCTTCACCACGGCGCAGACCGCCATTCGCGGCGCGCTGCTGGTCGGCTCGGTGCTCTATGTCGTTTCCGGCAGCAAGGCCTATTCGGTCACCGCGAGCTATGTGGTGACCGAGTTGACCGGCGCGGTCGGCGGCACCGGCCCGGTGACGATGGCGCGCAACATGAAGGCGCCGGTGCCCGATGTGCTGATCGTCCATTCCTCCGGCATGTCGGCGATCAACATTTCCGGTGCCTCGGTCGCGGCGTTCAGCGATGGCGATCTGCCGGCGGTCAATTCGATCTGCTTCGTCGATGGCTATTTCATCGTCACCGCCGAGGCCGGGCTCGCCTACCAGTCGGGCCTCAACGACACGAGCTTCGCCTCGGTCGATCGCACCGCGGCCGAGGCCGACCCCGACGGGCTTTATCGCGCCATCACCGCCGGCAGCGACCTGATCCTGATGGGCACGGCTTCGCTGGAATTCTACGCCAATGCCGGCAACCCTACGGGCTTTGCCTTCAACCGCGGCGTGGTGGTACCGATCGGGCTGAAGGGCCCCAACGCGGTGGCCGGGTTCGAGCCCGGCTTTGCCGATACCGTGCTGTTCGTTGCCAACGACAATACGGTGCGCCGGCTGCAGGGCTATGATCCGGTGCCGGTTTCGGGGCCCGAGCTCAACCGGCTGATCGAGGCGGTGAGCAACCCGACCGAGCTCGTCGCCTGGGTCTACCAGGCGGCCGGCCACCCCTATTGGGTGCTGAGCGGGCCGGGCTGGACCTGGGTCTATGACGTTTCGACCGGCAACTGGCACGAGCGGCACAGCTATGGCGCGCCCGACTGGCGCTGCCGCTATGGCGTTGCCGCCTGGAGCAAGTGGTTCACCTTCGATCGCGACAGCGGCCGGGCGTTCGAGCTGAGCTCGGGCACCAGGCGCGATGCCGAGCGGCCGCTGGTGTGGACGCTGCGCTCGAGCCAGGCGCACCGCTTCCCCGGCCGCGCCGTGATCCACAAGGCCAGCTTCGATTTCGAAACCGGCATCGGCATCGACGCCGGCATCTCGCCGATCGAAACCGACCCGGTGGTGCGGATCCGCTGGTCCGACGATGGCGGGCGGAGCTGGGGCAACCCCTTGACCCGCCGGCTCGGCAGCGAGGGCGAAGACGTCGCCATCGACATCAACCAGGCCGGGCTCACCGGCCGCCGCGGCCGGATCTGGGAAATGAGCATTTCCGACCCCATCGAGATCGCCTTTTTCGGCGCCGCCATGGATATCGAGGAGCGCGCCGCATGAGCACCGCCGACACGTTGCGGCCCATCCCGCGGCCCGGCGCCAGGCTGGTCGAGGCCGACGGGACGATGGCCAAGCTCTGGTACGACTGGTTCAACCAGCTGGGCCAGAAGCTCGGCGAGCTGACCCCGCTCGAAGCCAGCGCCAGCTACAACCCGCCGCTGCTCGCCGATGGCGCCGGCGACACCACTTCCATCACCGTGCCGGGCGCCGCGCTCGGCGATTTCGCCAGCGCCGCGTTCTCGCTGGCGACATCAGGCATCACCATCACCGCCTGGGTGAGTGCCCAGCACACCGTGTCGGTGCGCTTCCAGAACGAAACCGGCATCCCCCTCGATTACGGCAGCGGCACCCTCGTCGCGCGGGTACAGAAATAGAACTGAGTGAGTAGTGAATAGCGAATAGTGGGTTCGGCGCTTGCCGCGGGCCTCGCCGCTCTCCCCTTCACCATTCGCTACTCACCATTCGCCACTCACTATTCCCCATCCAGGAGCCCCAAATGGCAGACATCTTTGAAACCATCGGCGATTGGCTCGGCCTCAACAAGGGCAAGGCCACGCAGAAGGCGGCCGAGCAGAACCGCGGCGAGATCGACAAGCTCGCGACCACCGGCCGCGACATCATCGGCGGGATCCAAGGGGTCATCGGCGATTATCTCGATCTCGGCAAGCTCGGCGCCGGCCGCTACGCCGACGCCATGGGCCTCAACGGCGCCGATGGCTATGCCCGGGCCGAGGATGCCTTCCGCGCCGGCCCGGGCTACCAGTTCGCACTCGACCAGGGGCTCGACGCCGTGGCCCGCAAGGGCTCGGCCATGGGCCGGCTCGACAGTGGCAATACCGATCTCGACCTGATGCGCTACGCCACCGGCTATGCCGACCAGGCCTGGGGCAACTGGATGAACGGGCTTTCCGGCTACAACGATATGTATGGCCAGGGCGTCGGCGGCGACGTCGCCGCCCGCGGCGCCGGCCTCGACTTCGAGAGCGGCCTCACCTCGAACTACATGGGCGCCAACAACCAGGTCGCCGCCGGCAAGGAAGCCGGCCAGGGCGCCATGCTCGACGCGCTCGGCACCATAGTCGGCATCGGCGGCCGCCTCGCCGGCGGCGGCGCGTTCGGCGGCTATGGCGGGTTCAAAGGCGGCGGCATGGGGCCGAACACCCTCAACGGCACAGTCACCCAGCGATAGGAGCCCGAGATGGCACTGAACTACCCCGGCTACGTCATCCCCCAGCCCTCGCAGACTAAAGTCACCGACCTGCTCGACCTGTGGGACCAGGGCGTCGCCCAGGGCAAGGCCGATCGCTACGAGCGCGAGGCGCCACAGCAGTTCGCCAACGCAGCGGCACCCCTGTCGGAGTACGGGCTGACGATGCCGCCCGATCAGTTGCGCGCGCTGTTTGCCAATCCCAACACACGGCCGCTTGCTTTGCACATGGTGCAGGAGGCGTCGCAGCGTCGGGCCGATGCCTACGCCTCCTCTGGTCAACTCGAGAGGACGGCCCGGACGCCGCGGCCCACCGCATCGACCTCTCCCTACGCACCCTACCCCCGCGAAGCGCGGCCATCGCCACTGGTGTGGCGTGGGCGCGGCATTCGCACGCTCCCAAGCGATTACCGCCTCATCGGCGATGACCCCTCGGACCCCGCAGATTGGGAGAAACGCTGATGGCCGGCCCCCCGGGGAGAACTATGCGGCGAACGCCTCGATCGAGCCTGCCGGCAACCCGCCCGGGCAGCTGTGGCGAGTGCACCACGGACACTTGACCCTCATTCCCGGTCACCGCTCCCGCAGACTCATACGCGCCACTGTCGCCCCTACGACTTCAATGTCGCTCGCGAGCGCCGCAACCTCGAGGCCTTTCGCCAGGAAAACCCCATCGCAGCCTATGGCGCCGAGATCCTGGGGTCGCTCCCGCCTGCTCTTTTTACCGGCGGCTCCAGCACAGCCACCGGTCTGGGCCGGATCGGCACAAACCTCCTGGTTAACGGCATACAGGGCGCCGTCTACGGCGCCGGCTCGGCCACTGGCGACACGCTCGCCGACCGTGGCTGGGGTGCGGCTACCGGCGCGGCTGGCGGCATGGTCGCAGGCGTCGCGCTCGATGCAGCTGGAAATGCTGTCAACGCCGGGCTCAAAGCAGGCGCCAAGTACCTTGCCGACTCAAAGACCATCGCCGCCGCACCAAGCGGTGCTGCCGTCAAGGCTACCGCGGAGGCAGCCCGTGAGGCAGCCGAGTCAGCGGACGTGGTCTTAACGCCAACCGCTACCAGTCTCCTCAAGCAGGACTTGGGCCAGACCCTGGTTGGTGAGGGGGTGACGGTCCGTGGTGAGATGGTCGCAAACTACGATCGAGTACGTGGCTCTATGAGGTTGCTCGACCAGTTTGCGGAAGAGCCGATGACAATCAAGTCGTTCCGGCGGCTCTACGAGAGCTTCGAATACGCGGCTCGTAGCGAAGTGCCCGGCGAAGCCGAGGTTGCCAGAAGTATGCTCAAGCAACTCGACAGCTTCATGGACGGCTTGCCGCAGGAGGCGTTCAAGGGCACCGGCGACGTTGTCGAGGCGGCAGCGCAATGGCGCGTGGCGAAGACACAACTTGCGAAGTTCGAGCGCACCAACATTATTGAGACAGCAATCGAGAACGCGAGAACATTCGGTGACAATTTTCCAGAAGGCCTCAAAAATGAGTTCCGGGAGATCCTGAGGAGCGGGGAAAAGAAAGCCAAACTGTCACCAGAAGACATTGCCGGAATTAGGCACTTCATTCAGGGCGATAACATCAACAAGGCCCTTAAGTTCCTCACCGAGGCCGATTTACGCGGCGCCCTCGATGAGCTCCCAATCCCAAAAATCGTCGGCAGGATGGCTCAACCGTTCGTCAGAGGACGTGCCCGTGCGCAGATTGCACAAAACGCCAAGCGCTCTGCAGATATCGTGCGGACCACCGCCGCACTTGGCGAAGCGATCCCTCCGGTACCTACGGGAACGCTCGACCTCCGCGCATTGGCTCCGGGGCTGGGCAACAACGACGGGGTTCATATCATCGTCAACGGTGGGAATCCCCTGCTCCCGCCCTATGTCGACGATCGGTCGTATTGAACCCCGAGAACTTCTCGGCGGGATGAGTCTTTTGCTACGACAGTTCGTGCTGAGCTGTCGCTCTGCAGCAAGGAAAACGAGCGTCAATTCGCTCGACGCCTCCGATGCCCCTTCGACAACATCGCTTCATCTCGAACCAAGCATCAGATCACCGCGAAGAAGCGGACGAGGCACCAAATAAACACGACCATCGATACCAAGGCTGGGACCAGGTTCCACGCGGCTCTGTGAAACTCTTTCGAGTTGCGCCTCTCTCGCGCCTCAACCTCGTCAATGGCTCTTTCCTTCCCTTTGGGATCGAGAAGCCTTCGCATTTCC
>Ga0209902_101341_pt1 | contig 12600 bp, 10 predicted proteins | sample FECB27metaG_FD_188304 | JGI IMG/M metagenome (GOLD analysis project Ga0209902, IMG submission 188304) | Cyanobacterial communities from the Joint Genome Institute, California, USA - FECB-27 (SPAdes) (version 2) | ecosystem: Environmental > Aquatic > Thermal springs > Hot (42-90C) > Microbial mats...
GCCCCGCCAATATCGCTGTCGGCACCGCCCGGCTCGGGCTGAAATCGGCGCTGATCACCCGCGTCGGCGCCGAGCAGATGGGCGGCTTCATCAAGGAACAGCTCGGTCGCGAAGGCGTCGACACCTCAGGCATCGCCACCGACGACAAGCGATTGACCGCCCTGGTGCTGCTCGCCGTCGAGGCCGAAGGTGTCTCGCCGATGATCTTCGTTCGGACCGATTGCGCCGACATGGCGCTCGACGAAGCCGATATCGACGCAGATTTCATCCGCTCCGCCAGCGCCATCGTCGTCACCGGCACGCATTTCTCCACCCCCAATGCCGAGGCTGCGCAGCTCAAGGCCATCCGCATCGCCAAGGCGGCTGGCCGCAAGGTGGTGTTCGATATTGACTATCGGCCCAACCTCTGGGGCCTCGCCGGCCATGCCGCCGGCTTCGAGCGCTATGTGAAATCCGACTACGTCTCGGCCAAGATGCGGCCGGTCCTCGCCGATTGCGACCTGATCGTCGGCACCGAGGAAGAGGTGCTGGTGGCGGCCGGCGAGAGCGACCTGCTCGAGGCGCTGAAGGCCATCCGCGCAGTCACCGATGCCACCGTGGTGCTGAAGCGCGGCGCCAAGGGCTGCATCGTCTATGACGGCCCGATCGGCGACGACCTCGAACAGGGGATCGTCGGCCAGGGCTTCCCGATCGAGATCTACAATGTGCTGGGCGCCGGCGACGCCTTCATGAGCGGCTTCCTGCGCGGCTGGCTGAAAGGCGAGAGCCACCAGACCTCTGCCACCTGGGCCAATGCCTGTGGCGCCTTCGCTGTCTCCCGCCTGCTCTGCGCCCCCGAGTATCCGAGTTGGACCGAGCTCGACTACTTCCTCAAACACGGCAGCAAGTATAGGGCGTTGCGCAAGGACGAGGACCTCAACCACCTGCACTGGGCAACGACGCGCCGCCAGCACTGGCCGCGCCTCACCGCCTTCGCCATCGATCATCGGAAGCAGATCGAGGATATTGCCGGCGCCAGGACCGACCGCATCCCCGCCTTCAAGGTGCTGGCAGTGAAAGCCGCGGCTCAGGTGGCCAATGGCCGGCCGGGCTTCGGCATGCTGCTCGATGACAAATGGGGCCGCGACGCGCTGTTCGAAGTGCCCAAAAGCTTCTGGATCGCCCGGCCGGTGGAGCTGCCCGGTTCGATCCCGCTCGAGTTCGAGTTTTCGCAGGATATCGGCAGCCGGCTGGTCGACTGGCCGGTGGATCATGCGCTCAAGGTGCTGTGCTTCTGGCACCCCGATGACCCCTCGAGGATCAATGCCGGCCAGCTCGAAAAGCTGCGCGCCGCACATGATGCCTGCCGCAAGGTCGGCCGCGACATCCTGATCGAGATCATTCCCTCCAAGGTCGGTCCGGTCGACGACACCACCACCGCCCGAGCGCTGGGCCAGCTCTATGCCGCCGGGTTGAAGCCCGACTGGTGGAAGCTCGAATCGCAGCCGAGCACCGCAGCCTGGGAAGCGGTCGATACGGTGATCGAGGCCAACGACCCGCTCTGCCGCGGCGTCGTGCTGCTCGGCCTCGATGCCCCGCAGGACGAGTTGGCGCGCGGCTTTGCCGTTGCGCGATCCGCCCGCACGGTGCGCGGCTTCGCCGTCGGCCGCACCATATTTGGCGAAGCCGCCAAGGCGTGGTTTGCTGGCACCATGACCGATGAACAGGCGATCGCCGATATGGCGGCGCGGTTTTCGGCGCTGGTGGGGATCTGGGGGGAGTGATCGTGCACCGGAGTGTGTGGCCACCCCCACCCTTAATCCCTCCCCACAAGGCGGAGGGAGACGCAGCAACCGTGGCGATGCAGCTATCGCCTCCCTCCCCCTCGTGGGGAGGGAAGGAGGGTGGGGGTGCCCCACGCACTGAAGTGGGAGAGACACCATGACCAACAAGACCATCCGCCTCACCATGGCGCAGGCGCTCGCGCGCTTCATGACGCGGCAGATGACCATTATCGACGGCAACAAGGTGCCGATCTTCGGTGGCGTGTTCGCCATCTTCGGGCACGGCAATGTCGCCGGCTTCGGCGAGGCGCTGTACCAGGTACGCGAGGAACTACCGACCTATCGCGCCCATAACGAGCAGGGCATGGCGCATGCGGCAATTGCCTTCGCCAAGGCGAGCTTCCGCCGCCGCTTCATGGCCGCCACCTCCTCGATCGGGCCCGGCGCCACCAATATGGTGACGGCCGCCGCGCTGGCGCATGTCAACCGGCTGCCGGTGCTGCTGCTGCCCGGTGACGTCTTCGCCAACCGCGCCCCCGATCCGGTGCTGCAGCAGGTGGAAAGTTTTGGCGACGGCACGGTGAGCGCCAATGATGTGTTCCGCCCGGTCAGTCGCTATTTCGACCGCATCACCCGGCCCGAGCAGATCATTCCCGCCTTGAACCGCGCCATGCAGGTGCTGACCGACCCGGCCGAATGCGGCCCGGTGACCCTCAGCCTCTGCCAGGACGTGCAGGCCGAGGCCTATGACTATCCCGAAGCCTTCTTCGCCGAACGGGTGTGGACGCCGCGCCGGCCGATGCCGGACGTCAACGAGCTGGATGCGGCGGTGGCTGCGATCAGGACGGCGGAAAAGCCGGTGATCATCGCCGGCGGCGGCGTGCTCTACTCCGAGGCAGCCGAAGGGCTGCGCGCCTTTGCCGAGCGTCACGGCGTGCCGGTCATGGAAACCAATGCCGGCAAATCCAGCCTGCCGCACGACCATCCGCTGAACATGGGATCGGTGGGCGTAACGGGGTCGTCGGCGTCGAACCTGCTGGCCGAGCAGGCCGACCTGGTGCTGGCGGTGGGCTCGCGCCTGCAGGACTTCACCACCGGCTCGTGGGCGCTGTTCAAGGCCGACAATGTCAGGATCATCGGGCTGAACACGCAGGTGTTCGACGCCTATAAGCATCGCGCCATGCCGCTCATCGCCGACGCCAAAGTCGGGCTCGACCTGCTCGATGGCAAACTCGGGCCCTGGCACGCGAGCGACGCGTGGCAGGCAACCGCCAAAGCGGCCAAGGCCAGATGGCTGGTTTCCGCCAAGGTGGTGACCGACCCGACCAATGCGCTGCCCTCGGATGCGCAGGTGATCGGCGCGGTGCACCGGGCCCGCGGTTCGGGCGCGACGCTGGTCTGCGCTTCGGGCGGACTGCCGGGCGAGTTGCATAAGCTCTGGCCGGCCGGCGCCCCGGGCAGCTACCACATGGAATATGGCTACTCCACCATGGGCTACGAGATCGCCGGCGGGCTGGGCGTGAAGCTGGCCAAGCCGCATGACGATGTCATCGTCATGCTCGGCGACGGCAGCTACATGATGATGAACTCCGAGATCGCCACCTCGGTGATGCTGGGGAAGAAACTGACCATCGTGGTGCTCGACAACCGCGGCTTCGGCTGCATCAATCGGCTGCAGATGGCGACCGGCGGCGCCAACTTCAACAACCTGTTGAAGGACACTTTCCACGAGACGCTGCCCGAGATCGACTTCGCCGCCCACGCCGCGTCGATGGGCGCCTGGGTGCGCAAAGCCGCCTCGATTGCCGAGCTCGAAAGTGCCCTCGCCGAGGCCGACAAGGTCGAGCGCACCACCGTGCTGGTGATCGACACCGACCCGCTGATCTCCACCGAGGCCGGCGGCCACTGGTGGGACGTGGCAGTGCCGGAGGTTTCGGTACGGCCGCAGGTGAACGCGGCACGCAAGGATTATGAGGAAGCGCTGAAGGGTCAGCGGCTTTAGGTAGGCAGTCGGCAATAGGCAGTCGGCAGTCGGCAATAGGCAGTCGGCAGTCGGCAGTCGCGACTGCAGGTACCGGTTGTCCCCGCCTACTGCCTACTGCCGAGTGCCGACTGCCGACTGCCGACTAAGAGGAACACGACAGCATGCTGAAAGCCAAACTGGGCATGTCCCCCATTGCGTGGTGGAACGACGATCTGCCGGAGCTGAGCGATGATGTGTCGCTGGAGGAGTGCCTCAGGCAATCGCGCTCGGCCGGCTTCACCGGCATGGAAAAGGGCCGGCGTTTCCCTGACGATCCCCACATCATGCTGCCGATCCTCAAGGCTGCGGATGTGACGCTGTGCGGGGGCTGGTTCTCCGGTACGCTGGTCAACGAGGATCTCGCGGCCAACCAGCAGCGCATCGCGCCGATGATCGAGCTGTTCAAGGCAGTCGACGCTCCCTGCATCGTCTATGGCGAAGTCGGCCGCTCGATTCAGGGCGATCGCACCAAGCCGCTGGCCAGCAAGCCGAAGCTGAGCGACGACGAGATGAAGGCCTATGCCCGAAAGCTCACGCAGTTCGGCGAGTGGTGCGCCGATCAGGGCATGCCGCTGAGCTACCATCACCACATGGCGGCTGTGGTCGAGACCGAGCCGGAGCTCGATGCGTTCATGCGCTATTCCGGCCCCGGCATCCCGCTGCTGCTCGATGCCGGCCACCTGGCCTTTGCCGGTGGCGACGTGCTGCGCGCCATCGACAACCACCACGCCCGCATCAGCCACGTGCACGTCAAGGACATCCGCCGCGCCGTGGTCGATGGGCTGGATCGGACCAAGCAGAGCTTCCTCGACGCGGTGGCGCTCGGCGCCTTCACCGTGCCGGGCGACGGCTCGCTGGATTTCGCGGCCATCGTGCAGAAGCTCGCCGACTATGGCTATGAAGGCTGGTTCGTCGTCGAGGCCGAGCAGGATCCCAAGGCCAACCCGCCGCTCCGCATGGCCCAGGTGGGTCACCAGGAGCTGATGCGGGTGATGACGCTGGCCGGCTACACGGTGGAGACGCAGGGTTTTCCCAACCGCTGAACGGAGCTGTTGCGACGGCCGCCCGATAGACTAGGTTCGGGGCTTTCCGGAGGGATCGGCGTGAGCGACGACAACCAAGAGAACAAGAAGCCAGGCCTGTTCACCATGGGGTGGTTCAAGCCGTTGTACCGGCGGGTCATCGTGGTGGTGGTTATCGCCGCCTGGTCCAGCTTTGAGTGGTTCATCAACCAGAACCCGGACCACCAGTTCTGGGGCATCCTGACGCTGGCGGCGCTCGCCTATGGCATCTGGACCTTCTTCATCAACTTCGAGAACGAGCTCAACAAGACCAATGGCAAACCTAAAAGCTAGGCCGGCGGCCGAACAGGGCCACGTCCACCACATCACCCCTGAGGCTGCCGGCTGGACCTATGTCGGGTTCGACCTGCACAAGCTGCCCAATGTCGGCGATGTGGCGCGCGGCGGCGGCGACGACCGCGAGGTCTGCATCGTGCTGATCTCGGGCCGCGCCAATGTGACCGTCGATGGCCAGGATTTCCTCGTCGGCGGCCGCATGAGCCCGTTCGAGGGACCCGGTTACTCGGTCTACGCTCCGGCGGGCGCCAACTGGCGCATCGAGGCGCTGACGCCGCTCGAGGTCGCGGTCTGCTCCGCCCCCGGGGTGCGCGGCGCCCGGCCGCCGCGGGTGATCGGCCCCGGCGATGTCGAAAAGCTGACCCGCGGCCAGGGTACCAATACCCGCTACCCCACCAATATCCTGCCCGAGACCGCCCCGGCGGATTCGCTGCTGGTGGTCGAGGTGATCACCCCCGGCGGCCACACCTCGAGCTACCCGCCGCACCGGCATGACGAAGACGACCTGCCGCGCCAGAGCTTCCTCGAGGAGACCTACTACCACCGCTTCTCAAAGCCCCAGGGTTTTGGCTTCCAGCGCGTCTACACCGACGATCGCTCGCTCGACGAAACCATGCTGATCGAAGACTGCGACGTGGTGATGGTGCCCCGCGGCTATCACCCGGTGGCGGCGGTGGCGGGCTACGACATCTACTACCTCAACGTCATGGCCGGCCCGAAGCGCACCTGGAAGTTCTACAATGCGCCGGAGCATGAGTGGATGCTGGGGTAGATCGGCAATCGGCAGTAGGCAGTCGAGTTCAGCTCTGACTTCGACTGCCGACTGCCAACTGCCGCCCTCCCTCTTGACCCCGCGCGCCCCCGCGTGCATCGCTCCGCGACTTTGTTTCCTGGAGCGCTTTTAGATGTCGTCCAATTTCGTTCTCACCCTCTCCTGTGCCGATCGGCCGGGGATCGTTGCCGCGGTGACCACGGAACTGGCGGGCCTCGGTTGCAACATCGCGGAATCGAACCAGTTCTGGGACAAGGAGACCGGCCAGTTCTTCATGCGGCTGGCCTTTACCACCCCCGATGGCGTCGATCGCGATGCGCTGGAGCGCGGCCTGAAGCCGGCGATCGAGCGCTTCGGCATGCGCACCACGCTGGTCGACGAGGCGAAGAAGAAGAAGATCCTGGTGATGGTCTCTAAGTTCGACCACACCCTCCTGCACCTGCTCTACCAGATCCGCGTCGGTTGGCTCGATGCCGAGGTGGTGGCGATCGTCTCCAACCACGAGGATAGCCGCAAGACTGCCGACTACGAGGGCATTCCGTTCCACCTGCTGCCGGTCGGCAAGGACAACAAGGCAGCGCAGGAAGACCAGGTGATCGCGCTGTTCAAGGAGACCGGCGCCGATCTGGTGGTGCTGGCGCGCTACATGCAGATCCTGAGCGACCGGTTCGCCACCCGCCTCTACGGGCAGATCATCAACATCCACCACTCGTTCCTGCCCAGCTTCAAGGGCGCCAAGCCCTATCACCAGGCACATGAGCGCGGCGTCAAGATCATCGGCGCCACCGCCCACTACGTGACGCCGGAGCTCGACGAGGGCCCGATCATCGAGCAGGAAACCGCGCGGGTGACCCACGCGCTGAGCCCCGACGACCTGGTGGCCGCCGGGCGCGATGTCGAAAGCCGGGTGCTGGCGCGCGCGGTGAAGCTCCACCTCGAGAACCGGGTGATGCTGAACGGCAAGAAGACGGTGGTGTTCGGCTGAGGCTGGTGCGCGGGCCTTCCCCCACCCGGCTTCGCTATGGCTCCGCCTAGCTCCGCTACCGCCCGGCGAGGGCCGCAGGCCTCGTCCGGCTCCCCACAAGGGGGAGGGATGGGTGGAGCAGGACGCGCTGAGCACTCCGCTCAGGCCGTCTGCGTCAGCGCTGCCTTGTTCGCCTCGAGGAACGCCTTCAGCCCTTGGGGCTTCTCACCCCACAGCGTCTCGACCGCATTGGTGGTGAGCGCCACCCGACCGAGCCGCGTGTTGACGTCGAACGGCACGATAAAGCCATGCACCACCGGCTCGGGCACGCCCGCCGCGACGGCACCGGCGGCGAGTTGCTCGTCGGTGACGTCGACCACTTCGATTGGCTTGCCGGTGACTTCCGAGGCGACCGCGGCGATCTCGCGCGAGGTCAGCGCGGCCGGCCCTGTGACGGTCAGCGTGCGGCTGGCATCGCCGGTAAGCAACGCCCCGGCGGCGGCCCGTGCGGTGTCCTCGCGTGACACATGCGCCAGCGTGCCGCCACCGGCCGAGGTGTACCACTTGCCGGACTGCAGCGCCGAGGGCAGCGAGCTCAACAGGTTCTCGGCGTACCAGTTCATCCGCAGGATGGTGTAGCCGACGCCGGAGGCCTTGATCGCCTCTTCGGTGCCAAAATGCTCGGACGCGAACGGGATTGGCGACGCCGGTTCGGGTGCCGGCATCGAGGTGTAGACGATGTGCTTGACCCCGGCGGCCTTGGCCGCGGCGACCGCGCTGGTCTGCAGCGCCGTGCGGCTCGCGCCTAGGACATCGATCGAGATCAGCAGCAGCCGATCGACGCCATCCAGCGCCTTGATGAAGCCGGGCACGTCGCCATAGTCGGCCTTGCGGGTCTCGACGCCTGAGAAGTTCAGTTTCTCCGGGTGGCGCGAACCGGCGATGATCTTGCCCGCATAGCCGCGCTCCAGCAGCAGCTCGACGACGCGACGACCCAGCTTGCCGCCAGCGCCGGCGACGAACAGGGTGGGTGAGGTGGTCATGGGGAGTCTCCTAGGTTGTCTCTTTTTGAGACTACGTATACAATAGGAACTACCTAAGCTGTCGCAAGACGGCAGTTTCAACGCCCCTGGTTACCTCGAAGGAACCACCCCAATGCCAGTCAGCCCGATTGCCCCGCTGAGCCAGATGATGGCCGAGTACTCCGACCCCTCGCAGTGCCCGGTGCGCAACGTGCTGGACCAGCTCGGCGACAAGTGGAGCGTCTTGATCATCAGCGCGCTGGCCCACCGCCCCTACCGCTTCGGCGAGCTGAAGCGCGAGATCAGCGACATCAGCCAGCGCATGCTGACCCAGACGCTGCGCGACCTGCAATCCGACGGGCTGATCGAGCGCACCGTGTTCCCGACCACCCCACCGAGCGTCGAGTACAAGCTCAGCCCCATGGGCCACAGCTTCCTCGTGCCGCTCTCGGCCATGGTCGACTGGGCCTTCGAGCATTTTCCGGCGATCCGCGAAGCACGCCAGGAATTTGCCAAGGCGGCGTGAGGGCGCTGACTGAAACAGACGGCCCCCTCCCATCCTCCCCCATAAAGGGGGAGGTGAAGACTCGAGGCTCTGTCTTCGATCGTGCCCACCACTCGATGCGGCACCTCCCCCTTCATGGGGGAGGATGGGAGGGGGCCGTCTCTATCAGTTCGTCACCCTTGCCCTGCCCCGGCAAATCCCTCACAACCCGGCGGTGACCCAGCCCTCCCCCTTCTCCGACCGCCGCATCGTCGTCGCCATCGCGCTGTTCTGCTGCTTGTTGTGGGGGAGCGCCGTGCCGGCGGTGAAGATCGGCTACGGGCTGTTCGCCATCTCCGCTTCCGATACGCCGTCGCTGATGCTGTTTGCCGGGGTGCGGTTTTTCCTCGCCGGGCTGATGCTGCTGGCCTACTCGGCATTGACCCGCAAGCCGATCTGGCAGCCGGCGCGCCGGCTCGGGCAGCTGGGGCTGCTCGGGCTCATCAGCACCGCCGGGCAGTACCTGTTCTATTACATCGGCCTCGCCCACTCGACCGGCGTCAAGGTGTCGATCACCACCTCGACCAGCACGTTCTTTTCGGTGCTGATCGCGCATTTCCTCTATGCCAACGACAAGCTGACGCCGCGCCGCATCCTGGGTTGTCTGCTCGGCTTTGCCGGTGTGGTGGCGGTGAACCTCGCGGCAACCGGCATCGACCTGCATGTGAGCCTCCTCGGGGAAGGCTTCATCGTCATCGCCGCGCTGCTCTTCTCGGTGGCTGGCGTCTACGGCAAGGGGCTGAGCGCCGACATGGACGCTGGCGTGATGACCGGCTGGCAGCTGCTGCTCGGCGGCGCCATGCTCGGGATCGCCGGCTTCGCGCTCGGCGGCAAGCTCGGCGCTTTCGGGCTGGAGGCGGCGCTGCTGCTGGCCTATCTCGCGGCGCTGTCGGCGGCGGCCTTCGCATTGTGGAGCGTGCTCTTGAAGCACAATCCCGTCGGCTCGGTCGCCATCTTCAACTGCGCCATCCCGATCTTCGGCGTGCTGCTTGCCGGCCTGTTCCTCGGCGAGAGCATTTTCGAGTGGAAGAACCTTGCCGCGCTGCTGCTGGTCAGCGTCGGGATCTGGATGGTGACGGCGGCGCGGGTAAACCGGACGGTCGGTGCGAGCTGACCCCCACCCTTGATCCCCTAAGAAAGCGGAGGGAGACCCTCGCACTGATATCGAAGCTGGCGTCTCCCTCCCCCTGTTTGAGAGGGAGGGGACAGGGGTGGGGGTCAGCCCGCGCCGGACGCAGCAGCTATCAGGCCTGCTTCGGAAACACCCGCCAGCGCTTCGGCCTGAAGGCGATGCGGGTCTTTTCGCCGGCCGGGTGGTCGAATGGCAGATCTATTTCCACACGCTCCGGCAATCCACCGATCTCAAGTTCGACGCGCCGGGTGCCGCCGACCCGGCGCGAAGCGACGACCACGCCGGCGAGTGCGGCGCCGACCCCATCCTCGACCAGCTCGACATCATGCGGCCGGAAGAACAGGCTGGCTTCGCCGACGGCATCATTGGGCGCCGGCAGGCCGATGGCGCGGCCGCCGACCCACAGCTCATGGTTCTCCACCGTCACCGGCAGCGAACTCGACTCGCCGATGAACGAGAAGACAAATGGCGAGTTCGGGCGGTCATAGACGTCGTCGGGGGTGCCGACCTGCTCGATCTTGCCCTGGCTCATCACCACCAGCCGATCGGCCAGTTCCAGCGCCTCTTCCTGGTCGTGCGTCACGAACACCGTGGTGTGGCCGGTACGGTCGTGGATCTCGCGCAGCCACTTGCGCAGTTCCTTGCGCACCTGGGCGTCGAGCGCACCGAACGGCTCGTCGAGCAGCAGCACGCGCGGCTCGATGGCCAGCGCCCGCGCCAGCGCCACGCGCTGCCGCTGGCCGCCCGAGAGCTGCTGCGGGAAGCGCTTCTCGAGCCCGCTCAGCTGCACCAGGTCGAGCAACTCCATGGCGCGACGGCGGATCTCGGCTTTGGGCGGACGGGTGGCGCGCGGCCGCACCTTCAGCCCGAACGAGATATTGTCGAGCACCGTCATGTTGCGGAACAGCGCGTAGGCCTGGAACACGAAGCCGACATTGCGCTCCTGCACCGTCTTCGATGACGCATCCTCGTCGCCGAAGAAGATGCGGCCAGCGGTCGGCATTTCGAGCCCGGCGATCAACCGCAGCAGCGTGGTCTTGCCCGAGCCTGACGGCCCCAGCAGCGCAATCAGTTCGCTCGATTTGACCTCGAGCGACACGTCGTTGAGCGCCGGGTAGTGCGAGAATTCCTTGCGGACGGTGTCGACGCGGATATCCAAACTGGGAGGCCCTTTTCTTCTGCTCAGTCGCGCTAATGTCGGCGAGTGCCCGCGAGTTCGTCGCCGAAGCGGTACTCGAGGATGGTTTTGAACACCAGCGTCACCAGCGCCAGCATGGCGAGCAGCGAGGCGATGGCGAAGGCGGCGGTGAAGTTGTACTCGTTGTAGAGGATTTCGATGTCGAGCGGCATGGTCGTGGTCTTGCCGCGGATATGGCCCGAAACCACTGACACCGCCCCGAACTCGCCCATGGCGCGGGCATTGCAGAGCAGCACGCCGTAGAGCAGCCCCCATTTGATGTTGGGGAGCGTCACCCGGGTAAAGGTCTGCCAGCCGGTGGCGCCCAGCGACAACGCCGCTTCCTCGTCGGTATTGCCCTGATCCTGCATCAGCGGGATCAGTTCGCGGGCAATGAACGGGAACGTGACGAAGATCGTCGCGAGCACGATGCCCGGCACCGCGAAGATGATCTCGATATTGTAGGCCTTGAGCAGGGGATGCAGCGCACTCTGCGCCCCGAACAGCAGCACATAGACCATGCCCGAGACCACCGGCGAGACCGAGAACGGCAGGTCGATCAGCGTGGTGAGGAAGCTCTTGCCCCAGAACTCGTACTTGGCGACACACCAGGCGGCGGCAATGCCGAACACCAGGTTGAGCGGCACCGCGATCACCGCCACCAGCAGCGTCAGCACGATAGCCTGCTGCGACTGGCGATCGGCGAATGCTGCGAAATAGGTCTCGGCGCCTTTGCGGAAGGCTTCGGTGAACACCAGCACCAGCGGCAGCACCAGCACCAGCGCCATGAACACCACGGCAATGCCGATCAACAGCCGCCGGATCCACACCCGCTCGGTGGTCGGGCGGGTGTGGTCTTCCGGCGGAATCAGCCGCCGGCTGTCATAGATGACATCCGGTTCAAACATTGCCGAACCTCCGCCGCGCCCAGGCCTGGATCAGGTTGATCACCAGCAGCATGACGAAGGCGATGATCAGCATGATGCCGGCAATGACCGCCGCACCCGCCTGGTCGAACTCCTCGAGCTTGATGACGATGAGCACCGGGGCGATCTCCGAGATATTGGGCAGGTTCCCGGCGATGAAGATCACCGAGCCGTACTCGCCGACGGCGCGGGCAAAGGCCAGCGCAAAGCCGGTGAGCAGCGCCGGGGTCAGCCGCGGCAGGATCACGCTGGTGATGGTCTGCCAGCGGTTGGCCCCGAGCGTCGCAGCGGCTTCTTCGAGTTCCTGTTCAAACTCCTCGAGCACCGGTTGCACCGTGCGCACCACGAAGGGCAGGCCGATGAAGATCAGCGCGATGACGATACCGGTCGGGGTATAGGCGATTTTCCAGTTGAGCGAGAACTCACTGAGCCCGAACGGCAGCCAGGTCTGGCCATGCCACCACTGCCATAGCGGCCCCTTGTCGGAGAACAGCGAGCCGATCCAGCCCTTGGGGGCGTAAAGCGTCGAGAGCGCGATGCCTGCCACTGCCGTCGGCAGTGCGAACGGCAGGTCGACGATGGCATCGAGCAGCCGCCGGCCGGGGAACTTGTAGCGCACCAGCACCCAGGCGACGATGATGCCGAACACCACGTTGACCAGCGCCGCGATCAGCGACGAGCCGAAGCTCACCTCCAGCGCCTTGAGGGTGCGCGGCGAGGTGGCGATCCTGATGATCTGCTCGAGCGGCGTCGTTGCCGCCTTGAGGAACAGCCCGGCGATCGGGATCAAGACGATCAGGCTGAGATAGAGGATGGTGTAGCCGAAGGTCAGCCCGAACCCCGGGATGACGCTGGGCTTTACAAAGCTCCACCCCGCTCGCGCGGGGTGGGATGACTTTCCGGAGGCGCCGCGAGGCGC
>Ga0209902_101342_pt1 | contig 12578 bp, 11 predicted proteins | sample FECB27metaG_FD_188304 | JGI IMG/M metagenome (GOLD analysis project Ga0209902, IMG submission 188304) | Cyanobacterial communities from the Joint Genome Institute, California, USA - FECB-27 (SPAdes) (version 2) | ecosystem: Environmental > Aquatic > Thermal springs > Hot (42-90C) > Microbial mats...
GGGCGGGGCGGCCTTGGGCGAGCCGCGATCGCGCCATGTACTCGGTGTCATCCCAGCGAAAGCTGGGACCCAACTATCCACTGGCGCAGACAGCGGGATGGGTCCCAGCTTTCGCTGGGATGACAGCCGGTGGGTGGAGGAAGCTACCTGCTTCGCCCCCGCCCCAAGCCAGAAATCAGCCCGCGTAAAGCTGCAGGCCGCCGTCGACGCGCAGCAGCTGGCCGTGGATGAACTTGGCTTCCGGCGAGCAGAGGAACACCACCGCGTCGGCGATTTCCTCGGGTTCGGCGTAGCGGTCCATCGAGACCTTGTTGGAGTTCATCTTGTCCGGATCGACCGTGCGGGTCGCCTGGAAGCGCGCGGTCTTCGACGGTCCCGGGCTCACCACGTTGACGCGCACGCCGTGCTCGCGAACCTCGTCGGCGAGGCAGCGGGTATAGTGGGTCACCGCGGCCTTCAACGTGGCGTAGATGCCGCCGCCGCTCACCCCGATATGGGCGGCGACCGAGGCGATGTTGACGACAATGCCGTGCTGGCGTTCGACCATCTGCGGCACGAAGGCTTGGGTCACCAGCATGGTGCCGATCAGGTTGTTGTTGGTCAGCGTGATCAGGTCGTCATAGGTGATGCCGAGGATGTTGTTGGGCACGGGCTTGCCGCCCGCCGCACCGATATCGCCGCCGGCGCAGTTGACGAGGATTTCGACCGGGCCGAACTTCTCCTCGATCTCTTTCTTCATATTGTTGACCGCGTCGCGGTCGCCGATATTGCCGGTGACGCCCATCGAGCGGACACCGAGCCCCTCGATGGTCTTGATCATCGCGCCAAGGTTATCCGCCTCGCCGTACTTGGCGGCAGCGTCCCAGGTCAGGTCATGCACCACCACATCGGCGCCGCGCGCCGCCAGCTTCTTCGCCATGACGCTGCCGAGGCCGCGGCCCGAGCCGGTCACGAAAGCGATTTTGCCTGAAAGATCCTTTGCCATAACGGCCTCCAATCACATTAGTCCTTGAGCCTTCAGGTTCGCAGCACTCTTGCGGTACTGCGACAGCTCGTAATCGATCAGTTCGTGGTCGGCGTTGCGCTGCCACGGGGTGCGCCACTCTTCGCCCACTTCGAAGCGGTTCTTCTGTACGGCGAAGAGGCACGCGGCGAGATCCTCGGCCTGCTTGGGCGCATAGCCGTGCCACCACTCGGGGGTAAACAGCTTGACGTGCCGATCATCGAGCGCACCGATCTCGATGCAGGCGACCATCTCGTCATTGTGCTCGGCGAGGAGGTCGAACATCTGCTTGTGCGGCACGCAGCCGTCACCCGAGGGGCAGCGCACCAGGCGGAAGCCATCGGGCTCGATCACGGCGCGATAGTCCTTGACGTGGCAGTGGCGCACGTAGGGGGCGATCACCCGGGTGAAATCGAGCGGCGACTCGGCCACCGGGAAGGTGTTCGCCATATCGAAGACGATACGGACGCTGGGGCCGTACTCGTCGCAGAAATTGACCAGCTCGCGCGAGGTGAAGTCCTGGTGGTTCTCGATCAGCAGCACCACACCGGCGGCGGTCAGCTTGGGCACCGCGGCCTGGAGTTTCTCGTGCACCGAAGCGACAAGATCGTGCCATTTCTGGCCGGCGGCGGCGCGGTCACCGCAGAGGATCGGGGTCATGGCGACGCGGATATATTGGGCATCGAGCGCCTTGGCGCAGCGGATCAGCTGGTCCATGTCGCCGTGCTGCAGGCCGGAACTCACGACGCGCTTCCAGCCCAGGGTGTCTAGGCGCTGCTTCAGTGCGGCGAGTTCGCCATCGGACTTGTCCTTCAGCCAGCCGTCCCACAGCTCGATGGCCTTGCCGCCCAATTCCTCGGTCAGCTTGATGAAGCCCTCGAGGCCGACGCCATCAGGGTTGTGGCGCGGCGTGCCGGAGCCCTGCAGGCCGAGATAATAGGTGAGGCCATAGGGGTTGAGGCCGGTCGTGAGTTTCATCGGATTACCGTTGGTGCGAAAGCCTGGCTGGTGTGCCGCCGACTCCAAAACCTGGACACGGCGTCTCCCCATTATGGGGAGGATGGGAGGGGGTCGTCCCTATCAATTCGTATTACCGCAATCCCCCATCCACGGTGATGGATTGCTTGGTGATCATGCGGCTGTCATCGGAGGCGAGGAACAGCACCATGCGGGCGATCTCCTCGCCGAGCAGCACGTGCTTCAGCGCCTGGCGCGAGACCACCGCGTCGATCGATTCCTGGGTGGGGAACCACAGCCGCTTCTGGCGTTCGGTGATCACGGCGCCCGGTTCGATGGCGTTCACCCGGATATTGTCCTTGCCGAAGCCGCGGCCGAGCGCGCGGGTCAGGCCGAGCACGGCGGCCTTGGCGGTGGCGTAGACCGGCATATTGTCGGCGCCGCCGCGCCAGGCGATCGACGAGAAGTTGATGATCGAACCGCCACCCAGTTCCTGCATGTGCGAGCGCACCGCCTGCGCCGCGAAGAATTGCGGCTTCAGGTTGATATCGGTCGAACGGTCCCAGTACTCCTCGGTGACGTCGTCGATGGCGTGGCGATCGTCGTTGGCCGCGTTGTTGACGAGGACCCCGATGGGACCGAGGCGGTTCTTGACCACATCGATCGCGGCACGCAGGCCCGCGATGTCGGTGATGTCGCAGACGAGGAAGGTGGCGCCGGTCTCGGCGACCAGTTCCCGGCCTTCGGCCTCGAGGATATCGACGAAGGCGACCTTGGCGCCACAGCGCGCGAAGGCCCGGACGACATCGGCGCCGATGCCGCTGGCGCCACCGGTGACGAACACGACCCGGCCGGCGAGGCTGGGATAGTTGGCGAACTCGGTAATTTCCTCAGACCCCTAAATCAGTCGTGTCGTCGCCGGATCGAACAGGCAGGCGCGGGTCATGTCGACGGCAAGCGGCATGTTCTCGCCGGTCCTGGGCGCCTCGTCCGGGGAGAACCGGCCGACCACCTCGCGGTCGCCGAACTTCAGCACCGCCATGGTCTCGGCGCCAGTCGGCTCCACCACTTCGACGAGCGCCGACATGGTGGCAAAACCCTGCTTGCCGCTCGTGCTGGCGGACTGGCGGCTCAGATGCTCGGGACGGATACCGAGGATCACCTTCTTGCTCTGCGCCCGGTCGGCCACCCCGTTATGGAGCGGCAGGCTCGCGACGTTGCCGCCCGAGAGCGGGAAGTTGACCGCCGGCCCGCCACCGGTTGAGGTGATCTCGGCATCGATGAAGTTCATCGAGGGCGAACCCATGAAGCCGGCTACGAAGGTGTTGGCCGGGCGGTTGTAGACGGTATCGGGATCGGCGAACTGCTGCACTTCACCCTGGTGCATCACGGCGATGCGCGAGGCGAGCGTCATGGCCTCGACCTGGTCGTGGGTGACGTAGATCGTGGTTTTGCCGATGCGCCGGTGCAGCTTCTTGATCTCGGTGCGCATATCGACACGGAGCTTGGCGTCGAGGTTCGACAGCGGCTCGTCGAACAGGAACAGCGCCGGATCGCGCACCAGGGCGCGGCCCATGGCGACGCGCTGGCGCTGGCCGCCCGAGAGCTGGCCGGGCTTGCGCTTCAGGAACGGCTCGATCTGCAGCAGCGCTGCAACGCGAGCGATGGTCTTGTCCTGCTCGGCCTTGGGCACGCCCCGGCTTTCCATGCCGAAGGCCATGTTCTCCTTAACCGACATGGTGGGGTAGAGCGCGTAAGACTGGAACACCATGGCGATGTCGCGGTCCTTGGGCTGCACCGAGTTGACCAGCCGATCGCCGATATAGATCTCGCCCGAGGTCACGGTCTCGAGACCGGCGATCATGGCGAGCAGCGTGGATTTGCCACAGCCCGAGGGGCCGACCAGTGCGATGAACTCGCCGGTATTGGCCTCGAGGTCGACACCCTTCAGCACTTCGACGATGCCGAAGCTCTTACGCAGGTTCCTGATGGTCAAGGATGCCATTTTACTTGATTGCTCCCTGGGTAAGGCCGCGGACGAAGTACTTTCCGCCGAAGAAGTAGACGAGGAGCGGCGGCAGCGCGCCGATCAGCACGGCCGCACTCATTACGTCATAGGTACGGACCGTGGTGCCGCTCATCGAGAGGGCGACCAGGGCCGCGGTGATAGGCTGGTTGGAGCCCGAGTTGAGCACCACGCCGAACAGGTATTCGTTCCAGATGCCGGTGAACTGCCAGATCACGGTAACGATGATGATCGGCGGCGACAGCGGGACCATGATCTTCCAGAAGATGCGCCAGAAGCCGGCGCCGTCGATGCGCGCCGCTTTCAGCAGATCATCGGGGATCGAAACGTAGTAGTTGCGGAAGAACAGCGTCGTGAACGACAGGCCCTGGACGCAGTGCACCAGGACGAGGCCATAGACCGAGTTCGAAAGCCCGAGCTGGCCAAGGGTGAACGCCCAGGGCAACAGCGCGATCTGGCCGGGCATGAACACGCCGAGCAGCATGAAGCCGAAGACGACCTCGGACCCCGGGAAGCGCCACTTCGAAAGGATGTAGCCGTTGATGGCGCCGAGCGCTGTCGAGATGATGGTGGCCGGGATGACCATGGCCACCGAGTTCCAGAAATAGCGGGCGACGCCATTGCACTGGCCGCCGATACAGAAATCGCTCCACGCCTGCGGCCACGCATCGAGCCGGAAGCTGTTCGGCAACGAGATGAGACCGTTGGCGCCGATTTCGGCGTTGGTGCGGAACGAGTTCAGCACCACCACCGCCAGCGGCACGATGTAGACGATGGAGATCAGCCCGAGCAGGCCATAGACGACAAGCCGCGAGATCAGGCGTCGGCGGCTGGCAGCCGCGGCCTCGCGGTCTTCAACCATGCCAGCACCAAGGACAGCGTCAGCCATTGCTTGCCTCCTTGCGACGGCGCCAGACCAGATAGAGCGAATAGGGGACCAGCACGATGGCAAGCGCGGCCAGCACCATCATTGCGGCAGCAGCACCCTGCCCGATCTCTCCACGCTGGAACATGAAGTCGTAAACATAGGTGGCCGGGAACGTGGTCGAGATGCCAGGCCCGGAATTGGTAAGGGCGACGGCGAGGTCGAAGGTCTTGATGGCAAACTGCAGCAGCACCACCGCCACGGCGATGAAGATCGGCCCGATGGTGGGCAGGATCACCTTGCGATAGGTGCGGAACCAGCTGGCGCCGTCGATCTGCGCGGCCTTGATGATGTCCGGGTCGACCGATCGGAGGCCGGCGAGGAACAGCGCCATCGAGAAGCCGGCCGAGCCCCAGATACCGGTGATGATGATGGCCCAGATGGCGTTCTTGCGGTCGGTGGTGAGGGCGAACTGGAAATCGGTCCAGCCCATCGCGTTGACCAGAAACTGAATGCCGCTCGAGGGATTGTAGAGCCACTGCCACACGGTACCGGTCGCGATGAAGCTGACGGCGAGCGGGTAGAGGAAAATGGTGCGCCAGAACGACTCGGCGCGAATCCGCTGGTCGATCAGGATGGCCAGCAGCAGGCCGAATGCCATCGAGATGGTGACGTAAAACAGCGAGAAGAACAGCAGGTTGTTGTAGGCGACGCTCCAGCGGCGGTTGGTCCAGAGCGAGACGTAGTTCTCAAAGCCCTTGAACCCGTAGCTCGGCAACAGGGTCGAGTCACTTAGCGAGATGTAGAAGGTCCAGCCCGCGAAGACGAAAACATAGACGAAAGACGCAACAATAGACGGCGCGATGATGAAGATGGGTGTCCACTTTTTGATGCGGTCCCACATACTCGTGCCAGTCGAAACGGACTGACCTGCAATTGCCAACGGAATGCCCTCCATACCGGCCGCCAAGGGAACCGGCCGCGGGCAAAACACCGCGGCCGGCAGTCCTCAGGTAGTGGTTACATCTGAGCTTCGACGGCGTCGGCCATCAGATTGGCCGCTTCTTCCGAGGTCATCTCAGGCGTGTTCACGAACTCGGTGATGAGATCCATCATCGCGCCGCGATACTTCTGGAGCACGGTCATGTTGTGCGCCATCGAGCGGACGAGTGTGCCGTCAGCAATCGAGGCCTTCAAGGCAGTCTGGCTGTCCTGCTGGCAGACGTTGAAGCCGTCCTTCAGGTCGACGTCGAGGCGAGCCGGGATCGAGCCCTTGGTGATGTTGAACACCTTCTGGAACTCGGGCGACAGGATGAGGCTGGCAAGCAGCTTCTGGCCTTCCTGATAGTCCGGGTCCTTCTGCTTGAAGAACACCACCGAGTCCGAGTTCAGGATGAAGCCCGGCTTGCCCCAGTCGGTCGGGGACTGGCCGCACAGGATGTCGCCGCCGGGCTCATGGCCCACCGACTTGATGGCGCCCAGTTCCCAATCGCCCATGATGAAGAACAGCGCATCGCCGTTGACCATCATGTTGGAGGCGGTGTCGTAATCACGGCCGGCGATCGCCGGGTCCATGTATTTGGTGACCATCAGGCGCATCTGGTCGAAGGCCTTGATCATGCCCGGCGAACGCAGGGCCTCAACGTCGGCCTCGACGAAGGCCTTCTTGTAGAGATCGAGATCCTGGCCGTAGACGATGGTTTCGAAGGTGGTCGCGTCGGTCCAGTCGGCGCTGAGGTGCGCGAGGCAGATCTTGCCACCGGCAACGGCTTTATCGCAGGCGGCGTTGAAGTCGGCCCAGGTCTTGGGCAACTCGGTCACGCCGACCGCTTCCATGGCGGCCTTGTTGCCCCACACCCAGTTGATGCGGTGGATGTTCATCGGCGCGGCAACCCACTTGCCTTCCGGCTTCATCACCGGCAGCAGTTCGGGGGCGACGACCTTGTCCCAGCCCTCGGCGGTGGCCAGCTCGTCCATGTCGGCAGTGCCGCCAGTGGCGTTCCACTCGGCGATTTCCGGGCCCTTCAGCTGCACCGCAGAGGGGGCGTTGCCGGCGACGACGTCGGCGCGGAGCTTGGCCAAGGTATTGGCGGTGTGACCGGCAATGGCGGTCTGCTCCCAGGTGCCGCCGGCAGCGGTGAACATCTCACCGAGCTTGGCAATGGAGGCAGCGTCGTTGCCGGATGCCCACTGGTGCAGCATCAGCACTTTGGGGGCGGCCATCGCGGTGCCCGAAAGCAGCGCGGCAGCAAGCATCGTGGTCGCGGCAGCCGCGACCTTGGTCGTGAAGGTCATAATTGTCTCTCTCCCTTGAAAGCGCCCGTCCCCACCCCGGCTCACCCGGCCGGCTCCTGTGGCTACTTGCGCTTTTCTCCCGGCGGTGCACATCCTCCTGCGCACCGTCGTATTAGTTCTATGGTGAACTTATTCGGCTTGTCAACGCGCTTGGGGAGGGAAGAGCGTGAACCGGATCGAGCTCAAATCTCTACTTGCTGACAGTGCTTTAGCCACACCGGCGGGGCGGATTGTGCGCGCCCTGAGCGAGCGTGGCGCACTGAGCGCAACGCAACTTTCGCGGCTCACCGGGCTGGCCAAGTCCACGATCTCAACGGCCCTCACCGAGCTCCGGCGCTCGCAGATGGTTGTGGAAATCGGCAGCGAGTCAGCCGGCGGCGTCGGTCGGCCGGCGACCGCGCTGACCCTCAACCCGCGGGCCGGCACCTGTATCGGCATCCTGATCGGCTCGACCGAGATCCAGGTGATCCTCGCCGATGTGGCGCATACCGTATTGTCGGACAAGACGATCAATCTCGAGATCGACTATTCGCCGCAAACCGCGATCCAGCATGTGCGGCGGCTGATCACCGAGGCCTATGAGGGGAAGTGGCAACGGCAGGACGGCCTGTTGGGCGTCGGCATCGCCGTCGGCGGGCCGGTCAATCCGGTGACCGGCACGGTGCTGAGGGCCGGCGGCATGCCGACCTGGGCCGGCGTCGACATGCGCGAACTGTTCGGGCCGATTTTCCCCGACGTGCCGATCTTCTGCGACAACGAATCCAACTGTTCGGCCATTGCCGAGATGACCTGGGGCGCGGCGCAGGGGCACGATGATTTCGTGGTCTATACGCTCGATCTCGGCATCGGCGGCGCCATCGTCGCCGGTGGCCGGGTGCTGCGCGGCATTGCCGGCGGCGCAGGCGAATTCGGTCATGTGGTGATCGATCCGCAGGGACCGCTCTGCCGCTGCGGCAACCGCGGTTGCATCGAGGTCTATGCCAGCTTCCGCGCGCCAATGGCCGAGGCCGAGCGGCATTTCGGCCGCGCGCTGCGGCTGACCGACGTGGTTGAGATGGCGCTTGGCGGTGACGCCCTCTGCCGCTCCCTCATTGCCCAGACCGGCGAGGCGGGTGGGCACGGCCTGGGGCTGATCGGCTCGGTGTTCAACCCGACGCTGGTGGTGGTGAGCGGGCGCCTGGCGATGGCCGGCGACATCCTGATGAAGCCCCTGGCTGAGAGCTTCGAGCGCTTCACCCTGGTCAAGCATGGGGACGTTCCCGACGTGGCCCGCACCATCATCAGGCCCAGCCAATTCTCCGACAACGGCGCCTGCATGGGCGCGGTCGGCCTGGTGCTGCGCCACCATGGACGGTTGGTGAACTAACGCTGTTGTGGCTTTTCGCCCCCTCCCCCAGCGGACGCGGGGGAAGGGAGGGCTAGTGAACCAGAGCGGCAATCTTACGCCTTGCTCCTCGCCGCGGTCTCGAACACCCTCCCGCCTCTCTCGCAAAAAGGAGTCGCGCGGCATGACCATCGCAATCATCGGAGGGACGGGCTTTCTCGGCACCGCCACGGCGAAACGGCTCAAAGAACGTGGCCATGACGTGCTGGTGGTGGCGCGCGGCCAGCACGAGGTGAAGCTGCCTGACGGCGTGCGGTTCGAGCAGGCCGACCGCATGGACGGCGAGACGCTGACGAAGCTGTTGAAGGATAACGGCGTCACCGCCGTCATCGATATTTTCACCATTAGCCTGCGCAACACGCAGCCGGTGATCGAGGCGGCGGGCAAGGCTGGAGCGCGCTATGTGCTGGTGAGTTCCACCGACGTCTACTCGAACTATGGGGGCCTGTTGAAGAAGGAAAGCCCGGCGATCCGGCCGGAGCCGGCCACCGAGGATTCGCCGCTGAGGACGCTGCGCTACCCCTATCGGCAGAACGAGCGCCGGCCCAAGGGAATCGAGGACGACCTGTTCGAGGAATACGACAAGATCCCGATCGAGGAGTTCGCCATGGCGGCCGGCGCGCCGCAGGCAACGGTGCTGCGGCTGCCGATGATCTTCGGGCCCGATGACAAGCAGCATCGCTTCGCCTGGGCGGTCAAGGGCGCCAAAGCGGGTGAACCGTTCCGGCTCGATCGGCGCGGCGCGGGCTGGCTCAATTCCTACGCCTATATCGACGATGTGGCCGAGGCGCTGGCGCTGGCGGCCACCCTGCCCGAGGCCGAGGGCCGGGTGTACAACGTGGCGCAGCCCTTCGTCCGCACCCAGGCCGACTGGGCCCGCACCGTGCTGACGCTGATGGGGGTCGACAGCGAGATCGTGCTGGTCGACGCCGATGCCGGCGGCGCGCTTGCCGATCGCGCCGACAGCAGCGACCTCAGCTATCCACTGACGCTCGATTCCGCTCGTATTCGGGCCGAACTCGGCTACACTGAGATCGTTCCCGAAGAGCAGGCGCTGCGCCGCACCATCGAGTGGGAGCTGAGCCAGGGCTAGCTTCCACAACACGAGGATCAGCCGGGCATAATCTGGGGTGGGATTGACTCGGGCGCGCGCTACTTTAGTGTCACTAAAATCGCGAGGGCGCCTGTGCCAGTCTTGAAGTTTGAAAAGCGTTCCGATCCGGTCGAGCAATCGACTCCGATCGACCCCAGCCTTGGGCAGCGTCTGCGCGACCGCCGCAAGGAACTGGGCAAGACGCAGCAGCAGGTGGCCGAAGAGGCATCGCTGACCGTCGGCTTCATCTCGCAGATCGAGCGCGGCATCTCCACGCCGTCGCTGGCCTCGCTCTACAACGTGGCCAAGGCACTGGAGAGCACGGTGGACCAGTTCGTGTCCGCCGCCCCGGCGCGCCAGCACAGCGTGGTCAGCCATTCGGGCCAGCGCCAGACCTACAAGGTCGGCGGCACCTCGCGCTTTTACGAATTCCTCGAGCGCGGCTTCCCCGACGCCAAGCTCAATGCCTGCCTGTCGCACGTGCCGCCCGGCCATGCCTCCGAGATGATGAGCCACGAGGGCGAGGACTTCGTCTACCTGGTCTCGGGCGAGATGCTCTACGAGGTCGATGGCGTCGAGTATCGGCTCGGCCCCGGCGACACGCTGCATTTCGACAGCCGCCGGCCGCATCGCGGCACCAATATCGGCCCCGGCACGGCGCTCGAACTGTGGGTCGGGACCATGCAGCTGTTCCCGGAATGACAGTGATCGACCCTGCCATCGCGAAGAAGCTCGGCACCGCTTTGGCGGCTGGTCCGACGCAGCTCTTTGCCGTGCTGGCGGAGCTCTTCATCGGCATTCCGGGGGTGCGCACGGCGACCTTCATTGCGACGGCGCCGGACAGATCGGTGACGCATCGCATCGGCACGTCCAATCCGGTCGATTTCCCGGTCGGCAATGTCGATCCGGTGGGCGATGACGTCTGGAACAACACCATCCTCGGCGAGATGAAGCCGGTGATCGGCGACAGCGTCGCCGGCATGGCCGCCTTCCTGCCCGAGACCGACGGGCTGGTCGCCATGGGCTATGGCGCCTGCTCGTGCTTTCCGATTGTGATTGCGGGCGAAACCCGCGGCGTGGTGGCGCTGCTCGGCGATGCCGGCATCTTCACCCGGGCTGTGCTGGCCCAGATCGATACCCTTCTACCCATCGCTGCGCTGACCTTCACTTTCGAGGGGATCGGTAACCCGCCCCTGGGGATCAGCAGGAGATGACGCCTACGACGATAAACGGCCTCATCAGCCGGAGACTAACGCCTTCAACCAGGGAGACTGTCATGCGTTTGTTCAAGACGCTTATGGCGGTTGCCGTCGGCGCGGTGATGACCGCGTCCGGAGCGATCGCCGAAACACCCAAGAATACCCTCGTCATCGCCGATGCGATCGACGACATCATCACGCTCGATCCGGCGGAAGTGTCGGAAGTGGGCGGCGTGCTCGCCAGCCAGCAGATCTACCAGCCGCTGGTCAGCTTCGATCCGGCCGACCCGACCAAGATCACCGGCGTGCTCGCCGAGAGCTGGACGGTGTCGGAAGACGGCAAGACTTTCACCTTCAAGATGAACCCGAACGCCAAGTTCGCTTCGGGCAATCCAGTGACGGCTGCCGACGCCGAGTATTCGATCCGCCGCGTCATCCTGATCGACAGCCGCATCAGCTTCATCTTCGCACAGTTCGGCCTGACCAAGGAGAACGTCGAAGCCAAGGTGAAGGCGCTCGATGCCTCGACCCTGCAGTTCGAAGTCGACCAGAAATATGCGCCGAGCTTCGTGCTCTACGTGCTGTCGTCGTTCACCGGCGGCATTGTCGACTCTGCTATCGTCAAGCAGCATGAGGGCAAGCTCGCCGATGGCGGCAACGACTACGGCAATGCCTGGCTGAAGTCCGAGAATTCGGCCGGCTCGGGTCCGTATGTGCTGACCAAGTGGGACCCCAAGGTCTCGATCCTGCTCAGCCGCAACGAGAACTACTGGGGCACCGCCCCGGGCGTCGATCGCGTCTTCCTGCAGCACATGCCGGAATCGGCGACGCAGCGTCTGGCGCTCGAAAAGGGCGACATCGATATCGCCAACAAGCTCGGCCCCGACGATATCGGCGCGGTGTCGGCCAATCCCGATGTGCAGATCCTCGAGGGCGTGTCCTCGACGATGTACTATTTCGGCCTCAACACGCGTAACGCGGCGCTGAGCAACCCGAAGGTCGTCGAAGCCATCAAGTATGGCGTCGACTACCAGGGCATCGCCGACACCATCGGCAAGGGCACCATCAAAGTGCACCAGACCATGATCCCGGACGGGTTCCTGGGCGGCGGTATCAACTACAACCCCTACTCGCTCAATATCGAGAAGGCCAAGGCACTGATCGCCGAGTCCGGTGTCGCAACGCCGATCAAGCTCGCGACCGTCGTCTGGAACGTGCCGCCCTACCCTGACTACGCACAGGCCGTGCAGGCCACGCTCAGCCAGATCGGCGTCGATCTCGACCTGCAGGTGGTGGATGGCGGGCCGTGGCTCGATCGCTATCGCTCGCACGATCTCGACATCTGGTTCGGCCTTTGGGGCCCGGACTATCCCGATCCGCACTCGAACGCCAAGGCGTTCGGCAACCACGATGCGTCGGATCCGGATGGCACCAAGGGCAACCTCGCCGACCGCTTCGGCTGGGATTCGGGCAAGGTCTCCGAGCTGGTGAACCAGGCCGTGCAGGAGCAGGATGTCGAAAAGCGCAAGGCGCTCTACGACGAGGCCCAGCGGCTGCATACCGACACCTCGCCGTTCGTGTTCATGTTCCAGGACAGCCGCAAGGTTGCCATGCGCAAGAACGTCAAGGGCGTGGTGCTCGGCATCACCTTCTCCGACGACCGCTATGGCGCGGTGACGAAGGAATAAACTGAACCAGGGATCGGGGTTTCGGCTCCGGTCCCGTGCCTGCCTCCACCCCCTCCCCAACCCTCCCC
>Ga0209902_101343_pt1 | contig 12577 bp, 10 predicted proteins | sample FECB27metaG_FD_188304 | JGI IMG/M metagenome (GOLD analysis project Ga0209902, IMG submission 188304) | Cyanobacterial communities from the Joint Genome Institute, California, USA - FECB-27 (SPAdes) (version 2) | ecosystem: Environmental > Aquatic > Thermal springs > Hot (42-90C) > Microbial mats...
CGCGGCGAGCCGCTGCAGCAGCGCCGCGCGCCGCTCCTCCAGGGTGGCCATCCGGCGCTCCTTCACCGGGCCGTAGCCGCGCACGTCCTGGGGCAGCCGGGCGAGCTCGCAGAGGAGGCCGTAGTCGGCCTGCCCGAGGCGCTCCAGGATGAGGGCGACGTCCGCCCGGACCTGGGCGACCAGCGCCCGCTCGGCCCGGCGCTCGGCGGTGTAGCCGAAGGGATCGAGGGCGGTGCCGCGCAGGCCCTTGCCCCGCGCGAGCCAGGCGAAGGCGGTGAAGATCCACGGGCCGAAGGCGCGCTTCTTCGGCCGGCCCGTCGCCGGATCGGTGCGCGACAGCCCCGGCGGCGCCAGCATGACGCGCAGCCGGCGCTGGCCGGAGAACTGCCGCTGCAGCCCGTCGCGGAAGGCCGGGTCGGCATAGAGGCGAGCGACCTCGTACTCGTCCTTGTAGGCCATGACGCGGTAGAGGCTCTCCACCACATGGCCGGTGAGGCGGCCACCGCCCGCGCCGTGGGCCGCATCGGCCTCGCGGACGCGCAGGACGAGATCGCGGAAGCCCGCCGCATAGGCGGCGTCCTGGTAGGCGGTGAGTTCGGCGGTGAGGAAGGCGATGCGCTCGTCGAGGTCCATCACGGGCACCGTCGGCGCTTTCGGCAGGGCGGACAGGATCGCCTGCGGGTCGACGGCCAGCACACGGCCGGCGTGGAAGGCCTTGATGTTCTTGTCGACGGCCGCGCCGTTCAGGCGGATGGCGGTCTCGACCGCCTCGATCGTCAGCGGCAGCGCGCCGGACTGCCAGGCGACGCCGACGAGCAGCATGTTGGTGAAGATGGCGTCTCCGAACACCGCCTCGGCAATGGCCACCGCATCGACACCGATGAAGTCGTGCGTTCCCTCGCGGAGCGTGCGCGCCATCTTGCCCGCGTCGAAGGAGAGGGTCTGGCGCATGGCGAACTCGGCCGTCGGCGCGACATGCGTGTTGACGAAGGCGAGGGTGCGGCGGCGGTCCAGCAGCGCCAGGTTCTCGGTGGTGTTGGCGACGACGAGGTCCGAGGCCACGAGGGCATCGAGCATCGTCGGGGGAATGCGCGGGCCTTCGATGGCCACGCCGCGGGCGGCGAAGCGGACGTGCGAGGTGACCGGGCCGCCCTTCTGGGCGAGGCCGGTCATGTCGAGGGTGGAGGCGTTGATGCCGTCGAGGTGGCCGGCCATCGCCAGCGTCGCGCCGACGGTGGTGACGCCCATGCCGCCGATGCCGGCGACGAGGAGGTTGAGGGTGCGGTCGAGGGCCGGCAGCGTCGGCAGCGGCAGCTTCGCGGCGAGACCGGCGACGTCGAGCTCCGCCCCTTCCGCCGCGCGCAGCTTCGCGCCGTCGACCCAGACGAACGACGGGCAGAACCCCTCGACGCAGGAGAAGTCCTTGTTGCAGCTCGACTGGTTGATCACCCGCTTGTCGCCGAAGGCGGTGGCGAGCGGCTCGACCGAGATGCAGTTCGACTGCACCGAGCAGTCGCCGCAGCCCTCGCAGACGCGCGGGTTGATGTAGAGGCGCTTGTCGGGATCGGGCATCAGGCCGCGCTTGCGGCGGCGGCGCTTCTCGGCCGCGCAGGTCTGGTCGTAGACCAGCACGGAGACGCCCGGGTAGGCGGCGAGCTCCGCCTGGATCGGCATGAGATCGTCGCGGTGGGCCACCGGCGTGCCGGCGGGCAGGTCGTGGCGGCCCTCGTATTTCTCCGGCTCGTCGCTGACGACGACGATCTTCTCGACGCCCTCGGCGGCGAGCTGGCGGGTGAGGATCGGCACCGTCAGCGGGCCATCGTGGGCCTGGCCGCCGGTCATCGCCACCGCGTCGTTGAAGAGGATCTTGTAGGTGATCGGTGCCTTCGCCGAGACCGCCTGGCGGATCGCCAGGATGCCGGAGTGGAAGTAGGTGCCGTCGCCCATGTTGGCGAAGACGTGTTTGTCGTTGGCGAACGGAACCTGGCCGACCCACGGCACGCCCTCGCCGCCCATCGCCACCTGGCCGTCGGTGGTGCGGCCGGGGATCTCGGTCATCGCGTGGCAGCCGATGCCGGGCAGGGCGCGGGCGCCATCGGGCACCTTGGTCGAAGTGTTGTGCGGGCAGCCGGAGCAGAAATAGGGCGAGCGGCCGGCGCGCTCGGCGTGGCCGGCGGCCCACGCCGACTGCTGCACCATGCGGTCGGCGACGGCGCGCATATCGGGGTCGGCGGCCGCCTCCGGCAGGAAGCTCATCAGCGCCTGGACGAGCTCGGAGGCGGTGAGCTCGAGCAGGTCGGTGAGGAAGGGGATGCCCTCCGGCGTCGTCTTGCCCCACACCGGCGGGCGCTGGTCGGACGGCCAGTGGTAGGCGAGGTCCTTCACCTGCGGCTCGATCAGCGGGCGCTTGTGCTCGACGACGAGGACGCGCTCGAGGCCGCGGGCGAAGGCGGACAAGCCCTGGGGCTCGAGCGGCCAGGGCATCGCCACCTTGTAGACGGCGAGGCCGATGGCACGGGCGCGCTTGTCGTCGATGCCGAGCATCGACAGGGCCTGGAGCAGGTCGCGGTAGGCCTTGCCGGTGGCGACGATGCCGACGCGCGGGCGCGGCGAGCCGAAGGTGACGCGGTCGAGGCGGTTGCCGCGCACATAGGCCTTCACCGCCGGCAGGCGAACGTCGCGCAGCAGCCGCTCGGTCTCCAGGCGGTTGCCCAGCAGCAGCGCCCGGTTCATGTCGCCGCGCCGGCGCGGGTCGGCGTCGACGGGGTGGGCGAAGGCGAGGCGGCCGGCCGAGACGTCGACGAGGCCGGAGGCGTCCATGGTGTCGGCGACGCAGATCATCGCCGTCCACAGCCCGGCATAGCGCGACAGCTCGAGGCCGTGCAGGCCGTAGTCGACGACGTCCTGCAGGTCGGCGGGGTTGAGAACCGGCATCTCGGCGTGGACGAAGAAGAACTCGCTCTGGGCCGGCAGGATCGACGACTTCGCCAGGTGGTCGTCGCCGGCGAGCGCCAGCACGCCGCCCAGCGCCGACGTGCCGCTGGCGTTCGCCTGCTTCAAGACGTCGCCGGCGCGGTCGACGCCGGGCGCCTTGCCGTACCAGAGGCCGAAGACGCCGTCGAAGTCGGTGCCCTGGCCGTGCAGCCCGACCTTCTGGGTGCCCCAGACGGCCGTGGCGCCGAGCTCCTCGTTGACGCCCGGCTGGAAGTGGATGTCGTGGGCGGCGGTGAGCTTGCGGGCGCGGGCGAGCTCCTGGTCGAAGCCGCCGAGCGGCGAGCCGCGGTAGCCGGAGACAAAGCCGCCGGTGCGCTTGCCCGCGGCGCGGTCGAGGCGGACGCGGTCAAGCGCGACGCGGACGAGCGCCTGGATGCCGGTGAGGTAGACGAGGCCGGCGTCGCGGACATATTTGTCGTCGAGACTGACGCTGCGGATATGTGCGGTCACCGGCACCTCCATTCCCGCTGCGGCCGCCGACGCCCTCGTGGCAGGAGGCCGCGCTCTCCACCGGTGACCAAGATAGTGCGGTTCGACCGCGATTTCCGTGCTAACGTTCCGGCCTCCCGGGCCTCTTGTGCAAAATCTCTCCCCGATGAAGCCATCCACCGAACGGATCGCCCTCGACGCGGCGGATCTGCGCATCCTGCGCATCCTGCAGCGCGACGCCTCGCTGTCGGTCGCCGACGTGGCGCGCGAGGCGGGCATGAGCGCCACGCCGTGCTGGCGGCGCATCAAGCGGCTGAAGGAGGCCGGCGTCATCCGCCGCATCGCGGCCCTGGTCGACCGCGAGGCGGTCGGCCTCGGCTTCGTCTCCTACGCCTTCGTCAAGCTGGCGCTGCCGAGCCGGGACAACATGGAGCGCTTCGACCGGCTGATCGAGCGCTGGCCGGAGGTCGTCACCTGCGAGCGGGTGACCGGCGCCGTCGACTACCTGCTCAAGGTGGTGACCGACGACATCAAGACCTACGACGACTTCCTGCGCCTGAAGCTGCTCGACAACGAGCTCGTCTCGGACGTGCAGTCGCGCATCGTCGTCTCGACGGTGAAGGACACCGCGGCGCTGCCGATCCACGAACTCTAGGGTCGCGCCGGCCGCGGCCGCGCGCCGCCGTCGCAGGCGCGAACATGCGCGCACCCTATGATCCCGCCGCGCGATGTGGCATGTAGCCCGCCGAGACGCCCTCGTGCGCCGCCCTGGCGGCCGGTCCGTTCGGCCGCCCCTCTGCCAGGTCGCACCGCCCTCCACCTCGTGGCCCCGGCGCAAGCCGGAGCAGGGCCGTCGGGCGTCGAGGAGGTCTCCCTGAGACTTTGCCCCCCGGGATCGCGGAGCGGATCGCCATGGCCTTCAAGCCGAACTATCGACAGCAGCGCAACGAGCGGAGCCGCTCGAAGGAACAGAAGAAGCTCGAGAAGCTTCAGAAGCGCGAGGAGGACGCCGCCAAGCGCAAGACTGCGCCCGGGGAAGGCGACGCTGAGACCACCGACGAGGACGGCCCCGAGGAGGGGACGGCTTCGGCCACCAACCCGGAGACCCCCGATGGCCCGCAAGAAAACCAAGGTTGATACGAACAGCGCCGTGCTGTTCGACGTGTTCTACGAAGACGGCCAGCGCACCTCGAACCGCAAGGTTCCCGGCACCGACCTCGGTGGCCTCGACGGCGACGAGCCGGCCCGCACCTTCATCGAGGAGCAGGACCGCAAGATCGCCGAGATGAGCGGCAACCCGCCGCGCGTCATCAAGAAGATCGTCCGCTCCGGCAAGTGAGCGGAGACGGCAGCTAGCCAGTCCGCAGCAGGCCCCGCCGGCTGCGGCCCTTCGGCTCCCGGGGACCCGTTCCCCGGGGCGCCGCCGCCGGGCCGGCCATCAGGCCCCTCGGCGCACCATCGCCCCCACGACATTCAGCACGAACCGCGCGGCGACCATCGCCGAGACGCCCGTCGCGTCGAGCCGCGGCACGAGCTCCACCACCGAGATGCCGGCGACCGGATGCGCCGCCGCGACGCGCCGCACCAGCGCGGCGATCTCCGGGAACAGTGGCCCGCCGGGCGTCGGCGCATTGACGGCCGGCACCAGGCTCGGATCGAAGGCGTCGAGGTCGAGCGCGATCAGCACCGGCAAACCCTGCGGCAGCGCCTGCAGCACGGCGTCGACGCCGTCGCGGCGGAAGGCTTCCGCCGGCAGGATGCGCGCGCCCCACGCCGCGGCCGCCTCGACCTCCTGGCGCCGGGCGCTGCCGACGCCGCGCGCGCCGACCTGGACGATCGCGCGGACGAACGGCAGCTCGGACGCCCGCCGCATGGTGCTCGAATAGCCGTCGCGCTCGCCGCCGATGCTGTCGCGCCAGTCGATGTGCGCGTCGATCTGCAGGATCGCCAGCGGCCCCGCCGCCGCGAAGCCGCGGTGGAAGGGGATCGGCACGGAATCATCGCCGCCGAGCAGCACCGGAAGGGCGCCGCGGGCGACGAGCGCGCGCGTCACCGCCTCGATCCCGGCGCGGTTGCCGGCGCCATCGGCCGGGCTCGTGGCGACGTCGCCGCAGTCGACGAGGCGCACCGGCCCGTCGCCGAACAGCGGCCCGCCGAGATCGTAGTCCCAGTGGTCGAGATTGCTGCTCGACTGCACGGCGCCGCGTCGGATCGCCGACGGTGCGTCGGCGCTGCCGGTGTCGAGGTCGTAGGCGATGGCGTCGTCGGCCGGATAGGGCGTGCCGTGCCCGGCGCCGAAGACGGCGAACTCGCCGGCGTTCACCGCGGCGATGTCGCGATGCGGGACGCCAAGGAAGGTCGGATCGGCGGGCCGGAGCGAAGGGTTGGTCAAGGCGAGCCTCCCTGAAACGGCGAACGCCCCACCCGCACGTCAGGTGCGAGAGGGGCGTTCAGATCTCACGATGGCCGCCGACAGGGTCGACGGCGCGGCGCGGCGGCTATGACGCCGCCGGCCAGGCGGCGATCAGGCCGCCTTCTTCTTGGCGGGCGCCCGCTTCTTGGGGGCCGGCGGCGCCGGCGGCTCGACCGGGGCGGCCTTGCGGCTGCGCAGCTGGCCGAGGCCGAGGCTCTTCGCCATCGCCGAGCGGGTCGCGGCATAGTTCGGGGCGACCATCGGATAGTCGGCCGGCAGGCCCCACTTCGCGCGGTATTCCTCGGGGCTCAGATTGTAGGCGGTGCGAAGGTGCCGCTTCAGCGACTTGTACTTCTTCCCGTCCTCGAGGCAGATGATGTAATCGGGCGTCACCGACTTCTTGACCGGGACAGCGGGGACCAGCGGCGCCGGCGCGGCCGTCGTCTCGCCCTGCACGGTCTTGTGGAGAGCGCTGTGAACCTGGCCGATCAGCGCCGGCAGATCGGCGGACTGGACATTGTTGTTCATCACATAGGCGGCCACGATATTGGCCGTCAGCGCCATCAGGTCGTCGGTCTCGTCGGACATTTTCAACTCCAGCTACGAATCGGGATTTGTCGACACAACAGATCGCTGAAGACAGCGGCGAAATCAAGGGCTTCAAACAAAATCGAGCCGCTTTTTCAGGAGCGACTTGGTGTAGATCAGGTCCAGGCCGATGGTGTCCGCGGCAGTTCTGGACAATCTCGACGCGAGTGGACGGCTCGAAGCGCGTCAAAGTCATGGGCTGAAATCGGCGGCAAATCTAATCAAGGCGACATCGCGGCCGTCTGGTTCGAGCCTGTAGTTCGGCAGGGTGGCGGCAGCATATCCCCGCGGATTTACTGGTCCGACCAGAGCCCGATCGAGCCGTCGTCGCAGTCCGGGCACCACGGGGAAGGCCGCGCCGGGCCTGCCCGCCGGCGGCCCGCCGGCCATGGGCGAGGCCTCGTTGATCCTGCTTGACTAATGGGCCTCATGGTCTGAGACATAGACCAAAGGGCCGGCTGCCGCGGCCGACGCTCCGAGTACCCGCCAAGATGAGCAATCTCCTCGGCCTCGACGATCTGCAGAGCCGCATCGCCGCCGGCGAGATCACCACCGTCATCTGCGCGATGCCGGACCTGTGGGGGCGCCTCGTCGGAAAGCGGCTGACGGCGAAGAACTTCCTCTCCGCCGCCCTCGGATCGGAGGGGGTGCACGCCTCGGTCTATCTGTTCTGCGTCGACATGGACATGGACCCGCGCCCCGGCTACGCGCTGACCGGCTGGGACAAAGGCTTCCAGGACTGCGTGATGCGGCCGGACCTTTCCACCATCCGCGTGCTGCCGTGGGTGCCGAAGACGGCGTTCGTGCTCTGCGACGCCGTCGACCACGACGGCACCGAAATGGCGGTGGCGCCGCGCACCATCCTGAAGCGCCAGCTCGCCCGCGCCGAAGCACTGGGGCTGACGTTCAAGTGTGCGAGCGAGCTCGAGTTCTTCCTCTTCCGCGACAGCTACGACGACGCCTGGGAGAAGCGCTATCGCGGCCTGAAGCCGACCTCGCGCTACCGCGCCGACTACCACATGCTGCAGTCGACCCGCGACGAGCCGCTGATCGGCGAACTCTGCGCGATGATGGACGCGGCCGGCATCGAGGTGGAGAACGCCAAGACGGAGTGGGGCCTCGGCCAGCAGGAGATCGCCCTGCGCTATGCCGATGCTTTGGAGATGGCCGACCGCCACCTCCTCTACAAGAACTGGGTGAAGGAGATCGTCAGCCAGCACGGGCTGTCGGCGACCTTCATGGCCAAGCCCTTCATCGACGAGGTCGGCTCGTCCTGCCACGTCCACGTCAGCCTGTGGGGCACGGATGGCGCTCCCGCGAGCTTCGACGCATCGACCGCCAGCCACATGGCGCCGCGCTTCGGGTCGTTCGTCGCCGGGATGATCGCCGGCGGCCGCGACTACGCGCTGCTGTTCGCGCCGACGATCAATTCCTACAAGCGCTTCCGCAAGGAGTCCTTCGCCCCCGTGCAGTTCGTCTGCGGCGGCGACAACCGCACCTGCGGCTTCCGCCTCGTCGGCCACGGCCCGAGCTTCCGGGTGGAATCGCGCATCCCCGGCGCCGACGCCAACCCCTATCTGGTGCTCGCCGGCATCCTCGCGAGTGGCCTCGACGGCATCGAGGCGGGCCTGCCGACGCCGCCGGTCTACGACGCCAACGCCTATCTCGACGCCACGCTGCCGCGCGTGCCGCCGACGCTGCGCGACGCGGTGGACCTGTTTGCCGAGAGTTTGGCGACGAAGGCGTCGTTCGGCGACGTCGCCCACGCCCACCTCACGCACTTCCACCGCCAAGAGGTGGAAGCGTTCGAGCAGGAGACCGTCACCGACTGGGAGATGATGCGCTACTTCGAGCGCATCTGACCCGCGGCGACCGGCGCTTCCCCACAGCGGAGGCTCGCTGCCGCAGCCGAACGGGACGCCCTTTTCCACACGACAGTCGATCCTTCGAGGAGCCTGCAGGTGAGCGACAAGCGGACGGTGTTGGTGACGGGCGGCGTCGGCGGGATCGGCACGGCGATCTACAGGCGGCTCGCCGCCGAGGGCTGGCGCGTCGTCGCCGCCGACATGGCCGTCGATCCGGGCAAGAACGGCACTCTCGTCGACGACGGTCTCGCCGACGTGTTCGTCCAGCATCTCGACGTGCGCGATCCGGCGAGTGTCGACGCCTGTGTCGCCGCGGCGGTGAAGCTCGCCGGCGGGGCGCTCGCCGGCGTCGTCAACTGCCACGGCATCGTCCGCTACACGCCGATCGACGCCGTCAAGGACGAGGACATGGACGCCGTCTGGCAGGTCAACGTCGCCGGCTCCGCCCGCGTCTGCCGCGCCGCCGACGGCCACCTCGCCCCCGGCGCCTCGGTGGTCAACATCTCCAGCGTCACCGGCTCGCTCGGCCGCCTGCCGGGCGCCTCGATGTACGGGGCATCGAAGGCGGGGTTGGAGGCGTTCACGCGCTATCTTGCCTGCGAGCTCGCGCCGCGCGGCATCCGCGTCAACGCCATCGCGCCGGGCTTCATCCTGGCGCTGCCCCTGAGCCCGTCGATGCGGGCCATCGGCTGGGGCGGCAGCGAGGAACAGGTGGTCGCCCGCCTGAAAAAGGAGATCCCGCTCGGCCGCTTCGGCACCTGTGAGGAGATCGCCGACGCGGTCGAGTTCCTGCTCTCCGGGCGCGCCTCCTACGTCACCGGCACGACGCTGTTCGTCGACGGCGGCGTGACGGCGCGGTGAGCGGGACCCCGGTCCGGGCGTGCTAGACCAACGGGGTCGCCGATCCTGATGCGGCGGAGAAACGGACGGAGGAGCGGGTGAGTGCCGTCGACGGGGATCTGCCGCTGATCGGCTCGGTGCGCGCCGCCGCCACCTACGAGCTGGTGGTGGAGCAGGTGCGCCGCGCCATCTATCTCGGCCGCTTCCTGCCCGGCGACAAGCTGCCGCCCGAGCGCGACCTCGCGAGTCAGATGGGCGTGTCGCGCACGACGATCCGCGAGGCGGTGCGCGTGCTCGAGGGCGAGGGTCTCGTCACCGTGCGCCGCGGCGCCACCGGCGGCCTCGTCGTGCTCGGCCAGGCGAAGCTGACGCCGGGCCAGGTGAAGGCCTACATGGAAACGCAGCGCGTCATCCTCGACAGCGTCTTCGAGTTCCGCGTCGCCAACGAGTGCGCCGCTGCGGCGCTTGCGGCGGCCCGGCGGACGGACGCGCAGCTCCGGCGTCTCGCCCGCGCGCTCGAGGAGATGGACAGGCTCGGAGCGACGGCGGAGGCGCGCGAGGTGACGGCCAACATCGCCCGCTTCGGGGCGTGGGATTCCGAGTTCCACCTCGCCATCGCCCGGGCCTCGGCCAACCCCTTCCTCCTCAAGGCGGTCGAGGATGGCCGCACGGCGATGTTCCTGCCGATCGGCCGGGTGTTCACGCGGCTCGAAGATGACGCCAACGCGCACCACGCGGCGATCTTCGAGGCGATCCGCGGCCGTGACGGCGCCGCGGCGAGCGCCCACATGCGCGCCCACATCGAGGCGACCCGCGCCAGCCTGCACAACCTGCTTCCGAAGCCACGCAAGCCGGCGCCATCCCGCGCCTGACCGCGCTCGCCGGGCCATCGCCGCCTGCGGGCCACTCGGCCGATCACTTGGTCCAACTTGTAGACCATTGGCCCGCAGCTTGCTATCGTGGGCTTGCTGTCGTGTCGGCACGATGAGCGGAGGACGCGCCCGCCGCCGCGTGGCGCGGGCGAGGGAGCGAGACCGATGACTGCCACCCGGCCAATCGAATTCGGCTTCGTCGCGACCGCCTCCGGCGGCCCGGGCACCGGCGACCGGCAGATGTACCGGGACCTGATCGGCGACGTCGAGATCGGCCTCGGGCTCGGCTACGGCACCGTCTGGATGATCGAGCACCACTTCTCCGACTACTTCCCGACGCCCGACCCGCTCGCCTTCCTGTCGCACATCGCCGGCCGCTTTCCGCAAGCCGGGCTCGGCACCTGCGTGCTGATCGCCCCCTGGTACAACGCGCTCCGCCTCGCCGGCTCGATCGCCCAGTTGCGGCTCCTCACCGACGCGCCGATCCACCTCGGCTTCGGCCGCGGCACGGCGAAGTACGAGTACGACCGCTTCGGGGTCGACATGGAGGAGGCGCGCATCCGCTTCGTCGAGACCCTGCGCATCGTCCGCGACGGCCTGACGAAGGACAGCTTCACCTTCGACGGCCAGATCCTGTCGGTGCCGAAGGAGACGCGGCTGCGCCCGAAGGCGCCGCTCGACAATCTCCATTTCTACGGCGCCATCGGCGCGAGCCCGGAGAGCGCCCAGGTGATGGCCGACGAGGGGCTGCCGCCGATCTGCACCACCATCGGCAACCTGACGGCCCAGGCGGACACGCTGGTCGAATGGGCGAAGCGGGCGAAGAGCCACGGCTTCGCGACCGACGTGCCGCTGCCAATCATGATCAACTGCGTCATCGAGGACAGCGACGCCGAGGCGGTGCGCCAGGCGCAGGTCCACATCCCGCCGTTCATGAAGGCGCAGGTCGACCACTACGAGGCCGACGCCGACCACTACAAGGACATCGCCGGCTACAAGGCCTGGAGCAACGCCTTTGCCGGCATGAAGAAGCGCTGCGACCCGGTCAACATCCCGCCGTGGTGCGAATGGCAGCTCGTCGGCACGCCGGACACCACGGCGCGCAAGCTGCAGGCCTACATCGACGCCGGCTTCAACATGTTCCTCCTCCACACGGCGACGCCCGGCGTGCCCACCGGCCCGCGCCGCCGCTGGCTGAAGCGCTTCGCCGAGGAGGTGATGCCGCGCTTCACCGGGGCGCCGGCGTCCTTCCACGCCTCCGCGGCCGAGTGAGGCGTCGCCCTATGACCACGCGGTCCGACGAGTTGCACCCGAAGCTGCGCACCATCCTCGCAGCGCCGGAGAACCCGAACGCCACGCCGGTCGAGGTGCAGGACCCCGACGAGGCGCGGCGGGAGTGGAAGGCCGACGTCCGCGCCGTCGACGCGCCGGCGCCGCAGGGGATCGGCGTCACCGAGACGAGCTTCCCGGGTCCGGCCGGGCCGATCGCGGCCCGCCTCTACGTTCCCGAAGGCTCGCGGGCGCAGCCGTGGCCGCTGCTCGTCTACTATCACGGCGGCGGCTACATCCGCGGCGACCTCGACACCCACGATTCGCTCTGCCGCGTGCTCGCCGCCGAGACGCCGTGCGCGGTGCTGTCGGTCGACTACCGCCTCGCACCGGAGCACCGCTTCCCCGCCGCCGTCGACGATGCGCTGGCCGTGCTGCGCGCGGTGGCCCATGACGCCGCCCGCCTCGGCATCGACGCCCGCCGCATCGCCGTCGGTGGCGACAGCGCCGGCGGCAACATTGCCGCCGCCGTCACGCTCGCCGCCCGCGACGACGGCGGCCCGGCGATCCGCTACCAGCTGCTCATCTACCCGGTCACCGACCTGACCAGCGACACCCAATCGAAGCGACTGTTCTCCAAGGGCTTTCTGCTGAACTCGATGCCCTTCTACATCGCGAGCTATCTCGGCCCCGACGGCGACGGCACCCACTCGCTCGCCTCGCCGCTGCTCGCCCCGGACCTCACGCGCCTGCCGCCCGCGCTGGTGCTGACGGCGGGCTTCGACCCGCTGCGCGACGAGGGCGACGCCTATGCGGACCGTCTCGCCGCAGCCGGCGTGACGGTCGAGCACGTCCACCACCCCGACATGATCCACGGCTTCGTGTCGCTGCGCGGCCTGCTCGACGAGGCCGACGTGGCGCTCCGCGACTGCGCACGGCGGCTGGCGAAGGCCTTCGCCTGACGGCTGGGGGCCACCGTGCCGCACGTCGTCTGAGGTCAGCCGGCCACCGCCCGCAGCACGGCCGCCGCGACGACGCCGACGGCGACGACGGCGAGCAGCGGCAGGCGCAGGGCGGCAACCGCCGTCAGCACGGCGGCAACTGTTTCCGGCCAGCCCGTCGCCAGCACCGTCGGCGCGATCAGGGCGGCGAGCACGGCCGCCGGCACGGCTTCGAAGGCGGCGCGCGCCCGCGGGTGGCGCAGCGCCGAGGCCGGCATCACCAGCCCGGCGAGGCGGGTGAAGATCGTCGCCGCCGCCATCGCCAGGATGGCCGCGAGCGTCGCCGGATCGAGGCTCACGCGGCGT
>Ga0209902_101344_pt1 | contig 12576 bp, 12 predicted proteins | sample FECB27metaG_FD_188304 | JGI IMG/M metagenome (GOLD analysis project Ga0209902, IMG submission 188304) | Cyanobacterial communities from the Joint Genome Institute, California, USA - FECB-27 (SPAdes) (version 2) | ecosystem: Environmental > Aquatic > Thermal springs > Hot (42-90C) > Microbial mats...
GGCGGGCAGGCTGCTCCGGCGCTCGTCGCGCGCCGAGGACAGGCCGGCGCTGTTTGCCGCGCAATTCGCGCTGTCGCACGCTTGCTGGCTGATCACCTATCCGCTGGCCGGCTGGCTCGGCGTCTCGGTCGGCCTGCCCATGACCTTTGTCATCATGGCCGGCATTGCGGCGGCAGCGGTCGCCACGGCGCTGGTGCTGTGGCCGTCGTCCGATCCCGATGTCGTCGACCATCACCATCACGGCCTCGCAGACGATGATCCGCACTGGACCGAGGGTGGGCATCGTCATGGCCATCGCCATGCGCATGGCTTCGTCATCGACACGTTGCACCAGCAATGGCCGCGCCACGGCTGACGCGCCAAGCGCTCGTGCCGCAGTGACTTTGCGGCGGCATTGTGGCATGGCGCCATGATGAAGAGCATGCGGCTGCTTTTGCGGGACAGGCTGTCGGCTGGCGCCATCGCCGGCATGATCGCCTTCATGCTGCTGTTCCAGGCGCTGCTTTCGGGTGCCGCGTCTGGCGCCATGGCTGCGTCCGCCGCCGATCCGCTTGGCGTCATCTGCACCATGGAGGGCATGGGCCCAACCGGCGGCGACAAGCAGCCCGCCCGCAGCCCGGCCGAATGCCCCTGCGGCACGCTCTGCCAACTGGCTGTCGCAACGACGCCCGGACTGCCGGGCGAACAGCTTGCCTTCATCCTCGATCGGCCCGAGGTGAATGGCACCGTCATTGCCGAACAGCGGCAACCGACGCCCCAGGGCCAGCGCGGCCTGATCGCCGAGGCGAGGGCACCTCCGCCTTTCTCCGTCTGACGTCGAAACCTGCGGGCCGTTATGGCCCGCGCTTCCACTGATATGGAGACAACAATGTCCGATACGACCCTCGGACGGGAGAACGCTGCCATGCGCTCCGCGTCCAACCTCTACCGCGCCGTCTGGCGCTGGCACTTCTATGCCGGGCTGATGGTGCTGCCCTTCATGATCACGCTCGCCGTCACGGGCGCGCTTTATCTGTTCAAGGACGAGATCGACACAGCAGTCTATTCCGACCTCAAGCGCGTCTCGGTCGAGCTGAGCAAGGTGTCGCCCGAGGTGATGGTGGATGCGGCTTTGACCAATTATCCCGGCACGGCGGTGAAATATCTCGACCCGGCAACGCCGCAGAGTTCCGCCGAGATCACCGTCACGACAGACGATTTCGGCAAGCTCGCCGTCTATGTGAACCCCTATAGCGGGGCCGTGCTGGGCGCCTTGCCCGACCGCGGGACGATCATGTGGACCATCCGCTACCTGCACAGCCTCAAGTACTTTGGCGACACCGCGCGGCTGCTGATCGAGCTTGCCGGCGGCTGGTCGATCCTGCTGGTCGGCACCGGCATCTATCTCTGGTGGCCGCGCGGCAAGAAGGGTGGCGTCGTCACCGTGCGCGGCAAGCCCAGGAACCGCATGTTCTGGCGTGACCTGCATGCGGTGACCGGCCTGTTCGTCGGCGTCTTCATCGTCTTCCTGGCAATCACCGGCATGCCCTGGTCGGGCGTCTGGGGCGAGAAGGTCAACGAATGGGCCAATGGCAGCAATTTCGGCTACCCCTCGGGTGTTCGCGTCGACGTGCCGATGTCGGGCGAACATCTCGACCATGTAGCGAAGACGTCGTGGTCGCTGGAGCAGGCCAAGCTGCCGGAATCCTCTGAAGCCGCGGGCACGCCGATCGGGCTGAACAAGGCGGTCGAGACCTTCGACCGGCTGGGCCTTCATCGCGGCTATGCGGTTGCCATTCCGGGCGAGCCTACGGGCGTCTACACCGGCTCGGTCTATCCTGACGACGCCAGCCAGCAGCGGGTGGTCCATCTCGACCAGTACAGTGGCGAGCCTTTGATCGATATGGGTTTTGCCGACTACGGCCTCGGTGGCAAATGGATGGAATGGGGCATCTCGGTGCATATGGGCCAGGAGTTCGGGCTGGCCAATCAGGTCGTGCTGCTGGTGGCGTGCATGGGCATCGTGCTGCTTGCCGTGTCGGCCGGGGTGATGTGGTGGAAGCGCCGCCCAGTAGGGTCGCTCGGCGTGCCGCCGCTGCCTGAGGACACAAAAGTGTTCCGGGGCCTGATCGCCATCCTCGCCATTGGCGGCATCGCCTTTCCGCTTGTCGGCCTCTCGCTTTTGGTGATGCTGGCGCTCGACTGGGCGGGAACGCGGGTCATGAAGCCGAAGTTCGCCTGACCCGACAAGGCCGCCGTGGCAACGCGGCGGCCGATCTGCTTGCAGTGCGGCCATCGCCTTGGCGCTGCCGGTCAAGGCCGCTATCATCGGTCACAGGGCCGGCGCGGAGATCCGCGTCGCTGCCCGAAACGGCGAGGGGACAGGCCATGTTCAAGATCGCGCTGACCGCATTTCTCACGCTTGCCATCGTTCCGCCCGTGATGGCGACATCAGGACCGGGCTGCCTCGTCGTCGTCAATGTCGCCAGGAACGATGCGCTCAACATGCGGGCAAGGCCCTCGGCCAATGCCCGCATCGTCGACGTGCTACCGCCGCAGACACACGGCATCATCCACCTCGATGCCGCCTGCCGGCCGGCGAGCGCGTCATGGGCGAGTCGCTGGTGCCCTGTCACCCACTACAACGGCGACCGCACCACCAAGGGCTGGGTCAAGGCGCGTTTCGTCCGCGACAGCGACTGCCCGTAATCGGTCACGCCGGGAAAGCGCGACGACTGGACCAACCGGCTTTGCTTGACCCATGGCCTGTCATGGGGCACTGACGCCGTCCCGAAAAACGCCCTCAATTCAAGACTGGCCCAACCTCAAGACTGGCAAGACAATGACCACCGGCAAGCATGGCGGCCATGCAGGCATCGCGTTTACGCTCATCGTGACAAGCACCGTGCTCGGCATCGCCGGCACCGACCTCGTGCTGCCGGCCGTGCCGAGCCTGCCCGAAGTGCTGGGCGGCACCTATGCCCAGGCGCAGTTCGTGCTGGCGGCTTTCGTCACCGGCGCAGCCCTTGGCCTGCTCATCTTCGGCTCGCTCGGGGCGCGCTATGACCAGCGCCGCCTGCTGGTTGGCTCGCTTGTCGCCTATGGCCTCGTCTCGGCGCTGGCCGGCTTCAGCGTCTCGCTCGAAATGCTGATCGCGCTGCGTTTCCTGCAGGGTGCGGCGGGTGCGGCGGCTGCGGTGTTCACGCCGGGCATGATCCGCGCGCTCTATGGCGACGAGCGCGCCATAGGCAAGCTCGGCCTGCTCGGAAGCATCGAGTCACTGACCCCTGCCTTGGCGCCGGTGGCCGGTGTCTGGCTGCTGTCGATCGCTGGTTGGAATGCCTCGTTCGAGGTCATCGCCGCGCTCGCGCTGCTGCTTGCCGTGGCCGTCGCCACGCTGGGGCGGCACCTGCCACGCGTGGTCAGCGGGCGCCGCAGCGGTGGCTATGCGCACCTGCTGCGCGACGCCGTGTTCCTGCGCTACGCGGTGAGCCATGCCTTCACGCTCGGCGCGCTGCTGGTCATCGTCTTTGCCGCACCGACGGTGTTCGTCGCGGCACTGGGAGCCGGGCTCAAGGATTTCATCATCATGCAGCTGACCGGCATCGCGACCTTCATCGTTGCAGCCAATGCCACCGGCAGGCTGACGGCGCGTTTCGGCGCCGAACGGATGATCTGGTTCGGCACCGCACTTTCCGCCCTCGGCGGGCTGGCGATGCTGGGTTACGCGCTGGCCGGCGGCACGAACACGCTGGTTGTGACGGCACTGTTCGTGCCGTTCAACTTCGGCCTCGGCTTCCGTGGACCGCCCGGCTTCCACCGCGCCGTCGTTGCCTCGCATGGCGACGACGCACGCGGCGCAGCCCTTGTGGTGGTCGCGATCCTTGGCACCACCGCAGCCGGCACGGCAGCGGTCGCGCCCTTCATCACGCTTGGCCTTTTGCCGCTGGCGCTCGTTGCGGCAGGGCTGGTGCTGGGCGCGTTGCTGCTGCTGGCGCTGATCCCGCCGCTGCCGGAGCGGTGAGGCATCGCCGGATGGTTCTGGCCAACAGCCTGGCCAGCCATAGTTCTTGATTTCGTCGTCTAACCGGCTGATGGTCCGGCCATGGAGTGGCGCGACGAAGGAATCATCCTCGGCACCCGCAAGCATGGCGAAACCTCCGCCGTGCTGGAGGTGATGACGCGCGCGCACGGCCGGCATCTCGGCTTGGTGCGCGGCGGCCGATCGCGCAAGCAGCAGCCGGTGCTGCAGGCCGGCAACCGCGTCGAGCTGATCTGGCGCGCCCGCCTCGACGAGCATCTCGGCACTTTCCAGGCCGAGCCGATCGAGCTCAACGCTGCAAGGCTGATCGACAGCGCGATTGCCGTCTATGCGCTGCAGACGCTGGCCGCCCATCTCCGACTGCTGCCCGAGCGCGACCCGCATGGCGGCCTGTACGAGACGCTGGCGATCCTGATCGAGCATCTAAACGATGCGGACGCCGTCGGGGAACTTGTCGTGCGTTTCGAGCTTCTGGTGCTGGACGAACTCGGCTTCGGCCTCGACCTCACCGAATGCGCCGCCACCGGCGCGCTCGAGGACCTGACCTATGTCTCGCCGAAATCGGGCCGTGCCGTGTCGCGCACGGCCGGCGAACCGTGGCGCGACAAGCTCTTGCCCTTGCCGCTGTTCCTGCAGCGTGGGGCGCGGCAGGGCGCCGACCTCAAGGCGATCGAGGATGCCTTTAGGCTGTCGAATTTCTTTTTTGCCCGCCACGTCTACGAGCCGCGCGGCATCGAGCCGCCGGATGCACGTGGCGGACTTCTGACGGCGCTGCGGAAGTTCCACGCCGCCCGGGCGATTTCTCACGGAGACACTGCCGCATGAGCGAAGTCGAACTGTTCCCCGGCCTCGTGTCTCCGCTTGGCCTGGGCACGATCCCACATGAGGACGTGCATCTCTATTCCGGCGCCGAACTGTTGCAGCGCGTGGTCGACGGGCTTTACCCCGCGCCGCCGATTGCAGCCGCGATGAATTTCGGCCTGACCGAGGTGGAGGCGGGGCGCGCGGTGTTTCGCGGCCTGCCCGGCGAACGCCACCTCAATCCGCTCGGCTCGGTGCATGGCGGCTGGGCAGCGACTCTGCTCGATTCGGCGCTGGGCTGCGCCGTGCACAGCACGCTGGACAAGGGCGAGGCCTACACCACGGTCGAGTTCAAGGTGAACCTGACCCGGCCGATCACGCCGAAAACAGGCGAAGTGGTCTGCGAGGGCAGGGTGATCCACAAGGGCCGCACGCTTGCCGTGTCGGAAGCGACGCTGAAGGACAAGGACGGCAAGCTGCTGGCCTTCGGCACCGAAACATGTTCGATCTTTCCCGTCGCCAATCTGGCGGCGCGGTGAGCCGGCCAATCTGAGGGGGAACGGCCATGCTTGAGAGCCTGTTGGGCGTCATCGCCATCGTGGCGCTGTTCGTCATCATTTCGAAGCAGCAGAGCCGGCTCGGCCTGCTCGAGCGCGAGCTCGGCGCGCTGCGTTCGCTGGTGTTGTCGGGTGCCGTGCCTGCACCGGCTGCCAAGGCGGCGGAGGTCGGGGCCGAGACGGTGAGCGAGGCGGCCTTGCCAGAGGCGCTGGCAGCAGAAGTGGCCGATCAACCCGCCGTGGCAGAGCCTGTCGCAGCAGCGGCAGCATCGCCAGAGGCAACGCCAGCTGAAGAATTGCCCGTTGCGGCGAATGCCGAAGCGGACGCGACCGCGTCGGGGCCGTGGAGCGCTGCGCCAGCGGCCGCCGAGCCGGCACAGGCAGCAGCGCACGCGACGCCCGACATAGAGACGGCACTCGGCACACGCTGGGCGGTGTGGGTCGGCGGCCTGGCGCTCGCCTTCGGCGCGGTGTTCCTGATCCGCTATTCCATCGAATCCGGCATCTTCGGCCCCGGCCTGCGCCTCAGCATGGCGGCGCTGCTCGGGCTGGTGCTTGTCGGCGGCGGCGAATTCATCCGCCGCACCGGCTACCGCGTGCCGATCCAGAACGGCGGCAATGCCTATATCCCGGCGATCCTGACGGCGGCGGGCGCCTTCACCCTGTTCGGCACCATCTACGCCGCGCATGGCATCTATGGTTTCATCGGCGCCGGCCCGGCATTTGTGCTTCTGGGCATCGTTGGCGTCGCAACGATTGCCGCTGCCCTTGCGCATGGCCAGGCACTGGCCGGGCTCGGGTTGCTCGGCTCGATGGTGACGCCGGTGCTGGTCGCCTCGACGGCGCCGAACTACTGGGCGCTGTTCGGCTATCTCGCCATCGTGCTGGTGGCAACGACTGCGGTTGCCCGCACCCGCCGCTGGTCGCTGCTGATGGGGGCGGCCTTCATCGGCACCGGCCTGTGGACGCTGCTCTATCTCGCCGACGCACCGCTGGCGAGCTTCACCATCGTGCTGTTCATCAGCGCGGTCACGCTCGCAGCCCTGGCGCTGCTGTGGCTCGGCCGCGACGACGAGCCGGGCGCCCTCGACTGGCCGTCGATGGTGCCGGCCTTCTTCGTCGCGGTGACCGCTGTCGTGCTGTTCATCCATCCGACCTATGCAGAGCTTGGCGGTCCGCTGCGCGGCACGATCCTTTTGGTCGGCATGCTTGCGGTGGCGCTGTATCGCCCGGCGGCGCTGTCCCTATTGTTTGCTGCCGGCATCGCCTCGGTGCTGGTCTATCTGCGCAACGCTCTGGGCGGCACCTTCGACCTCGACCTGCCGATTGGCGCACTCACTGTCGAAGGGCTGCCGATCGAGGTTGCCGGCTCGACCCTGACCCGTATCGGCTGGCTGCTCGGACTGGTGTTCGCCGGCGCGGGCTTCTGGAGCGCCCGGCGGCAGGTGACGGCCGAACCCTGGCGTGCGGCTGCATGGGCCGGCTGGGGTGTTGCGGTGCCGCTGGCGGTGCTGTTTTCGCTCTGGCTCGCTTATGGCAATCCCGACCGCGATCTTCTGCGCGCGCTCATCGCTGTCGTCATGGTCGTCGCATTCGCCGCGGGCGGCGAGTGGATCGCCCGCAGCGAGCAGCCGCCGTTGACCGGAGGGCCCGCCGTGTCCTTCGCCTTTGGCGGGGCAGGGGTGGCGCTGCTGCTTGCCCTGCATATGGGCTTCGGTTCGGGGTGGACGACGGTGCTTCTGGGCGCTGCGGCAGCACTGCCGGCGCTGGCGACCAGGCAACGCAGCTATCCGGTACTAGGCTGGCTGAGTGTCGCCGCGGCCGTTGCCGTGCTGGCGCGGGTGGCCTTCGACCCGACCATCGTCGGCGCCGACGTGCTGGGACGAACGCCTGTGTTCAACTGGTTGCTTCCAGGCTACGGCATTCCCGCACTCGCCTTCGGCTTTGCCGCCTGGCAACTGGCGCGCACCACCAATGGCCGGCCGCGGCTGGTGATGGAGGCGGTGGCGGCACTGTTTGTGCTGCTGACGCTGGCGATGTTGGTGCGCCACGCGATGAACGGCGGGGTCATCACCTCCGACGTACCGACGTTGGCCGAACAGGCGATCTACACGCTGATCGCGCTCGGCGGCGGCGCCATGCTGGTGGCGCTCGACATGCGCTCGCCGAGCCCGGTGCTGCGTTATGGCTCGCTCGGCATCGGCGTCGTGTCGGTGCTGTCGATCGTCGGCCAGCACTTCCTGGTGCTCAACCCGCTGTTCACCAATGAGAGCACCGGCGGCATCCCCTTCTTCAACCTTTTGTTCCTCGCCTATCTGCTGCCGGCAGCTGCCGCCGCCGGCCTCGCGCTATATGCCCGCAACAAGCGGCCGCAATGGTATTCGGCGATGCTGGCGCTGGTCGCCGCCCTGCTGGTCTTTGCCTATGCCACGCTGTCGGTCAGGCGTCTGTTCCAGGGCGAGCATATCGGCATGTGGGCCGGGCTCGGGCAGGTCGAGACCTACACCTATTCGGCGCTGTGGCTGGCGATGGGCGTCGGGCTTCTGGTTGCCGGCGTGACGCTGAAATCGCAGATCCTGCGCATTGCCTCGGCAGCGCTGATCTCGGTCGCCGTGGCCAAGGTCTTCCTGTTCGACATGTCCGAGCTGGAAGGCGTGCTTCGGGCGCTGTCCTTCATCGGCCTGGGCGGCGTGCTGATCGGCATCGGCCTGTTCTACCAGCGCCTGCTGACACGCGCGGCGCGCTGAACGTGCTCGATGAGGCCGGCGTGTCAGCGCCGGCCTCATGTCCCGGCAGGCCATCTTCGTGGAGCGCTTTTCGCTGCTACCTGAAGCGGTGAATGCCACCGTTTCCTCCCGCGCCAACGCAAGGAAGGCTTAATGAAGGTTACCGAAAGATTACCGCTAAATAATTGATTTTATTACATTCAATGCAATGTTGCTGCAATGCAGAAGGCTCAGGTTACGCTCGCAACCAATGATATGGTGCACGGGACTTGGCCGGCGGGTTCTCCCCCCGTTGCCGCTGCGTCGAGGCCCCGTCAACGGGCTGCGAGGCTTTTGCTTCGCAGCCCCACGCAAATGTCGGAGCAAGATCTAACATGTCCACGCGAAATCTGTTTTTCGTCGTATTCGCTGGCCTCGCGCCTTTCGCCATGCCTGCAATGGCCGCTGATGTCGCCCAGAACTATGAGGCGCCGCAGGATTTTTCCAATCAGGCCTATGACTGGTCGGGCACCTATGCCGGTGTCCATCTTGGCTCGGCCTCCTCGGGCTTCCCGAACCCGTTTGCCGACAAGAGCGGCTGGCAGCTCGGCGGCCAGGTCGGCACCAACTTCCAGTCCGGCTCGATGGTCTATGGCGCCGAGCTCGAAGGCAGCTACTCCAAGGGATCCAAGTACAATCTCGGCGGTGGCGCCGAACTGCAGCGCACCTGGAACGGTGCGGCCAAGGTTCGCGCCGGCGTAGCGCTTGACCGCACGCTGGTCTACGGCACCGCCGGCTACTCGATGGCCAAGTTCAAGGGCAAGGGCAACGTCATTTCCGACGACAAGTGGGAAGGCGGCTACCTCGTCGGCGGCGGTATCGAACAGGCGTTCGATGGCGGCCTCAGGGCTCGCGTCGAGTACAACTACGTCAACTACGGTGACGTCAACGCCGTGGTCAAGGGCGGTGGCCGCCGCAGCGAAGACCTTGCCAGCCACAGCGTGAAGCTCGGCCTGAACTACGGCTTCTAAGGAAAGAAACCCTAGGACCAAGATGGTCCTTGGGACGGATCTTGCGCCGGTTGAAGGCGCCGCCACGTCCCTTGCCTCCAGAGGGGGACGCAAGGTGCCGACAACGCTGACCCACCACATCGAAGACAGGCCCAGCTCCCAATCGGCCTGTTTTCGATGACCGGGCCGGGCCCGGAAAGGAGCCATGATGTTTTTTGCAAAGACGCTTGCCAAGGCGCTGACTTGTGCCGTGGCCGCCAGCCTGCTTGCCAGTCTTCCGGCCCAAGCCGGCAGTCCAAGCTTTTCCCCCTCGTCGGGTGCGCAGGTGCATCTCGTCGGTGGCAGCTATTGGGACGACGATGACGACATCGACTGCGACTGGCCGCGCGACCGCTACGAGCGGCGGCAGTGCGAGCGCTGGCGCGACAGGCAGGATCGTCACGATCGCCGCAAGCGCGACAAGGACACCGAAGCCGCCATCGGCATCGGCATCCTCGGCCTCGCCGTCGGCGCCATCGTTGCCGGATCGGTGGCCGAGCAGAATTCCAGGGATCGCCAGCGCGACCAGTGGAGCGGCCCGTGCCACAGGCGCTACGGCTACGACCGCCGCAGCAACACCTTCATCGGCGAGGGCGGCCGTCGCTTTTACTGCCGGTAGGAGCCAGCCGACGGATCACTCCGCCGGCGCCAGCACCGCCGGCCGCGTGACGGGGCGTTCCTTGATCGGCCAGTGCACGGCGGCGGCGAACAGGCCGAGGATCACGCCGAGCCACCAGACCGGGTCGTAGGAGCCGAATTGGTCGTAGAGGTAGCCGCCGAGCCAGACGCCTAGGAACGAGCCGATCTGGTGCGAGAAGAAAACGATGCCGCCGAGCATGCCGAGATGGCGGGTGCCGAACATGATGGCGACCAGGCCATTTGTCGGCGGCACGGTCGATAGCCACAACAGACCCATGATGATGGCGAAGACGACGACGGTGGTCGGGGTCTGCGGCACCAGCAGGAACACCGTTACCAGCACCGAGCGGGCTATGTAGATCCAGGCGAGGAAATGCGGCTTGGAGTATTTCTGGCCGATGACGCCAGAGGCGAGCGAGCCGATGACGTTGAAGAAGCCGATCAGCGCAAGTGCTATCACGGCGTAGCGCGCGTCGATGCCGATGTCCCTGATATAGGCCGGGAAGTGGGCGGTGATGAAGGCGACCTGGAAACCGCAGACGAAGAAGCCCGAGACGAGCAAAAGGTAGCTCTTGTGGGCGAAGGCCTCCGACAGGGCCTGACCGAGCGTCTGCTCGATCTCGGCCTGCGAGACCTTGCCCGAGCGCGAATTGCCGACAAGCGGGATTGCCAGCACCGGGATCACCAGCATGGCGATCGACATGTAGACCAGCGTGTCGGACCAGCCATAGGCGTCGATCAGGCCCTGGCTGATCGGCGCGAAGACGAACATGCCGGCGGAACCGGCGGCGGTGCCGATGCCGAACACGATCGAGCGGTTCTGCGGGTTGGTGTTGCGGGCGAAGGCGGCCAGTACGATGCTGAACGAACCGGCGGCGACGCCAAGTCCGACGAGCACGCCGCCACCGAGATGCAGCATGCCGGCGCTGTCGGCATGGGCCATCAGATAGAGGCCGAGAGAATAGAGCACCGCACCCAGCGTCAGTACGCGCCAGCTGCCGAAACGGTCGGCGATGGCGCCGAAGATCGGCTGGCCGAGGCCCCAGCACAGGTTCTGGATCGCCATGGCGAGGCCGAAGGTGGTGCGGTCCCAGCCCTTTTCGGCGAGCATCGGAAGCTGGAAGAAGCCCATCGCCGAGCGCGGGCCAAAGGTCAGCGCTGCGATCAGGCAGCCACAAATGATGATGAGCCAGGGTATTTTCGACCCCGACCTGGTGTTCACCGCCGCTGCCGTCATCGTCAAATCTCCCGTGAGTGGAATGTTTTTACCCGATCCGCAGCGATGTTCAAAATCAATTGAACTAGGGAAATGGTTCAAGAATTCTGATGTGTCGGGAATAGAACGATGCTGCCAATCGTTAGTTGTGCGCTTGGGTGACTGGGGTGGCGAAAGCCGTGGCCAGGCGCTTGCGCGGCGCCGGCAAGGCGCGTTCAATCGGCGTGGAAGAGGACGGCTTGCGATCCGCGGTCATGGACGAAAAGAAGGCAGCGATACTTCAGGAAATCCCACGGCTGCGCCGCTACGCGCGGGCGCTGCTGCGCGACCGCGATTCCGCCGACGATCTTGTCCAGGACAGTCTCGAGCGCGCGCTGTTGCGCATGGACAACTGGCGAACCGGAGAAAGCCCCAGGAGGTGGCTGTTTACGATCATGCACCATCTATTCATCGACCAGATGCGCAAGGTGAGCCGCCGCGGCGAAGCGGCGATCCTGCCGCTCGAGGCAAGCGAGGCGCTGGCAACCCCTGCGATCCAGGCCGAGAGCGTCGCCTCGCGCGAGATCGTCGACGCGCTGCAGCAGATCAGCCCCGACCGGCGCGCCGCACTGGTGATGGTGGCGATCGAAGGATTTTCTTATGCCGAGGCCGCGACCATGCTCGGCGTGCCGGCCGGCACGCTGATGTCGCGCATCGCGCGTGGCCGCGAGGAACTGCGCGGGCTGCTTGACGACCAGGCACGCCGGCGGGCGATAAGGATCGTCGAGAAATGAGCGCGCGCAGCTTCACCGACCGTGACATCCACCTGGCCCTCGATGGCGAGCTGCCCGAGGACGAGCGCGCCGCCTACCAGATGTGGCTGGAAGCCAATCCCGACATGAAGGCCAGGAGCCTGCGTTATGCCACTGATAACGCCGCTCTGCGCAACCTGTTTGTCGGTGTGCTCGAAGAGCCGGTGCCGGCGCGGCTCGAGGCCGTGGTCAGTGGCGATGGGCCGAGGCGCAAGCAGGTTACCCCGTGGTGGCGCATGGCCGCTGCTGCGGCATTGCTGATCGCAGGCGGGCTTGGCGGATATCTTGCCGGCATGAACGGCCTTGGCATGGGCGGCGATTCCGATGACCGTATGGCCCAACTGGCGATTGCCGCCCACCAGACCTTCGCCGCCGACAAGAACCGGCCGGTCGAGGTCGACGGCAGCGACCAGGCCTATCTGACCGGCTGGCTGTCCAAGCGCACCGGCCTCAAGCTGGTGGCGCCCGATCTCAGCAATGACGGCTTCACGCTGCTTGGCGGGCGCCTTGTGCCGGCGAACGGCAGCACGGCAGCGCTGATGCTTTATGCCGACGCTGACGGCAACCGCATCTCGGTCTATGTCGTGGCCGAAGGGACCGAGCGCTCCAAGGGCACCTTCACGCTGGCGAGCGGCGGCCCCGAGGCCGTCTACTGGCAGGATGAAGGTTATGGCTGCGCCATCGTCGGCACGCTGCCGCCGGAGCAGATGGGGACGGTCGCCAGGAACGCCTACAAGCAGCTGATCGCGGGGGCAGGGCAGGCGCGGACGTAAGGGTGGCGCTGTTGGTCGTGCTTT
>Ga0209902_101345_pt1 | contig 12517 bp, 7 predicted proteins | sample FECB27metaG_FD_188304 | JGI IMG/M metagenome (GOLD analysis project Ga0209902, IMG submission 188304) | Cyanobacterial communities from the Joint Genome Institute, California, USA - FECB-27 (SPAdes) (version 2) | ecosystem: Environmental > Aquatic > Thermal springs > Hot (42-90C) > Microbial mats ...
CGCGCCGCATCCGCGCGCATCCGGTGGGCACCGTCCGGATCGCGGCGCTGGCGGCAATCGCCATGTCGATCCTGCCCGCGGTGATCCAGCGATTCCGCATCCTCTATCCCGACATCAAGATCACCGTCGAATCGCTCGGCCAGCGCGCGATCGAGGAACGCGTGTTTCTGGGCCAGGCCGATCTGGGCATCGGCGTCGAGATCCCGCCGCGCGAAGGCATCAGGTCGACGATGATCGCACGCGCCGAATATGTCTGCGTGCTGCCCGCCGGCCATCCGCTGTCGCATCGCGACCGGCTGTCGATCGCGGACCTGGCGGGCGAGGAGTTCATCGGCCCGATGCACGAGGCCGACGCGCTGTGGAACGGCATCGACGTCGCGCTCGAATCCGCCGGCATCCCGGTCTCGCGCCGGCTGGAGACGCAGCATTCGCAGATCCTCTACGCTTTTGTCGAAGCGGGGCTGGGCGTCTCGATCGCCGAACCGTTCAGCGCGCCTTTGTTCAACCGGCTGGGCGTCGCGATCCGGCCGATCCAGCCCGCCGTCTATCTCGATTTCGCGCTGCTCGAACCCGATATCGGCCCGACGCCTGAGATCGTCGGCTGGCTGCATGACGAGGTGGCGCGCGCCACTGCCGCCTGTCTCGACGATGTCCGCGCGCTTGTCGCACGGAAGTCATAGCATTCGGACATGACTACGCGATAAATCTCGATTGGACTGCAATGACCGATGTCGGCAGTGTCCAGTTTCGGATTAGAATTGACCGTATTGTCAACTGATCCGATCGACATTAATGGCGCCGCGCGCGCCCGGGCACTGTCCAAGCGGGCGAAGATCCGGATGGACCCGACAGGAGGGGATGAAGATGACCTATTCCAAGGCAAGACTCGGCGTGATTCTGACGACGGCGCTGGCCGCCGCGCTGGCGGGTGCACCCGCATATGCGCAGGACGCCCCCGCGGCCGAAGAGGATAACGGCGGCGTCGCCGACATCATCGTCACCGCGCAGAAGCGCCAGCAGAACCTGCAGGACGTGCCGCTCGCCATCTCGGTCGTCAGCGGCGCCCAGCTCGAGCGTGCCAACGTCAACTCGGCCGAACAGCTGTTCCAGCGCGTTCCCACGCTGACCTTCCGCAAGGGCAACACCAACAAGGATTCGGCGCTCTCCATCCGCGGCGTCGGCACCATCTCCTTCTCGTCGGGCGTCGAGCCTTCGGTCTCCACCGTGATCGACGGCGTCGTCTATGCGCGCACCGGCCAGCAGACCTCGGACTTCCTGGATGTCGAGCGGATCGAAGTGCTGCGCGGCCCACAGGGCAGCCTGTTCGGCAAGAACGCCTCGGCCGGCGTGATCAACATCGTCACTCGCGATCCCGGCCAGGATCTGGGCGGCTATATCGATGCGTCGTATTTCGAGGGCAACGAATTCCGCGTGCGCGGCAGCGTCTCGGGCGGGCTCGGCACAGGCGTCGCCGCCTCGCTGACCGGTTTCTACGCCAAATATGACGGCAATGGCCGCAACGTGTTCAACAACCACAAGGTCAATGGCTACGAACATTGGGGCGTGCGCGGCAAGCTGCTCTTCGAACCCAGCGACGCCCTGAAGATCGCCATCATCGGCGATTATTCGAAGGGCAGCGACAATGGCTATGCCGACAGCATCGGCACCGTCTTCACCTCCGCCTTCAACACCGCGGTGTTCATCCCGTCGCTCGCGCCGCTGGTGCTGAACGGCAAGAACAAGAATATCGACAACGACCTCGATCCCTATACCCGCGACAAGAACAGCGGCATTTCCGCTCAGGTCGACCTGGATCTGGGCGCCGCCACGCTGACCTCGATCACCGCCTATCGCCACTGGTATAACTATCAGCAGCGCGACGGCGATTTCCGGTCGGATGCGCCGCGTTACGTCAACACCGGCACGGCGTCGGGCGATGTGCTCTCGCACGACCGCGGCGACCTGAGCTTCGATCAGTTCACGCAGGAACTGCGCATCGCGTCGAACAGCCCGCAATTCCTGGAATATGTCGCGGGCGTTTATTACTACAAGACGAAGGAGGTCGACTTCTTCAACCGCACGGTGACGTCGTGCACCGCCTCCACCCTGCCGACCGTCAACGGCCTGACGCCCTGCGCGGCGGGGTCTTCGACCTTCGTCACCAACCAGGGCAATGCCGATTTCACGACCAAGCTGACCAGCTATTCCGGGTTCGGACAGCTCACCGCGAACTTCACCGACGCGTTCCGCGGTATCCTGGGCGGACGCTATACCCACGACAAGGTGGCGTATGATTTCGTCCGCACCTCGACATCGGCGGCCGCCTTCCCGGGCGTGAACCCCGGCTTCGCCGCATCGGGATCGATCAGCGACAGCGGCTGGTCCGGCAATGCCGGCCTGCAATACGACCTGAGCGACGATGTCATGGCCTATGGCATGTACACGCGCGGCTATAAGGGTCCGGCGCTCAACGTGTTCTTCAACATGCGCGCCCAGGATACCGGCCGGATCAACCCGGAAAAGTCGAACGCCTACGAGGTCGGCCTGAAGACCCGGCTGTTCGATCGCCGCCTGACGCTGAACCTGGCCGCCTTCTTCGCCAAATACGACAATTACCAGGCGAACTTCCTCGATCTGGTCGCCGGCCAGGTCGTCACCCGCCTGACCAATGCGGGCACCGTCTCGACGCGCGGCATCGAGCTCGACTTCAATGCGCAGCTCACCAGCGACTTCTCGCTGAACGGCGGCTTCAACTATACCGACGCGCACATCAACACGTTCAACTGCCCGGTCGGCGCCGCGATCGCCTGCGCCGCCGCGATCAACGGCAAGCCTCTGCCCTTCGCACCCAAATATAAGGGCACCGTCACGGCCGACTGGCGCCTGCCGCTGGGCCTGGACGCGTTCGACGTCGATCTGAACAGCTCGCTGGTCTACCAGAGCCGCACCCAGTTCGACATCAACCAGAACCCGAACGCCTTCCAGAGCGCCTATGCGATCTGGGATGCGGGCATCACGTTCCGGACGAAGGACGAGAAGTACAGCGTCTCGCTGATCGCCAAGAACCTGACCGACAAGCATTTCGTGATCCAGCGCATCCCGAACGGCACATCGTTCATGCGTCAGATCACGCCGCGCGACGCCGAGCGTTATTTCGGCATCTCGGGCCGCGTGAACTTCTGATCGATCGGGCCGCGGGGCAGGACATGAGCGTGACGTCCAGCCCCGCGGTCAAGGATGCCCCATGCGCGGATTGATGCAGGATTGGCCGCTGACGGTCGATCGGATCATCGATCACGCGGTGGAATGGGACGGCGACCGCCCGGTCGTCGCCCGCGCCGGCAATGGCGACATAATGCGCACCGACTATGCCGCGATCGGCACCGGTGCGCGACGCCTGTCCGCCGCGCTCGCCAGGCTCGGCATCGTCCCCGGAGACCGGGTCGCGACGATGGCCTGGAACACCGTCCATCATCTGAAGGCCTGGTTTGCGATCATGGGCATGGGCGCGGTCTGCCACACGCTCAACCCGCGCCTGTTCGCCGAGCAGCTCCGCTACATCGTCGACCATGCCGGGGATCGCGCGATCCTGGTCGATCCCTGTTTCCAGCCTTTGCTCGCCGACATCCTTGCCGGCATGGATTGGCAGGGTGTCGTCGTCGTGCTGGGCGGCGAGGGCGAGGTGGACCGCGCATCGCTGCCGCACGCGATCGCGGTCGAGACCCTGATCGCGGGCGCGGACGCAGCGGATGCGCGCTGGGGCAGGTTCGACGAGGGCACCGCCTGCGCGCTCTGCTACACCTCGGGCACGACGGGCAATCCCAAGGGCGTACTCTACTCGCACCGCTCGACCGTTATCCACATGCTGATGACGCTGCAGCCCGATGTGTTCGGCCTGTCGATCGGCGACGTCGCGATGCCGATCGTGCCGATGTACCATGCCAATGCCTGGGGCATGCCGCTGTCGACCGCAGCGGTCGGCTGCAAGCTGGTGCTGCCCGGCGCGCAGCTCGATGGCGCATCGCTGCACGCCCTGATCGAAAGCGAAGGCGTCACATTCTCCGCCGCGGTCCCGACCGTCTGGCAGGGGCTGCTCCACCATCTCGATACGACCGGCGCACGGCTGACCAGCCTGAAGCGCGTCATCATCGGTGGTGCTGCCATGCCCGAAAGCATCGTCCGCCGGCTGCGCGACCATGGCGTCGAGACGGTACAGGGCTGGGGCATGACCGAGACCTCGCCGATCGGCACCCATGCCAAGCTGACGCCGGCGGTCGCCGCGCTGCCGTTCGACGAGCAGATGCCCTTCCGCCTGAAACAGGGGCGCCCGCCCTTCGGCATCGAACTGAAGATCGTCGATGATGCCGGCCAGCGCCTGCCGCATGACGGGGCAACGCCCGGCCGTCTTCATGTCCGCGGCCCCACCGTCTCTTCGGGCTATCTCGGCGGCACGGCCGGCGAGATCCTCGACGACGAGGGTTATTTCGACACGGGCGACATCGCGACGATCGACGGCCATGGCTATATGGCGATCGTCGATCGCGCCAAGGACGTCATCAAGTCGGGCGGCGAATGGATCAGCTCGATCGAGATCGAGAATATCGCGTCCGGCCATCCCAAGATCGCGCATTGCGCGGTGATCGGCGTGCCGCATCCGCGCTGGGACGAACGGCCTGTGCTGATCGCCGCGCTGCATCCCGGCGAGCGTGCGGAACCGGAAGAGATATTGGCGTTGCTCGAAGGGCGGATCGCACGCTGGTGGATGCCCGACGCAGTGAGCTTCATCGACGCGATGCCGCTCGGCGCGACCGGCAAGATCGACAAGAAGGCGCTGCGCGCACGCTTCGCCGACATCCCCGAACCCGAAAGGAAGATGGCTCATGGCGCTTGAGGCGCGCGACGACGGCTTCGCGATCACGCTCGACGGAAAGACGATCCTGGAGCATCGCGAGGACGCGCCCTGCCTGTTCGTCGGACGCGGAGAGCCCGACATCCAAGGCGAGCGCGGCCATTACGAGATCGCGGATTATGTCGTCGAGCGCATCGCGCTGCGCCATGCCGAGATCGCGGGCGACACCATCCGCCTGGCGCCGCATGCCGGCGCGCCCTGGGCGATCGCGCTGACCGTCTCGGGCAGCGGCGGCGATGCGGTGATCGCGTTCGAGGGGCTCGATCCGACGATCAACCGGCTGTGGCTGCGCACCACCGCAGAGGCGGGCGAGCATGTCTGGGGCGGCGGCGAGCAATTCTCCTATTTCGACATGGCCGGCCGCCATTTCCCGCTCTGGACGTCGGAGCCCGGCGTCGGCCGCGACAAATCCACCCTGCTCACCTGGCAATGCGACCAGAAAGGCGCGGGCGGCGATTATTACCACACCAACTATCCGCAGCCGACCTGGATCAGCTCGCGCCGCTATGCGCTGCACGTCGACAGCACTGCCTATGCCGCGTTCGATTTCCGCCATCCCGGCTTCCACGAGGTCGAGATCTGGGAGGTGCCGGCGCGCATCGAACTCTGGGCGCGGCCGCATTTCGCCGAACTGGTGACGGCGCTCTCCACCCGCTTCGGGCGCCAGCCGCCCTTGCCCGACTGGTTGCTCAAGGGCGCGGTGATCGGGCTGAAGGATGGCAATGAGAGCTTCGAGCGGCTGAAGGCCTATGAGGCCGCAGGCGTCGCGGTCTCCGGCCTGTGGTGCGAGGATTGGGTGGGGCTGCGCATCACCAGTTTCGGCAATCGGCTGTTCTGGGACTGGAAATGGAATGCCGAACGCTATCCCGACCTGCCGGCGCGCATCGCCGAACTCGACGCGCGCGGCATCCGGTTCCTGGGCTATGTGAATCCCTATCTGGCGATCGACGGACCGCTCTATGCCGAGGCGGCGGCTAGGGGATATCTGGTCATGCGACCCGATGCCGACGCGCCCTATGTCATCGATTTCGGCGAGTTCGAATGCGGCCATGTCGACTTCACCAACCCGCAAGCCGCCGACTGGTTCGCCGAGACGATCATCGGGCAGAATATGATCGATTTCGGCCTGTCGGGCTGGATGGCGGATTTCGGCGAATATCTGCCGACCGACGTCCGGCTGGCCAATGGGCTGGACGGCATGCGCGCGCACAATGCCTGGCCGGCGCTGTGGGCCGAAGTGAATGCGAAGGGCGTTGCCGGGCGCGGCAAGACCGGCGAGGCGCTGTTCTTCATGCGATCGGGTTATAGCGGCGCGCAGGGCCATTGCCCGATGCGGTGGGCGGGCGACCAGTCGGTCGATTTCAGCCGGCACGACGGCATCGGCACCGTAATCTGTGCCGCGCTGTCGGCGGGCCTTCTCGGCAATGCGTACAGCCATAGCGATATCGGCGGCTATACGAGCCTGTTCGACACGATCCGCACCCCCGAGCTGGCGATGCGCTGGTCGGAAATGGCGGCCTTCACCGCGATGATGCGCACGCATGAAGGCAATCGCCCGCGCCTCAACACCCAGATGGACAGCGATCCCGAGGTACTGGCGCATTTCGCGCGGATGACGCGCATCTACGCCTATCTCGCCCCCTATCTGCGCAAGCTGTCGGACGAGGCGGTCGCGACCGGCCTGCCCGTCCAGCGCCCGCTGTTCCTCCATTTCGAGGACGATCCGCGCAGCTATGCGATCCAGACCGCCTATCTCTACGGCGCCGACCTGCTCGTCGCGCCCGTGATCGAGGCGGGGCGCAGCGACTGGACCGCCTATCTGCCGGCGGGCGCGGACTGGGTGCATGTCTGGAGCGGCAAGACATATGAGGGCGGCCAGGACGTGACCGTCCCCGCCCCGTTCGGCCAGCCGCCGGTCTTCTACCGCGCAGGCTCCGCCGACGCGGCCTTGTTCGCGGGGCTTTCCGCGCTCTGATCGCGCGCATGCGCCGCCGCGCGCACCGCCGCGACGAAGGCCGAGACGAGCGCGCTGCGGCTGCGGTTGCGCAGCAGATGGATCGCGTCGCGCGTCTGTTCGGTGGCGGGCAGCGCCACCGAGACCAGCCGGCCGTCGGCGCAGGCAAGTTGCGCCAGCGAGCGCGGCACCACAGTGATCGCGCGTCCGCCGCGAACGAGGTCGATGCAGGCCGCGGTCGAATCCAGCTCGTAATCGGGAAAGCTGCCCGCCGCGACGCGCGGGCGGATCGCGCGCGGAAAATTGCTGTTGGGCGCGGGGCGCGGCAGCGCCCAGGGCCAGGCGGCGGTGTCGAGCCGCCCCTGTTCGCGCGCCAGCGGATGATCGTGCGCGAAGACCAGCATCAGCGGCTCGGCGGGCAACGGGATGCACAGCACCTCGTCGGCATGGCCGGAGGCGGCGAACTTCGCGCGATCGCACACGACCAGGTCGAGCCCGCGATCGACCAATGTCTCCAGCAGCCGTTCGGACGGGCCGCCCGTCACCGTCACGCGCACCGCCGGATGCGCGTCGGCAAAGCGCGCGATCGCGTCGGTCAGCAGCGGCTGCAGCGGATAGGGGCCGGCGCCGACGCGCACCATGCCGGTGCTCGGCTGTTTCAGCCCGCGCGCCTCATGCTCCAGGTTGGTCGCCGCCGCGATCACGTCGCGCGCGGCGCGGATCAGCCGCTCGGCATCGTCGGTCGCGCGGACATAATGGGTGGTGCGATCGAACAGCACCGCGCCCAGCTCCGCCTCCAGCTTCTGGATGCTGCGGGTCAGCGCGGACTGGGTCAGGCCCAGTTCGTCTGCCGCGCGCGCGAAGCTGCCCAGCCGGTGCAGGGCCTCGAAATGGCGAAGGCGCCTCAGGTTCATCGCATGCTCACCACATCATTCCCGTTTTGCATTACCAACGCCATGATCATTCGCATAGCGTGCATCGCATGACGGATACCGCCCTCGACGCGCGTTTGCGCCCCGCGACCTTCGCGAAACTGGAGGAGCGCGTCTTCGACCTCGTCGTGATCGGCGGCGGGATCACCGGCGCGGGCATCGCGCGCGACGCGGCGATGCGCGGCCTGTCGGTCGCGCTGATCGAGGCGCGCGACTATGCCAGCGGCACGAGCAGCCGCAGTTCCAAGATGATCCATGGCGGGCTGCGCTATCTGGCGCAGGGCGATGTTGCGCTGGTGCGCGAGGCCGCGTCGGAACGCCAGGTGGTCCGCCGCATCGCGCCGCATCTCACCCGGCTGTCGCAATTCCTGATCCCCACCACGTCGATGGCGATGGCGGCGAAACTGCGCACGGGTCTGTGGACCTTCGAGAAGCTGGGCAATGTGCCCGATGCCGAGCGCCATGAAGTGATCGGCGTGCGCGACCTGAAGCAGCGGGAGCCGCTGATGCGCACCGACGGCTTCAACGGCGCGATCCTCTATCCCGAATTCCTGACCGACGACGCGCGACTGGTGCTCGCCAATATCCGGTCGGCCCAGGCCGCAGGGGCGGTCGTGATCAACCATGCCGAGGCGGTGCGGCTGATCGTCGAGGGCGGCCAGGTCGCCGGCCTGCTCGCGCGATCGACGCTCGCCGGCGAGGATCTCGGCGCCCGCATCCGCGCGCGGCTGGTGGTCAATGCCGCGGGCGCCTGGGTCGACCGGGTTCGTGCGCTGGAGGATGGCGAGGATTCAGCGCGACTGTCGCTCAGCCGCGGCATCCATCTCGTGCTGCCGCGCGAGCGGCTGCCGGTCAACGCGACATTGATCATCCGCGCATCGGACAAGCGCAGCATCTTCGCGGTGCCGCGCGGTGCCTTCACCTATATCGGCACCACCGACGTCTTCCACGCCGATGCCGATTACTGGCCGGCGCCCGCGCGCAGCGACGTCGATTATCTGCTGCGTGCGACGGAGGCGGCGCTGGATATCGCGCCGATCGCCGATAACGAGATCGTGGCGCTCTGGTCCGGCATCAGGCCGCTGATCGCGCAGCCGGGCAAGAAGGCGAACGAGGTGTCGCGCAAGGACGAGATCTGGACTTCGCCCGCCGGGCTGGTCTCGATCGCGGGCGGAAAATTGAGCGCCTATCGCGCCATGGCCGAACGCGTGGTCGACACGGTCGTCGAGCGGCTGGGCGCAAAGACGCATGCCTGCTTCACCGCGGAGGCCACGCTGCCGGGCGGCGGACAGGTCATGCCGCTGGTGATGGACGCACTCGACACGCTCTGCCCCGTCGCCGCCGAGCGGCTGGCCGGCCTCTATGGCGACGAGGCGACCGCGATCGTCGCGGCCGGCGGCGATGTCGCCGCCGAGGCCCGGCGCGCAGTGACGCACGAAGGTGCGGCGACGCTCGAGGATTATTGGGTCCGCCGCAGCGCGCGCGCCTGGTTCGACCATCGCGCCGGTCTCGACGCGCTCGCGTCGGCGGCCGACACCATGGGTGCATTGCTCGGCTGGAACGAGACCGCACGCGCGGCGCAGATCGCCGCATGCCGGGCCATAGAGACACAAAGCCGCCTGGTGCTGACCGGCGCGGAGCAGGGAGGATCCGAATGAGCGATATCGGCGAAGCGCTGGTCCAGGCGATCGGCGCGGACAAGGTGGCGAGCGACGCGGAGACGCGCAACGCGCGACGCTTCGACCAATGGGCGGTCAAGCATCTGCGCGACTGGCGCGGCGAGAGCGTCACCGCCCCCGGCTGGGTAGTGCGGCCCGGGTCGGTCGACGATGTCCGTCGCGTGGTGATGCTCGCCGCGGAGAAGCGCGTGCCGCTGATCCCCTTCGGCCTGGGCAGCGGCGTCTGCGGCGGGATCGAGCCGGGCGCGGACGCGATCCTGCTCGACATGGGCGGCATGAACGCAGTCCGCTTCATCGACGATCGCGACCTGCTCGCCGGCTTCGACGCCGGACTGAACGGGCTGGAGGCCGAACAGGCGGTCGCAGCCCAAGGGCTGACCATCGGCCATTGGCCGCAGTCGATCGCGATCAGCAGCGTCGGCGGCTGGGTGGCGACGCGCGCCTCCGGGCAATTCTCGACCGCCTATGGCAATATCGAGGACATCATCCATTCGATCGAGGCGGTGATGCCCAATGGCGAGCTGGTGACATTGGGCAAGGCAGTGCGCGCCGCCGCCGGCCCCGATCTGCGCCACCTGCTGATGGGCGCCGAAGGCACGATGGGCGTGATCACCGGCGTGACCCTGTCGTTGCGCGAGAAGCCCGCGCATCGCGGCTACAGCATCTATTATGCCGACGACATGGACGCCGGGTTCGAAGCGCAGCGGCGGATCATCCGCGCCGACTGGCGTCCGCCGGTGATGCGCCAATATGACGGGCGCGAAGTGCGCCGCCTGTTCCGCGAACATGAGCGCGGCGGCAAGGCGATGCTGCTGATGATCCATGAAGGGCCGCAGGCCCGCGTCGACGCCGAACTGGCGGCGATGGCTGAGATCGCGGGCGCGGCGGGGCTGGAGGCGGGCGACCCCGCCGCCGCGCAGGCCTGGATCGAGCGGCGCAACCATGTGCCGACCTGGCGCGACATGTTCGAGCGCGGCTACGTCGCCGATACGGTCGAGATTTCGGGCCGCTGGAGCAAGATCGGCGCGATCTACGACGATTCGATCACCGCGCTCAACGCGGTGCCCGGCGTGATCAATGCATCGGCGCACAGCTCGCATGTCTATCGATCGGGCATAAACCTGTATTTCAGCTTCGCGGCGACGTTCGAGGACAGTGCACAGATGGAGCCCGCCTATTTCGCCTGCTGGCGCGCGATCATGGAGGCGACAGCGAAACATGGCGGCGGCGTCGCGCATCATCACGGCGCGGGGCGGCTGCGTAAACCCTATCTCCACCACGATCTGGGCGATGCCGGCGTGGCGCTGCTTCGCAGCCTGAAATCCTGCCTCGACCCCAATGGCATCATGAATCCGGGCAACCTCATCCCCGATGCCTGAGCTGCTGCTCGCGCTCGATGCGGGCACCACGGGTGCCCGCGCCATGCTGGTCGATCCGGCGGGCACGGTCGTCGGGCTCGACAAACGGCCGATCGCGACCGTCCATCCCGCACCCGGCCATGTCGAGCAGGACGGCGCGGCCGTGTGGGAGATTTGCCGCACCGTGATCGCGGGCGCGCTGGCGCAGGCCGGCCGGACGATGGCTGACGTCGCGGCCATCGGCGTCACCACCCAGCGGGCAAGCGTCGTGCTGTGGGATCGCGCGACGGGAGAACCGGTTGCGCCGATCCTGATCTGGAGCGATCTGCGCGGGATGGAGGCGTACAAGGCGCTGCGCGCCACCGGCTTCATCTCATGGCCGCAAGTCCCCTCCGCCAAACTCCCTGCCGCGCTCGCACTGGCCGATCGGCCGGCGGGCGAATTGTGCTGGGGCACGCTCGATTCCTATCTTGTCCACCGGCTGAGCGGCGGCGCGGCGCATGTCACCGACGCGTCCTGCGCCTGGATGACGGGCTATTACGACTATGATGCGGGCACCGGCTGGGACGCCGCGTTGCTCGCGCATCAGGGCCTGCCCGACAGCCTGTTCCCCAGCCAGGTCGAAAGCTGGGGCCCGATCGCGACGACCGATCCCGCGACGATGGGCGCGGCCGTGCCGATCGCCGCGCTGATCGCCGACCAGCAGGCGGGCATGGTCGCGCATGCGGCGCTGGCGCGCGGCGACTGGAAAGCCACCTATGGCACGTCGGGCGTGCTGATGACGGGCACGGGCAACGAACCGCTGGCCCCACATTCGAGCATGCCCGCCGAAGCGCTGGCCTTTGCCGGCGGCGAGCGGCGCTTCTGCATCGAGGGCATGGTGATCACGACCGGATCGCTCATCGAATGGCTGTGCGGTCCGCTGGCGCTGTTCGAGACCCCCGCCGCGCTGGAAGCCGCGGCGCGCTCCGTTGCCGACACCGGCGGGGTGACGATGCGCCCCTCGCTTCAGGGCATGGGTGCGCCGCATGGCCGCTTCGCCGCACGCGGCCTGATCGGCGGACTGAGCTTCGCGGCGACGCCCGCGCATATCGCGCGCGCCGCACTCCAGGGCATCGCCTTCCGCTTCCGCGACATCGCCGACCTGATCGCCGCGGTGCCGGGGCTGGACGTGCCCGAAGCGCTGCCGGTCGATGGCGGGCTGTCCGCGAGCGAGACCCTGCTCCAGCTCCAGGCGGATACGCTGCAGCGCCCGGTGCGCCGCCATGCGGTGCGCGAAGGCACCGCCTATGGCGCGGCGCTGGCGGCGGGGCTCGGCGCGGGGCTGCTCGGCGAAAACGACCTGCCGGCGTTCGCGCGCTACGATGCCGAGTTCACGCCGAAGATCGGGCGCGACGAGGCGGATGCGGGTTATGCGAAATGGTCGGCGGCTGTGGGGGTCGAGGCTTGATTGCGTGGGGTCTTGGCGGGACGCCTCCTACCCTCTCTCCTTCAGGGGAGCGCTGCGTGGAGCCAAGGTGTGAAATGCCCCCAGCATTTCACAGATCGTGCTGGGAGCACGATCGACCTGGGCCCCACACAGCGCTGGTGATCGAGCGTAGCGAGAGCGGGAGAAGGGGAGTCAGAAAGGGCCTGAATACCGGCCTTCAAAGCACCCCAATGTCCCCCTCTCCCCAACCCTCTCC
>Ga0209902_101346_pt1 | contig 12505 bp, 7 predicted proteins | sample FECB27metaG_FD_188304 | JGI IMG/M metagenome (GOLD analysis project Ga0209902, IMG submission 188304) | Cyanobacterial communities from the Joint Genome Institute, California, USA - FECB-27 (SPAdes) (version 2) | ecosystem: Environmental > Aquatic > Thermal springs > Hot (42-90C) > Microbial mats ...
AGCCGAACTCAACGCATGGAATATACAACGCAATAGTCTTGACTCTACCATCAGTTGGCACTTCACCACCACTGAGGCAAGAATCAAACTTAAACGCTTATATCCGGTTATTGACGATTAAGGACTACTAGGTACTGGGAAGAGATTAGACCTCTTGCAAAAATGCTTGAATTGTCATGTTGAGCGGAGCGAAACATCTGGTGGAGATTCCTCGCTACACTGCGTTTCGCGACTAATGACATTCACGTTTTTTGACTTTTGCAAGAAGTCTATTATCTTAATCTAGAAATTTTAAATCTCCGATTGAGGCTTGCCCTAATCCCCAGTACCCAGTAGCTTTGTCAATGAAATCGCTCACAAGCAGCTTTCATACTAAGTTGCGTTCAAAAACCTCACCCCGCCCTCCGGGCACCCCTCTCCTTGGTAAGGAGAGGGGCAGGGCTTTCAAGGGTAGGTTTTTTTGAATCTCGAAAATAGTTGAGAAAATTCTCAATTGTTTAACGTGGTTTGGTTGTTTCAGGATTTAACCATTGGCTGAAATAGTCAAAAAATGACCAAATACAAAATACCTACCTTTGTAAGGAGGGGCAGGGGGTAGTTGCAGCTATGAACGCAACTCGGTATCAACCAATTGCTAACGGTAGGCGGCAGTATGTAAAACGTAAAAGCCTTAAACCCCTCATAAAATGATTTTGGATTAGCTTGAACGCAGTTCTTGCATCTGCTCTTTCAAATCCCGAATATTGTCATTATTTGGGGCGATATCTAATGCCTGGTTAAATGACACCAATGCTGCTTGTTGACACTCCCCTGCCGTCATGCGAGGGGATTCTAGGCTCATCGTCGCTACTTGCTCAGTCAGGGTTGCCCCAGAAAGAGTAGAGGTTGCAACTCCCCTAGCGTTTCTTGCCTTCTTCTTAGAAGTTGGCTTGCTTCCCCCATGCCCTGAGGTAGCAATTTTTTCTTTGCCTTTATGGAGTATGTTGATTGCGGCAGCGTGGTCACGTTGCAGGACACATCCGCACTTGCAGGTGTGAGTCCTAGTGGACAAAGACTTCTTGACCATCGCGCCGCAATTTGGACACTGCTGACTGGTGTAGTGAGGTTCCACAGCCAGTGCTACCTTTCCATACTTGTTGGCAAAGTATTCGAGATAGCTCCGAAACTGCCTCCATCCAGCGTCATTGATGCTTTTTGCCAGATGATGGTTACGCACCATATTTTTTACTTGCAAGTTTTCATAGATGCATAAGTCGTTAGACCGCATGACGTGACGCGCCTTCGCTTTGGCGTGTTCAGTACGTTTTCTACTTATCTGCAAATGCTTACGTGCGTATCGGTTTCGAGCCTTCTTTCTACCGTTCTTGCCCTTTTCTTTTTTGTAGATTCTGCGTTGAGCGTGTTTTATTTGCTTCTCGGCTTTACGTAGGAAGCGAGGATTTGGTTCATGATGCCCGTTTGAATCAGTGTAGAAGTGTTCTAAGCCGAAATCCAAGCCAATTTCTTGACCAGTTGGTTGAACATCTTCTTTGCACTCGACATCAACACAGAATTGCACATAAAACCCGTCAGCACGTCGGACAATCCGAACTCGCTTGATGGACTTAACGGAGTAGGTGTGTATGTCCCATTTCCCCATTAATTTGAGTTCACCAATCCCTTTTTTGTCAGTGAAGGTGATACGACGTTTTGTTGGGTGCAGCGACCAACCGCTAGTCTTGTACTCAACAGAGCGGTTGTCATGCACAAACCGTGGATATCCTTTTTTACCTGGTTTGTTCTTCTTGCAATTGTCGTAGAACCGTGAGATTGCAAACCAGGCTCTTTCAGCAGCTGCTTGAACTGCCATTGAGTTTAGCTCCGCAACAAACGGGAAGTCAGCGCGTAGAACTGTTGAGTATCGACTAATAGCTGAATTGTTAATATTCTCTTCTCTTGAAGCATCCATCCAATACCTAATGCATTTATTTCTAACGAATTGGGTTGTTTTAATGGCTTCTTCAATTGAATTGAATTGTGCTTTATTTGCCTTAGCTTTATACTCTAAAACTAACACGCTTGACTCACCTTCTTGTTATTTGCTAAAGTTACATTAGTCTACTTATATGTTCTAAATATGTCAACAGGAAAAGGCAAGAAAAGAATAAAGAATGTACCCGTTTTATATGAAGAAACCAAAAAGCAGCGAGGTGTTATGTTAACCGATACTGCATGGTCTAACGCTGTCATTAAAGCCAAAGAAGAAAACGTCAGCGTTAGTGAGTACTTAGAAAGACTGTTGAGAAGGGTGACGGCAGGCTAAACCCTGCGTCGGCAGCTTTCATCCCTTGTCTAAAGCACGGATGTGTCATCGTGAGTCAAACACATCCTCAAGGGCTTTCAGCTAGCCGTCCTTGTAACACTGGAGGGCTTGTTCATCATGAGATAAGTCTTTGAGTAAGTTACCCAAGTTCCGTAGCGCAAGTTCCTTGTTGTTGTGAGCATTGACGTAATTGGGAGCAAGTGTCAGAGCGGTATCGTAGGATGCAATGGCTTGCTCGTACCTAGTGAGTGCTTGTGTGTGCTGCGATAAGCTCGACTGTAGGGATGCCAATCTTGCTAGCGCAATCCCCTTGTTGTTGTGAGCTTTGACGTAATTGGGAGCAAGTGTCAGAGCAGTATCGTAGGATGCAATAGCTTGCTCGTACGTCGAGAGTGCTTGTGTGTGCTGCGATAAGCTCGACTGTAGGGATGCCAAACTTTGTAGCGCAAGCCCCTTGTTGTTGTGAGCATCCACGTCATTGGGAGCCAGTGCCAGAACGGTATCGAAGGATGCAATAGCTTGCTTGTACGTAGTGAGTGCTTGTGTGTGCTGCGATAAGCTCGACTGTAGGGATGCCAAACTTTCTAGCGCATTCCCCTTGTTGTTGTGAGCATTGACGTAATTGGGAGCAAGTGTCAGAGCAGTATCGTAAGATGCAATAGCTTGCTTGTACGTAGTGAGTGCTTGTGTGTGCTGCGATAAGCTCGACTGTAGGGATGCCAATCTTCCTAGCGCAACCCCCTTGTTGTTGTGAGCATTGACGTAATTGGGAGCAAGTGTCAGAGCAGTATCGTAAGATGCAATAGCTTGCTCGTACCTAGAGAGTGCTTGTGTGTGCTGCGATAAGCTCGACTGTAGGGATGCCAAACTTTCTAGCGCATTCCCCTTGTTGTTGTGAGCATTGACGTAATTGGGAGCAAGTGTCAGAGCAGTATCGTAAGATGCAATAGCTTGCTCGTACCTAGAGAGTGCTTGTGTGTGCTGCGATAAGCTCGACTGTAGGGATGCCAAACTTTCTAGCGCAAGCCCCTTGTTGTTGTGAGCTTTGACGTAATTGGGAGCAAGTGTCAGAGCGGTATCGTAGGATGCAATGGCTTGCTCGTAGGTAGTAAGTGCTTGTGTGTGCTGCGATAAGCTCGACTGTAGGGATGCCAAACTTTGTAGCGCAGTCCCCTTGTTGTTGTGAGGAAGTACGTAATTGGGAGCCAGCGCTAGAGCGGTATCGTAGGATGCAATGGCTTGCTCGTAGGTAGTAAGTGCTTGTGTGTGCTGCGATAAGCTCGACTGTAGGGATGCCAAACTTTGTAGCGCATTCCCCTTGTTGATGTGAGTTGCAGTATCATTGGGAGTCAGGCGCAGTTCTAGATCGTAAGCAGCGATCGCTTCCAAATATTCCTGTTCTGCTTCCTGATATAGAGACAATGTGACAAAGTAATCACCTTCAGCGCGTGAAACTCTTCCTAACTGAGAATTGCTTTGAATTATTAACTCGTTTCTAACTTCTAATAAACTGCGACATTGCTCATAGCGACTCTGCTCTAAAGCTTCCTCAAACTTTTTTACCCACTCATTCACACCCCGTTGCCAATCTAAGCGATTAGCATGATAAATCGCTTCTGCCACTTCTCCAAGCTGGCGGTAGTACGTTTCTAACTCCGTATGTGCCTGCTGATGAATTGTTTTTATTTCTTCCTGATTTGATTCGTAATCTAAGCGTCGAACCAAATCATGGATGCGATACCAATTCTCACCCCGTTGCTGCGCCTCCCATACAAAGGAGAACTCTGTAAGAATATCGAAAGCGGGCTTGACAGTGTCAAAGCGTAATTTCTGACCTAAGTATTCATAAATTGAAAAATTGAATGCCCGACAAGCACTCAGAGCGTGAACGGCATAAGCAATTTTTCGATCTACGTAACTGAGCAAGCGGTTAATGAGTTGAGACGCTTTCTCCTCAAAGCTGGTTGTTAAATCAAACGTAGGAAGCACTTGAGATGGCGCAGAAAGCAGTACGACATCGGCACACAAACCCAGTAAAAAGGGATGTACCTGACCTGAAGCATCTAGCGAGTAGTTAATAATACTTTGTTTTTGAGTTGCATCCTCAATTCCTGCTAATTGTAAATACTTATTAGCGTCAGTCGCTGAAAGATGATAAACAGAGTGAGCATCAAGGCAATCTTGAGGAATGGGAAATTTATGAGATTTATCCCATTTCGGTAATTCTCTGCCGGCAACGACTGTTACTATGCCAGATGAGAGTTCCAACTCTGTAAGAAAATGCCGTAACCATTCATCTTCAGCAAAATAGCGCTCACCTTGAAGAACACCTCGTTCCTCTACACCCCAAAATGCCTCATGAGTATCAAAAACCAGGACTATTCTTTTTGGTGCATTTGGTTGGGATATCGCCGCATTTAAATCTTCTGCCAGCAGTTGTGGCAATTCAAAAATTAACTCCCTGTCTACATCGATCTCTTGAATCGCTTGGACATCTTCCTGCTTCAGTCCTCGCTGTTGTAACAACAAGAGAAATTTTTCACCCAAATGTTTAGAAAAAAGACCTAAGACTGCTTTACCAATAGCACCCCAAGAGGTGTCACTCAAAGCATTAGCAATTTCAACTAAAAAATCGATTTCTTCTTGAGGAAAAAGTTCTTTGAGCTTTTCTGCTGAAAGCTTACCTTTTTGTTTCAAATACCAAACACAAGCAAAGTCAAATAGGGGAAAGCGCAAACAGTAACCCAATTCTTGAGCTTTAGAGGAGATATTACGGCGCAGCATCAGTAACCCATAAAAGGGGTCTTGGGGTTGCTCCTCACCAGGTAGTCTTAACCCAAAGTCGTGTAATACCGCTGGCACTTTAATAAAGTCCCAATGGTCAGCTTTTTGAGTAATGTATTCTGCTACCTCAACATCAGTTTTGGGTTTGAGTTCTTCCTGCCAAATCTTCGACCGGAAACGCTTGCAACATTTTGTTAATAAAAATTTCAATAAAAGTGATTTCCCATTTCCACCATCACCATGAAAAAACAAGATTTTTTCTGGAGATGGGTCATCATTGATATATGTCGCAAAGATGCGGACTAATCCTTCACGGTTGGTAAATAATTCTAATGCGCGGTTCCCTTCGGTGATAGAGCGTTTTCGGTTATTAATACTCATGCCAGCAGTGGTTTCTGAAACAATCTTGCTTCCGTTGAGAGAATTCTCCTATATATTCCTATAAGCGAAACTCTAGTTAACATATGCAGACCAATAAAAGCTTTGCCGTAGGGAATGGTTCACACTAAATATTATTACTCAGTGACTTTGAGAACCCTCTTATTTACAGTTTAAAGTGTTTCTGTTTGCAGTTCTGTAGAGAGCATCCCAAGAATCGCGCCTTCAGCAACCCGTCCATCGCCTGAAATTCCCGTAACATCAACATTCAATTGAGTTTGCGTTTCCGCACAAATTTCTAAGAGTGTAGGAGCAGTTAGTGTCTCTCGTTTTGCTGTTTCGTTTATTGGGTTAACATAGGTTAAATTTCTTTATAAATAGTGGCTTAAAAAATCTAGACATTTAAGACTTCTCTCATACCTTGGTAAATCTAATCGCTTACGCTCATAAGTACAATCAAATTCTGCGGTCTGCTGGCGCATAAGGTAATTCAAAATATTTGCTAAACGTATAGTTAGTACCAGGTTGGAGAATACGTGGACGGTTCATAAATTTTAAACATAATTAAACATAAATTGTATCTGGTACAATAATCATGTTTTCTAGAAAATCAATGCACTCACCTGATCTGAAATCGAGTGTGGGATGTAGGTCAGTTTTCTGGGATTTCAATTATCTCCTAGCCTCCACACCTTCTCATTTAACCGAAAGACTTAAGTGATACTTTACCAATAGCTATTGTCATTTCCTATTTCTTCTGAAACGGAAGTGCGTAGACGTCCAGGAAGCAGTTTGCCGGAAGGGAGTCGCTTTTCATTAGAAATTGCTTTGAGCTTTGATGTAAATAACTCTGATCCTGCGGTTGTTTCTGGGGTAAACTGCCCAATGGGTGGATTGTTGGTAGGGGCTGGGAGAAGGTCATCCTTTTCTTGGTTTGCAGGTGGGATGTGGGGTGTGGGGTGTGAGGGAGATGGGGGAGATGGGGGAGATGGGGGAGATGGGGGAGATGGGGGAGATGGGGGAGATGGGGGAGATGAGGAAGAAACTCTAATGCTTGAATTAGATCCTTCGCTTCGCTCAGGACGCTTCGCGATTTTGGATTTTGAATTGATTTGTCCTCCTTGTCCCCGTGTCTCCTTAGGATCTGGGGGGAGTGCGGGAACTGAGGTAAGGTTCTGTGGAAATTTGCTGCAAATCAGGCGTTCAAATTCCATGTTGAAATGAAAAATCGCCTGTCCCCGCCGCTGCCAACATGTTAGAATTTGTTGCACCGAAATCGCTTTGTAGCGACCTTGATACAGTGCCTCAATCACTGCCAAGTGTAGCCAATTTCCTGGATATTGCTTTTGCCAAAGGTCAACTAGCTCATTGGCGCTATAGCCACTGAGGTCGAAACTATAGTGAATTAGTAGGGTTATTGCCAAGTCGGCAGAGGTGTCCAAGGCTGGTGTGAACATCTGGGTCTCAGCTTCTGGCAATAGGCGTAAATCCTGCTCCCATCCCATACAGCCTATCGTGTTTTTAGCTACAGTTTTGTTTGCCAAGTGTTTCTAAGTATATAAGCGAAGTGCCTTTCATTTTACTTTTCACGCAGTAGAAGAGGAAACGATATAGGGCGAATTCATATTGGGCGCAAGCGCCGAATCTGTGGAGATTCCCCCTATAGCCACTAATGCCTGATAAACCATAGCAGCTGCTTCTCCTTGTGTCGCTTCTCGATTTGGCTGGAGTTGTTTAGGATCTGGATAATTCACGATAATTTTGTTTTGGGTGGCGGTGGCAACTGCGGTGCGGGCATACTTGGGAATCGTATTGCGATCGCTGTAGCTTACTAAAGTATTATCAGCTGGTTTGAGCGCCAGTCCATTCACCAGAGAGACGATGACTTGTAATCGCAGGACATTTTGCCCAGGGCGGAAGGTGCGATCGCTAAATCCCCCAACAAACCCACCCCGCGCCGCGATTTGAATCGCATCATAAGCCCAAAAATCTTTTGGTACGTCCGTAAAATCAGGTGCGGGGTATTTGGGAATCGGGTTAAAGCAAGCTGCAACCAAAGCCGCGTATTGGGCGCGAGTTATCGGTTTGTCTGGCTCAAAACTACCATCAGCAAAACCGTGAGTTAAACCCATGCTGATTAATGCTTGGATAAATGGTTCTGCCCAGTGTTCTGCAAAATTGCTATCAGAAATCGTACTCACTGCTACTGATTGTACAGTATCCTTTGTTGCAGTGAGCAATTTTACTAATCCCTTGATTTGGGCAGAATTCAACTGATTCCCTACACAAATCAACTCAAGAGAAGTCCTATTTTGAACATCAAACTGCCCGTTATTCTGAAAAATGTTACCAGCAGGGTCTTGAGTGCTGCCGAGATCAGGAGCGGCGTTAGGATTGACTAATAGCCCGTTTTGAATATTGTTTTCGATCAGATTATTTCGTAGTACAGGTCGGGCAGTTCGTGAGAGGGCGATCGCGTGTCTATTTTCTGATACCGTGTTATTTGCAACCAAAGGGGCAGCAAAGTCACTAATACCTATTCCCAAAGCATTTTTTTGCAAAACATTCCGCAGTACTTGCCCTTTGCTATTACGTGCCATGATTAACCCACCGAGACCGTTTTGGACAAACACGTTGTCCTGAATCAGTGGTTTGGCACTACCCGTGACAAACACTCCCTCCCGACCGCATTTGATAAACGTGTTGTTCGCTAAAGTTGGTGAGGCTGGCTCCTCAAACTGCTGTGCTGTTGATTCAATCCAGACACCAGTGCCTTTTTCCATAGGATTTATGACAGTGACGCCCAACAGTTGAGCATCATTTAGTAATAGTAGTGTAATATTTTGTACACCAAAAGTTTCGCTTTTATACTCCCCACTTCCGGAAATTACAATACCTTGACCTTTGGTTGCTTCTTGACCTACTACGATCACGCTCGCTGAAATTACCAGTGGAAAGACTTCTCCACTAGCAGTCGTGTAAGTTCCAGGTGCAAGCTGAATAATTTTAGGTGTTGTAGTTCCGTTAAGGGCACGGCTGAGAGTTTTGTAAGGGTTTAACCATGTCCCAGTATTGGCATCATTCCCAATAGCAGGGTTGACGTAAAGAGTAGGTGTGGCAACGAGGGTAGAGTTAACCATTTAGATGTTAATAGACAAGTTTTAAATAATGACAATAATTATGAACGCTAATTGGTCTGAGTACTCAGAACTATTGCGGGGCATTGAACACGGAAAAAAGCTTGCTTCTAACCATTTTCCTCATATTCGAGTCTCTAGGAGAAAGAAAAACAAACAATAGCACACTCAGCACTCCGTAGGGGCGCGGTAGTCGCTGCACCTGTGAACACTCAGGACTGTTTTGGTGATTTATCATGGTTTGATACATTATGATTTGCCATTCAAATAAAGTGAATGATTTCAGTTGAGCATCTAAGTAAAATATACGGCTCTACCCAAGCAATTACTGATGTCACGTTCAACGTAGAACCAGGAGAGATTTTGGGGTTCTTGGGACCAAATGGTGCTGGCAAAACCACAACCATGCGGATTTTAGCCGGTTACCTACCAGCAACCAGTGGGACGGCTCAGATTGCGGGCTTTGACGTCCATGAAAATTCTCTGTTGGTGCGCCAACGCATTGGTTATTTACCAGAGACACCGCCGTTGTATCCAGAGATGACGGTGGAGGGATTTTTGTATTTTGTAGCGCGGATTAAGGGAGTAAGAGCAGGCGATCGCACGAGCAAGGTAGCAGCAGCTATAGAACGCTGTAATTTACAAGACAAGCGCCACGTGATTATTCGCAAACTTTCTAAAGGATATCGCCAGAGAGTTGGGATAGCTCAGGCGATCGTCCACGATCCACCAGCCATCATTTTGGATGAACCCACAGTCGGACTTGACCCCCGGCAAATCATCGAGGTACGCAATTTAATTAAAAGCCTTGCTGGAAGCCACACAATCATTCTTTCCACCCACATTTTGCCAGAAGTGAGCATGACCTGTAGCCGCGTGGCAATCATCAATCGTGGCAGAGTCGTAGCGATAGATACGCCAGAAAATCTCATGACCCAATTGACAAAAGGTTCAGGATATGAAATAGAAATTGAGGGAGAAGCTGCTCTAGCTAAACAAGTTCTGCAAAATGTACCAGGCGTGAGTTTGGTCGAATCAATTCCTGCTGTGGGAATGCACACTCATAGTCCCTTTAAGGAAAACCGAGCTTACCTGCGGGTGATATCGCAACTAGGAACGGAACCGGGAGGAGATATTGCAACGGCGTTGATACGTACAGGATTTGGTTTACATGAAATGCGGCGTGTTAGCGCTACTCTGGAAGATGTATTTTTGCAACTAACAACAGAAGAAAAGAACTTGGAGACTGAGACAGAAACAGCAGAAGCCAACGAAGGAGAAGCTGCCTAAATGGGTGTAGTACTTGGTAACATTATTGCCATTTATCGCCGAGAGTTACAAAGCTATTTTGTATCGCCTTTGGCATATGCGATCGCCGCCGTTTTTTGGTTTCTATCTGGGTTATTCTTCGTGCTCATTTTGATGGGACCAGAAGGCATTTTGCAAACAGTGGCTGCATTAGATTTACAAGGGCAACAATTTGGAGTGCCAGTTCCACCAATAGATGTTCCTTACGAATTTGTTAGGGCATTTTTGGATCGCTTGGGGTGGCTGTTGTTGTTTTTGCTGCCAATACTCTCGATGGGACTTTATGCCGAAGAACGCAAGCGCGGCACTTTGGAACTTTTAGCCACATCACCAGTCACAAACTGGGCGGTAGCTGTCGGGAAATTATTAGGAGTGTTGACATTTTTCATCACAATGGTGATGCCTATGCTGGCATTAGAAGCTGTTGCTTTGAGTGGTTCAAATCCACCAATGCCGCCAGCCATTCCCTTACTAGGGCATTTGGCATTAATCTTACTAGCAGCAGCAATTTTGTCTTTGGGAATGTTCATTTCCTCTTTGACAGATAGTACAATCTTGTCTGCTGTCCTTACATTCGCATTAGTTTTATTACTGTTGTTTGTTGATTTAATTGCCAAAAATCTTGGTGGTTCTGTAGGAGAAGCCTTGAGTCATCTCTCGTTACTGAAACATTACAACACTTTAGTACAAGGTATTTTTGATACGAGTAGCCTGATGTTATTTGCAAGTTACATCATTTTAGGCATATTTCTCACTGCTCAATCAATTGATGCACTACGCTTCCAACGTTCATAGACATTTATTATTAGTCATGAGCAAACAAAAATAGACCTCTTGCAGTCATTCAATGTTTTGGAAAATGAAACCACAGATGGACACAGATGGACACAGATGATTTATGTATGTTGATCTGCACGGTAGTTGCTAACTCCTGCGGAGACGCTGCTTTGTGCCTTCACCCGCTGGAAGCTTGTGCTAACGCGTAGCGTGCCCTCCTCGCAACTTCTCTGTGCAACGCACGTAAGAGTGCATCTGCGGTTATAAATAGCTCAAAACAAGATTTGTGCGAGAAATCTAATGACTAATGACAAAGATGTAGAGACGCGCTGTTTGAAGCGTCTCTACAATGACTAATAACTAATAACTAATAAAATGAAGACTATCGCTAAAAAGACACCTTGGAAATTTTTGTTTTGGTTTGGTCCGTTTCTAGTTGCTGCGGGCTTAACCGCTGGTTTGGTATCAAATAATTGGGGAGCAATCCCATTAGCATTGATAATTTTAGGATCTGTCATCATCGGGTTCTGGCTGCTATGGCAAAACAAGCAGAGTCACTGGTGGGGACAACGTTCCACCCAAGCTGGTACTAATGCTTTAGTTGCGACAGTGGCAGTTTTGGCAATTTTAGGATTAATTAACTTCTTAGGGACTCGCTACCATACGCGAATTGACTTAACAGAAACTAAGTTGTTTACTCTTGCTCCCCAGTCACGGGAATTAGTGCGTTCCTTACAAGTACCAGCAAAGGTATGGGTATTTGATCTCAATCAAGATCCTGTAGACCGAGACTTGCTGGAAAATTATCATCGGCAAAGCTCAAAGTTTAATTTTGAGTACGTAGATCCGCAAGCTAGACCAGGGCTTGCTCGCAAGTTTGGCGTCAAAGACTATGGAGAAGTTTACTTGGAATCTGGGGATAGACGGCAGTTGGTTCAGGTGGTCGGTCCCCAAGAACGCCTATCGGAAGTGAAGTTAACGAATCGCCTGCAACAAATCAGCAGCTTAGGGACAGCTAAAGTTTACTTTCTTCAAGGTCACGGGGAACACCAACTTTCAGGCACAGAGGATGCAATATCGCAAGCAGTTCAGGCATTAAATGACAAAAATTACACCACCTCTCCCTTGAATCTGGCAGAAAAGCCTAGTGTTCCTCAAGATGCTGCTGTTGTCGTCGTTGCAGGTCCCAAAAGAGCGCTATTTGAAACTGAGATAAAAGCACTGCGGGACTACCTGAATCGAGGTGGCAATTTACTGCTGATGATTGACCCAAATACCGACCCCAAAGTTGAGAGTTTACTTGCCGAGTGGGGTGTGAAGTTAGATAATCGTTTGGCAGTTGATGCCTCTGGAAGTGTTGGGCTTGGTCCTGCAGCACCTTTAGTGACTCAATATGGAAAACACCCGATCACCAAAGATTTTGGCAATGGCATTTCTTTTTATCCGTTAGCACGACCGGTTGACACAACCCCAGTGGGTGGTATCGAGGCGACTCCCTTGTTGCTGACCAAACCTTATCCCAATAGCTGGGCAGAAAGTGACCAGGAAAGCGAAAACTTGCAGTTTAATCCCGAAAGCGATCGCAAAGGTCCACTGACATTGGGCGTCGCATTAACAAGGAAACCATCAGCAAAATCTCAAGAAGTTCAACCTAACCCTACTCCCACCGCTAACCCAACTCCTACACCCACTTCCCCCCCAGTACCCAAAAACGAAACTAAGGCTAACCCAACTCCTACACCCACTTCCCCCCCAGTACCCAAAAACGAAACTAAGGCTAACCCAACTCCTACACCCACTTCCCCCCCAGTACCCACCA
>Ga0209902_101347_pt1 | contig 12502 bp, 12 predicted proteins | sample FECB27metaG_FD_188304 | JGI IMG/M metagenome (GOLD analysis project Ga0209902, IMG submission 188304) | Cyanobacterial communities from the Joint Genome Institute, California, USA - FECB-27 (SPAdes) (version 2) | ecosystem: Environmental > Aquatic > Thermal springs > Hot (42-90C) > Microbial mats...
AGTTCGGCGGCCGCAAGCCGATCCTGTTCACCATCGACGCCGCCTACACCGAGCAGAGCCTCAAAACCTTGAATCAGGCGTCGTTCCACATCGACCCGGTCGCCGGCGTCGCCTCGATGCGCAAGCTGAAGGCTCTCGCCGAGAAGCACGGCGCCGAGCTGATGTATTCGCACGACATGGAAAACTTCAAGACGTACCGGACGGGTATCCAGTTCTACGGGTGATGGGCGTCGGAGGACGCGGCTGCCGCCGCTGTTCTCCTTGTCGCAAACGCCCTCTCCGCCGTCATGGCCCGGCTTGACCGGGCCATCCATCCCAACCGCGATGCTGCGATGCTGGATGGATCGCCCGGTCAAGCCGGGCGATGACGGATAGGGGGGAGAGCAGTGTGACAGGTGGGCGCTTGGACGGTTGAGTAGCAAGCACTCACCCCACCGTCGTCATCCCAGGCCTTGTGCCTGGGATCCATTCGGCTCCGCGGTCGACGCGGTGCCGTGGGAGTGGATCCTCGGCACAAGGCCGAGGATGACTCCGGAGGGGTTTGGCGGTGAGAAGCGTCGCGGCGGCGTCAGCACCCGCCGCGCAGACGAACAACGAAAACGGGGCAGGGCGATGACGAAGACGATCTCGGAGCCGGTGTTCACCCTCACCTCGGGGCCGGTGGACGCCTATCCGGCGGTGCTCAGGGCTCTCTCCCGCACCGTCTGGTACGACTACGACCCGGCCTTCCAGGCCTTCTACGAGGCGACCGCGCTGAAGGCGCAAAAGGCGCTGAAGACACCGGACGTGCCGGTGATCCTGCAGGGCGAGCCGGTGCTCGGGCTCGAGGCCGCCGCCGCCTCGCTGATCGCCGCCGACGACGTGGTGCTGAACCTCGCCTCCGGCGTCTACGGCAAGGGCTTCGGCTACTGGGCGAAGCGCTACTGCAAGGAACTCGTCGAGATCGAGGTGCCGTACAACGAGGCGATCGATCCGGCGGCCGTGGAGGCGGCCTTCGCCGAGCGGCCAGACATCAAGGTCGTCGCCGTCTGCCACCACGACACGCCGTCGGGCACCATCAACCCCATCGACGCCATCGGCGCGATCGTGGCGAAGCACGGCGCCTATCTGCTCGTCGATGCCGTGTCGTCCTTCGGCGGCATGGACGTCGACCCGGTGGCCTCCTCCTCCGACATTTTCGTCACCGGCCCGAACAAGTGCCTCGGCTGCCCGCCCGGGCTGACGCTGATGGGCGTCAGCGCCCGCGCCTGGGAGAAGATGAAGGCCAATCCGCTCGCCCCCCGCGCCTCGATGCTGTCGATCCTCGACTGGGAAAACGCCTGGCGGGCCGACCAGCCGTTCCCGTTCACCCCGTCAGTGTCGGAGATGTACGCCCTCGACGCGGCCCTCGACCTCTATCTCGGCGAGGGGCCTGAGGCGGTGTGGGCGCGTCATGCCGCGACGGCCGCCGCCTGCCGCGCCGGCGTCAAGGCGATGGGCCTCGAGATCTGGGCGGCGCGGGAAGACATCGCCTCGCCGACGACGACGGCGGTGAAGGTGCCGGCCGGCGTCGACGAGCCGGCGCTGCGCGCCGCGATGCGCGACCGTTACGGCGTCACCGTCTCCTCTGGTCGCGGCGAGACGCTCGGCAAGCTCATCCGCATCGGCCACATGGGGCCGACGGCGCAGCCGATGTACGCGGTGATCGCGCTCGCGGCCCTCGGCGGCGCCCTCAATGCCCTCGGCCACACGGTGGACGTCGGCGTCGGCGTCGCGGCCGCGATGGCCGCCATCGATTCCGGGCTCTGACCCGCCTCCACGATCCTTCGACGAACAAGGGGACTTCACATGAGCGGCAAACTCTCCGGCAAGGTGGCGATCGTCACCGGCGCGGCCCAGGGCATCGGCAAGGCGATCGCGGTGCGGCTTGCCGCCGACGGCGCGCGCATCTGCGTCAGCGACATCAACGAAGCCGGCGCGAAAGACGTGGCAGCCACGCTGCCGAACGGCGCCTTCGCGGTCGCCTGCGACGTCTCCGATCCGGCGCAGGTGACGGCGCTGCACGCGGCGGTGATGGCGACGGCGGGCGATCTCGACATCCTCGTCAACAACGCCTCGATCGTGCCCTTCATCGCCTGGGACGACGTCGATTTCGCCCACTGGCAGAAGATCCTGTCGGTCAACCTCAACGGCGCCTTCCTGATGACGCGGGCGGCGACCGACCTGATGCGAAAGCAGGGCCACGGCGGCCGGGTGGTCAACATCCTGTCGAACACCATCTTCGCCGGCACGCCCAACATGGCGGCCTATGTGGCGGCGAAGGGCGGCGTCTTCGGCCTCACCCGCGCGCTCGCCACCGAACTCGGCAAGCATGCCATCAACGTCAACGCGGTGACGCCGGGCCTGACCGAGACGGAAGGCGTGATGGCGAGCCCGCACGCCGAGGCCTTCGGCTTCGTCGAGATGCTGCAGGCGTTCCCCGGCAAGGGCCAGCCGGCCGACATCGCCGCGGCGGTCTCCTTCCTCGCCTCGGACGATGCCCGCTGGATCACCGGCCAGACCCTCAACGTCGACGCCGGCATGGTGCGCTGGTAGCGGCGCACGCCTCGGCCTGACGGCTCACCCGGCGCCGGGCCGCCTTGCGGCCCCGCCGGGGACGCTATCCCTGACCGGGCCGCCTCGCGCGGCCCGGTGTTGCCTTGTCCACCTTCCCGCCGTCCGCCGCACCGGTGCCGCGGCAGCGGTCGGAGCAGAAGCGGACGCTCTCCCAGTCGCGCGCCCACTTGCGCCGCCAGCTGAACGGCCGGCCGCACGCCGCGCAGATCTTCTGCGGCAGGTCGCCCTTCGCCGGCACCGGGCCGTTGGCATTGCGCCGGCCCATCAGCGCCGCGCCGCCGCGGCCCTGAGCAGCCGGGCGGCTGCCCGGATGCTGACCACGTCGAAATCGACGCGAGCCACGTCGACGCGAGCCTCGCCGATGCCTGCGGCGCCTCCGCACAGCCTCTGAACCACGACGACCTTCTCCCCGTAAGCTCTCGGTCCGCGGGGCCGAGCCGACCGCGGACGAAAGTCGTGACCCCGGCGCCCGGAGACCTCGCTTGTCCGCTCCCATCCTCATCTACGGCGGAACCGGGGGCGTCGGATCGGCGCTCGCCCGCCGTCTCGTCGCCGCAGGCCGGCCGGTCCACCTCGCCGCCCGCGACGAGGCGAAGCTCGCCACCCTCGCCGCCGAGCTCGGCGCCGGCTGGACGGCGGTCGACGTGCTCGATCCGGCGACCATCGCGTCCGCCGTGGCGGCGGTCGGGCCGGCGCTCGCCGGCCTCGCCTATTGCGTCGGCTCGATCACGCTGAAGCCGCTAGCCCGGCTGACGGCGGCCGACGTCGCCCGCGACTTCGCCCTCAACGCCGCCGGCGCCTTCCACGCCGTGCAGGCAGCGGCCGGCGCGCTGAAAGCGGGGGAGGGGACGCCGGGCATCGTGCTGTTCTCCACCGTCGCGGTGGCGCAGGGCTTTGCCGCCCACGCCTCCGTGTCGATGGCGAAGGGGGCGGTCGAGGGGCTGACGCGAGCGCTCGCCGCCGAGCTCGCCCCGAAGCTGCGGGTCAACTGCATCGCCCCGTCGCTGACGCGCACGCCGCTGTCGGCCGGCATCACCGAGAACGCCCAGATGGCCACCGCCATTGCCCAGATGCACCCGCTGCAGCGCCTCGGCGAGGCCGACGACGTCGCGGCGCTGGCCGCCTTCCTGCTGTCGCCCGAGGCCGGCTGGATCACCGGCCAGGTGATCGGCGTCGACGGCGGCCGGGCGAGCCTGCGCACGAAGGGGTAGGCGAGCGAAAATCTTCGGAAGAATCTTCCGACGGATGTCGAAGCGAGGCGCGGTCGCGGCTCATGGTGTCGGGACGGGCGTTCGCCCGCCTCCGAACACCATCCTGGAGGACGATCCGATGCAGTACATGCTGATTTTCCGCGAGAGCGAAGCGCAGTTCGGCGAGCGCGCCGATCCGGCCAAGGCGCCGGCCTACTGGGGCGCCTGGATGGCCTATATCGGCGCCCTCAACGAGGCCGGCGTCGTCGTCTCCGGCAGTGGCCTCGAGCCGCCGCACACCGCCGCCACCGTGCGCGTCCGCGACGGCGCCCGCCACGTCCAGGACGGCCCCTACGCCGAAGCCAAGGAGCAGCTCGGCGGCTTTTTCGTCATCGATGTGCCCGGGCTCGACGAGGCTCTGGCCTGGGCGGCGCGCAGCCCGTCCGCCTCCTATGCCTCGACGGAGGTGCGCCCGGTGCTGCCGCCGCCGCAGCGGTGAGCGGTCCTGCGCAAACGCGGCCGGAAGGCCTCGCCGAGAAGGCGCGCGCGGCGGCCGAACAGGCGGCGCGCGCCTCCTACGGGCGGCTCCTCGCCTTCCTGGTGGCGCGCACCCGCGACGTCGCCGCGGCCGAGGATGCGCTGGCCGAGGCCTTCCGCATCGCGCTCGAGACCTGGCCCGACCGCGGCGTGCCGGAGCGGCCGGAGGCGTGGCTGCTGACGGCCGCTCGCCGACGCCTCGGCCACGACTGGCGCCATCGCGGCGTCGAGGCCGCAGCGGCCGGCACGCTTGCACTGATCGCCGACGAGCGGCAGGAGGCGGAGATGGCGGAGATTCCCGACGACCGGCTGAAGCTCCTGTTCGCTTGCGCCCACCCGGCGATCGAGGCGGGGGTACGCACGCCCCTGATGCTGCAGACCGTGCTCGGTCTCGACGCCGCCCGCGTCGCCGGCTGCTTCCTCGTCTCCCCGGCGGCGATGGGGCAGCGGCTGGTGCGGGCGAAGGCGAAGCTGCGTGACGGCGGCATCCCCTTCGAGGTGCCCGGCCGCGACGAGCTGGCGCCGCGCCTCGAGGCGGTGCTGTCGGCGATCTACGCCGCCTTCGGCACGGGGTGGGACGACGGCGTCAATCCCGCCGCCGGGGTCGCGGCGGCCGGCCTCGCCGACGAGGCGATCTTCCTCGGCCGGCTGGTGGTGGCGCTGCTGCCGGCGGAGCCGGAGGCGCGCGGGCTCGTCGCCCTGATGCTCCACTGCGAGGCGCGCCGCGCCGCCCGCCGCGACGCCGCCGGCGCCTACGTGCCGCTGTCGGAGCAGGACCCGGCCGACTGGTCGGCACCCCTCATCCAGGAGGCGGAGGCGCAACTGATGGTGGCGGCGAACGCCCGCCGGCCCGGCCGCTTCCAGCTCGAGGCAGCGATCCAGTCGCTGCACGCCGGCCGCGCCGCCGGGAGGGCGGTCGATCCGGCGATGCTGGCGGCGCTTTATGACGGGCTGGTCCACTTCAGCCCGACGATCGGCGCCCGTGTCGGGCGGGCGGTGGCGCATGGCGACGCCTTCGGCCCGCTGCAGGGCCTCGCGCTGCTCGATGCCATGGCCGAGGCGGCCGAGGGCTACCAGCCCTTCTGGGCCGCGCGCGCCCACCTGCTCGCCGCCGCGGGCCGGGGTGCCGACGCGGCGGCCGCCTACGCGCGGGCGGCGGGGCTCACCGACGATGCGGCCGTGCGCGCCTTCCTGCTCGCCCGCCGGGCGCGACTGGCCTCGTAGGGGTCAGCCGCCGTCGACGAGGCCGGTGCAGCCGGCGGCGGCGAGCTGCTCGAGGGCGATCAGGCGCTGTTCGCGGGCGGGGTTCGGATCTGGCCGGACAGCGATCGATTCGATTTCCGCGATGACGTCGGCCGGCAGTCCGTGGCGGCGGGCGCCGGCGATCACCAGGGCGCGGTACCAGTCGAAGGCGACCAGCGTCGGGTCGATGGCGCCTTCGCGGGCGACGTAGACGGAGGCCAGCGTGCAGACCCCGTTCTCGCGATCAACGGCGAGGTCGTCGAGGCGCTCATAGTCCGGCCCCTCGACGCGGTCGAGCGTCTCGCGCTCGGCGAGGTCGATCGTAAACAGCACGCCGTGGACGCGGTCGCTCGCGCGAGACGACCGCAGCAGCGTCGCCTTGCCGGAGCCGTCGGCGCCGCGCTTGACGAAGCCGAGGCGCCAGCCGGCGGCCCAGCCGGTGCCGAGGACGCGCGCGGACGGGCAGCGCGTCCGGTGCGTGAGCCGCTCGTCCAGCATGTTCGAGCCATAGGCGAAGTAGGTGAAGGTCGACATCGCAGGGTCGCTCTGCCCGTGGCTGCCCGGTCGGCCGGCGCGCCCCGTTCAGAACGGCCCGTTCAGCACGCTGATCCGCCACGTCAGCACGCCGGCGAACGTCACCCACAGGAGGTAGGGGGCGAGCAGCCAGGCGGAGAGGCGGGAGATCGGCCTGAGCGCGACGATCAGCACGACGATCGACGCCCACAGGAAGACGACCTCGATCAGCGCCCAGTCGGGCCGGTGCAGCTTGAAGAACAGCACCGTCCACAGGACGTTGAAGACGGCGTTGATCGCGAACAGGCCGACCACCATCGCCCGCTGCCGGCCGCTGCGGGCGAGGCGCCAGGCGGTGGCGGCGGAGACGGCGCAGAGCGTGAAGATCAGCGTCCAGGCCGGGCCGAACAGCCAGTCGGGCGGCTGGATCGACGGGCGAACGAGGCCGCGATACCAGGGGCCGAGCTCGGTCAGCGCCCCGCCGAGCGACGCCACCGCCGCCGCGGCGATGGCGGCGACGACGATCGGAATGACCCACGCGCGCGACCGGACAGAGGGCGTGCGGACGGCGCTCAAGCGCGGCGGCGAGCGATCAAGCCCGCTTCTCCCAGGGCGAGACGACGCCGAACAGGTGGGCGAAGTCCCGCATCATCACGCGCACGTGCGCCATCGGGTCGGATCGGACCAGTTCCTTCTCCAGGTACGCCTGCCACGTCAGCCGCTGGATGTCGGGATCGCGGCAGAGGCTGACGAAGCGCTCGCGGCGCTTGTCGTTCGCGTACCAGAAATATTGCATGATGCCGAGAATCCAGAACACCCGGCCGTGCAGCTTCATGAAGCGACGGCGGGCGGTGGCGAGCGCCCGCACGTCGCCGGTGGCGAGGCGCTCGTCGATCGCCTCGGCGGCGAGCCGGCCGGACAGCATGGCGTAGTAGATGCCCTCGCCGGAGGCCGGCGCGACGACGCCGGCGGCGTCGCCGGCGAGCAGCACGGCGTGGCCGTCGTCCCAGCACTTCATCGGCCGGAGCGGTAGCGGCGCGCCCTCGCGGCGCACCGTCTCGGCATCCGCCAGGCCGCAGACCTCGCGCAGGGCGGCGACGGCGGGGCGCAGGCCGAAGCCCTTGTGGGCGCTGCCGGTGCCGATGCTGGCGGTGTCGCCGTGCGGGAACACCCAGGCGTAGAAGTCCGGTGACAGGTCGCCGCGATAGTGGATGTCGCAGCGGGTGGGGTCGTAGCCCTGCGGCGTCACGGACGGCGTGCGGACGATCTCGTGGTAGGCGAACACGAAGGGCGGCCGGCCGGCCTTCGGCATCGCCTCGCGCGCCACACCGGAGTTCGCCCCGTCGGCGCCGACGACGGCGCGCGCCCGCACCGGCTCGGTGGTCCCGGCCGCCGCGCCGGGGGGCCGCAGGTGCAGGACGACGCCGCCGTCGTCCGCCCGCTCCAGCCGCTCGAAGGTGGCGGTGCGGCGCACCGCGCCGGCGGCGACGGCGCGCTGGCGCAGCCACTCGTCGTAGGTGTCGCGGTCGACCATGCCGACGAAGCCGTTCTCGATGCCCATGTCGACGGCGCGTGCGCTCGGCGAGAAGATGCGGGCGCCGCGGGCGCGGGCGACGAGCAGGCTCTCCGGCACGTCGAAATCGCGCAGCAGGCGCGGCGGGATGGCGCCGCCGCAGGGCTTGATGCGGCCGTCGCGGTCGATCAGCACGACCGAGCGGCCGGCCTCGGCGAGGTCGGCGGCGGCGGTGGCGCCGGCGGGGCCGCCGCCGACGACGGCGACGTCGTACTCGGGCACTCTCATCGCGACATCTCCCCCTTGAATTCGGCGGCGAGCCCCGCTGCGGGGGCGGGACGGTAGCGGTGGCGGGCGACCGCCTCGGATTTCATCGCGACCCTCACCGCCAGCCCGGCGGCGACCACGAACAGCGCCGCCTCGACGGCGAAGACCGCGCCGTAGGCGATCGCCGGCGAGCCGACGAGGTGGCGGGCGAGATCGACCGCGACGGTGCCGAGGAAGCCACCGAGGCCGAAGGCGACCGCCTGGGCGGCGCCCCACAGCCCCATGCGCGTGCCCTGCCGCCCGCCCGCGCCGCTGCCGGCGAGCGCCATCATCGAACCGATGGCGGCGACGGCGAAGACGCCGTTGGAAAAGCCGAGGGCGAACACCGTCTGCTGCAGTGGGAAAGCGGTTCCAGCGGCGCCGCCGAGCGACAGGGCGGCGAGCGCCACCGCCGAGCCGAGGCAGCCGGCGACGATGAAGCCGCGCAGCAGCATCTCGCTGCGGCCGAGGCGGGTGGTGCCGACGATCGCCACCAGGATCATGCCGGCGAGCACGCCGCCGTTCTGCAGGCCGCCGAGGCGGGTCGATTCGCCCGGCGTCATGGCGAAGACGGTGCCGGCGAACGGTTCGAGCACCAAGTCCTGGGCGCTGTAGGCGAGCATCGAGACGAAGATGAAGATGGTGAAGGCGCGGGCCTGCGGCTCGCTCCAGACCGTCGCCAGGGTGCGCAGGAAGGGCTCCGCCGGTGCCGCCGCCGCGGGTTTTGTCGCAGCAGCACGCGGCGCGGCGGCGAGCCGGGCCTCGACACCCCACAAAGCGAGCGCGGTGACGACGAAGGCGACGGCGCTCACCGTGCCGGTGACGGCGACGAGGCGCGCCGGCGTGAACGGGTCGAGGAAGTGGCCGGCGACGGTGGCGGTGATGGCGAAGCCGGCGATCATCATCGTCCAGACGATCGTCGCCGCCGCCGCCCGCCGGCCGGTTTCGACGCGCTCGGCCAGCATGACGAGCAGCGAGGTGCCGGAGGCGCCGACGCCGATGCCGATGAGCAGGAAGGCCGCGACCGCGAGCGCGATGCCGGCGGCGAGCGCCGTACCCATCAGCGCCGTGGCGACGGCGGCGAGCGCCCCGCCGATGGCGAGCACGGCCATGCCGGCGATGATCCACGGCGTGCGCCGGCGGCTCTGGTCGGAGCCGTAGCCCCAGCGCGGCCTCAGCATCTGCAGGCCGTAGTGCAGGCCGACCAGGATGCCGGGCAGCATCGCCGGCAGCGCGAGTTCCACCACCATCACGCGGTTCAGCGTCGAGGTGGTGAGCACCACGATGGCGCCGAGCGAGGTCTGCACCAGCCCGAGGCGGACGATGCCGAGCCAGCCGAGGGTGGCGCCGCCGCTCACGCGACAACCGCCAGGTCGCGGACGGCGAAGGCCGAGGCCAGCATGCCGAGCACGTAGAGGGTGGTGCCGGTGGCGTTGTACCAGGCGGCTTTGCCGTTCGGGTCGGCGAGCAGGCGGCCCATCAGCAGCACCTGGGCGATCAGCAGTGCGGCGACGATGGCGGCGAACAGGGGTCGGCCCCAGGCGATCAGCAACGCCACCACGACGATCTGCGGCACCGCCATGACGAGGCAGGCGAACTTGGCCGCGCGGTCGACGCCGAGCTGCACCGGCAGCGAGCGGATGCCCATGCGGATGTCGCCCTCGACGGCCTTGAAGTCGTTGAGCGTCATGATGCCGTGCGCGCCGATCGAGTAGAGGGCGGCGAGCGCCAGGATGTATCCGTTGGGCAGCGTCGTCGACATCACCGCCGCGCCGACGAACCACGGCAGGCCCTCGTAGCAGAGCCCGACGGCGGCGTTGCCCCACCAGCCGTTCTGCTTCAGCCGGAAGGGCGGGGCGCTGTAGGCCCAGGCGAGCGCCAGCCCGACGACGGCGGCGGCGACGACGAAGGGGCCTAGCGGGATCGCCACGGCGAGCGACAGCGCGGTCCACAGGAAGGCGATGTAGAGGCCCCAGCGGCCGGGAATGCGCCCCGACGGGATCGGCCGGTGCGGCTCGTTGATGGCATCGACGTGGCGGTCGAACCAGTCGTTGGCGGCCTGGCTGGTGGCGCAGACGAGGGGCCCGGAGAGCAGCACGCCGGCGAACACCGTCGGCCAGTGCTCGGCGAACGAGCCGCCCGACGAGACGACGCCGCACCCGAACGCCCACATCGGCGCAAACCAGGTGATCGGCTTCAGAAGCTCGACGACGGCAGGGACGGACGGAGCGCTCATGCCGCCGAGAGTAGATGCGACACTTACGACTGTCTAGGCGAATTGACAGGCGAAAACTGGCGAGCGGCTGTTCCGGATCGTGCGGGTCATTGGGAGCGCGAATGCACAGCAGCCACCGCGCGGGACAACCACGCGGCGTCAGACCGGTTATGGAAACCGCTGGGATTACGGTGAGACGGACGCGGGCAGCGCGCGACGCTCAGGCGTCGTTGTCGGAGGCGTCGTCGTCGATGTCGCCGATGCCGTAGCGGCGGAGCTTCGCGTAGAGACTCTGGCGGCTGAGGCCGAGGATCTGGGCGGCGGAGGCGCGGTTGTCCGAGGTGAGCTTCAGGGCCGCCTCGATGCACATCTGCTCGATCATGTCGCTGGTCTCGCGGACCAGTTCCTTGAGCGGCACGCGGCCGACGCGCTCGGTGATGTGGGCGACCGTCGGAAGCCGGGTCTCGCCGCCGTCCTGGGTCTGCGGCATCGGCCGGCGGCCGACAGTGCGCAGGATCAAGCCGGCGCACGGCTGCTGCTGGTGGGGAACGGAGACCGCGGTGACCTCGACCTCGTCGTGGCCGCCATACTCGCCGCGCACGATCGTCGCGAAGTCGCGCAGCGAGCCGTGCTCGCGCAGGTTCGTGGCGAGGATGCGCACGTCGACGCCGGGCCGGCCGAGCCAGCGGTCGAGCGGCTGGCCGCGCGCCTGCTCCAGCGAGCCGAGCTCGACGAGCTCGAGGAAGGAAGCGTTGGCGTCGAGGATGCGCTGGGTGTCGTCGACGATGACGAGCGCCTCGGGCATGCCCATGGCGATCTCGTAGGCCTGGGCGCGGCGCACCTGGGCCGGATCGGCCGGCGGCTCGGCATCCGGATGCGACAGCCGCATCAGCAGGTGCGCCGAGCCCTCGTGGCGGAACAGCGAGATGCCGATGCGGATGTCGGCGTCGCTGCCGATCATGCGCACCAGCGTGTCGTCGACGCGGCCGACCATGCCGGCCTTGTTGACCAGCGCCTGCACGATCGCCGCGCTCGCCGGCTCGAACAGCTCGGCCGCGATGCGCCCGGTCAGCTTCTGCACCGTGCTGCCGGCCAGCCGCCCGGCGGCCGGATTGGCCTCGACGACGCGGCCGCTGGTGGCCTCGACGATCAGGATGGGCTCGGAGACGAGCTGGAACAGCAGCCGGTAGCGCGTCTCGGTGTTGCGCAGGCGGCCGTACTCGCGCTCCATGGCGCGCTGCGCCTCGACGAGGCGCTGCTGCAGCGTCCAGGTCGGCCTGAGGTCGCGCCCGAGGGCGACGACCGGGCCGTCGGGGCCGAGGGCCACGGCCGAGCAGCGAATCGGGATGTCGCGTCCTTCCGAGGAGGTCTGGTTGATCTCGCGCCAGGACGGGGCGCGCTGCGCCGCGGCATCCTGGAGCAACTGCTCGACCTTCGACTTGCTCTCGATGGTGACGGTCTCGACCCAGCGGCGGCCGACCCACTCGCGGCGGCCGATCGGATCGCCGGCATCTTCCTCGGTGAAGGCGAGATCGCGGATGACGCCGTCCCGGTCGAGCAGGAACGCCACGTCGGCGGCGACGCCGATCAGCTTGGCGGCCGCAGAAGCGTCGAGAGCTTCGAGCCACGTCTCCGTGGCGGCGAATTCATTTGGGCGCCGAGCTGAGACCGAAGCCTCCATGGCCGAGCCAACCCCTCAAAACGCGATCTAGCCGGACCGACGATCGCCCGCGTGGCGCATTTCGCCTACCAGCCGGTGTGTCTGAACGATCGCCTCCCGTCCGTCAACCGCGGTGGCGTCGGCACCGACGGCGAATGCAAGCTCCTGGTCAGCCCCGAAGGCGCGGCCGCCGACCAGAATGGCGATCTCGGGATTGCGGGACGAGTGCCGCATGTCGCCGATCAGGCCGCGCAGCGCATCGTGGGAGAAGCTGCAGCTCACCGAAATGCCGGCTGCGCAGAACCAGTCGCGCGACACGGCTGCGCAGATCTCGCGGTCGCCGCCGGGCATCAGGAGCACGGTGTCCCAGCCGCCGCGGCGGTAGAACTCCTCGAGCATCAGCAGGCCGAAGGTGTGCTGTTCTCCGGGAATTGGCGTCAGCAGGACGCTCGATGCGCTCTGCTCGGGCTCGGGCTCTTCATCGAAGACGGTGCTGAGCTGCCGCAACACTTGCTGCAGGCGGCACAGGCCGAGCGTTACTTCCGAGAACGAGCAGCGGTCTTCCGTCCACATCTCGCCGAGCAGGCGCGCGGTCGGCGCCAGGAGGTCGAGAAAGATGATTTCCAGGCTGACGCCGCGCGCCCGCAGGGATGAGACGAAGGTATAGGCGGCGTGCGCTTCATCGAGCAGCACGATCTGCGTCAGGATCGCCACCTCGGTTTCCAGCTTCG
>Ga0209902_101348_pt1 | contig 12498 bp, 10 predicted proteins | sample FECB27metaG_FD_188304 | JGI IMG/M metagenome (GOLD analysis project Ga0209902, IMG submission 188304) | Cyanobacterial communities from the Joint Genome Institute, California, USA - FECB-27 (SPAdes) (version 2) | ecosystem: Environmental > Aquatic > Thermal springs > Hot (42-90C) > Microbial mats...
TGCTGACCGGCATGCGCGCCTGCGACACGGCCGAAGTGCTGCCTCCACCATTGCCGCCGCCGGCAGGCATGCCGCCATTGCGGGGGGCGCCGGAAGGCTGCGACGGCGCATCGCCGAGCGATTTCAGCGCTTCATCGAGCGTCGGCAGGTCGGCGGCATGCGCCAATCGGATCAGCACCATCTCAGCGGCGCTCACCGGGCGATTGGACGACTGCACCTCGGGAATGCCCTTGAGCAGCATCTGCCAGGCACGTGACAGCACCCTGACGGAAAGAGATTGCGCGAATTCCACGCCGCGCTTGCGCTCGTCTTCCGACAGCGACGCGTCGTCGGCCGCCGACGGCACGAAGCGCAGGCGTGTGACAAGATGAGTGAATTCGGCAAGATCGTTGAGCACGGCCACCGGGTCGGCGCCGGTGTCGTATTGGGCGCGCAGCTCGCCAAGGGCAGCGGCGATGTCGCCCTTCATGATGTTTTCGAACAGGTCGACGACGCGTGCCCGATCGGCAAGGCCGAGCATGGCGCGCACCGCATCCGTGGTCACCGTGCCGCCGCCATGGGCGATGGCCTGGTCGAGGATGGACAGCGAATCGCGGGCCGAGCCTTCGGCCGCGCGCGCCACCATGGCCAGCGCGTCGTCCTCAACCGAAATGCCTTCTTGCCGGGCGATGTTTTTGAGATGCCCGACGAGCTTGCCGGCATCGATGCGGCGCAGGTCGAAGCGCTGGCAGCGCGACAGCACCGTGATCGGAACCTTGCGGATTTCGGTGGTGGCGAAGATGAACTTCACATGCGGAGGCGGCTCTTCCAGCGTCTTCAGCAGGCCGTTGAAGGCCTGCGTCGAGAGCATGTGCACCTCGTCGATGATGTAGACCTTGTAGCGCGCCGAAACGGGCGCGTAGCGAACACGGTCGATGATGTCACGGATATCGTCGATGCCGGTGTGGGACGCAGCGTCCATCTCGATGACATCGACATGGCGGCCTTCCATGATCGACTGGCAATGCTCGCCGAGCACTGTGAGGTCGACCGACGGGCGGTCGATATCAGGCGTCTTGTAGTTGAGTGCGCGGGCCAAAATGCGGGCGGTGGTGGTCTTGCCGACACCGCGGACACCGGTCAGCATCCAGGCTTGGGCGATGCGGCCCGAGGAAAATGCGTTGGTCAGTGTCTGGACCATCGGCTCCTGGCCGACGAGTGCCGTAAAATCCGCAGGGCGATACTTGCGCGCGAGAACGCGGTAGGCCTTGCTGTTATCGGTTTGTCCGGCTTCGCTCATCCGCCCCGTTCGCCCGTTCGTATTGGCGCCCCTGCCTCGACCGCGCAGGGCCGATTCCGCGAAACGAGTTTCGCCCGCACGGCGCAACGCCGTCAATGACGCGGAGAAGGGCGAAGAGGCGGGAGGCTGGAACAATGACCCGTTCCGGGCTCGTTAGGGCTGCTTCCTTCCGGACCTGACCCGGTTGGCGAGTGGATCGTCCACCACCAACCTCCCAACCTCCATATCGGCAATTGCCGCTCCAATTGCAAGAGCCCTTCGGCGACATGTCGGCCCGGCAGTCAGTCGGTGGCGAAATTCAGCGCCCAGAGATAGGCAAGCGTTGCCGCAACGCCGAGGCCGGTGCGCAGCGCATGCAACGTGCCCCAATGCACGATCAGCCTGCGAGAGGCGGCACCGCCCTCCTCGTTCGGTATCGCCTCGAGCCGCTTGTTGGTCGGCATGATGCCAAGCAGCGTGTAGGGCCAGTTGGCGAGCATCAGCACGGCCCCCACCACCCAGCGCCAGTCCGCACTCAGCCAGGCGGCGAGCAGGCCGAGCACGCCGGAGCCAAATGCCAGGCTCGCCTGCATGGTGAAGCCTGCGGCGTAGCTCGGTTTCCAATGCGCGAGCAGATTCTTGTCGTCGAGGCCAAGCCGTGCGGGCTGTTCGGCGAAATTGATGTAGAATGCCGCACCGGCAAAGGCGGCCGCGAGAACCAGGGCGATCTGACCGGCAAACATTGCGCATCTCCGCTGACGTTCGACGCATAGCATATCGGTGCAACGCGCGGTGCGTCATTGCGCCAAAGTTTCAGGACCAGCCTTTTCAATGATTCGCTTGCAGCCGTGGCAGCCACACTCTAGCCTTCAACAAAACAAGGGAAACGCCAATGATGTCGGGGCTCAAGGCCGGGTTTACGCTGGATTCGCGTCTCGACGCCGACAGCGAACCGCTGATGTGGCTTGGCCTTTGCGAATTGCGCGTCATGAACGACCAGCGCTGGCCCTGGCTGGTGCTGGTGCCGCAGCGCCCCGGCGTCGAAGAAATCCATGACCTGACCCCGCTTGACCAGGCGATGCTGACCTTCGAGAGCAACATGGTGGCGCATGCGCTGAAACAATCCACCGGCTGCGCCAAGATCAACAGCGGCGCGCTCGGCAACATCGTGCGGCAGCTGCATTTCCACGTCGTTGCCCGCAGCGAGGGCGATCCTGGCTGGCCCGGCCCTGTCTGGGGTCATGGCGTGCGCGAGCCCTATCGCCGCGACGATCTCCACCGGTTTGCCGAGCGCATCAAGTCGGCTCTATAACAGCCGAAACGACGCAGACCGAGTTTCAGATGCCTTTCAGCCTGTTCGACGCACCCCAGCGTGAAGCCAGCCATTTCCTCGGCTTCGCCGGCAACATCATCGACCGCCAGTCGGAAAAGCGCAGCGACGATTCCGCCGTGAAAGCGCTCGCCGAGCCCGACGCCAGGCTGCTGCTGGTCGCATCGGGACGGCTGCTGCTCGATTTCAGCGGCGGTTCGGCCAGCCCCTATTTCACGCTTGCCGCGGCCGAGGCATTGGGTGCCCAGGCCGGCGAGGCGATCCTACTCGGCCGCGCGGACGACATCGCCATGCTGGCCCTGCCCGTCGCTGCCGAACCAGAAGGCCTGCCGGAGCACCTGAAAGCCGTCGACTTCCGCTCGATCCTGGCGCAACGCCTGACCGACGAGGCCGGGCTCGGCGCCCTGGCGCAGGGAGCGGCACTGCTTGCCTGGAACGCCAGCCACCGCTTTTGCGGCCGCTGCGGCGCTGAAACCGCGATGCGCGCTGGCGGCTACAAGCGGCGCTGCACGGGGTGCGGCACCGAACATTTCCCGCGCACCGACCCCGTCGCCATCATGCTGACGGTGTCGGGCGACAAGTGCCTGATGGGCCGTGGCCGGCACTTCGCGCCCGGCGTCTATTCGGCGCTCGCCGGCTTCATAGAGCCGGGCGAAACCATCGAGGCGGCAGTGCGGCGCGAAACGCTTGAGGAAGCCGGCATTCGGCTCGGCCGGGTCGTCTACCATTCGAGCCAGCCCTGGCCGTTCCCCTATTCGCTGATGATCGGCTGCTATGGCGAGGCGCTCAACGAGGACATCTCGACCGACGCCGACGAACTGGAAGACTGCCGCTGGTTCACCCGGGCGGAGGTGCTGCAGATGCTCGCCGGCACCCATCCCGGCGAACTCCGGGTGCCGCCGGGCCACGCCATCGCGCACCAGCTCATCCGCACCTGGGCAGACAGCGACTAGCGCACAGGCCTCGCCCTCACCCAGCGAAACTGGTTGGCAAGCGCGACCTGACCATCTGCACGAACATAGGGCGCGATTGCATCAACGAGCGCGTCGCGAACTCTGTTGGCGCCCGAATGGCGCTCGGCGCGCGTGACAATCCCAGCCGAAGCGAAAGCCTGCAGGGCAGTGTCCCGATCGGGAAAAGCAATGGTCGCGTCAAGCTGCCCGCCATCGGTCGGCTCAAGCCCGGCCTTCCCCATCAACACCTCGATCACGCCGGGGTTCGAAGGCGGCGGCGTAGCAGAAGCGGGCGATGGCGGTAGCAACGGACCGAGCGCGGTCATCGCTGCCAACTGCAACTGGCATTTCTCGCGCTGGCCCCAAACCAACATGAAAACGGCACCGCTACTGTCGCAGACCCGAGCGGCCTCGCTTAGGGCGCGAACCATGTCGCCTGCGAACTGGAAGGCGTTGACGCCGGTCACGATGTCGAAAGCGCTGTCGGCGAAGGGCAATTCCTCCATCTCGCCGATTTCGATGCGGGCGTCGGGCAGGCGCTGCCGTGCGATTGCCGCCAGCGCCTCCGACGCGTCGAGGCCCGCAACGACCGCGCCACGCTCTCGCGCAAGAACAAGCAATCCGCCGGTACCGCAACCGACATCAAGCAGCGTGTTGCCTCGCCGGACACCGGCCAGCGTCATGATATTTTCGAACACCGGCCGCCATGCGGGTTCCTGGAACTCAGCCCAGTCACGCGCCTTGGCGCCCCACAATTCTCCCTGGATCGCGGCTGTGCCCATGACATTGTCCTAGCGCAGCCGATGCTGCGCCAGGTGCGGCGAACTCACAATTCAATCTGCGGTGAGAAGGTGGTGGCCTGGTCGCCATTGTTCTGCGTGCCGCGGCGCTGAACGTGGACATATCAAGGGACACCGACGAACTCGGGCGCCGCCGCTGGTTCCCACGGGCAGAGATCCTGCAGATGCTCGCCGGCACCCATCCCGGCGAGCTCAGGGGAGCGCCACCCGGGCACGCCATCGCCCACCAGTTCATCCGCCCTTGGGCGGACGCTGTCTGACCGAAAAGAAGTGTCGCTTAGTCGGCGACCTGCCACGCCTCGCGGGAATCGCTTGCCGGGTAGACGCCGAGGATGCGCACCTCGCGCGAGAAGAAGCGCAGCTCCTCCAGCGCGTGGGTGACACTCGGGTCTTCCGGGTGGCCCTCGATGTCGGCATAGAACAGCGTCGCGGTGAAGGCGCCGAGCTGGTAGCTCTCCAGCTTGGTCATGTTGACGCCGTTGGTGGCGAAGCCGCCCATCGCCTTGTAGAGCGCCGCCGGCACGTTGCGGACGCGGAACATGAAGGTCGTCATCATCTTGGCGTCCTGGCTCGGACGCTCGACCCACTGCTTGTTCTTGGTCAGGACGACGAAGCGCGTGACGTTGCTGTCGGTGTCCTCGACATTCTCTTCCAGTATGTCGAGGCCATAGAGCGAGGCGGCGAGACGCGGTGCAAGGGCGGCCATCGTCCGGTCCTTGACCTCGGAAACGAGCTTAGCGGCACCTGCGGTGTCGCCGGCGATCACCGGCTTCCAGCTGTTCTTGCGGATGTATTTACGGCACTGGCCGAGCGCATGGATGTGGCTGTGCACGGTCTTGATCTCGGAGCGCTGCACGCCCGGCAGGACCATCAGCTGGAAATGGATTGGCAGGAAATATTCGCCGACGATGTGCAGCTTCGATTCCGGCAACAGGTGATGGATGTCGGCGACACGTCCGGCGATCGTGTTCTCGATCGGGATCATTGCGAGATCGGCCTTGCCGGTCTCCACCGCGTTGAACGCATCCTCGAAGGTCGCGCAGGGCAGCGGCTCCTTGTCGGGAAACATGTTGCGGCAGGCGGTGTCGGAGTTGGCGCCAGGCTCGCCCTGGAAGGAAATCTTGTTGGTCGTCGTCGGCATGATAGGCCTGTCTGTTCTAGTTCGAGAGAAGTTCGCGCGCGCGTTCGAGATGTTCTGGCGTGTCGACACCCAGCGGCACCGTGTCGACGATCTCGACGTCGATGCGCATGCCGGCTTCCAGCGCGCGCAGCTGTTCGAGACGCTCGCGCTTTTCCAGCGGCGACGGGCCAAGCCCGACGAAGCGCTCGAGCGCTGCACGGCGGTAAACATAAAGCCCGACATGATGATAGAGCGGACCGTCACCCCAGGGTGCGGTCGCTCGGGTAAAATAGAGTGCCCTCATCCGCTGCGCCGACAGCGGCGAGCCGATGATCTTGGGAACGTTGGGATCGACCTTTTCCTCGTGGCGGGTGATTTCGACGCCGAGCGTCGAGATGTCGACCGCCTTGTCCTCCAGCGGCCGCAGCGCTGCCTGGATGATTGCCGGATCGATCGTCGGCAAATCGCCCTGGACGTTGACGATGGTGTCAACCTCGCCTTTCGGATCGAGCGTCGTCAGCGCCTCGAAGATGCGGTCCGAACCCGACTCATGGTCGGCGCGAGTCATCACCGCCTCGAAGCCGTGCGCCCTCACCGTCTCCGCCACGACGTCGGTGTCGGTCGCCACCACCACGCGGCCGAGGCCGCATTCGGAAGCGCGGGCCGCGACATGCACGATCATCGGCCGGCCGGCAATGTCGGCCAAGGGCTTGCCCGGCAAGCGAGTCGAGGCCATGCGGGCGGGGATCAGGACAAGGGTGGACATGGCTTGGCGACTGTTTCTAAATGGTGTTGGAAAGTGTCAAAAGGTCTCACTGGAAGGGCCCTTATAGGTGTTGCAACCGGCAAGCAAAAGACCTAGTTTCCGCGCGATTTGACCCGGCCAGCCGGGCGATAGACGATACCGACGAACGGCAGCGATCGCAGAGGACGGCGATCGGCCGGATAAGGGAGCCAGGGGCGTATGGACTCATTTGAAATGAACAAGGTGCTTGGCGGTCTGCTGGGTACTGCCTTTGTGGTGTTCTCCATCTCGCTGGTGTCGGACGCGATCTTCGCAGCCCCGGTTCCCGAGAAGCCCGGCTTTGCCATCGAAGCCGCTGAAGAAGGCGGCGCAGGTGCCGGCGGCGGCGAAGCTGCTCCGGCTGCCGTGCCGATTGCGCAGCTCCTGGCCAGCGCCAACGCCGAAGCGGGTGCAGCCGTGTTCAAGAAGTGCACCGCCTGCCACTCGATCGAGAAGGGCGGCCCGAACAAGGTTGGTCCGGATCTGTGGGGCGTGGTCAACCGCCCGATCGCCTCGCATGAAGGCTTCGGCTATTCGGGCCCGATGAAGGAGTTCTCCGAAGGCGGCAAGGTCGTCTGGGACTTCGAGCATCTCAACCACTTCCTGACGTCGCCCAAGGGCTACATCAAGGGCACCGCGATGGGCTTCGCCGGCATCAAGAAGGATGACGAGCGCGCCAATCTGATCGCCTACCTGAATTCGCAGTCGGACAGCCCGGCACCGCTGCCGGCGGCTGATGCTGCTCCGGCCGCCACGCCTGCCGCAGCTCCGGCTGAAGGCGCAGCCCCTGCGGCTCCTGCAGAGGGCGCCGCTCCGGCCACCGCTCACTAAGCAATTTGTAATCTTCGCATCTTGAAAAAGCCGGGTTTGACCCGGCTTTTTTGTTGCCTGGCGCAAACATAAGGCGACAATCGTCTTACGTGCGGTTTCCATGCGCCGGGAATGAATTAGAGTGTTGCGAAGCACCGGGCGAAGGGGAGTATCGATGAGGGTTGGGCTTACCAGGTTTGTTGCAATTGCAGGTGTCGCCGTGGCGGTTCTATCGAGCGCCATCGCTTCCGCGACTGCCCAGGAATGGCAAACCAGCTCGTCCCTGAACGGCGTTTCCAAATACGGCCAGGATTTCAAGCAGTACGATTTCGTCAATCCGAACGCTCCCAAGGGCGGCACGCTGAACTCGACGGTCGGCGGCACGTTCGACAGCTTCAATCCCTACATCGTCAAAGGCCTGCCCGCGGCCGGCTTTGTCGGCTTCGGCGGCGGGCTGATCTATGAAACGCTGATGGAGCAGTCGATAGACGAGCCCAGCACCAGCCACCCCATGATCGCCGACGCCTACAAATTTCCGGCCGACTATTCCTACGCGACCTATCGGCTCGACCCGCGTGCCAAATGGCATGACGGCAAGCCGATCACGACCGAAGACGTTATCTGGTCGTTCAATTTCCTGAAGGACAACAGCCCGCAATACGGCCAGTACTACGTCAACGTGACCGAGGCGGTGGCGACGGGCGAACGCGAGGTTACCTTCCGCTTCAACCAGAAAGGCAACCGGGAACTGCCCAAGATCATGGGTGATCTGGTGGTGCTGCCGAAGCACTGGTGGGAAGGAACCGATGCGTCGGGCAAGAAGCGCGACATCACCCGGCCGACGCTCGAGATCCCGCTCGGCTCGGGGGCCTACAAGGTCGAGAGCTTCAAGCCGGGCACGGAGATCGTCTGGACCCGCGTCCCCGACTATTGGGCAGCCAATGTCGGGGTCAATGTCGGGCGCAACAATTTCGACAAGCGCCGCTACGCTTACTTCCTCGACGACAGCGCCGACTGGGAGGCTTTCAAGAAGGGCGGATTCGAGGACATCAAGCCGGAAAACAGTTCGCGGCGCTGGTCGACGGCGTACAACTTCCCTGCCGTCCAGGCAGGCGACGTCATCAAGAAGGAATTCAAGACGACGTCGGGGGAGCCATTCCAAGGCTATGCGCTCAACCTGCGCCGCCCGCAATTTCAGGATCGCCGCGTCCGGCAGGCGCTGACGCTGGCCTACAATTTCGAATACATGAACCGCACGCTCTTCTTCGGGCTCAACACCCGCACCAGCAGCTATTTCCAGGGCCAGGACCTGGCTTCTAGCGGCTTGCCCACCGGCAAGGAACTGGAGCTGTTGACGCAGTACAAGGACAAGCTGCCGCCAGAGCTCTTCACCGAGGAGTTCAAGCTGCCGGTCTACGACACCCCGCAGGCCGAGCGGCAGTATCTCCGTCAGGCAATCGGCCTGTTCGCCGAAGCCGGCTGGCGCGCCAAGGGCGGCAAGCTGATGAACGACAAGGGCGAGCAGTTCAAGATCGAGTTTCTCGGCAAGGACGCCACCGACGAGGTCATCGCGAGCCCCTTCATCGATAGCCTGCGCCGGCTCGGCATCGACGCGACGCTGCGCATGGTCGACACCAGCCAGTTCGTCAATCGGATCAACGACTACGACTTCGACGTGACGACGACGACCCTCAACCAGTCGTCGTCGCCAGGCAATGAGCAGCGCGATTTCTGGGGCTCCAAGGCCGCGGCCAAGCCCGGTTCGCGCAACATCATGGGCATCAACGACCCGGTGATCGATGCGCTTGTCGAGCGCATCATCTTCGCCACCGACCGCGACGACCTTTTGGCCACCACCCACGCGCTCGATCGCATCCTTTTGTGGAACTACTACGTCGTGCCGCAATACCACCGCTCCGTGCTGTGGCTGGCCTACTGGAACAAGTTCGGCATCCCCGAGAAGCAGCCGGGCTTCATCGGCGCGGATATCAATTCCTGGTGGATCGACAAGGACAAGGAAGCGGCGCTGGCCGCCAAGTACAAGGGCGTCAATTGAGCACGCGCCTCCCCCGCAGGGACTTCCTGGCGCTCGGCGCCGCGGCAGCGGCCGCTCCGTTCATCCCGGGCCGCGCCTTCGCTGCGAGCCCGACCGGCACTGGGCTGCATGGGCTGTCAGCCTTCGGCGACCTGAAATACGGCCCCGACTTCACGCATTTCGACTTCGTCAATCTCGACGCACCCAAGGGCGGCACGTTCAATTTTTCGCCGAACTACTGGTACTTCAACCAGAGCCCGCTGACCTTCAACACGCTCAACACCTTCGTCGCCCGGGGCGATGCGCCGCCGCGCATGGAGCTGTGCTACGATTCGCTGATGGTGCGGGCGATCGACGAGCCCGATGCGATCTATGGCCTGCTGGCCAAGTCGGTGACGATTTCCGACGACCGCAACAGCTTCGATTTCGCGCTGCGGCCCGAGGCGCGCTTCAACGACGGCACGCCGTTTACCGCCGAAGACGCGGTCTTCGCTTTCGACCTGTTCAAGAAGGACGGCCACCCCAACCTGCTGCTGCCGCTCAGCCACCTCAAGGAGGCGAAGGCGCTCGACCCGCACACGCTGCGGCTGACCTTCGACGGCAAGCAGTCGGATCTCACGATCCTTGACATCGCGACCTACGCCATTCCGGCCAAGGCCTTCTTCGAGACCCATCCGTTCGACGCTTCGGAGCTCAAGGCGCCGATAGGCTCCGGCCCCTACAAGGTCGGCCGCGTCTCGCCCGGCCAGTCCATCGAATATGAGCGCGTCGCCGACTACTGGGGCCGCGACCTGCCGGTCAGCCGAGGGCTCTACAATTTCGACCGCATCCGCGTCGAGTTCTATCAGGACAGGCAGGCTGCGTTCGAAGCCTTCAAGAAGGGCGACATCCATTTCCGCCAGGAGGCCACGGCGCGCATCTGGGCGACCGGCTACGACTTCCCCTCCTTCACCGCCGGCAAGGTGATCAAGCGCGAATTTCCCAGCGAAAAGCGCCCAACGATGCAGGCGATGGCGCTGAACCAGCGGCGCGCGCGTTTCCGCGACCCGCGCGTGCGCCAAGCGGTTGCCCTCTGCTTCGATTTCGAATGGACCAAGCGCAACCTGTTCTACGGCTCCTACGAGCGCTCGCAGTCGACATTCGAGAAGTCGGCCTATAAGGCCGAGGGCCTGCCCTCGCCCGCCGAATTGGCGCTGCTCGAACCGTTCCGCGGCCGCATCCCTGACGAGACCTTCGGCGAAGCCGTGCTGCAGCCGCCCTCGGACGGCTCCGGCCGCGACCGCAAGCTGCTGGGCCAGGCCTCGAAACTGCTCACCGAAGCCGGCTGGGTCCGCAAGGACGGCAGGCTGCGCAACGACAAGGGTGAGGCGCTGACGCTCGAAATCCTCGTCGACGACGATGCTTTCGTGCGGGTGTACTCGCCCTGGGCCGAGAACATGAAGGCGATCGGCATCGAGGCCACGCTGCGCTTGGTCGATTCGACCCAATACCAGGCCAGGCAGACGAGCTTCGACTACGATGCCATATCGGCGGCGGCCGGGTTTTCGGCGACACCCAGCCGCGACGAGATCGACGGGCTGTTTCATTCGCGCTCGGCCACCATGCAGGGCTCGACCAACCTGCCCGGCACTGCCGATCCCGCCGTCGACGCGCTGATCGACGCCGTGGGTGCGGCCAAGGATCGCGAATCGCTGACGGTTGCGATGCGCGCACTCGACCGACTCTTGCGCGCCCGGCAAGACTGGATTCCAAATTGGTTTTCGGCGAATCACCGCGCCGCCTTCTGGGACATGTTCGGCTTCAAGGAGCCGAAGCCGGACTTCGGCTTTCCCGTCGAGGCGATGTGGTGGTTCGACAAGGACAAGGCTGCACGTATTGGCAAGACCTGAGATTTCTAGGACTGAACCCGCGCTCCGTTCGAGGGGCCTCGCCTGATGGGCGCCTATATCCTCCGCCGCGTGTTGCTGATGATCCCGACCCTGTTCGGCATCATGGCGATCTCGTTCGCCGTCATCCAGTTCGCGCCCGGCGGTCCTGTCGAGCAGGTCATCGCCAAGCTGACCGGCCAGGGCGGCGACGCCGCTGACCGCCTGTCAGGCGCCAGCAGTGACCTCGGCGGTAACACCAGTTTCGACCCGGCGGGTGGCGAAGTCTCGTCCAAATACCGCGGAGCGCAAGGCCTCGACCCCGAGTTCATCGCCAAGCTCGAAAAGCAGTTCGGCTTCGACAAGCCGCCGCTCGAGCGTTTTTTCATGATGCTGTGGAACTATATCCGCTTCGACTTCGGCGAGAGCTACTTCCGCGACGTCTCGGTGCTCGACCTGATCCTCGAGAAGATGCCGGTGTCGATCTCGCTCGGCATCTGGATCACGTTCCTCTCCTACATGATCTCGATCCCGCTCGGCATCCGCAAGGCGGTCAAGGACGGCTCCAGCTTCGACATCTGGACCAGCGGCATCATCATCATCGGCTACGCCATCCCGGCCTTCCTGTTCGCCATCCTTTTGATGGTTGTGTTTGCCGGCGGTTCGTTCTTCGACTGGTTCCCGCTGCGCGGCCTTACCTCGGAGAATTTCGACCAGCTGTCGCTCGGCGGCAAGGTGCTCGACTATCTCTGGCACCTCGCGCTGCCGCTGACGGCGCTGGTGCTGTCGGCCTTCGCCACCACCACGCTGCTGACCAAGAACTCGTTCCTCGACGAGATCCGCAAGCAGTACGTCGTCACCGCCCGCGCCAAGGGCCTGTCCGAGCACCGGGTGCTCTACGGCCATGTCTTCCGCAATGCCATGCTGATCGTCATCGCCGGCTTCCCCGGCGCCTTCATCTCGGCCTTCTTCACCGGTTCGCTGCTGATCGAGAACATCTTCTCGCTCGACGGGCTCGGCCTGCTTGGCTTCCGCTCGGTGCTCGACCGCGACTACCCCGTGGTGTTCGCCAATCTCTACATCTTCTCGCTGATGGGGCTGTTCGTCAGCCTGATCTCCGACCTGCTCTACACGTGGATCGACCCTCGCATCGATTTCGAACGGAGGGACGTCTGATGTCGGCGGTCGACACCGTATCCGTGCCGGTCAAGCGGCCCTGGCTCTCGCCGATCAACAAGCGGCGCTGGCTGAGTTTCAAGGCCAATCGCCGTGGCTACTGGTCGCTGTGGATCTTCCTCGTGCTGTTCGTGCTGTCGCTGTTCTCCGAACTGATCGCCAACGACAGGCCCCTTCTGATCCGCTTCAAGGGCGAGTTCTACTCACCGATCATCAGCGACTATGGCGAAGAGACCTTCCTCGGCGACGAAGGCTTCCTGCCGGTCACCGACTACCGCGTCTCGGTGGTGCAGGAGGCGATCGCGGCCAATGGCTGGGCGATCTGGCCGCCGGTGCGCTATTCTTACCGCACCACCAATAACGAGAT
>Ga0209902_101349_pt1 | contig 12498 bp, 14 predicted proteins | sample FECB27metaG_FD_188304 | JGI IMG/M metagenome (GOLD analysis project Ga0209902, IMG submission 188304) | Cyanobacterial communities from the Joint Genome Institute, California, USA - FECB-27 (SPAdes) (version 2) | ecosystem: Environmental > Aquatic > Thermal springs > Hot (42-90C) > Microbial mats...
GGCGGCAACTACGTGCAGAAGTCGCCGTTCGGCGTCTACACCGCCGGCACCGCCATCGATGGCGCGGCGAGCGCGCCGTTCAACCTGGACCGCGGGCTGCAGACCGACGGCACCGTGCTCGGCGCGGCCAACGGCGCCTACGAGCCCACGCTCAACAGCACGCGCCTATGGATGCCCGCGCAGGGCGGCGACTTCACGCTGGTCGCGCAAGGCGACATCCTGGGCTTCCAGGCCCGGGACAGCCAGTCGATCGGCACCTGGCTGTGGCGCCAGGGCGGCGCGGGTTTGGACCAGCCGACCGCCTGGGGCATCAACTTCGGCACCTACTCCTTCAACAGCGCCGCGCCCTTTCCCCAGTTGCTGGAGCTGCCCGCCTTCACGGGCGTGGGCACGCTGGGCGGCGGCAACGTCACGGTGCACGCGGGCGGCAACATCGGCCTGCCCGACGGGGCGACGTTGGGCGAAGGCAACCGCAGCCTCGTGGTGGCGGCGGCCGGCAGCGGCCGCGTGGTGGACGGGCAGTTGCTGCAGACCGGCGGCGGTACGCTCGACGTGAGCGCGGGCGGCCAGGTCAACGGCGGGATGTTCGTGGGCCTGCGCGGCGATACCACCGTGACGGCCGGCAGCGTGGGCAGCGAGCGGCTGCAGGGCTACGGCTATCGCTTGCGCGACCAGCGCCCGCTCGACTCCTACACCCCCTATGCCAGCCGCTCCAGCGGCGAGGCCAGCTTCGCGCCGGGCGACGGCGCGGTGCGCGTGCGCACGCTGGGCGACCTGGCGGTGAACACCTTCACCGATCCCGGCCGCGACACGCCCGTCAGCGAAACCGCGGGCACCAACGCGGACGGCATCACCGGCTTCGGATCGACCTGGTTCACCCTGTGGACGCCGGCCACGCAGATCGACCTGGTGTCGGCCGGCGGCAACCTCACGCCCATCGTCAAGAGCGGCAATGTCGTGCCCTCGGTGCTGCGCGCGGCGGCGCTGGGCGGCAGCATCTACTACGCGACCGGCGGCGAGGTGCTGCTGATGCCGTCCTCCCACAGCGCGCTCGAGCTGCTGGCGCGCGACCTGATCAGCGGCGATGCCGCCAACAACGTCTCCAACGGCGCCTCGCCGATCGCCATCCTGGGCGCCTCGGCGAACAGCATCGCCACCCCGCTGAATCCGGCCTGGCGCCTGGGCGGGGAGCTCGACAGCCGCGGCCGCAAGGTGCTCGACTCCAACTACTGGGGCAACGCCGACACGCCGCTCGACCGCGTGGTCATCGAAGGCACGATGTTCATGTTCGGGCCCAACAACGTCGTCGACGACAGCACGCTCGGCGGCCAGGGCACGCGCATCTATGCGCTGAAAGGCGACATCGTCGGCATCCAGTCGGGACGCATCTACATGACCGACGCGCTCGCCACGGGCGGCCTCTCGATGCCGTACTACCAGTCCGCCGGTCCGCTGCGCATGGTGGCCGGCGGCGACATCGTCGACACCCGCGGCCTGATCGTGCAGAACGGCGCCAACGACGTGTCGCTGATCGCGGCGCAAGGCAGCGTGCTGTTCACCGGCTGGACGATCGCCGGCCCCGGCTCGCTCGAGGTCTCGGCGGGCGGGCAGATCTACCAGGGCAGCCAGGCCAGCCTGACCAGCCTGGGCCCGCTGGTCCCCGGCGACACGCGGCCGGGCGCGGGCATCACGCTGCAGGCGGGCCTGGGCGCGGGCGCGCCGGGTGAGGGCACGGTCGACTACACCGGCTTCGCGCGGCGCTACCTGGACGCAACCCGGCTCGCCGCCACCGGCCAGCCGCTGGCCGACCAGCCCGGCAAGGTCGCGCGGACCTACGAGGCCGAGCTGGCGCAGTGGCTGGGCCAGCGCTACGGCTATGCGGGCCCGGGCGGGGCCGATGCCCTGGCCTACTTCCTCGCGTTGCCCGCCGAGCAGCAGCGCATCTTCGTGCGGCAGGTCTATTTCGCCGAGCTCACGGCCGGCGGGCGCGAGTACAACGACGCCGACAGCCCGCGCTACGGCAGCTACCTGCGCGGGCGCGATGCCATCGCCACGCTGTTCCCCGACACCGATGCGGCCGGCCAGCCGATCCGGCGCGCGGGCGACATCACGCTCTACCAGGGCGTGGACAGCAACGCGGGCATCCGCACGGTCGTGGGCGGCGGCATCCAGACCCTGGCGCCGGGCGGTCAGACCGTCGTCGGCGTGGAGGGCGTGACACCCTCGATCAAGGAGGACGCGGTGCCCGCGGGCCTGCTGACCCAGGGCGAGGGCAGCATCCAGATGTACAGCCAGGGCAGCATCCTGCTGGGCCTGTCGCGCATCATGACCACCTTCGGCGGCGACATCCTCGCGTGGTCCGCCACCGGCGACATCAATGCCGGCCGGGGCTCGAAGACCACCGTGGTCTACACGCCGCCCAAGCGCGAGTACGACACGCTGGGCAACGTGAAGCTCTCGCCCAACGTGCCGAGCACCGGTGCCGGCATCGCGACGCTCGATCCGATTCCGGAAGTGCCGCCGGGCGACGTCGACCTGATCGCGCCGCTGGGCACCATCGATGCGGGCGAGGCTGGGATTCGCGTCTCGGGCAACGTGAACCTCGCGGCGCTGCAGGTGGTCAACGCGGCCAATATCCAGGTCAAGGGCGAATCGGCCGGACTGCCGGTGGTGGCGTCGGTGAACGTGGGCGCGCTCACCAACGCGAGCGCGGCCGCCTCGCAGGCCGCGATGGCGGCGCAGGACACGGTGCAGCGCGAACGCAAGTCCGCACGCCAGACCTTGCCCTCGGTGTTCACGGTGCGCGTGCTCGGTTTCGGCAACGAGCCCGCGGCCGGCCAGGGCGGTGGAGGCGGTACACAAGGCGGGGAGGGTGGTGGGCCGGTGCCGCGCAAGCCGGCGGAGCAGGCCAGCTACGACCCCTCGGGCTTCATCCAGATGCTGGGGCATGGCGCGCTGACCGACGCGCAGATCGCGCGGCTGACCGAGAACGAACGCCGCGGCCTGCCGCGCGGACGCTAGCCCGGCCACCCCCCATGAACTCGCCGATGTCCGTGCCCTGCGGCGATGCCGCAGGGATCGACCGTGCGCCGTCGCCGGACTTCCAGGCGTTGCTGGTGGCGAACTACGCACAGCTGCACCGCCGGCTCGCGCGCCACCTGGGCAGTGCCGACGCGGCCAGCGAGAGCCTGCACGACGCCTGGCTGCGGCTGGCCGGCACGGCCTTCGCGGGCGTGCAGAGCCCGCTGGCCTATGTCTACCGCGTCGCCTGCAACGCGGCCATGGACCGGCTGCGCGCGGAGCGGCCGTGGCAGTCGGCGGACGGCGCGCAGGAAACGCTCGAGCACCTGGCGGACCAGGCGCCCGGGCCGGAGCTGATCGCCGAGGCCCGTTCCGACCTCCAGGCCGTGGAGCGCGCGATGCGGGTGCTGCCGCTGCGTCACCAGCACATCCTGGTGGCGCTGCGGGTGCACGAACTCACGCGCGAGGAGGTCGCGGTGCGCCACGGCCTGTCGCTGCGGCGGGTCGACACCACGCTGCGCCAGGCGCTGCTGCATCTGCCGCTCGCGCGCTGCGCGGCCTAGGCTTCACATTCACAGGAAGGGCACGCCGCCGGTCACGGGAATCGTCGCGCCCGAGATGTAGCTGCCTTCGTCGGAGGCCAGCAGCACGTAGACCGCCTGCAGCTCGCGCGGCTGGCCCGGTCGCTTCATCGGCGTCTGCGTGCCGAACTCCCTGACATTGCCGGCCGGCAGGGTCGAGGGAATCAGCGGCGTCCAGAACGGCCCCGGCGCCACGCAATTCACGCGGATGCCCTTGTCGGCGAGCAGTTGCGCCATGCCGCCCGAGAGGTTCTGGATCGCGCCCTTGGTCGCGGCGTAGGCCACCAGCGTGGCATTGGGCTTGTCGGCATTGACCGAGGCGGTGCTGATGATCGAGCTGCCGGGCTTCATATGGGGCACCGCGGCCTTGCAGAGGTAGAAGTTCGCGTAGACGTTGGTGCGGAAGGTGCGGTCGAACTCCTCGGCGCTGATCTGCTCGAGCGACTTGTGCGACATCTGGAAAGCGGCGTTGTTCACCAGCACGTCGATGCGCCCGAAGTGCTCGAGCGTGGTGGCCACGAGGGCCTGGCATTGCGCCTCCTCGCGGATATCGCCGGGCGCGAGCACGCACCGGCGCCCGGCGGCCTCGACCAGTCCCAGGGTGACCTGCGCATCGGACTCCTCCTCAGCCAGGTACGAAATCACCACGTCCGCGCCTTCGCGCGCGAAGGCCAGCGCGACGGCGCGGCCGATGCCGCTGTCGCCACCCGTGATCAAGGCGGCCTTGCCAAGCAGCTTGCCGGCGCCCACGTACGAGTTCTCGCCGAAGTCGGGGCGCGGCGACATCTCGGATTCGAGGCCGGGCGGCTGCTGCTGGGGGGTCGAGAAGGGCGGCCTGGGGCCTGCTTCGCGGGGATCGGTCATCGCGGGTTCTCCGTGCATGTCAAGGGAAGAAAGGGGGGAAGTTCTCAGGGGCGCGCCGCGGGCTCCGACCGTCCCGCGCACTTGGCCATGTCCCTGCCCATCGCCACTTTCTGCGCGGCTTCGGACGTGAGGCTGCCGGCCTTGGCGCGTTCCGCGAGACGGGCATAGAACGCGGCCACGCGCTGCAGCTCCTGCTCGTCCAGCGCCTCGATGCCGATCATGCGGTTGCTCGCACGCTGGCTGGTGGCGAGCAGTTCGTCGAGCTTGAGGTGCACGGCCACGCTGTCCTTGTTCTGGCTCTGCTGGATCAGGAACACCATGAGGAAGGTCACGATCGTCGTGCCGGTGTTGATCACCAGCTGCCAGTTCTCCGAGAACTTGAACAGCGGCCCGCACAGCGCCCAGGCGGCCACCGCCATCAGGGCGACGCAGAAGGCGGTCGGCGTGCCGGCCCAGCGCGTGACGCGGCTGGCGAAGCGATCGAAGCGCGCGAGCCACAGCGACTTGCCGGCATAGGCGACGGTGGCGGTGTTGGGCATGCCGCCCACGGGGCCATCGTCGTCCTCTCGAGGGCCTGGGCGTGGGAAAGGCTGGATGTCTGACATATGGGCAAGTGCTCCTGCGATCTCCTGCGATCCGTCGCAGCGTGCGTGCGCAGGTGGCCTGCCCGCGACATCCTCGCGCGCATCCTCTTGCAGGAGTGCGCCTGCGCCCGCGGCGCGCGCGCCGCCGACGGAATATCGGCGCGGGGCGACCTGCTCCTACGAGATTGTTCGCAAAGAAGAGACGGCGCCGCCGGCTGGCCGGCTTACCGTCCATCGAACCCAACACTGCAAGGAGCCTCAGATGGCAAGTTCGAAGAATGGCGGCGACCAGCCCCTGGTCGCGCCGGCGGGTGGCGCGAACCCACCGGTCGATTCGCTCACCGAAGGCCTGGACGACGCCGCGGCGGCCGCGCCGAAGGAAACCGGCGAGACCGACCGGGAACAGGCGATCCGCGAAGCCGCCTATGCCGCCTACGAGCGCCGCGGAAAGACCGAGGGCAACGCCGAGCAGGACTGGCTGGACGCGGAGGCCGAGGTGAAGGCCCGATCCGGGTCCTGAAGACCGGTGGCCGCGCGGTCGTCGCGACCGTCTCAGCTTTGCGGCGCTGGCCTGCGCCTTTGTTCACAACCCGATTTCCGGAGCACTTTCATGACCCTTCACAACGATGCCTCGCCGAAGATCGATGCCAAGTCCGCCGCGGACGTCGCGCAACTCGCCCGCAAGCTGGACGCCACCGTCGAGCAGGTCGAGGAGGCCATTCGTGCCGTCGGCCCGAATGCCTCGGACATCGAACTCCACCTCAAGGGCTCGCGCAGCACCACCAATGCGGAGCGCACCGACGCCACCGGCAAGGACTGACCATGACGCCGGACGCGGCGTTCAGGCGACCGGGCTGCGCGCCACGCACACGGGAATCGCCTTCGCCGCCGGCACCATGCTCTGGCGCGCGAAGTGCTCGAGCGGAATCAGCGGATTGCACTCGGGGTAATAGCCGCCCACGCAGCCCTCGGGCAGGTCGTAGGGTGTGACGCGCAGGCCCGCCACCCGGCGCTCGGCGTCCTCGAAACCTTCGGCGTTCACATCGACCATGTCGCCCTCGGCCAGCGACAGCCGCTCCATGTCGCGCGCATTCATCAGCAGCACGCGGCGCGTGCCGTGGATGCCGCGGAAGCGATCGTCGAGGCTGTAGATGGAGGTGTTGAACTGGTCGTCGCTGCGCAGGGTCATGAGCCGCAGCACCTGCTGCGATGGCGCCGCGCCCTCGCGCAACAGGCCGTAGCCCTTGAAGTTGGCCTTGCCGTTCTTCGTCTTCCACACGCGCTCGCGCGCGGGCAACGGCCGAGGAAAGCCCGCCGGATCTTCGAGCCGGGCATTGAAGTCGTGGAACACCTCGGGCAGCACCTGCGCGATGTGCTCGCGGATGCGCGCATAGTTCTCGGCCCAGGCCTCCCAGGGCACGGCCGGGTTCGGTGGCAAGGTGGCAAGCGCGATACCCGCGACGATCGCGACCTCGGAACGCAGCGTGTCGGCGGCGGGCTCGGCCACGCCGCGCGACGCATGCATGACGCCGGTGGAGTCCTCGACCGACACCGACTGCTCGCCGCCCGCCTGGCGGTCGATCTCGATGCGGCCCAGGCAGGGCAGCAGGTACGACACCTCGCCGTGCACCAGATGGCTGCGGTTGAGCTTGGTGGCGATGTTGACGGTGAGCCGCAGCTTCTTCCATGCCAACTCGATGCGATCGGTGTCAGGCACGGCGCGCGTGAAGTTGCCGCCGAGCGCGACGAAGGCGCGCACCGAGCCGTCGAGCACGCCGCGGCAGGCCTCCACCGTGTTGAGGCCTTTCTCGCGCGGCGGCTCGAAGCGGTAGAGCTTCGCCATCGCGTCGAGCGGCGCAAGCTCGGGTTTCTCGGTGATGCCCACGGTGCGCTGGCCCTGCACGTTCGAATGGCCGCGCACCGGGCAGATGCCCGCGCCAGGCCGGCCGATATGGCCGCCGAGCAGCAGCAGGTTCGACACCATCTGCACGTTCGCGACGCCCTCCACATGCTGGGTCAGGCCCATGCCGTAGATGCCGATCACGGCACGCGACTCGGCGAAGGTGGCGGCCGCCTGTTCCAATGCCTCGCGCGACAGGCCCGATTCCGCGGCGATGACGGTCCACGAGACCTCGCGCAGCCAGGTGGCGAAATCCTCGAAGCCCTCGGTGTGCGCGGCGAGGAAGCCGGCATCGAGCACGCGCGCCGCGCCGGCCGCGAGCGCCGCGTCATCGGCCACCACCAGTGCCTTGCACAGGCCCGCAAGCGCCGCGAGGTCGCCGCCGTTGCGCACCTGCAGGTACTGGGTGCTGAGCTGCGTCTCGGCGGGCGTGAGCATCTGCACCGGCGACTGCGGATTGGCGAAGTGCACCAGCCCGGGTTCGCGCAGCGGGTTGAAGGTGACGATCTTCGCGCCGCGCTGGCGCGCTTCCTGCAGCTGGTGCAGCATGCGCGGGCTGCTCACGCCGGTGTTGTGGCCGAAGATGAAGATCGCGTCGCACTGCTCGAAGTCGTCGAGCCGCACCGTGCCCACGGGCACGCCGATGGTCTCGGGCAGCGCCACCGAGGTGGTCTCGTGGCACATGTTCGAGCTGTCGGGCAGGTTGTTGTTGCCGTACAGGCGCGCCAGCAGCTGGTAAAGGTAGCTGGTCTCGAGCGAGGCGCGGCCCGAGGCATAGAACACCACCGAGGCGGGATCGTCGCGGCGCAGTGCGCGCAGCTCGGCGCCGATCTCCGCGAAGGCATCGTCCCATGAGATTTCGAGGTAGCGATCGCTCGCGGCGTCCCAGCGCATCGGCCGCGTGAGACGGCCGCCGGCCTCGAGTTCGTGGTCGCTCCAGCCGAGCAGTTGCGTGACCGTGTGCTGCTCGAAGAAGGCCGGCGGCATGCGCTTGGCCGTGAGTTCCCAGGCCGTGGCCTTGGCGCCGTTCTCGCAGAACTCGGCCGTGCGCGGATGGCCGGGCTTGGCCCAGGCACAGCTCACGCAGGCGAAGCCATCGGGCTTGTTCTGCTGGAGCAGGGCCCGCGCGCCCAGGATGGGAATGTGTTCGCGCAGCAGGATGCTGCCCACCGCCTTCAACGAACCCCAGCCGCCGGCCGGATGTTCGTAGGTCTCGAAGCTCGCCGCGTCGTTCACTGCGTCGAGCGCTGGCCGGGACCGGGATGGGGCTGCCGCGCGAGGTCCTCGCGCCGCCGAAGACGCTTCATTTGAGTTTCTCGGCCAGGTACTGGCGGACCTCGTCGGCCGAATTGCCGACGGCCTTCACCGCGTCGCGAAGCTGGGTCTCGGTGCAGCCCAGGCTCTGGGTCCACGAACGGACTTCATGGGGTTCGTGCAGCGCGATGAGCTTGCGATCGAGCGCGGTCTTCTTGGGATCGTCTGTCATGGGACCTCCTGAGGGATTGACTCGATGAGCAGCGACAAGGCGCCCGCCGGGCGGCTAGGAGTCTGCGCGGCAGAAGGCATCGAAGCGAAACGCGCGAAAAACGAGGACAGCGTGGTGATACCGACAAGCCCATAGCTAGGCTATGGGCGCAGGCGGGAGCGCCGCGATGGACCGTTTTCTCGCACGTTGCAGCCGATGCGGCTTCTGCCGCGCAGACTCCTAGGCCTTCTCGCCGTTGCGCCGGGTCTGCGCGGGCGGCTTGGCGCCCTCGGTGCCGGGCGGAGGCGCATCGTGGCCGCGCTCGCCCGGATCGCCCGAAGGCTTGCCGGCCTCGCGGCCCATGCGGCTGCCGTCCAGCGGCGTGTCGATGCCGACCTCGCGGTTCTGCTCGATGTTCACGGGCGACATGGGCTTGCGCGTGGCCATGCTCAGCCCTTGGCCTTGTACTGGTCGCGCAGGTCGCGGATCTGGTCGTGGTTGCGCTGGGTACCGTCGGCCTGCCGCTGCACGACGGCGAGCACTTCGGCGGGCAGATCGTTCTTCAGCGCCTTGCGATAGCGCGCGACGGCCGAGTCCTCGCCGCGTTCGCACTCCTCGAGCATCGACAGGGCGCTGTCGGCACCCAGCGTGCCCTTCACATGGACCCAGCCGCGGTGCAACGCGCCGCTGACGCTGCCGCCCTGGTCCGCCTTGCCGCCGAGCGCGCGGATCAGGGTGGCCAACTCTTCGGCGGCCGCGGCGCATTGGACCGCGCGGTTCTCGAAGACCTGCTTGACCTGCGTGTCTTCGACTTCGTCGGCGCAGGCGCGGAATCCGTATTCGCCGTCGCGCGAGTTCTCGAGCAGGTCGTTGAGGATCGACAGGACTTCGTCGCTGGTGATGGATGCGGTGGTCATGGTGTAGCTCCTGGGTGGGTTGGTTGACTGATCGATGCCTCACGGTGGGGCTCGGGGCCGGGGCGCCGTGTAGGTGCCCGCCGCGCCAGCTCGTCGTGGCGCACCGACGGCCCCGGAATGCGCAGGGCGCCTGGACGTCGCGGGAACCGGAAACGCGCCTACGCCTGCCGCGCGGTCCGTGGCCGATAACCCGGTGCAGGGGGCAAGGATTCGGTTTCGACCGGGAGGTGGCAGGAATGCGTTCGAAGATGCTCAGCGAACGGCAGCAGCGGGTGCTCGTCAGCATGAAGCTGCTGGCCACCTTCTGGCAGCGGCGGCTGCCGGCCGAGTCCACCTCGCGCGACGAGATCGAGCAGCTGCTCTCGCTGGAGGCCGCGGGCCTCGTGCGCGCGACCTTCGATCGGCCACTGCGGGAGCGAACGGGCGAGTTCTACATTCCGCGCGCCATCGTGCTCGAAGTGACCGCCGAAGGGCTCTCGGCGTTGACGCGCGCGCAGCGCCAGCAGCCGGGCATCCTCGGGGAAATGCCCAGCCGTCGGCCCGCGCGGTCGAGCCGGGGGCGCAAGGCCGGAGCGGGCGCGGAACCCATTCCCGGGCATTCGGTAGTGAAATGACATGGCGCAATCCCCGCGGTCTTGGCTATCATCCGCGCCCGTCGGAGGTCACCCATGCCGATGGATTTTCTACGCCGCATCAAGGATTCGCAGTTTCCGCTCGCCCTTCATGAAGAGGCCGACATCCGCAACGCCATCGTTCTCGAGGCCGCGGGCCTGATCGAGGCCCGGCTTCCGCCGCCGGGTGTGCCATTGACCCAGGGCCCCTCGATCATCTTTCGGGTGACGCCGGAGGGCAGGGCGGCCCTCTCGAAGGCCGAGCGCACGGATTAGGCCCGCACGCGGCGGGCTCGATACGGGGCTAGATGAATCAAGCCGCCGCCGTCATCTCGGCCATCAGCTCTTCCTTGCGCGCTGCCATCAGCTCGCGCATCGTCACGAGGTCCAGGCCCTTGGCCGCGCGTGCCTTGGGGAACATCTCGTTGCGCTCTTCCTTGACGTGGTGGTCGATGTATTCGCCCAGCACCTTGACCTTGGCATCGAACATCTCGTCGATCTCCTCGGCGTCCTGGATCTGGGCGATCAGGTCCTTGGCGCTGGCGTGCTCGACCTCGGCCTCGTCGAGCAGGTCGGTTTCCTTGATCGCTTCGCGCACCGCCGGATAGAAGATCTCTTCCTCGATCTGGGTGTGCACCGTGAGTTCGGCGCAGATCTGCTGCGCCAGCTGGCGCTTCTTCGCGGTCGCGCTCGCGGCCTTCGAGCCGACGAGTTCGTCGTAGGCCGTGAACAGCTTCTTCACGTTCTTGTGGTCGGTATCGAGCAGGCTGCAGGCGTCGGGTTCGGCGCGTTTGGTGGTCATGTGGGGCTCCTGGTTGGGTTTCGTGGGAGCCATGACACTCGGTTCGGGGTTGCCCGCATCGCGTAGGCGTGCAGCGCATCGCCACGCAGGAATGACGCATCCCGCGAGCGCGCCGCCTCAGGCCATGTTGGGCTGCCCGTTCGAGGCCATGAGCCCGCCGTCCACCGGCAGCGCCACGCCCGAGACGAAGCTCGCGTCGTCGCTCGCCAGGAAGGCCACGACCGCCGCGATCTCCGAGGGCTCGGCCCCGCGCCCGAGCGGAATGCGCTCGCGGAATTTCGCCATCAGCTTGCGGTCGCCCTTCATGTCCTCGGTCATCGGCGTGAAGGTCAGGCTGGGGCAGACGGCGTTGACGCGCACGCCGTCCTTGCCGTGGTCGAGCGCGAGGGCCTTGGTGAAGTTGACGATCGCGCCCTTCGAGGCGTTGTAGAAGCCGAGCGCCCAATCGCCGCCGAGCCCCGAGACCGAGCCGGTGTTGACGATGCAGCCGCGGCTCGCGATCAGGTGCGGCATGGCCGCGCGGCAGCCGTGGAACACGCCGCCGACATTGGTCGCCATGGTCTTGGCCCAGCCGTCGAAGGGTGCCTCGGTCACGCTGCCCTCGACCGCGATGCCCGCGTTGTTGAACAGCACGTGCAGCGCGCCGAAGCGCTTGATGGTGGCGGCCACCAGGGCCTGCACCTGCTTGTAGTTCGACACGTCGGTGAGCTTGACCAGCGTGCGCTCGGGCGGCAGGTCGGCGGCGACGCGCTCGAGTTTGGCCTTGGTGTCGCCCGCGAGCACGACGCTGGCGCCCTCCTGCGAGAAACGGCGGGCCGTGGCCTCGCCGATGCCGGAACCGGCGCCCGTGACGATGACGACGCGATCGATGAAACGTTGCATGCTGCTGCTCCTGGACATTGAAGCGCCGCAGCTTGGGCAGGCGAAGCGGTGCGTGGTGTCGGTGCGCGGCGATTGCGTTGTCGGACGCGCGCCTGCGGGACGCGCGACCCGGATCCTTCAGGCGCGCCGCGCCTCCGACCGATTGGCCCGGCGAATGACCTGCGGCGGCTGCCCATAGGCCCGCAGGAAGGCCCGGCGCATGCGGTCGGGATCGCCGAAGCCGGTGTCGCGCGCCACGGTCTCGATCGGCAGCAGCTGCGACTCGATCATCAGCCGTGCCGTCTCGGTGCGCAGCCGCTCGATCGCCTTGGCGGGCGTCTGGCCGGTCTCCTCCCTGAACACGCGGCCGAACTGGCGCGGGCTGAGGCTGGCGGCCTCGGCGAGCTCCTCGAGCGAGAGCTCGTTCGTCAGATGGCTCTTCGCATAGGTGAGTGCCTTCTGGATGCGGTCGGTGCGCGGTCGCAGCTCGAGCAGCGCGGAATGCTGCGACTGGCCGCCGGTGCGCCGGTGGTACACGACCATGCGCTTCGCCACCAGCTTGGCGACCTCGGCACCGCAGTCCTCCTCGACGAGGGCCAGGCCGAGGTCGATGCAGGCGGTGGCGCCGGCCGAGGTCCAGACGCTGCCGTCCTGCACGAAGATGCTGTCCTCCTCGAGCAGCACCTCCGGGTGATGGCGCCGCATCTTGACCACGTGGGCCCAATGGGTGGTCGCGCGCTTGCCGTCGAGCAGCCCGGCCTGCGCGAGGTTGAAGGCGCCGGTGCAGGCCGCGCCCATGCGCCGCGCGCGGCGCGCCGACTTGCGCAGGAAGGCCAGCATGGCGGGGGAGCCCTCGGTCACGACGGTATCGCCGACCACCAGCACGGTGTCG
>Ga0209902_101350_pt1 | contig 12480 bp, 9 predicted proteins | sample FECB27metaG_FD_188304 | JGI IMG/M metagenome (GOLD analysis project Ga0209902, IMG submission 188304) | Cyanobacterial communities from the Joint Genome Institute, California, USA - FECB-27 (SPAdes) (version 2) | ecosystem: Environmental > Aquatic > Thermal springs > Hot (42-90C) > Microbial mats ...
GACCGCGCCGAGCCTGTGGAGCGCGCTCGCCGTCGCCGAGAGCGCGGGCGGCGTCGACGGGCGCGAGCTGCTGCTCGCGGTGGCGCTGGCGACCGACGTGATGTGCCGGCTCGCGCTCGGTGCGCCGCGCACCATCGACAACGGCTACCACACGGCGCTGTACTCCATCTTCGGCGGCGTGGTCGCGGCCGCCCGCTTGCGCCGCGCGAGCGAACGCGTGCTCGCCGACGCCTTCGGCATCGCACTGTGCCGCGCGGCCGCGAGCGTGCAGGCCGGCAGCGACGGCGCGCTGGTCAAGCGGCTGCAGCCCGCGATGAGCGCGGCCGAAGGTATCCGCTGCGTGCTGTTCGCCGAGGCCGGGATCTCGGGGCCGCGGCGCGTGCTGCAGGGGCGGGCCGGTCTCTACCGCCTCTTCAACCACGACGAGGGCCGGATCGACCGCGTGCTGGAGGGGCTGGGCGACGACTTCCTGGGCACTCGCCTGAGCATCAAGCGCTACCCGAGCTCGCGCTGCGGCCACGGGCCGATCGAGGCGACGCTCGCGCTCGTCGCCTCGCACGACATCGACCCGGAGCAGGTGGAGGAAGTGGTGGTCGAGGTGCAGCCCAGCTGCTTCGCGCGCGAATCGCACGGCTACGACCCGTCGCGCGGCGACCCCCAGGTCAGCGCGCAGTTCTCGATCGACTACGGCGTTGCCGCGGCGCTGCTGTGGCGCGAGGTGTTCATCGACCAGTACAGCGCCGAGGCCACGCGCGACCCGCGCCTGCTGGCACTGACGCGGCGCGTGCGCGTCGAGGCGCATCGCAGCGAAGCGGGCGACACGCCCTACCTGCCGGTCACGGTCGCCATCCGGCTGCGCGGCCGCGGCTGGGTGCGCCACACCGTGCGGCAGCTCGAGGGCTCGCCCGAACGGCCGATGCACTGGAACGACGTGGTCGAGGAACGATGGCGCCGCTGCGCCGCCACGCATCCGCATTTCGCGCGTCCCGAAGTGCAGGACCGCATCGTCGAAGCGGTGGACGGGCTCGATCGCATGGCCGACGCGACACGGCTCATGGACCTGATGACCGTCCCCGAGACCGATGCATAACCTGAGCTTATGCCGGTTGGCCAAAAACCATTGGTCATCCCCGCATGCGGCTGCACATACTCCCGCCGCGCCATCCCCCTTCACTCGAGCATCCGCATGATCCAGTTCGGCATACAGTTCTTTCCCAACGTGGGACCGGAGACCAAGTCCGCCCGCCAGTACTTCGATGAATGCCTTCGGCTGGTCGACCTCGTCGACGAGCTCGGCTACGCCAACGTGCGCATCGTCGAGCACTACTTCCATCCCTACGGCGGCTACAGCCCGAGCCCGCTGCTGTTCCTCGCCGCGGCCTCGCAGCGCACGCGAACGGCGCGGTTGATCGCCGGCGCCGTGCTGCCCGTGTTCAACCACCCGCTGAAGCTGGCCGGCGAGATCGGCATGCTGGATGCGCTGTCCGAAGGCCGGCTCGAGGTCGGCTTCGCGCGCGCGTTCCTGCCGCACGAGTTCGAAAGCTTCGGCATCGACCTCGACAGTTCGCGGCGCCGCTTCGACGAAGGCATCGAGCAGGTGCGCCTGCTGCTGGAGCAGCCGCAGGCCAGCAGCCAGGGCGAGTTCCATGCCTTCGAGAACGTGACCTCGCTGCCGCGTCCGACGCAGCGATCGCGCCCGCCGTTCTGGGTCGCCGCCTATGCGACGCCCGAGAGTTTCGCGAACGCGGGGACGAAGGGCCACGGCATCATGGCGATCCCGATGGCGGGCTCGCGCATCCGCGAACTCTCCGCGCTCTATCGCGGCGCCTGGCGCGACGCAGGCCATGCCGGCGAGGGCAAGGTCATGCTGGCGTTCCACATGTACTGCGCACCGAGCCGACGCGAGGCGATCGCCACCGCCAAGGGACCGATTGACCGCTACCTCAGGAGCCTGGTCGATGCGTCATCTGGCTGGCGCGGGGACCGCGCCTCGAGCGCCTACCCCGGCTATCCGGAACTCATCGAGCGGCTGTCGAAGGAGAGCTTCGAATCGCAGCTCGAGAAGGGCGCCGCCTGGGTCGGCGATCCGGACAGCATCGCCGAGCAGGTGGTGCGCCTGTGGCACGAGACCGGCGGCTTCGACATCGCCTCGCTGCAGGTCAACTTCAACACCCTCGATGCCGACCTGGCCGCCGCCTCCATGCGGCTCTTCTCGCAGGAGGTCGTGCCGCGCGTGCGGCGTGCCATCGCCGACGGCCGGGGGGTGGCATGAAGCTGGGGCTCGAAGGCAAGTCGGTCGCGGTCACCGGCGCCTCCAAGGGCATCGGCGAGGGCCTAGTGCGTGCCTTTGCGGCCGAAGGTGCCCATGTGCACCTGATCGCGCGCACGCGGGCGGGGCTCGATGCATTGGCGGGCGAGATGCGCGAGCGCTTCCCGGGCCAGCGCTTCGAGGTCCACGCCGGCGACCTCGCGCAGGCGCCGGATCGGGCCCGCGTCGCCGAGGCCATCCGCGAGGTGGACGTGCTGGTGAACAACGCCGGCGCCATCCCGGGCGGCTCCGTCGACGAGATCACGACCGAGCAGCTGCGCCAGGCGTGGGATCTCAAGGTGTTCGGCTACATCGACCTGAGCCGCGCCGCCTACCTGCGCATGCGCGAGCGCGGCTCGGGCGTGATCCTCAACAACATCGGCAATTCGGGCGCGCACGTCGACGCGGCCTACATCGCGGGCAGTGCGGGCAATGCGTCGCTGATCGCCTTCACCAAGGCACTGGGCGGACCGAGCCTGGACCACGGCGTGCGCGTGCTCGGCGTGAACCCGGGGCCGGTGCGCACCGAGCGGATGGTGACGCTGATGCGCAACCGCGCGCTGCGCACGCTGGGCGACGCGCAGCGCCACGCCGAACTGCAGGCGCACCTGCCCGCGGCCCGGCCCGCGAGCGTGGCGGAGGTGGCCGACGTGATCGTCTTCCTCGCGTCGGAGCGGGCCTCGTACGTATCGGGCACCGTCCTCACCATCGACGGCGGGGCGGGCAGCCGCGGTTCCATCTACGCGCGGTAGGCCGGCGCTGCCTATTTCAGCGCCGTGATCTCCCGGCTCTTGATGAGCCGCGAGCGCAGCACGTTGCGGCTGATGCCCAGCAGCTTGGCCGCCTGCACCTGATTGCGGTGGCAGAACTCGAAGGCGGTGCGCATCACGGTCTCCTCGATGCGCTCGAACATCAGCTCGCAGGGCTCGTTGAAGAACTCGCGCAGCACGCCTTCGAGCGCCTGCTGTGGCGAGGCCTGCTCGGCGGGCTCGGCCTGCGCGGGGCGACGCTGGATGTGCAGCGAGGACAGCTGCAGGTCGTCGGCGCCCAGCACGCCGTTCTGGCTGATCAGCAGCGCATGGTGGATCACGTTCTCGAGCTCGCGGATGTTGCCGGGCCAGGCGTGCTCGGCGAGCTTGCGCTCGGCGCTTTCGTCGAGGCGGACCGGCCCGTAGCCCAGGCGCCGGCGGTACTCCTCGATGAAATGCCGCGCGAGCGGCAGGATGTCGCCGGGCCGCTCGCGCAACCGCGGCAGCGCGAGATGCACCACGTGCAGCCGGTAGAACAGGTCCTCGCGGAAATGGCCGGCGGCCACCGCGTCCTGCAGCCGCACGTTGGTGGCGGCCACCACGCGCACGTCGATCGGCACGCTCTTGCGCGAGCCCAGGCGTACCACCTCGCGCTCCTGCAGCACGCGCAGCAGCTTGACCTGGATCGACAGCGGCAGGTCGCCGATCTCGTCGAGGAACAGCGTGCCGCCGTTGGCGGCCTCGAACCAGCCGGTCTTGGCGGCGAAGGCGCCGGTGAACGCGCCCTTCTCGTGGCCGAACAGCTCGCTCTCGACCAGGCTCTCGGAGAAGGCGCCGCAGTTCACGGCCACGAAGGGGCGGCTGCTGCGCCGGCTCAGGTCGTGCACGTGGCGCGCGATCAGCTCCTTGCCGGTGCCGGTCTCGCCGATGATCAGCACGTTGGCGTCGCTCGGCGCCACCATGCGGATGCGCTCGAGCAGCGCGGCCGAGCGCGCGTCCTGGAACACCTGGGCCGTGGCGCGGATCGAGGTGGTGAGCTTGCGCGGGTTGGGCAGCGTGAGCAGCGTGGACGGCTCCCGGTCCTCGTCCGGTGTGGCGCCGGAACCGACCGGCGGCAGCGCAGTGAGCGGATGGATGAAAGCGGTCATGAGTAGAAGGTCGGAACGGGATATTGGTGCTTGAGGGCCCACTCGCCGAGCTCGCGCAGCTTGTAGGCCACGGGGTCGTGCAGGGACTGGGTGCGCAGGTTGCGCCAGTGGCGGTCCAGCCGCAGGCCGCCATGGGTGGCGCGCGCGCCGGCCACGTCGAACATGCGCGTACAGATGTCCAGCCCGGTGTTGGTGGCCGCGACCTTGGCCGTGGCGACGGCCACCGCGACCTCGCCGCGCTCGGCCTCGCCGAGGGCCGGGCCGCGCCGCCATGCGCTGTCGAGCCGGTCGGCCGCGCGGTCGGCCAGCACGCGCACGCTCTCCAGGCCGACCCAGAAGTCGCCGTAGTGGCCAAGCACGTAGGGGTCCTCGTGCATCTGCGAGACCTGCGCCGCGTGCCAGGGCCGCGACTCGTGCAGCGTGTAGTGCCGGGCATCGTGGAAGGCCGCCTCCGCGATGCCCACGTAGATGTTGGCCAGCACCAACTGCGACACCAGCGGCCGCAGGCAGGCGAAGGGCGTCGACAGCGGGCCCGGGTCGGCCAGCACCTCGTGCTGCTCGACGCGAACCTTCTCGAAGGTGACGCTGCCGCTGTCGGTCTGGCGCTGGCCGATGTTGTTCCAGTCGGGCGCCACGTAGATGCCCGAGCGGCCGGTGGGCACGGCCGCGACGATGAAGGCTCCGCTGCCTTCCTCGCGCGCGGAGGCGATCAACATCTCGGAGTCGAGCGCGCCCGAGCAGAAGCTCTTCTGGCCGGTGAACTCGCGCCAGCCGTCGTGCACGCTCGACACCGTGCGGTCGTCCAGCGGATTGAGCGCATTGCCCCAGAACCAGCGCCGCCGCGCAGTCTGCTCGAACCACGGCTGCCATTGCGCGGGGCGCGCGAACAGCCGCACGGTCGCGAGCATCAGGTGATGGAAGCCGAACACGTGCGCGAGCGAGCTGTCGGCCTGCGCGAGCCGGCGCACCACGTCGAGGGTCTCGCGCCAGTCGGCGCCGCCGCCGCCGAACTCGGTCGGGATGCTGAGCGCGAGCAGGCCGCTCGCGCGCAGCGCATCGCGCTCGGCCTTCGGCGTGCCGCCGCGCTCGTCGCGCTCGGCCGCCGTGGCCGCGAAGCGGCGCATCAGGTCGTCGGCCACGTCGCGCGCGGTCTCTGGAACGGGAATGGAAAGAACGGAGCTCACGCTGAACGAACCTCGGTGATGTGCAGTGCTGGCAGCACGGTTGCTGCGCCAGCAGCATGGTGAAGGCCTGCAAGCAGCGCGCCAACGATGCGATCCGGATATCGATCCTTGTTTTGCTTCCATGGCAGCAGCGTGGCGCCGCGTGCTGCGCCACCGGCAGCAGAAGTGGTGGCGGACTGCTGCTCCAGCAGCACAAGCCGTGCGCGCTGCCCGCGTTCGCGCGGGGAAGCCCACTGGCACGCTAACTGCTGAACCGGGCCATGCAACTCTTCTGGTTCCTCCCCACGCACGGCGACAGCCGCTACCTCGGCACCGCGCGCGGCGCGCGCACCGTCAGCCACCGCTACCTGCGCCAGATCGCCCAGGCCGCGGACGAGCTGGGCTACGAAGGCGTGCTGATTCCCACCGGCCGCTCCTGCGAGGACTCGTGGGTCGTGGCCTCGGCGCTGGCCGCGCAGACCGAGCGGCTCAAGTTCCTGGTCGCGATCCGCCCGGGCATCATCTCGCCGACGGTATCGGCGCGCCAGGCCGCGACCCTCGACCGCTTCAGCGACGGCCGCCTGCTCATCAACGTGGTGACCGGCGGCGATCCCGACGAGCAGCGCGGCGACGGCAGCTTCCTCACGCACGAGGAACGCTACGAGCTCACCGACGAGTTCCTGCGCATCTGGCGCCGCGTGGCCGCCGGCGAATCGGTGGACTTCGCGGGCAAGCACCTGCGCGTGGAGAACGCGAAGACGCTCTATCCGCCGGTGCAGAAGCCCTATCCGCCGCTGTGGTTCGGCGGCTCCTCCGAGGCCGCGATCGCGCTCGCGGGCGAGCAGGTCGACGTCTACCTCACCTGGGGCGAACCGCCGGCCGACGTGGCCGACAAGATCGCGAAGGCACGTGCCTCGGCCGCGAAGCACGGCCGCACGCTGCGCTTCGGCATCCGACTGCACGTGATCGTGCGCGAGACCAGCGAGGCCGCATGGCGCGCCGCCGACGAACTCATCTCCCACGTGACCGACGACACCGTCGCGGCCGCGCAGAAGGCCTTCGCGCGCTTCGACTCGGTGGGGCAGCGGCGCATGGCCGCATTGCACGGCGGACGGCGCGACAAGCTCGAGGTCTCGCCCAACCTGTGGGCCGGCGTGGGCCTGGTGCGCGGTGGCGCGGGCACGGCGCTGGTGGGCAGTCCCGAGGAGGTGGCCGCGCGCATCGAGGAGTACGCGGCGCTCGGCATCGAGACCTTCATCTTCTCGGGCTATCCGCATCTCGAGGAGGCCTATCGCGTGGCCGAGCTGCTGTTCCCGCTGCTGCCGCTCGACCGGGTGCGGCCCGCGGGCCAGGCCAATCTCACCGGCCCGTTCGGCGAGGTCATCGCCAACGACATCGTGCCGCCCGGGGCGACGTCGGCAGCGCGCGAGAAGGCCGCCGCATGAAGCACTTCGGCGCGGAGGCCGGCCACGAGGTGCTGCCCTGGCAGGCGACGGCCGAGCGCATCGCGCAGGCCCTGGCGCACACGGCCGTCGAGCGCGACCAGCGTGGCGGCACGCCGAAGACCGAGCGCGACCTGCTGCGCGACAGCGGGCTGCTGATGCTCAGCGTGCCGGCCGAGTTCGGCGGGCTCGGCGCGAGCTGGCGCCAGACGCTCGACGTGGTGCGCGGCTTCGCGCGCGTCGACAGCTCGGTGGCGCACCTGTTCGCCTTCCATCACCTGCTGCTCGCGACAACGCGGCTGTTCGCGCGGCGCGCGCAGTGGCAGCCCTGGATCGAGCAGACCGGCGAGCGGCGCTGGTTCTGGGGCAATGCGCTGAACCCGCTCGACAAGTCCACGCGCGCGCAGGCGGTGCCGGGCGGCTATGCGTTCTCGGGCCACAAGAGCTTCTGCTCCGGCGCCAGCGATTCGGACATGCTGCTGGCCTCGGCGCTCGATGCCGACGACCGGCTGCTGATCGGGGTCGTGCCCACGCGGCGAGCGGGCATCGCGGTGCTCGACGATTGGGACAACATGGGCCAGCGCCAGACCGACAGCGGCAGCGTGCGGCTCGACGCGGTGCATGTCGGCGCCGATGAACTGCTGCTCGACCCCGGCCCGCTCTCCACGCCGTTCGCCTGCCTGCGGCCGCTGCTCGCGCAGCTGATCCTCGCGAACATCTACCTGGGGCTGGGCGAGGGCGCGCTCGCGGAGGCGGCGTCGTTCACGCGGCAGCAGGGCCGGCCCTGGCTGTTCTCGACCGCGCCGTCGGCGAACGAGGATCCCTACGTGCTGTCGCACTACGGCGATTTCTGGCTCGCGCTGCAGGGCGCGCGCCTGCTGCTCGACCACGCGGGCGCGGCCTTCGATCAGGCCTGGCTGCGCGGCGAGGCGCTCGACGAGAGCGAGCGCGGGCAGGTGGCGGTGGCCGTGGCCGCGGCCAAGGTCGCGAGCACGCGCGCGAGCCTCGAGGTGGCGCATCGCATGTTCGAGGTCACGGGCGCGCGCGCCACCACCGCCGCGCTGCGGCTCGACCGCTACTGGCGCAACCTGCGCGTGCACACGCTGCACGACCCGGTGGACTACAAGCTGCGCGAGCTCGGCGACTGGGCGCTCAATGCGCGGCTGCCGCAACCCAGCTTCTATTCCTGAGCGTTCGAACGCGTTGCAAGGGGCCTGCGATGTCGTGTCGCAGGCCCTTCGCGTTCTGGCGCCCGCCATCGCTTCGCGGCACTGCTGGTCCATCAGCACTCCAGCCGCAGCCTGCTGCCGATCCAGCATGCATGGGCTCGATGAAGCGGCCCTAACTCGTTGATTCGTATGACCTCGCGGTGTGGCACGCCATTCGCTTATATCCACTGAGTTGCAAATTCATCGCAGCTTCAAAACACGAGTCATATCAACATGCGCCGAATGTCGAAAGCCGTTGCCACCTCCGATTCACTCGCCGTTTCCGGTGCCGCCGTGTCGGCGTTGAGCCGCCGGCGATTCATGGGCACCGCGGCCGCCCTGGGCGCGGCGGGCGCGCTCGCGGCCTGCGGCAAGAAGGAGGCCGAGGCACCCGCATCGCCACCGCCCGTCGCCGCGGCCGATGCCGGCGCGAAGAAGTACGCGGGCCAGTCGCTGAACCTGCTGTTCAACCAGCCGCACGCGCTGGCGGGCAAGCTGCTGGCCCAGGAGTTCGAGGCGCTCACGGGCGCCAAGGTCACGGTCACGCCGGTGCCCTACGACCAGCTCCATGCGCAGGCCACGCTCGACGTGCAGTCGGGTGCCCACCAGTTCGACGTCATCGATTACTTCTATCACACGCTCGGCGCGCTGGTGGCCGACAAGGTGGTGGTCGACGTCACCGACCGGATCGAGCGCGACAGCGCGCAGATCGAGCCCGGCGACTTCCTGCCGTCGCTCTACGACACCTACACGCTGCGCAACGGCCGCCGCTGGGGCCTGCCCTACGATGGCGACACGCACGTGCTGTTCTACAACACGGAGATCTTTGCGCGGCACGGCCTGTCGGCGCCCAGGACCTGGGACGACTACTACAACGCGGCCCGCCTCATCACCGAGAAGGAGTCGGCCAACGGCATCTACGGCGCGGTGGTGCAGGGCTTCAAGATCCCGGTGATCGTGGGCTCGTCCTATGCCAACCGGCTCGCCGGTTTCGGCGGCAGCTTCTTCACGCCCGACGGTAAGCCCGCATTGACCAGCCCGCAGGCAGTGGCCGCCGCGGAAGAACTGGCGCGCATCGTCCCATATGCGCTGCCCACGCCCGCGGAGACGGCGTTCGAACATGCTCTGCCCGCCTTCCTGTCCGGCAAGGCCGCCATGATCGATTTCTGGACCGACCTGGGCGTGACCGCGCAGGACCCGGCCTCGTCGAAGATCGTGGACAAGTGGGCGCTGGTCCAGCTGCCGGTGGGCGGCGATAACAAGACGCCGCGCGCCGCGTTGAACGCCGGCTTCGGCCTGGGCATCGCGGCCGGCACCCAGAAGACCGAGCTGGCCTGGGACTTCATCAAGTGGGCCACCCGCAAGGACATCTCGCTGCGGCAGGACGTGCTGCCGGGCAGCGGCATCGATCCCAACCGCACCTCGGTGCTGAACCATCCCGACTACATCAAGGCCGCGCCCCAGTTGCAGCCGCAGCTCAAGGCTGCCATCGGCGATGCGCTGGCCTGGCCGCTGCAGGCGCAGAGTCCCAAGCTGATGGATGCGCTGACCGAGCAGCTCGCGCTGATCGTCTCGGGCAGGAGGAAGCCGCGCGAGGCGCTCGAGGCGGCGCAGGCGAGCTGGGTGCAACTGCTGGACGCGTGAGCGGGATGCCGTCGTCATGGCACGCCACCTGGAAGGCGCGCAGCCAGCGCATGGCGCCGCACGCGATGCTGACGCCCGCGGCCCTTGGCCTGGCGCTGGTGTGCGTGGTGCCCGGGCTCTACACGCTGGCGCTGGCGCTCACGCGCTCGACGCTGGGCCAGCCGCTCGCGGCATGGGCGGGCTGGCGCAACTTCGCGCCGCTGCTGCAGGGCACCGACTTCGCATTCACCCTGTTGCGCACCGTGCTGTACGCGCTGCCGGCCTGCCTGCTCCAGCTGGTGCTCGGCCTGCTGATCGCCTTGCTGCTGCAGGCGCTGCGGCAGGGGCGCTGGGCCTACAGCCTGATCCTGCTGCCACTGATGACGCCACCGGTGCTCGTCGGCGTGGCCTGGAAGCTGCTGCTGGCGCCCGCGGGCGGCCTGCTCAACGGCAGCCTGCTGCGCCTGGGATGGCTCGACGAGCCGGTGTCGCTGTTGGGCTCGGCGACCTGGGCGCTGCCCGCGGTGATGCTGGCCGACAGCTGGCAGTGGCTGCCCTTCGTGGTGGTGCTGTGCGTGGCCGCGCTGCAGGCTCTGCCCGCCGACGTGTACGAGGCGGCCGCGCTCGATGGCGCGAGTCCGGCGCGCATCTTCCTCAAGATCACGCTGCCGCTGCTGGCGCCCGCGCTGGTCGGCATCTTCCTGCTGCGGGTCGTGATGTCGCTCAAGACCTTCGACCTGGTCTACATCCTCACGGCCGGTGGGCCCGGGCGCGCCACGACCTTGGCGAGCTACGAGGTCTGGAAGTCGGGCCTGCAGAACTTCGACATCGGGCTGGCGGCCGCGCAGACGCTGGTCTTCTGCCTGCTGGTGGCATGGGTGACATGGCCCATCCTTCGCACCCTGGCGTGGGTGGAGCGGCGCACGGGCTGACCGTGGGCAAGGACCAGCGATGAACACGGCCCATGCCTCCGCCACGGCAACGATCCCGGCAAGTCCACGCGTCTGCACGCGAGCCCGGCCGCGACCCGACGCACGCCGCTGGCTGCGCGCCACCGCGCTGCGCCTCGCGCTCGCGGCGGTGCTGGTCTTCTGCCTGCTGCCGATCGCCTTCCTCGCCTCGACCTCGTTCAAGACGCGCGACGAGGTGCTGTCGGGCCACTTCCTGCCGCTCGCGCCCACGCTGGCCAACTGGTCGAAGGTGTTCGAGATCGCGCCGCTGCAGTGGCACCTGTTCAATTCGCTGGCCGTGGCCCTGATCAGCGTGGCCGTGACGCTCGCGATCGCGGTGCCGGCAACCTATGCCGTGGTCAAGCTGCGGCGCGGCAGCGCGCTCGCCGGCGCACTGCTGGGCAGCTACGTGGCGCCGCCCGTGGTGGCGCTGCTGCCGCTGTTCTTCATGATGCGCCTCGCGGGCCTGAACAACAGCCTGCTCGGGCTGGGCCTGGTGGAAGGCCTGATGAACGTGCCGGCCGCGTTCTGGCTGCTGCGCGGCTTCTTCAAGCAGGTGCCGGTGGCGCTCGACGAAGCCGCCTGGCTCGACGGCGTGGGCTGGTGGCGCACGCTGTGGCGCGTGAACCTGCCGCTGCTGTGGCCGGGCTTGGCCGCCACGGGCCTGATCTGCCTGATTCTGACCTACAACGAGTTCCTGCTCGCCTCGGTGCTCAACAGCCGTCCCGACATGCGAACCATCACGGTCGCGATCTCGCTGTTCCAGGGCGAGCGGGTGGTGAACTTCGGCCAGATGGCCGCGGCCTCGCTGGTCGGCATCGCGCCGGTCTACCTGCTGGCGCTGGCGTTCCAGAAACACCTGATCGGCGGCCTCGGCGCCCGGCGCTGAACGGCGGCCCGCCTTCCATTCCATGTCCCACATACGAATCACGGGCCTGTCCAAGACGTTCGGCGCGACGACCGTGCTGCGCGACGTCCACCTGGCGATCGGCGAGGGCGAGTTCGTCGTGCTGGTCGGGCCCTCGGGCTGCGGCAAGTCGACGCTGCTGCGCGCCATCGCCGGGCTGGAACGCACGGACGGCGGCAGCATCGCCTTCGACGGCGAGGCGGCCGACCACCTGCCGCCGCAGCAGCGCCGCCTGGCCATGGTGTTCCAGAGCTATGCGCTGTATCCGCACATGACGGCACGCGACAACATGGCTTTCGGCCTGCGCGAGCAGCGCCAGGGCGAAGCGCTGATCGCCGCGCGCATCGCCAGCGCCGCGGCGGCGCTGCACCTGGACGACTACCTCGACCGCTATCCGCGCGAACTCTCGGGCGGCCAGCGCCAACGCGTGGCCATGGGGCGCGCCATGGTGCGCGAGCCCAGGGCCTTCCTGTTCGACGAGCCGCTGTCGAACCTTGACGCGCAGCTGCGCGTGCAGATGCGCGCCGAGATTCGCGCGCTGCAGCGGCAGCTGGGCACCACCACGGTCTATGTCACGCATGACCAGGAAGAGGCGATGACCATGGCCGACCGCATCGCCGTGCTGCGCGCCGGCCGCATCGAGCAGGTGGGCGATCCGCTGACGCTCTACGACGAGCCCGCCAACGAATTCGTCGCGCGCTTCATCGGCTCGCCGCCGATGAACGTGGTCGATGCCCGCTGGGCGCACGGCCAGCTGGCGCTGGGCGAGGACCTTCGCCTGCCGGCGCCGCCCGGCCTGGCCGGACGGCACGGCGACGCGGTGCGCCTGGGCATCCGGCCCGAGCACCTCGTGCTTCGGACCGGCGACGCGCCTCTCCCGCCCGACGTGCCCTCGCTCCAGCTGCGCGTGTCCGCGGTCGACTCCCTGGGTTCGATCACCGAGCTGCACGGCAGCGTGCCGGGCGCCTTCGACGCCAGCCCC
>Ga0209902_101351_pt1 | contig 12472 bp, 7 predicted proteins | sample FECB27metaG_FD_188304 | JGI IMG/M metagenome (GOLD analysis project Ga0209902, IMG submission 188304) | Cyanobacterial communities from the Joint Genome Institute, California, USA - FECB-27 (SPAdes) (version 2) | ecosystem: Environmental > Aquatic > Thermal springs > Hot (42-90C) > Microbial mats ...
CGTGCCGTCGGCTGGCAGTATCGGCATGGCGGCGCCGGTCATCCTGCTCGGCCTGCGCATCCTGCAGGGGCTGGCGCTGGGCGGCGAATATGGCGGCGCCGCGATCTATGTCGCCGAGCATGCGCCGACCGGCAAGCGCGGCTTCTTCACCAGTTTCATCCAGGCCAGCGTCTCGGGCGGTTTCGCGCTCAGCCTGGCGGTGGTGCTCGGCACCCAGGCAATCGTGGGGCAGGAGGCCTGGGAGGCGTGGGGATGGCGCATCCCCTTCATCGTCTCGCTGCTGCTGCTCGCTATCTCGCTTTGGATGCGACTGAAACTGTCGGAGAGCCCGGTATTCCAGGCGATGAAGGCGGCGGGCACGGTTTCGCGCAATCCGCTGAAGGAAAGCTTCACCCATCCCGGCAATGTCGGGCGCATCCTGGTGGCGCTGTTCGGCCTGGCCGCCGGCGTCACCGTGATCTGGTACACGGCGCTGTTCCAGGTGCTCTATTTCATCCAGAATGCGATGAAGGTCGACGATCGCACGGCGCAGATCATCGTCGGTGTCGGCGCGGTATCTGGCCTGGTCTGGTTCGTTCTGTTCGGATGGCTGTCGGACAAGGTGGGCCGCAAACGGCTGATCGTGATCGGCTATGCGCTGACGCTGGTGCTGCTGTTCCCCATGTTCAAGCTGATCGGCGGTGCGGCCAATCCGCAGATGGCGCAGGCCGCGCGCGACGCCGCCGTCGTCGTGGCGGGCCGCGATTGCGGCTATGATCCGTTCGCGAAGACGCAGGCGGGCGAATGCGGCAAGTTGCTGGACCATCTCTCGCGAAAGGGCGTGCATTACGAAACCGCCGAGGCAACGGTCACGTCGGTGAAGATCGGCGGATCGACGGTTGCGGACACCAGCCCCGCCGGGCTCGATGCCGCGCTGGTCGGCGCCGGCTACAGTTTCGACAAGGTGCGACCGACCGGGTCGGGCATGTTGATGATGATCATCGGCATGCTGGTCCTGTCCGCGCTGTCGGGCCTAACTTTCGGCCCGATGGCGGCCTGTATCGCCGAATTGTTTCCGGCCAGGATCCGCTACAGTTCGATGTCGATCCCATATCATATCGGAACCGGATATTTCGGCGGTTTCCTGCCGGTGATTAGCCAGTATATCGTGGCAAGGACGGGGGATCCCTATGCGGGGCTGTGGTATACGTTCGCGGTCGTGCTGATGGCGCTCCTCGTCGCGATATTCTGGCTTCCGGAGACCACGCGCTTGAACCTCGACGACATGCGGCAGGATGGCTAAGCCTCCAGCGATGAACGACATTCCATCTCCATTGCGCGTCCGCCTGGACGGAGACGCCCTGACCGGCAACTGGCGCTGGCTGAATGCGCGCAGCGGTTCCGCCGCATGCGGCGCCGCGCTCAAGGCGGACGGTTACGGGCTGGGGGCCCCCGAAGTAGCGAAGCGGTTGCTGGCCGCCGGCTGCCGCGACTTTTTCGTCGCAACCTGGCGTGAGGCGGCAGCATTGCTGCCGGTGCTCGACGGCGCGTCGCTCTCGGTCCTTCACGGCGTGCGCGCCGACGACATGGCGGCCGCGCTCGGATCGCCGGTCCGGCCGGTGCTCAACACCGCCCATCAGGTTCAGCGCTGGCGCGATGCGGGCGGCGGAGCCTGCGACGTTATGGTCGATACCGGCATGAACCGATTGGGCGTTTCGGCCAGCGAGATCGCCGCCGGGGTGCTCGAAGGGCTTCAGATCGAGACGCTGATGACGCACCTCGCCAGTGCCGACGAGGATCTGCCGATCAACGGACAGCAGCGCGATGCGCTGGCCGCCCTGGCCGGACAGACCAGCGCACGCCGGCTGAGCGCCGCCAACAGCGCGGGCATCTGCCTGGGCGCCGATTACGCATTCGATCTGACCCGGCCGGGCATCGCGCTTTATGGCGGCGTTCCCCGTCTCGAGGCGGCGGACGATATTCGTCAGGTCGTGACTGTCGAGACTCAGATCCTGCAGCGCCGCCGGGTCGGAGCCGGCGATTATGTCGGCTATAACGGCACGTTCCGCGCAACCCGCGCAATGGAACTCGCCATACTCAACCTGGGCTATGCGGACGGCTATCTACGCTGCTTCTCGGGCACCGGCTATGCCGTCGCCGGCGGGCACGAACTGCCCGTGATCGGTCGAGTCTCGATGGACCTGACCGCGATCTGCGTGGATACCTGTTCGGATCTGGACGAGGGCGACTGGGTCGAGATCGGCTATGACCTGCCCGATGCGGCGATGCGTTCCGGCCTGTCGCAATATGAACTGCTGACCGGGCTGGGCAAACGCTACGACCGGGTCTGGTTTTAGGGTCGATCCGGCTCGGATCGAGCCGGATCGATTCTGCATTTTTCATTGTTTGCCGCGATTTCCCAGCCGGCAGATGATTCATCTGCCTCGAAACCGCTCTGGAAAAGGCCGCCACGAAGGGCGGCCTTTCCTTTTCCGAAACTTCGCCAAGTCTCAGAAGCTGTGCTGGATCGCGACGGTGAAACGACGCCCCAGATAGTCGTAGATGCCGAGCCCGTTGGTGGTCAGCGGGAAGGGGGCGTCGCGGTCGAACAGGTTCGAGACGGTGATCTGGAACTTCGACCGTTCGGCGATCCTGACCGTTCCCGTCAGGTTGAACAGCCAATAATCGCCGACGCCCAGGATATCACGGGTTTCCGCCGTGAAGGTGGTGTCGAAGATCTGTTTGCCCTGGTAATTGGCCTGGAAGTCGAGGCCATAATTGCCGTTCGTGTAGCCGACATTGATCTGCCCCGAATATTTCGGATTCTGCAGCGTGCCGCGAAGGTTGGTCACGGTGACGCCGTTGTTCGACTGAAGGAACTGGTCGAGGTAGAAGAAGGTGCCGTTCAGGTCGACCTGACCCCCTGCGAGGGGGAAGTTGTACGCAGCCTCTGCCGTCAGGCCCTTGAACGCGATAAAAGCGCCGTTGACGAACGTGCCGATGAGTGCCGGCCGCGCTGCGTTGGTGCTGAGCTGTCCGTTGCGCGTCGGATCGGTGCTGCTGCGATCGCGGAAGATCAGCGAGCAGAAGGCATTGGCATTGTCGACGTCCGACGTGTTGAAGTCGGGATTGTCGTAGCAGCCTTCGGCAATGTTCGCCGGTGTGAGCGACGCGATATTGCCTTTGATCCTGATCCGGTTCCAGTCGATCGCCGCACGGAAGCGCGGCAGGAAGGTCGGGCGGAGCACGACACCGAAGGTATAGGCGCGACCTTCCTCGTTGTTCAGGCTGGTGTTGCCGCCGGTGACGATCGGTACGGTCGCCACGCGGGCCTGCGAGTTGAATGGCCCCGTGATGCCATAGGACTGAAAGAATGCGGCGCAGTTCGCCTGACGCACGCTCGGGTTGGTGCCCGCGCTCAGGTTGGTGACGTCACAGGGGTCGGGGAAGGTGTTGAAAGCCGGGGAGACCGGCGTGAACGCCTCCACGACGGACGGGCCGCGCAGTGAACGGGTGTAATTGCCGCGGAATTCGATGTCGGGAACCGGACGATAACGACCGCCGTAAGTGTAGGCCCAGAAGCCGCCATTGATCGTGTTGTCGACATAGCGGGCCTTGCCGGCCAGTTCGAGCGTGTCGACCAGCGGAATGTTGTTCTCGCTCGAGATCAATGGGATCAACACCTCGCCATAGAATTCATCGGTGTTGAATTGACCGGTGTTCGGGGCGATCGGAACGGACCTGCCAAGGCCCGCGCGCTGGAACGCATCGGGTGAAAAGCTGCCCTTTTCGTTGCGATGCTCATAGCCTATGTTGAAACCGATCCCGCCTGCCCAGAGATCGAGCAGCGAGGACGAGCCGAAGTTGATGTTGTAGACCTGTTGCTCGAGGGAACTCTTGGCGCGGGTCACCCCGGTGACATAGGCCTTTGCAGCCGCACTGGCGCGGTTCTGACCGAACACGTCGAGCGGGACGCACGCAGCATCGGCGATCGGAAGGATGCCGCCGGGGGCGACGTTGTTGGCTGCGGTCACACCGGCGACGACGCAATTGTTGATCGCGTTGACGAACCGCTGCTGATTAAGGACGTTCGCGAAGAAATCGCCGCTGGTCTTTCCGTAATTGGCGGATGCCTCGAAATCGAAGTCCCGCCCGAACATCTTGAACTCGCCCTGCAGCCCGACGACACCGCGATAGACCTCGAACTTCGCACTGGCATTGTTGTTGACCAGGTCGCTCGACGCGCGCGACAGGCGAAAGCTCGTGACGCCCAGATTGGCGAGCGTCGTGCGCGCTTGGGGGGTGAGCCGCGGATCGGTCGCCTGGAAGAGGAGGGGGGCGGATGCGCCACCGAACAGCGTTGCGTTGAAGATCGATTGGTCGATGAGCTCACGGGCCTTGGCGCGATAATAGGTGCCTTCGAAGAAGGCGCTGATATTGTCGGTGAGTTCGTAGTTGCCGATCAGGTTGCCGGTGATGCGCTCGAGGCTGGACGTGATCTGCGAGGTGTCGCCGACCAGATTCCAGCCATCGCCTCCGCTCGCATTCTGTGCACCGAACGGCACGCCGGGATTATAGCTCACCAGATTGCCCGACGGGTCGAACTGAAGCAGCACATTGTCCGTGCCGAAGCCGCGCGGCAGGCCGTTGGCGATCGTCGTTGCGCCGGTCGAGGGGAGCAACAGGCCGCCCGTGGTGAGCGAGAAGACGCGCGCGTTCCGGATATAGACGGTGCTCGGGATGCCGTCCGTGCCGTTTGTATTGAACGGCACCCCGGTATTGATACGTCCGTCATTGGCTGGCGTGCGACCGGGGATCAGCGCGTTGCCGGCACCTGCCGTCGGATTGGTGCCGGTGGCGATGCCTTCGCGGAATATGTCGCGTGATGAGGCCAGCACGCCGTTATTCTTGTCGTAGCTGCCCGCGATCATGATGTTGCCGCGCCCGTCGCCGAAATTCTTGCCGGCCAGAAGCGAGACGTTGTAGCGCCCATTGTCGCCGCGCTCGGTGATGCCGCCGAGCGCGCGAAGCGTGATGCCCTCGTAATTCTTCTTGAGGATGATGTTCACCGTTCCGGCGATCGCGTCCGAGCCATAGGTCGGTGCGCCGCCGATCGCGATATTCTCGATCCGCTCCACCATCTGCGATGGCACCACGTTGAGATCCACCTGAAGCCCCGGAGAATTGCCGAAGATCGATGGCGCATTGGTCGAAACGAAGCGGCGGCCATTCACCAGAGTCAACGTGCGCGCCGAGCCCAGATTGAAGCGGCTGACGAAATTCTGGCCAACGCCGAAGCCGGATTGGTTGCCTTCCGGCGTGACGCCGACGCCGAAGCTTGGAATTTCATTCAAAGCGTCGGCGACGTTGGTCAGGCCGCGTGCTTCGAGATATTCCGAGGAGATCACCGTTGCCGGCTCCAGCGTGTCGAAACCCGCCCGGCGGATGCGCGAACCGGTGACGATGATCGCCTCGCCCTCGCCGCCATCATCGGCCGTTTCCGGTGCGGTGCTTGTGGTCTGGGCCGTCGCGGTGGGGACCCAAATGAAAGCGGAGACCGCAATAGCGGTCGTGGACAGAATCGTCCTGAGTTTCATGATGCTATTCTCCCAGACACGCCCAGGTACTGGCGTCGGGAAAAGTTGATCACTACTCGCGATCTTCGACAATGTTCAGGGTTGAGTCATCAATTGCTTTTCAAAATACCTGCGGCCTTTCGGCAACAGGTCATTTTGGCAGGGATCCAATTGGATTTTGCTTAGTGCAAGATGATATTTTCGCGATGGGTCAACTTGAGTCATGACTAGGATGACCTGGCTCGATCAGGTTGTCAGCGCACGTGCGCTTATTGCGAGCGCTTCTCGCTCGCTACATTATTCTAACCGATTTGGGTGGATTCTTGGCCGGTCCTATCGCTCGACGCACATGGCGATGCCCATGCCGCCGCCAATGCATAGAGTGGCGAGTCCCTTCTTCGCGTCGCGTCGCTCCATCTCGTAAAGCAGGGTGGTCAGCACGCGTGCGCCGGAGGCGCCGATCGGATGGCCGATCGCGATCGCGCCGCCATTGACGTTCACCTTGTCGGGGTCGAGGCCCAGTTCCTTGCCGACGGCCAGCGCCTGGGCGGCAAAGGCTTCGTTGGCCTCGATCAGGTCGAGGTCGCCGACCGTCCATCCCGCCTTTTCGAGCGCGCGCTTCGTCGCGGGCACCGGACCAAGGCCCATCACTGCGGGATCGACACCGGCCGAGGCCCAGCTCGCGATCCGCCCCAGGATCTTCGCGCCGCGCTTCTCGGCTTCGTCGCGGGACATCAGCACCAAAGCGGCGGCGCCGTCATTGATGCCGCTGGCATTGGCCGCGGTCACGGATCCGTCCTTCTTGAAGGCAGGCTTCAGCGCCGCCATCGCCTCGATCGTTGCGCCGTCCCGGATATATTCGTCCTGCTCGACGACGGTGTCGCCCTTGCGGCCCTTCACCGTCACCGGGGCGATCTCGTCGACGAAGCGGCCTGCCGCCCGCGCCGCCGATGCCAGCGTCTGCGAGCGGACGGCAAAGGCATCCTGCTGCTCGCGCGTCACCTGGCATTGCTCGGCGACGTTCTCCGCAGTGATCCCCATATGATAATTGTTGAACACGTCGGTCAGCCCGTCGCTGATCATCGTGTCGACCAGCGAGACCGTGCCCATTTTCTGCCCGGCGCGCAGCGCCTGGGCATGGTTGGACAGCGACATGCTTTCCTGTCCGCCGGCAACCACGATGCTGGCGTCGCCATTGGCGATCGCCTGCGCGGCGAGCGCGACCGCGCGCAGGCCCGATCCGCAGACCTGGTTGACGCCCCAGGCGGGCACTTCCTTGGGCACGCCGGCGGCCATCGATGCCTGGCGGGCGGGGTTCTGGCCCTGACCGGCGGTCAGCACCTGGCCCATGATCACTTCGGAGACGTCGGCGGCGTCGACGCCCGCCTGAGAAAGCGCGGCCTCGATCGCGATCCGGCCGAGTTCGTGCGCGGGAACCGTTCCGAACGCGCCGAGGAAGCTGCCCACGGGGGTGCGCTTGGCGGCGGTGATGACGATGTCGGTCATGGTCGAGTCTCCGGGCATTTGGGGTGCCCGCGCTCTATCAATTATTGTGCAGTTGCGAAAGCCACGCGGCCAACGGTTCCCAAAGTTGTGTCCTTGCCCGACCGCCGACCACCATCCCGACATGGCCGCTGCCAAGCTCTCTCCGTTCCGAAAGCCCGGTCGCGGTGGCGGCGGGCACGATCCGGTCGCTCAGCGAGACGATGTCGAGCAATGGGCATGACAGGGCGGCGGGATCGATCGTTCGTCCTCCGACGCGCCAGCGCCCCGATCCAGGCAGATCGGCGGCGAACAGGTCTTCCAGCGCCTCGCGACCTGCACCCAGGGTCAGCGGTGCGCCGCCATTCGCCCAGTCCTCCAGCGCGACGAAGGCGCTTGCCTGTTCGGAGTCCGGATCGAGCGCCCCGAACCGCTCATATTTGGCAATGGTCCGGCCGGGGTCGAGACGCCAGAATGCGCTCTGGAGGATCTCCATCGGCATATAGCCGAGCGTTTCGCAGGTCGGCCGTGCGGTTTCCCACAGCCCCGCCATGTCGGCGCGGGCGCTGTCCGGAAAACCGGAAAAGCGCCAGGGCGTCGCGATCAGCGCCAATGCGGAAACCGGATGGAGCGTGGCGCCCGCAACCGCCATCGTGCCGCCCAGGCAATAGCCGACCAGCGCGGTGGGCTCTCCCAATGCTTCGAGCAGCGGGACCATCAGCGCCTCGACATGCCCGCCGACATCAAGGTCGCGCTCCGCCGCTGACGGCGCACCCCAGTCGAGCAAAAGCGGCCGGACGCCTTGGCCGGCCATCCAGCGCAGCAGCGAATTGTGCGGCGCAAGATCGAGCACGAAAGGCGGGTTGATCAGCGAAGGAGCAAAGACCACCGGCGGTCCGCTGCCACCATAATCGCGCAGGCAGGCGCGGCCGGCCGTCGCCACCGCGGGCATCGGCGCATCGCGGGGCTGGCGAGGCGCGTCCTGATATGCCCTCAACCCCTTAATCGCTGCCGCCGCGCGTTCGGGCGATGCTGCGGTTTCGCTGCGCAGCAACTCCAGGAACAGCGGGAGCGGGCGCGGTCCGTGTTGCGGTGCGGCATCAAATGGTGCAGGGTGTGCCATTGTCTTGCGGGGGATGCTCCAGACCATGAAGAAGAACGCAGCCGCCGACGGCATCGTCATCATCAAGAAATACGCCAATCGCCGGCTCTATAACACCGACACCTCGAGCTATATCACGCTCGAGCACCTCGCGGCGATGGTCCGCGAGAACCGGGAGTTCAAGGTCCTCGACGCGAAGACCGAGGAAGATATCACGCATAGCGTGCTGACCCAGATCATCATGGAAGAGGAGCAGCGCGGCCAGGCGATGCTGCCGGTCAACTTCCTGCGCCAGCTCATCTCGATGTACGGCGACTCGATGCAGTCGGTGGTGCCCGGTTATCTCGAAGCGTCGATGGAGGCGTTCCGCCGCAATCAGGAACAGTTCCGCACTGCGGTGGAAGGCGCCTTCGGGAGCGGCCCGTTCGCCGAAATGGCGAAGCGGAACATGGCCATGTTCGAGGCCGCCGCCGGTGCCTTCAAGCCCGGCGCGGCCAAGCCGGCCGAAACCGCTGGCAAGGACGACGAGATCAATGCGCTGAAGGCCGAACTGGCCGGCCTGAAGGAAAAGATCGAGAAGCTGGGTCAGTAAGCGGCGACGCCGCAGACCCGATCCGGCACGGACTCGGAACCCGCATCCCCCCTCGCTCATTCTGCTCCGGTAACGACGGAGCTGGACGATGGCCGCACGCGCATATTGGCAGGGACAGATAAGGCTGGCCCTGGTCTCGATTCCCGTCGAGATCTATCCGGCGACCAAGTCGACCGCGACGGTCGCCTTCCACCAGATCCACGAACCGTCCGGCAAGCGCATCAAATATGAAAAGGTCGTGCCGGGCATCGGCCCGGTCGACGCCGACGAGATCATGAAGGGTTTCGAGATCTCGAAGGGCTATTACGTCCTGCTGGAACAGGACGAGATCGACGCGGTGAAGCTGGAAAGCCGGAAGACGCTGGAACTGGTCCAGTTCGTCGACGCCAGCGACATCGACGTCCTCTATTACGAGAAACCCTATTTCGTCGTGCCCGCCGACGACCTTGCCGAAGAGGCGTATATCGTGCTGCGCGAAGCATTGCGGCGCAGCAAGAAAGTGGGGCTGGGCCAACTCGCCATGCGCGGGCGCGAATATGTCGTCAGCCTGAAACCCTGCGGACGCGGGCTGGTGCTGGAAACGCTGCGCTATGCCGAGGAAGTGAACAAGGCGCAGGGCTATTTCCGCGACATCGGCGATGGCAAGGCGGATCCTGAACTGCTCGACCTCGCCGAGACATTGATCGAGAAGAAGGCCGGCGCCTTCGATCCGAAGAAGTTCACCGATCACTATACCGATGCCGTCCGCGCGCTGGTCGAGCGCAAGCGCAAGGCGAAGGGCCGCAAGATCACCGCGGAGCCGGACGAGGCGCGGCCGAGCGGGGCGAACGTGGTCGACCTGATGGCCGCACTCAAGAAGTCGCTTGAGCGGCCGGGAGCGAAGGCCCCTGCGGCGAAGAAGGCGCCGGCAAAGAAACCGGCCGCCAAGACGTCGGCGAAGAATGCGACGCCGACAGCCAGGAAAGCCCCTGCGCGCAAGAAGGCGGCTGCATGACAATGCCCGGCCCGATCACGTCGCCCCAGCTTTCGGTAGGGCGACGTGCGGGGGTCGGGATCGCTGGGTAGGTCGATCATGCCACGGGCCGCCGATCCGCTCGCGACATACAACGCCAAGCGCGACTTCTCGAAGACCGCGGAACCGGCGGGCAAAAGGGGCAGGGCGACCGGCCATAGCTTCATGGTGCAGAAGCACGATGCGACGCGGCTGCATTGGGACTTCCGACTGGAACTGGACGGCGTGCTCAAAAGCTGGGCGGTCACTCGCGGTCCCAGCCCAAATCCCGACGACAAACGATTGGCCGTCCGTACCGAAGATCATCCGCTGAGCTATGCGACGTTTGAGGGCGCGATCCCGAAGGGCGAATATGGCGGTGGAACGGTGATGCTGTGGGATCGCGGAACCTGGACACCCGCACCCGGCAAGGATCCCCGAAAGACGCTGGCCGATGGACACCTTCATTTCACGCTGGATGGCGAGCGGATGAAGGGCGAGTGGCTGCTGATCCGGCTGAAGCCCCGGCCCGGCGAGAAGCGCGAGAATTGGTTGCTGCGCAAGATCGAGGATGCGCATGCCGGCGGATCGGACGATCTGGTCGCCCATGCCCTGACCAGCATCGAAACCGGTCGGACCATGGCGGAGATCGCGAACGGCGCGAAACCGGTCTCTTTGAAGGGTAAACGCGGTAAGGCGTTCGACGCGGTCATGGTGAAGGCGGAGAAGATGACCAGCGCGTCCCGCCTTCGCGCAAGCAAGCCGGTTGGAAAACGCCCGGCCTTTCGCGCCGTGCAAAAGGCGACCTTGGTCGATCATGTGCCCTCGGGCAACGCCTGGCTCCACGAGATGAAGTATGACGGTTATCGCTGTCTGCTCGCGGTCGGGGGCGGAAAGGCGGCAGTGTTCACCCGCACCGGTCTCGACTGGACCGACAAATTCTCGGAGATTGCAGAGGCCGCGCTGGCATCCGGTATCCCGCCCGCGTTGATCGACGGCGAGATCGTGGCGCTCGATGCCGATGGCAAACCGGACTTCTCCTCGCTTCAGGCCGCGCTGAGCGAGGGGCGCCAGGGTTTCGTCCTGTTCGCTTTCGACCTGCTGTCGCTGGACGGACGCGATCTTTCCGCAATGCCCAATATCGCGCGCAAGGAGAAACTCGCGGCGCTGCTTCAGGGCGTCGAGCCGCCGATCGTCTATGCCGAACATGTGCTGGGATCGGGCGAGCAATTGTTCGACGCGATGTGCAAGGCCGGACAGGAAGGCATTGTCGCGAAAAAGGCGGACGCACCCTATCGCGGAGGCCGCACCAGGAACTGGCTCAAGGTGAAATGCACCCGGCGGCAGGAATTCGTGGTCTTGGGCTGGTTGCCATCGAGCGCGAGCGGGCGAAGCCTGCGGTCCTTGTTCATAGGTACGCGCGAGAATGGCGAGCTGCGCTATGCCGGCAAGGTCGGCACCGGCTTCAATGCCGCGAATTCGGACGAGCTTATGGCGCGCATGGCGCGGATCGAACGGAAATCGCCGGCGGTCGACATCCCGCGCGCGATCGCGCGCGGCGGGCGATGGATAACGCCGAAGCTGGTGGCCGAAGTGGCCTTTGCCGAATTCACCGCCGATGACGTGGTGCGCCATGCCAGTTTCCTGGGGTTGCGCGATGATAAGGAGGCGAAGGACGTGACCGTCGAAAAGCCCAAGGCCGTGCCGGACGACGCGCCTGTCCGGATCACCAACCGCGACCGCCTGATCTTTCCCGAGGCAAAGGTCACCAAGGGCGATCTGGCGGATTATTACGAAGCGATCGGCCCGGCGATGGCGCCTTGGGCGCTAGATCGCCCGATCAGCCTGGTCCGCTGTCCGCAGGGGCGCGCGAAGAAATGCTTCTTCCAGAAGCACGATGCCGGCAGCTTCGGTGAAGCGATGAAGCATGTGGACGTCCGAGAGAAGGATGGCAGCGTCGAACCTTACCTCTATGCCGATACGATCGATGGGCTGATCGCCTGCGTTCAGATGGGTACGATCGAATTTCACGGCTGGGGATCGTCGGTGTCCGATATCGAAAAGCCCGACCGGATGGTCATCGATCTCGATCCCGATCCTGCAGTGGGCTTCGACGATGTGAAGCAGGCGGCGCAGGATATCCGCGCGACGCTGGAGGATCTGGGCCTGACGAGCTTCCCGATGCTGTCGGGCGGAAAGGGCGTCCATGTCGTCGTGCCGCTGACGCCAGAGGCCGAATGGCCGGCGGTCAAGGATTTCGCGCAGCGTTTCGCGCTTTCGCTCGCGCAGGCGGAGCCCGAACGGTTCATCGCCACCATGTCGAAGGCGAAGCGCAAGGGCCTGATCTTCGTAGACTGGCTGCGCAACCAGCGCGGTGCGACCGCGATCCTGCCCTATTCGGCGCGCGCACGCCCCGGAGCGCCGGTCGCGGTGCCGGTGAGCTGGGCGGAGCTGAAAAAGGTGGAAGGCGCCGGCATCTATTCGGTCAAGGATGCGAAGGCGCTGCTCAAGCGCGCCGGATCCGCGGCGCTGCAGGGCTGGGGGCAGGCGTCGCAGGTGCTGCCGGACGTGTAAAAATTCCTCCCTGAAGGGGAAGGGGACCAGCCGAAGGCTGGTGGAAGGGTGAGCCGCAGAGCGGCGACTGCGTCGCCTTAACCCCTCCACCGCCCTTCGGACGGTTCCCCTCCCCTACAGGGAGGATTTATCATTTCGGCTTCACGAACTTCAGCGTCATGCGGTCGCTTTCCCCG
>Ga0209902_101353_pt1 | contig 12452 bp, 9 predicted proteins | sample FECB27metaG_FD_188304 | JGI IMG/M metagenome (GOLD analysis project Ga0209902, IMG submission 188304) | Cyanobacterial communities from the Joint Genome Institute, California, USA - FECB-27 (SPAdes) (version 2) | ecosystem: Environmental > Aquatic > Thermal springs > Hot (42-90C) > Microbial mats ...
CGCCGCACCGTGCGGCCCAAATGATTGCCTGAACTCACCTCGCCGGTTGCGAGATCGATGGAAAAATCGCGCGACGGCTGGCTGTCGAGCCAGTCCATCATCATGCGCATGAACGAGCTGAGGCGATCCTGCACGCTGCCCCTGGGCCATGAACCGGCGGCATATCGCTGCGCCGTCTGGCGGTAGGCGGCGATGCGGTTGGCATCGATGAAGTCGAGCGCGATCTCCCTGCCCTTGCGCAGCCGGTACCAGTCGACGACCACCTCGAAGAACGGCAGCGCGGCCAACGCGCCATTTTGCTCGCGCCCGATGATGATGATGCCCGCATCCTCGACGTTGAGCGGCCGCGACGTTGCGGCAAAAGCATCCAGGTCGCCGAGCGAAAGCTGCGGCACGAGACGTGCCAGATCCTGCGGCCATTCCTTGGGCAGGTAGCGGTGGCGCACCATCTCGGCGAGGTGTCGGCTGAGGAAGTCGGCATGGCTCATCGCTTCCGTGACGGCGGCCGAGACGCCGTCCCTCGCCGCCTCGATGCGGTAATAAGGAAACGCCGCGTCGTACCCCGGCACATCGGCGATGGTCACAGTCTCGACGTCGAGCTGTGCGCCGCCGATGTCGACGATCTTGTAGGCTGGCGGAAAGCCGACCATCGACGGCACCGCGATGTTGACGAGGAAATCGTCGCCGTCGCGGAACACAGCCGTGTCGTTGATGTGCAGGTGGCCGCTGAAATGGATCTTGATACCGCTCGCGGCCGCGACCCTGGACACCTCGGGATTGGGCGTGCGACGCAGGAAGCTGGTGTCGTTGAGCAGCTTGGCTTCATCAGTCGAGGTGCCGTTGAGCGGGTCAATGATCGGATAGTGCGAAAAGGCGATCAACCGCTTGCCCGACGCCTTGGCCCGGGCCGCGACATCTGCCATCCAGTCGAGCACGAAGCCCTTGTTGCGCAGCATCGAATTCCAGCCGGCATCGGTGCTGTCGAGGTAGCTCTTTTCCAGCGTCGGATCGAGGTCGCCATTACGCGGCTCGAAGACATTGGCGTCGATCGACAGCAGCCATAGCCCCTCGACGGGTTCGACAAGGAAAGAGGCATCGATCATGCGCCTGACGGTCTGCCCGTCGGCGGAAACGATCTCGAAGGTCCGCGCCTCCAGCCTGTCATCGGTCCCGAACGGGCACTCCCAGTGCAGGTCGCCGTCACGCCTGAAAAAGCCAAACGCCCCCAGCGCCGGGATGGCCGTGCCGTAGCCGCCGCAATACATCTCATCGGAGACGATGCGCTCGACGGAATCCCCCTGCCCCATTGCAGGATCGCTCGTCACCAGCGTGTGCGAGCCGTCGGCATTGAGGAAGCGTTTGCTCTGATGTCGGCCATCGATGGCATAGAGGTCGTGATTGCCGGGCGTCGCGACGAAGCGCAGGCCGAAGCGCCTAGAGTAGTCGTCGAGCAACGCGGTTGCCGCGGCCATGGTCGATTGCTGGCCGTCGTCGGTCAGGTCGCCGGCGACGACGACCAGCGAGATACCGCGTCGCACGATGTCGTCGAGCAATGCGCGGGTCGCGTGGTAACTCTCGTTGAACACGCGCGTCGACGCCACCGTATCGGCGAGCGTCCGGATCGCCACCCCGTCGCCGACACCCACACCTTGCCGGTAGTTGATGTCGTGGAAATGCGGGTCGGCGATGACGGCAATCTTCATTTCATTCTCGCTGCGAGACGGCCTCGCCGTCAGTCCTTGTAAGCCAGGGCCGGCGCGGGCAAGCCCTTGTCGATCATGGCGATCCACTGCGCCGCCTTGCGCGCTGCCTCGACCAGCATCGGCTTGGGCGCCTCGTGCCATTCATCGCGGCGCAACTCGCGCTGCGTGCGCACATGGTCGAGGGCTGCGTCGAGCGTCGGGAATTTCTCGGGCATTTCGACATGCAGGAACAGCGCCACCAGCGACACCGAGCGGCTGCGGCCGCCACGGCAGTTGACCAGCACATTGCCTTTCTCGCGCCGCTTGTAGGTCGCCTTCTTCGGCAGCACCTGGCTCAGCGCACCACGCAGTAGATAGAAGCCCGACAACATCATGGTCTCGGGGTTGCCGTGACCATCGATCAGGCCGAGCTTGTAGTAGCGCACCGCACCGACGCCGTAGATGGCGTCAGCCGCCTCGCCCTCGCCGAACGGCTCGGTGGCGTAGTTGAAGTCGAGATTTACGGCGCAATTCACCACGGTGGTGATGTTCTTTTGCTTGAGCAGCTCGAGGTCGCCAGCACCATCCATGCCGCCGACATAGATGTCGATGCCATAGCCGGCGATGTCGCGTTCGATCAGGCTGAGCGCCGGGCGCTCATATCGCGGGCTATTGAGGTCCATGTGGGGGCCTTGATGCTGGATGGTGTCTGGAAAAATTCACTTGCCGGCTTCGAGAGCGATGCCGGTCGCCTCGCTCATGCCGAGCGCCACGCCGGGCGCCGCAGCCAGCACCGCCCCGCCCTTGGTCAGGCCGCTCACCGACAGGAATGGAGCGACGACGCCACCAGCCTCCTTGACCATCAAAAGCCCGGCCAGGCAGTCCCAGGCGTGCATGTGCAGCTCGGCATAGGCATCCGAGCGGCCGTCGGCGACGTAGGCAAGACCCAGCGCACCCGAAGCGCCACGGCGCACATTGGCGCCACGCTCGAGGATGTTGGACAGCACTTCGAGATAACGCGTGTTGGTCTTGCGGTTCGACCAGCCGAACTCGACGCAAGCGGCGTTGAAATCGCGCGTCCTGGCAACCGACAACGGCTTGCCGTTGCGGGTTCCGCCGTGCCCGCGGCGGGCGAAATACAGCTCGTCCAGCACCGGGTTGTAGATCGCACCGATCTCGGTCTCGCCATTGCTGACGAAGGCTATCGAAATGCAGAAATGCGGAATGTCGCGGGCGAAATTCGCCGTGCCATCGATCGGATCGACGACCCAGATATCCGGCTTGATTGCCCCGCCGCCTTCTTCGCCAAGGAAACCGTCCTCGGGGAATGCTTCGGCGATGCGCGCCTTGAGATGCCGCTCGACCGCGGCGTCCGTCTCGGTCAGGAAGTCCTGCGGCCCCTTCATGTCAAAGCCAGCCACGCGGTTGGTGAACCCGTCAAGCGCCACCGCACCCGCCGAACGCGCGATGTCGCGGCAGAATGCTGCGCGCCGGTCGATGCCGGTTTCTGCAGTGGCTTCGGTGGCTGTTGCGTGAACCGTCATTTTCAATGCCGCCTGTGATACAGTTGATTTCAAATTGCACAGCTGTGCAAAATCGTCAACGCATTAAGTTGAATAGTGTTTCTGTAACTCGACGAAGCTCGTATTGCCGACGATCTCGTGTGGATGCACACGCGTTCCGTCATGCCGCATCTCGTGCCCGTGCCGCATCGCGACCGTCAGAGATGCGTCGCGCCACCCGCATCAGCGTCGGATAGTCGGCACCCTCGCCCAGCGCGACATAGCCGGGGCACATGAAGTCAGGCACGCCGGCATCAACCTTGCCGAGGGTCAGCGGATAATAGCTGCCGCCGGCCTGCCTGAGGATGAGCACCGCCGCCGCCACGTCCCACGGGTTGCTGCCAAATCCGGCCGAAGCATCGACCCAGCCGGCCGCGACATGGCACAGGCTGAGCGCTCCGCTACCCGGCCGCCGCAGCGTCGAGAAGGTCTCGACCAGCTCGCCGAAATTGGCCAGCGTCTGCTCCTGCCCATCGCGCCTGAAGTCGCGTGCCACGGGATAGCCCGTGATCAGCGTCGCGTGCCGCTCGTCTGCGATGGCGCGCGAGCGCAACGGCTCGCCATTCAGCCAGGCGCCGGTCAGGTCGGCCGAAAACAGCTTGTCGGCGACAGGGTCGTAGACCGCGCCGGCAACGAGCTCGCCGTCGATCGCCGCGCCAACCGAGATACACCAGAAGGCAAAGCCGCGGGCGAAATTGGAGGTACCGTCGATCGGATCGACATACCAGCGCACCCGGCCCGCTCCGCTCTCCCCGGCCTCCTCGCCGACAACGACGGAGTCGGGCACCTCGCCCAGGATGAAGGCGCGGATCGCCACTTCCGATTCCTTGTCGTGTTTGGTCACCACGTCGTGCAGGTCGACCTTGTAGTCGACAGCCATGTTCGACCGGAACGCCACAAGCAGCGGTTCACGCATCAGCTGCGATGCCTGTTCGGCGACGGCGCGAAGGCGCCTGGATTCCTCGATGCTCGTCATGCCGCGATCTCGCGCATGGCTTCATGGAAAAGACCGAGCAGGCCGACCGGATCGGCCACGATAGCGTCCGGCTTGAGCTTCAACTCATAGGGCAGATCATAGGTGCCCTTGGCTTCCATCAGGATGTTGCCGCCGATGCCGGCGCGCTTGCCGCACAGCACGTCGCGGTCGAAATTGTCGCCGACATACCAGGCCGTCTCGGGCTCGATGCCGAGCGCCTGCGTCGCCAGCCAGATCATCTCCGGGTTCGGCTTGCGCAGCTTGACCTCGTCGCTGTGGATGACGACGGCGAAGCGCCCGGTCAGCCCATGCGCGTCGAGGAAGTCGATATGCACCTGGCCACACAGTGCGTTGCTGACGATGCCAACCGGTACGCCTGCCGCATCCGCCGCGTCGAGCAGGTCGAGCATGCCGGTGCGCAGCACACGTTCGCTCTTCCAGTTGCCCATCTTGCGGCAGAGGTCATAGGCCTCGCTCACGACGACATCCCGCGCCTGCTGCGGCCAGTCGCCGGCGACGAAATCGCCCCAGAATTCCTCGTGTCTGAGTTCGCGCGGCGAAAGCGGCCGCGACATCGCATCCTTCCAGTGCGAGTCGGCGATACCGCCCGCCTTGATGTCTGCCGCGATCTGTTCGACCGACAGCTCCGATGCTTGCGCGCCGGCCTGGACGAGCAGGCCATGCACATGCAAGGCCAGTCGCTCCCTCCAACCCGGCAGATGCGTCGTCGCCACGATGACGCCGCCGAAGTCGAGCAGCAAAGCCTTGGGAGCCACGAGTTTCCTCGCCGAGGTTCCGGTCATCTAAAACTCTCCATGTCGCCGGTGGAAAAAAGCGGGCGGAGCCGAAGGAGAAGGGCTCCGCCCCAGTCCACCGGAAAGCTATTTCTTGTAGGCGACGCGCCAGAGGTCCTGCCAATCCTGGCGCGCATCCCAATCTTCCAACGCGGTCGAGGCGTCGTATTGCTGCAGCCTGTCCAGCACCTTGCCGATGCCCGAGGGCTCGTCGGCGGGCAGGCCGATGTCAGGGTTGGTCGGCAGCTTGCCGTCCTTCACCTGCGGCGCGATGCCTTCCTCGGTCAGGATGTAGTGGATGAACAGCTTCGACGCGTTCGGGCTCTTGGTGCCGGTCGCTATCAGCCCGAGCTTGACATAGGTCCAGCCCGGCCAGGGATCGAGCCCTTCGCAGAGCCCGAGCTTGAAGCCCTTGTCGGCGTTGTCGCGGAACTTGGCCGAGCTCATCAGACCGAAGAACGGCTCCTTCTGGCCCGGCGCGCCTACGGCTTCCGAGATCGCGTCGTCGGCGTCGGCAAGCAGCGGCGAATTGCCGGCAAAACCCTTGACCCAGGCGGCCGTGGCGCTGTCTTCGCCGACCTCGATGTCCTTGCCGAAATGCGCCTTGTAGGCAGCCTTCATCTTGTCGTCGTCATGGGTCGCTGTCTGGTTGAACCAGTCGGGATAGGTGCCCTTCGACAGCGGATCGTAGAAGGCGACCTTGCCTTTCCACTTGGGATCGGTCAGCTCCCAGATGTTCTTCACCGGGCAGGCACTGTAGGCCTCGGTGTTGTAGGCCCAGACAGCGGCATTGGTGGTGATCGCCAGCGGGTTCTGGAACTTGGCCGGGATCTTGTCGGCCATGTCTGGCGGCAAGTAGCTCTCGACGAATTTCTGCGGCAAAAGCTGCGCAAGGCCGGCCGGCGCGTCGGTGATCAGCACCACGTCGCCCTTGACGTTCTTGGCCTGGCCCTCGCGCACGATCATTTCGAGTTGGGCGCTTGCCGACACCTTGATGCCCGTCGCCTTCACACCGTATTTGGCGGTGAAGTTCTCGGCCATTTCGACGATCTTGCCGGTGCTGTCATAGATGTTGATCGGCGCTTCCTTCTTCGCCGCCTCGACCAGCGCGTTGAGGTCGAAGGCCTCGGCGCGCGCCGGAGCCGACGCCATCACGCTGGCTGCCATCATGCCGGCCAGCGCCGTCGTTGCCAGTGCAAATTTCCTGCTCGTTCCAAATGCCGGTTTCATCGATTCCTCCCCAAAAATCCGGCTGAAACGCGCCCGGCGTCAGTGCCGGGCGCGGCAGTGCAAGCGCTATTTCTTGTAGTTGATGCGCCAGAGGTCCTGCCAATCCTGGCGCGCGTCCCAGTCGCTCTGGGCCGACGCCGAGTCGTAGGGGAAGATCTGGTCCAGCACCTTGCCGATACCCGATGGTTCGTCGTCAGGCAGCTTGGCGTCGCTGTTGGTCGACATTTTACCGTCGGCCGCCTGCGGGGCGATGCCCTCCTCGGTCATCAGATAGTGGATGAACAGCTTGGACGCGTTCGGGCTGTCGGTGCCCTTGGCGATGAAACCGAGGCTCGGATACATCCAGCCGGCGAAAGGCTTCAGATCCTTGCACAGGCCGAGCTTGGAGCCGACATCCTGGTTGTTGCGGAACTTGGCAGAGCTGATAAGGCCGATGAACTGTTCCTTCTGGTCGGGCGCGCCGACCGCCTGTGCCGCCGCCTCGTCGGCGTCGGTGAGCAGCGGACCGTTGGCGGCGAGCGCCTTGACCCAGGCGCCGGTGGCGCCGTCCTCACCCGCTTCAAGATCCTTGCCGTAATACTCCTTGTAGGCCGCAGCAACCTTGTCATCAGCGTTGGTCGCCATCTGGTTGAACCAGTCGACATAGGACGCCTTGTTGAGCGGGTCCTGCATGGCGAGCTTGCCCTTCCACTTGGCCTCCGTCAGCTCCCAGATGTTCTTCACCGGGCAGCTTTCGTTGAGCTGGGTGTTGTAGGCAAAGACGTTGGCCTCGTTGGAGACGGTCAGCGGGTTCTGGTATTGCGCCGGAATCTTGGCGGCGAGATCCGGCGGCAGCCAGCTCTCGACGAAGCCCTGCGGCACCAGCTGCGCCACGCCGGCCGGCACGTCGCTGATCTGGATGACGTCGCCCTGCACGTTCTTGGCCTGGCCCTCGCGGATCACCATTTCCAGCTGCGCGGCGGCATTGGCCTTGGTCCCTGTCGCCTGCACGCCATACTTCTTGGTGAACGCCTCGGCCTGCTTCACGATCTTGCCGGTGCTCGAATAGACGTTGATCGGCGGTTCCTTCTTCGCCGCCTCGATCAGCGCGTTGAGGTCGAACTCCTCGGCCTGCGCGGCACCGGCAAACAGGCCGGCAACGACGCCAAGCGCAGTCGCCACCAGGAGCCGTTTCATGGTGAAAGCTCTGCTCATTCTCTCCTCCCTTTTCAGGCCGGCGCAATGCCGGCCATCTCGTTCCCGATAGTCCTGCTTCCTCCGGGGCAGTCCTCCACCGCCCCAAGGGAATCTCTTCAATGCAGCTTCGCCGGCCGCATCAACCTGTCCGCCATCTCCATGCGCTGGCCCGCCTTGTCGAAGACGTGCAGCGCCTTGGATTTGGCCCACCAGGTCACGGCCTCGCCGACCTCGACCTCGGGCGACTGATGCGTGGTCAAGAACAGCTTTTCACCCGATGCGGTCAGCTCGATGATCCAGCTGCCGCCGGTGGGCAGGATGCCGGTCACCTCGGCCTCGCCAGCAATGGCACCGTCGGCTACGCCGCGCTCGGCGTCGGCCAGCCTGAGAGCCTCAGGCCGGATGCCGACCGAGCCGGCATCGCGCAGCTCGGCGAAACGTGCGCCGAGATAGGCATTGGCGAGCCGCGACATCTCCGACCTGCCATCGCCCAGCTCAACGATGTTGATCGGCGGGTTGCCGACAAACTGCGCCACGAAGCGGTTGGCCGGTCGGTCATAGATGTCGTTGGGCGTGCCGACCTGCTGCAACTGCCCTTCGCTCATCACCGCAATGGTGGTGGCCAGCGTCATCGCTTCCCACTGGTCGTGGGTCACGAACACGATCGTCGTCTTGAACTCGGCATGCAGACGCTTGAGCTCGGCGCGCATCTCGAGCCTGAGTGCGGCATCGAGATTGGACAGCGGCTCGTCGAGCAGCAGCACTTCCGGGTTGACCGCCAGCATGCGGGCCAATGCCACGCGCTGCTGCTGGCCGCCCGACAGCTGCGAGGGATAGCGATCACGGTACTTCTCGATGCCGAGTGTCTTCATCACCTGGTCGACACGCTGCTCACGCTCAGCCTTGGGCATCTTGCGCAGGCGCAGGCCGAAGTCGGTGTTGCGCTCGATGGTCAGATGCGGCCACAGCGCGTAGCTCTGGAACACCAGGCCCATCTCGCGCTTTTCCGGCGGGATGAACACACCCTCGACGACGGAGTCGACGACGCGCGGCCCGACGCGAATTTCGCCCGCAGTCAGGTGCTCCAGTCCGGCAATCATGCGCAAAGTCGTGGTCTTGCCGCAGCCGGATGGCCCCAGCAGGCACATGAACTCGCCATCGCCGATTTCGAGGTCGAGATCGGCCACCGCATTGGCGGAGTTGCCGCCATAGTTCTTCTCGACGCCGCTCAGGTTGATCTTCGGCATGTCAGTTCCCCAGTCCTTGCGCGAGATTGGTCTTGGTCAGCTTCTGGCCGAGCAGCGCGCCGAAATAGGCGAGGCCGGCGATGATCAGCACGACGGCGTTGGCGGCCTGCGTGTAGTGGTAGTCGACGAGCCGGAGCGAATAGGTGGTCAGCACGTCGGTCGACGGCACCGCCAGCACGACGAACAGGCTGAGCCCCTTGATGCCCGAGATGAAGGGCAACAGGATGCCCGTCGTCAGCGACCCCTTCTGGATCGGGATGACGATCGAGATCATACGGCGGAACCAGCCGGCGCCGGCGATCTGCGCCGCCTCCTCGGGCTCCTTGCCGAGCTGCGTCATTGCAGCAATACCGGCGCGCGAGGCATAAGGCATCTGGTCGGCGATCAGCGCCAGCATCAGGATCAGCGTCGTGCCGTAGAGTGCTGGGATCGGCCCGCGCGGCACGGCAAACAGGGAGAGGTACGCCGCTGCGAATGCGATGCCCGGCACCAGGTAGGGCAGGAACGTCACCTGGCGCAGGAACGTGCCAAGCGGCTTCACCGGGGTGCGAGCCACGACGTAGCCGACCAGCAGCCCGAGAATGCCTGAGGTGATCGAGGCGACACCGACGATGCGCAGGCTGTTCCAGGCCGCGTTCCAGAGATCCGGACTGAGCAGGATGCCGGTCTGCAGCGCCACCGTATTGAGGTTGGTGCCGATCCAGTAGTCGAGCGTGAAATTGTCGAGGTTGAACTGGCCCGGCACCCGCATGATCGTCGACAGGAACAGCGTTCCGATCGGCAGGCCGACGCTGAGCAGGAACATCAGCGCCGCAAAGCCGGTAGCCGGCATGCGCAGGATGCCGAGCGGACTCAGCCGGTTCATCGAGCCCTTGGAGCCGATGGTGACGAAGCGGCGCGCTTCCCGCATCAGCCGGGCATCAATGGTGATGGTGATGATGCCGATCAGCATGATCGCACCGGCCAGAACGGCACCCACGCCGACCTGGCGCGACGAGATGTTCTGGTAGAGCGAGGTCGCCAACACGTCGAAATTGACCGGCAGGCCGAGCACATAGGGCACGCCGAACTCGCCAAGGCACTTGGCGAAGATCAGCACCATCGCCGACATCAGCGACGGGCGCATCAGCGGCATGATGATCTTGCTGGCGACCGTCAGCCTGCTTGCACCGAGAATGCGGGCCGAGTCCTCGAGCTGCGAGTCGAAGCGGCGCAGCGCGTTGCCGAACAGCAGGATGACAAAGGGCGAATAATGCAAAGCCAGGATGATCGTCACCGGCAGCTGGCCGTAGGACAGCCAGTCGGGCGGCGAAAAGCCGATCGATTCCAGCCAACCTGGCTGGCCGCCGACGGTGCGGTTCTTGAACAACGTCGTCCAGGCGAGAGCAAAGGTCCAGGCCGGCAGCATGTAGGGTACGATCAGGGCCGTGGCGAACCAACGGCGGCCGAACATGTCGGTGCGGCTGAGCAGCCAGGCGAGCGTGCCGCCGACAAGCATCGACAGCGTGATGGCGCCTGCCGCCACGCTCAGCGTGTTGATCAACGGCTCCCAAAACAGGTCGTGCGAGATGCGCGAGAGGAAGACGCGGTCGATATAGTACCAGGTCAGCTCGCCGACATCCTGCTTGATGCGGCGCTCGTCGCCGAACTGCACTCGCATGGCGTCCGACAACATCGAGATGATCGGCACGACAATGAGATAGGCAAACAAGGCCGCGGCCAGAACGCCGATGATCGTCGTCGGCTCGCGCAGAGCCACCTTCGTCCGGTAGCGCAGGCGCTGCGAGCGGGTCGGCGACAGCCGCGCCGCCACCGTCCTTTGGTTCACGACCGTGGGCTTCGCCACCGTCTGGACCGAGCTCTGCGACTGGCCGCTCACGAGGCAAAGCTCCGCTGGCAGATTCCGTCATGACTGCTGCACTCGCCACCGGAAACGATCCGGCGCAGATGCACGGCATGGCCAACATGCGATGGCACGAGCATGAATTCTCCTCCGTTGGGCGCCTTGAAGCGGACACTGCGCCCATGCGACCCAAGCCGCCCGGACACCCCTCACCCGTCCTGCTTCCGACACCACCGCCGCCTCCAGGCGGTGCGGCACATTCCCGTGCCTGTTGGCATATTCATTCCATTGGTGGCACGTACGTGTCAATCCGGATTCCGCAAAAAATTGCACAGGCGTGCAAATCATATGAGTTTGCCCGAAACTGCCATATTTTATGAACATTGGCTTCAACCAGCCCCAATGAGCTGGTTCAGACCAGCCACGAATATGCACTGCCGTGCAACGCACAAAATGAGACCCCGCAGAAACCTGCCAAAATCAACGGGAAAGCACTCTCGGCGCCCGATCCGAACGGCGCCTCTTTCGCAGTGCACTCAACATCTCTAGGGTGCGCCGCACGTAAGAACCGCAAGGAATCGGGAATGTCGAACGAGCAGAAACCAGCGCCGGCAAAAAACGGCAAGGTGGCGCTGATCACCGGTGTGACCGGACAGGACGGCGCCTATCTTGCCGAGATCCTGATCTCAAAGGGTTACGTCGTCCATGGCATCAAGCGCCGCTCGTCGTCCTTCAACACTGGCCGCATCGAGCACCTCTACGAGGACCCACATGTCGCCGACCCCAGGCTGATCCTGCATCACGGCGACCTCACCGACGCCACCAACCTGATTCGCATCGTGCAGGAAACGCAGCCCGACGAGATCTACAATCTCGGCGCTCAGTCGCACGTCCAGGTCAGCTTCGAAACGCCTGAATACACCGCCAACTCAGACGCGCTCGGCCCGCTCAGGCTGCTGGAGGCGATCCGCCTGCTCGGCCTCGTCGGCAAGACGCGCTTTTACCAGGCCTCGACATCCGAGCTCTATGGCAACATCCCGGCGCCGCAGAACGAGACCTCGGGCTTCGCTCCACGTTCGCCCTATGCGGCTGCCAAACTCTACGCCTACTGGATCGTTGCCAACTACCGCGAGGCCTATGGCATCCACGCCTCCAACGGCATCCTGTTCAACCACGAAAGCCCGTTGCGCGGCGAAACCTTCGTCACCCGCAAGATCAGCCGTGCCGTGGCCGCCATCGAAGCCGGCATCCAGGACCGTATCTATCTCGGCAATCTCGACGCGCGCCGCGATTGGGGCCATGCCCGCGACTACGCGCTCGGCATGTGGATGATACTGCAGCAGGACAAGCCCGACGACTACGTGCTCGCCACCGGCGAGGCCCACAAGATCCGCACCTTCGTCGAAAAGGCTTTTGCCGAGATCGGCACCATCATCGAGTGGCGTGGCGAGGGCGTTGGCGAAACCGGCATAGACAGCGCCACCGGCCGCGTTCTCGTCGAGATCGACCCGCGCTATTTCCGCCCCACCGAAGTCGATTACCTGCTCGGCGACGCCTCCAAGGCGCGCAAGGCGCTCGGCTGGCACCACAACACCAGCTTCGACCAGCTGGTGGCCGAGATGGTGCGCGAGGACCGTCGCGCGCTGGCAAGAACCAGTGAGCGGACGAATGGCTGATGTTCTCTACCCGCTTGCCGGCAAGCGCGTCTGGGTCGCCGGACACCGCGGCATGGTCGGCGCAGCCTTGGTGCGCCGCCTGGCGCAGGAAGACTGCGAAGTCATCACTGCCGGGCGCGACATTGTCGACCTAACCCGACAGGCCGAGGTCGAGGCCTGGTTGGGCGAGACCCGTCCCCAGGCCGTGCTGCTTGCTGCGGCCAAGGTCGGCGGCATCCTGGCGAACGCCACCTACCCTGCCGAATTTCTCTACGAGAACCTCGCCA
>Ga0209902_101354_pt1 | contig 12441 bp, 11 predicted proteins | sample FECB27metaG_FD_188304 | JGI IMG/M metagenome (GOLD analysis project Ga0209902, IMG submission 188304) | Cyanobacterial communities from the Joint Genome Institute, California, USA - FECB-27 (SPAdes) (version 2) | ecosystem: Environmental > Aquatic > Thermal springs > Hot (42-90C) > Microbial mats...
TTCGCGGAATTAGGGTATCGGCGGCACCGATACATCAGATTAGCGCGTTCGGCCCGGCCTTTTGCTGCCGCTCTCTAGGCCCTCGCCAACCGTTGAACAAGGAAGAACTAATGGTCAAGGTCATCGCCTCGTCGCTGCGCAAGGGCAACGTCGTCGAGCACGACGACGGCAAGCTCTACATCGTGCTGGTCGCCGAGAACATCCATCCCGGCAAGGGCAACTCGGTGACCAAGGTCGACATGCGCCGCATCTCGGACGGCGTGAAGGTTGCCGCCAGCTGGCGCACCGTCGAAATGGTCGAGAAGGCCGACGTCGACGAGCGCGCCTACCAGTTCCTCTATAACGATGCCGAGGGCTTCCACTTCATGGAGCCCACCACCTACGAGCAGATCGCCGTCTCGGAAGACGTGGTCGGCGATCAGGCCGCCTACCTCACCGACGGCATGGAAGTTTACATCCGCACCTTCGACGGCGTGGCGCTGTCGATCGAACTGCCGCAGCGCGTCAGCCTCGAGATCGTCGAGACCGAGCCGGTGGTGAAGGGCCAGACCGCCTCCTCCTCGTTCAAGCCGGCGACCCTCAACAACGGCGTCAAGACCATGGTCCCGCCCCATATCGGCGTCGGCACCAAGGTGGTCGTCATGACCGCCGACGGCAGCTACGTCGAGCGCGCCAAGGACTGACCTTCGGCCGCAAAGCGGCAAAATCACTCCAGTGGAACGATTTTAGGAGGTCAGGCCCGAAGAGCTACGCTTGCAGGGCTGGGATGCTGACTATGCACTGATACAAAGCAATGGGGCACTCAGTGCCCCATTGCTTTGCGCACCTCCCTGAGGTCGGCGACGAACCGCTCGCGCTCCCGCTCTGCCTCCGCCCGATCCGGCATCCGCAGCAGGTAGGACGGGTGCACTGTCGCGAGCATCCGCGTTCCGTCGGCCAACTCGGTGACCCGGCCGCGCACCGAGCCCAGCGTCGTACTGCTGCCGGCAAGACTGGCGACCGCCGTCGCGCCCAGCGCCACGATCAGCTTCGGCTTGACGAATTCCCGCTCCAGATCGAGCCAGAATTTGCAGGCCTTCACCTCCCCCATATTGGGCCGCTGGTGCAGCCGCTTCTTGCCGCGCGGCACAAACTTGAAGTGCTTGACCGCATTGGTGACGTAAGCCCGCTCCCGGTCGATGCCGGCCTCCGTCATCGCCGCATCGAACACCTTGCCGGCCGGCCCGACGAAGGGTTTGCCCGCAAGGTCCTCCTGATCGCCCGGCTGCTCGCCGACGAACATCACCTCGGCATTATCAGGCCCCTCGCCGAACACCGGCTGCGTCGCCATCTCGTAGAGCGGGCAGCGCCGGCACTGGTCGATCGCTTGGCGGGCCGCGCCGAGCGAGGTGATCTCGACCTCGGGCACCTCGTCCTCGACCTGCCGCTCGGTCCGCCGCAGGTGTTTCGATGATGGGATGCTGGCCTGCCGCTCGATCATTTCCGCCTCCGCTGCCTTGGCGCCGCGTATCAGGGAAGGAATGAGTTCGGCCTCCGGCAGGTTGCGCCAGTATTTCACCGGCATTTCCGACTTCATCATCCGCACCTTGAGCCGCGCCGGGTTGAAGATCGAGGCGAAGTAACTCTTCCACACCCCCTCCATGGCATCCTCGGCAGGCACATCGGCCTTGTGCCCACCCGACCCGAACTCGAGGCTCTCGCCATCCCAGAATACCGAACGGTAGGGCGTGACGATCGCCCACATCATGCCGGTGAAGCGCCTGACAAAGAACGGCGCCACCCGCTCCAGCACATAATGTTCCGGCTCGAACCAGGCGACGAACCGCTCGAGCCCGGAATCGTCGGCGATCGACTTGAACCGCACGAAGGCCTTGAGCTTGTGCGCATCGCGCCGCACTGCAGACACCCGCCGGTCGAGCCGGCCGACATCGGGGTCGGAGCGCGCCTCCATCAACCCCTTGTCCTTCTGCAGCCGCCACAGCAGCCGATAGAGCAGCGCGAAACGCTCTGGATCGCTGTGGCAGATCCCCGCCTCGGCCCAGTCGATGAAGCGCTGCGGCACCACCCCGACCTTGCGCTCGGTCACCTCTGCCGGCGCGTTCTCGGTGACGAACAGATCCTGCGGCGTCGAGGGATCGAGCCACACCACCTCGTCCGGTGGCACCGCGTCGAGCAACAGCCGGCGCGCTGCCGCCCGCCACTGCTCGAAATCGTTGAGCGCTTCGAGCCGCACCGAGCGCATCAGAACAGCTCCAGCTGCTTCGGCACCGGCGTGAGCTTGCCGCGGAGTTTGGCATCATCGGTCAGCCCGCCCGGCGACCAGTCATCCGCTTCGACGAACGGCCGCAGCTTGTCGATCGATCCGGCCATCCGCGCCAGGTCGGCCAGCGTCAACCGGTGATGCCGCCGCGAGCTGAGGATGCGGGCGACCACCCTTACACCGAGCCCCGGCACCCGCAGCAGGGTCTCCCGCGCCGCCCGGTTCACATCGACCGGAAACTGCCCGCGGTTACCCAGCGCCCAGGCGAGTTTTGGGTCGAGCTTCAGATCGAGCAGCCCGTCTTCGCCGCCCGAAACGATCTCGTCGACGTCGAAGCCATAGAACCGGATCAGCCAATCCGCCTGGTACAGCCGGTGCTCGCGCATCAGCGGCGGCGGCGCCAGCGGCAGTTTCGAGCTCGCATCGGGGATCGGCGAAAACGCCGAATAATAGACTCGCTTCAGCCCATAGCCCGAATAGAGCGCCGCACTGCGGCCGAGGATGGTGGCATCGGTCGCTTGGTCGGCACCGACGATCAGCTGGGTCGATTGTCCGGCCGGCGCGAGCCTCGTGGGCTTGCGCTTGCCTTCGAGCTTGCCGTCCGGCCGGCTCTCCTCGCGCTTCAATTCGATATGCGCCATCGCCGTGCGGATGGCGCTCGGCTTCTTCTCAGGCGCCAGCGTCTCGAGGCTGATATCGGTCGGCAGCTCGATATTGGTCGAGAGGCGATCGGCGTAAAGACCGGCCTCCGCCAGCAGCTCCGGCGCGGCATTGGGAATCACCTTCAAATGGATGTAGCCGCCGAACCTGTGGGTCTCGCGCAGCGTGCGCGCCACCCGCACCATCTCCTCCATGGTGTAGTCGGGTGAACGGATGATGCCGGACGAGAGGAACAACCCCTCGATGTAATTGCGCTTGTAGAAATCGAGCGTCAGCCCGACCACTTCCTCGACCGAGAAGCGGGCCCGCTGCACGTTGGAGGACGAGCGGTTGACGCAATAGACGCAGTCATAGACGCAGAAATTGGTCAGCAGCACTTTCAGCAGCGAGATGCAGCGCCCGTCCGGCGCATAGGAGTGGCAGATGCCACTGCCCTCGGTCGAGCCGATGCCACCGGTCGCAAGGCTCGAGCGTTTCACCGAGCCGCTCGAGGCGCAGGACGCGTCGTATTTCGCCGCATCCGAGAGGATCGACAGCTTTCGCTGCAGGGTCAGCTGGGTCATCTGTTCACTTTATGTTCGCAACGGAGCTTGCCTCCGAGGCCTGCTGTGGAGCAACTCAAAAAGACATGTTCGGAAGTGATCGCGGAAACGCCACGCGCAGCATCGTTCAGGATTGCTGGACAATGCGTCGGCGTAGGGCAGCTATCTTGCCGGTCCCAGACCGCTTATCTGGTGATCACGAGCTTTCATCAGGAGGTCCACATGACCCTCGAACTCAAAGGCATTCACCACCTCACCGCCATTACCGCGGCGGCGCAGCGTAACGTCGAATTCTACACGCGCACGCTCGGCCTGCGGCTGATCAAGAAGACCGTCAACCAGGACGATGTCAGCGCCTATCACCTGTTCTACGGCGACGCGATCGCCTCGCCCGGCGCCGACCTCACCTTCTTCGATTGGCCGGCCGCCCCGAACAAGCGCGGCAACCACGAAGTGTCCCGCACCGGGCTGCGCGTCCATTCCGAAGCCGATCTCAGCTGGTGGAAGGAACACCTCAAGGAAAAGGACCTCGCCTCGGGCAACATCAAGGAGCGTGCCGGGCACCTCTCGCTCGACTTCGAGGACTTCGAGGGCCAGCGCTTCCGGCTGATCGCCGATCCCAAATCCGCCCCGGCCCATCCCTGGGCCGAGAGCCCGATCCCGGCCGAGCACCAGATCATCGGCCTCGGGCCAATCACCCTCGCCGTACCCGACCTCCGCCGCTCCGAGCCGGTGCTGAGCAAGGTGATGAACCTGCGCGAAGTCCGCTCCTACCCGGCCCGCGAGAAGAACGGCGAAATCCACGTCTTCGAGATGGGGGAAGGCGGCGCCGCGGCCGAGCTGCATGTCGAGGTGAACCCCGACCTGCCGCAGGCGCGCCAAGGCGCCGGGGGCGTGCACCATGTGGCCTTCCGCACCCCCAACAAGGAGGAGTTCGACGAGTGGGTGAAGCGCACGGCTGAGTTCGGCGTCCGCTCCTCGGGCGAAGTCGAGCGCTTCTACTTCAAGTCGCTCTACTTCCGTGAGCCCAACGGTATCCTGTTCGAGATCGCCACCGACGGCCCCGGCTTCACCGCCGACGAACCGCTCGAAACCCTCGGCCAGCGCCTTGCGCTCCCGCCGTTCCTCGAGGGACGTCGGGCGGAGATCGAAGCTGGGTTGAAGCCGCTATCATAATAGTTGTCTGAGCGCTCGCGGAGGATTGCCGACACCCGAGCCTTTCGCTACCTGTAGCGCTGACCGGGAAGCAGTGTGCGGTCTTGTACACTGCTTCGTCATAGCACAGTGTCACGGAGCTTCTATGCAGGACCCCAGAAAATCTGCCAAGCCGAAGTCTCGCCGGCGCCTCGCGCTCGCGGCAATTCCCGTTGCCGGGATTTTGTTCTTGGGCAGTACCGTCACCAGCCAGGCGTTTTTCACGCCCGACGTCGTCGCGCAGATCGACCATTTCGTCGAGTGTTTCGGCTGGATGATCACCGACCCCGAGTTGCACCAGGCCAACTGCTCGCCGGCACGGAACTTCACGAACGAGTGGCTGGGATCGGGCAGCGGTAGCGGTAGTGGCGGCATCGTGATCGTCACGACGACGACGACCACCACCACCACAACGACAACATTCACCGGCACCGTGAATTAGGACGGGAACGGCCAGGGCGGCGATATCAACTAGGTCCGTGTGACGACCATCGAGCAACCGATCGCGGCGGCGCCGCCGCACTATGGCGGGGCGGTACCGTACCGGCGCCTTGCGATGCTCGTGCTACTGGCGCTTGCCGGGATTGCGTTGAGAGGCGCCGTCTTTGCCGCCATCAATGGTGGGACGGACGTCAGCGGCTATGTCCACGCGCTCTGCGTTTGGGACTGCGGCTGGTACAGAACCATTGCCGAGGGGGGCTACGACCTGGCGCCAGGGGTTCGACTCCGCCCCGGCGCCGCCAACTGGGCCTTCTTCCCGCTCTCGCCAATCCTTGCGGCTCTGCTCGGTCGCCTTACCGGGCTGTCGGCCGAATGGGCCGGCTTCATCGTTTCGAACACCGCGGCAATCCTCGCCGCTTTGGCGGCACGGCCCCTGTTCAACAGTGGCCGGGCCTATTGGCTGTTCGCTACCGGCCTCCTCGTCGGCCCTTTCTCCTTCCTGTTCTCGAGCCTCCATACCGAAGCGCTGTTCATTCTGATGACGACGCTGGCATTGCGCGCCCTCAGCAATTCGCGCTTTGTGGTTGCGGGATTGGCCACGGCCCTGCTGTCGGCCACACGGGTCACCGGTGTGCTGATGGTGTTCGCCATGCTGGCCAAGGCGGTCGAGGATCACCTTACCCAGGGCGGTCGCTGGCGTGACCTGCCGCTCGCCCTGATCGGCAATCCCCCGCTGCTCCTCGGCCTCGCACTCGCCCCGGCAGGGCTGTTCGCCTATATCGCCTGGCTGCAGTTCCAGGTCGGCGACGGACTGGCCTTCGTCCACATCCAGCGGGCTTGGGGAAGGGAACTCGTCAATCCACTGAGTTCCCTCGCCGTGCTGACCGAACTGCAATGGCCGATGACGCCGGCCGGCATGGTCGTTGCGAGCTGGGCGGCCGCCGCCGTCATCGGTCTGGTCCTCTGTGTCGTGTTGCTGTTCCAGCGCCGCGTGCCGGCGGCCATCTTTTGTGCGCTCTGCATCCTGGTGTCGCTGTCGGCCGGCCAGACCTCGCTGGTGCGCTTCGTCGCCGGCCTCGCCCCGCTCGGCTGGGCATTGTCGGCGCTGCTCGCACGCTGGACTCCCGCCTGGGTTCTCGGCTTCCTCGTCGCCATAGTCCTCGATGTCGTGCTCACCATCGGCTGGATCAACAGCTCCCTGTTCGTGATGTGATGCCGAGCAAGCGCAACCATTGGATGTACGGACTTTCCGGGGCGCTACTGCTAATCGAGGCGGCCATCTTCGCTGCAGCGCTCTTCCCCTCGGTCACGCCCGAATATCGTGCCTACTACCTCGATCGCAGTACCGACTGCTACCCGTTGCCGGTCAGCGGCGCCTACCGTCTGGGTGACCGGGTGTCGTTTGGCGCAGCATCCGAGGGGAAGCGGGTTGACCTTGCCCGGTGTGGCTGGCGCGACCCCGAGGCGCGCGGCTCCTGGTCGGATGGCAACCGCTCGATGCTGCGATTCGCCATCGCGCCGCCGCCCGCCGATCTCGTGCTCCAACTCAGCGTCCAACCCTATCTCGATGCCGAAACTCCGAGGCAACGCATCGAGGTCACGGCCAATGGCACGCCGCTTGAAACGTTCGAGCTGGTTGAGAAAAGCCCGGCCATTCACCGCATCAGCGTTCCCTCGGACATCGTCGGAACCACCGGCTGGCTCGACATCACCTTGAACTACCCCGATGCGCGGCCGCTCACCGCTGCTGGCTCGGGCACCCGATATTACGCCGTGTTCGTCCTCGACGTCGGATTGATGGGGGCGGTCGATTGACGCTCCGAGAGCGCCAACAGTCGAGCGCGGCTCCGACAGCAGCGGGGCCGCGCTCATAAGCGCCGTGGGGGGCAGCGGCGCTATCGCTTACCGCCTCAGCGGCAGTTGCGGTTGCCTTCCGGCGCCGTGCAGAACGGCTCTTCCGTCTCCGGCGCCAGCGACCTGGCCATGTCGATCAGCTGCATGAACTCGGCGCGGTAGCCGTTTTCGTCCGTGCCGCGGGCGCCCTGAGCCAGCGACCGGATATCGGCCCAGCTCATCTCGCCATAGTTCGAACCCCTCAGCTTCTGTCCGAAGGCGGCGACTGCCGCGGCGAAGCGCGAGTCCTCGGAGGCTTCCGACAGGCTCGAAACCGCCTGGTCCTTGCCGATCGCCTGCTCGATCAGCTTGCTGGTTTCCTCGTCGGGCAGCTTGTAGCGCATCTTGAGGAAGCCGATCTCGCCATTGCCGGCCGTTTCGGCCGTGGCATCGGTGCTGTAGCGCAAGGGGTCGTTCAGTTCGGCGCCCGAGCCGACCGGGGTGATCTCGTAGAGCGCGGTGACGGTGGTGCCCGCCCCGATCTCGCCGGCATCGACCTTGTCGTTGTTGAAGTCCTCGCGGTTCAGCGCCCGGGTCTCGTAGCCGATCAGCCGGTACTCGCTGACCACCGCCGGGTTGAACTCGACCTGGATCTTCACATCCTTGGCGATGGTTTCGAGCGTGCCGCCGGCATCCTCGACCAGCACCTTCTGGGCTTCCTTGAAGCTGTCGATGTAGCTGGCGTTGCCGTTGCCGTTCTGCGCCAGCGCCTGCATCGTGTCGTCGCCCAGGTTCCCCTGGCCAAAGCCGAGCACCGACAGGAACACCCCGCCGTCGCGCTTGGATTTGATGTAGGTCTTCAGGTCTTCCGGATCGTCGATCCCGACATTGAAATCGCCATCGGTGGCGAGGATCACCCGGTTGACGCCATCGGCAACCTTGTTCTGCTCGGCCAGCCGATAGGCGAGCTCGATGCCTTCGGCGCCGGCAGTCGAGCCACCGGCCGAGAGGTTCTCCAGCGCACCGATGATCTTGGCCTTGTCGGTTGCCTTGGTCGGCTCCAGCACCACGCCGGCCGAACCGGCATAGGCGACGATCGAGATGGTGTCGTTGGCCCCGAGTTGGTCGACCAGGAGGGCAAACGCCCGCTTCAGCAGCGGCAGCTTGTCCGGCTCATCCATCGACCCCGAAGTGTCGATCAGGAACACCAGGTTCGACGCCTTGTCCTCGGTCACCGCGGGGACATAACCCTTGATACCGATCTGGACGATCTGCGTCTTGCCGTTCCACGGCGTCGGATAGACCGAGACCGTCGGCTTGAACGGCGTCGAAGCGTCTGATGGCGCCGGGTAATTGTAGTTGAAGTAGTTGATCAGCTCCTCGAGCCTGACCGCATCGGGCTCCGGCACCCAGCCCTCGGTCAGCGAGCGCCGCACATAGGCATAGGAGGCCGTATCGACGTCGATCGAGAAGGTCGAGACCGGATCGGTCTTCACCACCTTGAGCGGCGATTCGGTGAACTTCGAGAACTCGTCGCCGCTCGGCTCGGTGGGCTTCGCCATCATCGCATCGGCAGGCGCAGGGGCCGCCATGAAGGCTTCGTTCTGCATCACACCAGGCGCGGCCATCTGCTTAGGCGCCGCCATCCGCATCTCGACCGTCGGCGCCGCCGGCATCACCGGTGGGACCGCATCCACCGCCATGCTGTTCTGCGGGGCGACTTCGTCACCCAGCATCAGGCTATCCTGACGCATCACGTCGGCCTCGCCGTCCGGCGCGGCGGCCGCGAGGTTCGAGGTGCTGGCATCTGCCCCGACCGTAGCCGGAGCTTCCTGCGCCGTGGTCGCGGCTGCGGTAGTGCCGGCCGCTTCGGTCTTCAGTTCGTCGGCGCGGCCGAGTTCCATCGGCGCCGGTTCGGGCTGCGCCACCGGCTCTGGTTCGACCATCGCCATCGGCTGGTCTGCATCTTTGCTGCTGACCGCAACTGGCGGCACGCCGATCGGGGTGATCGCGGTGCTGTTGTAAAGCTGATAGCCGAGCGGCAGCAGCAGCAGTGCGACAGCTGCGGTGCCAAGGCCGTAAGTGAGGCGGTTATCCATGATCCAGGTCCCTTTCGCATTGGCGAAGATGGACCTGAGACGCTGGGTGATCGGATTTCCTTGGGTGGCTTTTTTCGCGTTCGCCTGTTCGGCATCGAAAGCCAGCATGGCGGCATCGAGCGCGCGGCGGCGCGCCGCCTCCGAGGGAGCCGGGGTCTGCGCCTGCTTGAGCGCGTTGAGCTGGTCGTCGTCGTTCATGTGGTTGCTCATAGGAGCCCCCTCAGGGTCTTTTTGGCTTCGTGGATGTGCCAGGAGACGGTCGCCTCCTTGCACCCCATGATCACGCCGGCTTCGGCGTGGCTCATCCCCTCCGCGTAAATCAGCAGCACTGCATCCCGTTGCTGTTCGGGAAGTCTGCGTACTGCGGTCCACAGCTCCTTACTGGTCGCTGCGTCTTCCTGCTCGGGCAGGTATTCATCCGGCGTCACCTCGGCATAGCGGTCGGCATTGCGCCCGCGCCGGCTGCGCGCCCGCTGCATGTCGCGCACCGCATTGAGGGTAACGCGATAGAGCCAGCTGGTGAACGCCGAGCGCCCGTCGAAACTCTTGAGGATCGAGGCGAGCTTGATGCACACATCCTGCGCCACATCCTCGGCATCCGACACCTTGCCGCACCATTTGCACGCCGTGCGGAAGATGAAATCGTAGTGCCGTTCGACCAGCTCGCCAAACGCACGCCGATCACCACCAACCGCCCGCGCGATCAGCGTTTCATCGGTCACTGGGGCGTCGAGCACCCCGCTATTGCTGAATTCAGGCGTCAAGGACCGTAGCACCTATGTGAGCTTTCAGCCGGTGTTCTAGGACTGAGACGATGAACGACGACTGATCCTTGGGGTGGTGGTGAAGATTTTTCTTGCGAAGTTCGGAGCGTGTGGCCACCCCCACCCTTAATCCCTCCCCACAAGGGGGAGGGAGAGGCTTGAACCGAGACGGTGCAGCTATCGCCTCCCTCCCCCTTGTGGGGAGGGTAGCGCAGCTTGGCGAAGCCGTAGCGAAGCTAGGGTGGGGGTGGCCACACGCGCTACCACCCGCAGCCACACGCCGCACCTGCTGCACTTGCGACGAGGGCATCGGAGGGCTAACCCATTCTCATGTCCGAAGATCCGAAAAAGCCCGATAGCCCGTTCCGCCTCAACCGCAGCCGCATCCTGTTGCTGCTGCTCGGCGCACTGCTGTTGACCTACATCATCTCGGCCATGCTCGGCGGCCTCGGCAACTACCAGATGCTCAAGGAGTCGGCGACGCAGCCCGCCGCCGAAACCACCAGCACTTCGCCTTAAGCCACCAGCGCCTGCGGCACAGCTTCGGCGATGAAGCCGCCGCCCAGCACTTCGCTGGTCCCGCTCTCATCGGCATAGAACACGCAGGCCTGCCCCGGCGAGATGCCGTATTCGCCGGCAAACAGCGTGACGAACACCTCGCCATCGGCCATGTGCACGGCCCCTGACTGTGGCGGCCGGGTCGAGCGCACCTTCACTTCGATCGGCATGCCATTGCCGGCCGCCAGCGAGGCGAGTTGGCGCTCGCCCAGCCAGTTCACGTCGCGCAGCCGCACCGTCTTGGTCATCAGCGCTTCGCGTGGGCCGACGATGACCCGGCCGGTGCGGTGCTCGAGCTTGACCACGTAGAGCGGCTCGCCTGCCGCAACGCCGAGACCCTTGCGCTGCCCGATGGTGTAATTGACGATCCCCTCGTGCTTGCCCAGCACACGTCCATCGAGGTGGACGATCTCCCCCTCGGCCAGGGCTTCCGGGTGCATTTTGCGGATCACGTCGGCATATTTGCCCTGCGGCACGAAGCAGATGTCCTGGCTGTCGTGCTTTTCGGCGATCTCCAGCCCGAACTCACGCGCCAGCTCGCGCACCGCCGGCTTGGTCATGCCGCCGAGCGGGAAGCGCAGGAAATCCAGCTGCTGTTCGGTAGTGGCGAACAGGAAATAGCTCTGGTCGCGCGAGTCATCGACCGGCCGGAACAGCCGGCGCTTGCCGTCAACGAGCTTGCTCTGCACATAGTGCCCGGTCGCCAGCACGTCGGCGCCGAGGTCCCTGGCCACTTCCATCAGGTCGACGAACTTGACGCTCTGGTTGCAGGCGATGCACGGCACCGGCGTCTCGCCCTGCCGATAGGCATTGGCGAACGGCTCCATCACCGAGTTCTTGAAGCGCTCTTCATAGTCGAGCACGTAGTGCGGGATATTGAGCGCCTGCGCCACGCGCCGCGCATCGTGGATATCCTGGCCGGCGCAGCAGGCGCCCTTGCGGTGCGTCGCTTCGCCATGGTCGTAAAGCTGCAGGGTCACCCCCACCACATCGTAGCCCTGGCGGGCCAAGAGCCCGGCGACCACGGAACTATCGACGCCCCCCGACATCGCGACCACGACGCGCGTGTCCTCGGGACGCTTGGGCAGATCAAGCGAATTCAGGTCCATATCTCTCATCCAGAAGGGTTCAAGGTCCGACGGATCGGGCGCGGTATAGTCGTTCTGTGTGCCGGTGTCACGTGCCACACGGAAATCCGGTGCGGCCTCGCAGTAACCCGGCAAATTCTGCCGCCACCGGCGCAAACTGCCGCTGTCGATTCCGGGCGACCAGGGCCAACCCATTGAGATTGCTTGCCTCACCATCCGGCACGCGCCTTGCATCACCCTTAGTGGAGCATTGTTTCCAGCGAGGCGTTTGTGACGGTTACGGTTGGATTTGCGGCGGCGGCAACTCCCGGTTTGATCACCGGGGGCGACACGGCTGCGCCGGAGGAAGCGGCGCCCGATGGCCTGTTCGCAGCGCTGCTGGCGCTGCTCGTCCCACAACCCACGCCCGACAGCGAAACCCCAGTCACTGCTCTTGCCGAGACGGCCGTCCCGCGTCAGGCAGCCGTGCTGCCCGAGACCGCCACGGTAACGCCGCTGATCGCCATCAACGACCGGCCTCCGATGCAGACCGAGCAGGGAAAATCGCTGCTGAAGACACTCAGCGACGCCCTGATCGCCATCAACGATGCGCTCGACGCCGGCAAGCCTGTCGACCCGGCGCTCCACAACAAGCTCAGCGACGCCCTCGATGCTGTCGCCGTCTATCTCGGCACCTTCGCGCCGCCCGCCCCGCAGATCGATCCCAAGATCACTGCGCTCGCCAGCGGCGACGGCGTCATTCCGAGCGTAGTGGACGCCGCCCCTGCCCCTGCCCCCGCGACGCCTCCGGCGGCAGCGGCTCCCGCGATGGATGCCCCCGAGACTGCCGCCGCGCCGGCCGCCACCCGGCCGGGGCCCATCGCAACTCAGCCGGCACCCGCCGCTGACGTTCCCGATCTGCCGGAAAGCTTTGCACAGCTGGTGGCCGACGCCGCCCCGGATGCCGCCGCGCCCGAAACCGCGGGTCCCGAAGCCACGACTCCCGAGCCCACCCCTTCCAGG
>Ga0209902_101355_pt1 | contig 12439 bp, 11 predicted proteins | sample FECB27metaG_FD_188304 | JGI IMG/M metagenome (GOLD analysis project Ga0209902, IMG submission 188304) | Cyanobacterial communities from the Joint Genome Institute, California, USA - FECB-27 (SPAdes) (version 2) | ecosystem: Environmental > Aquatic > Thermal springs > Hot (42-90C) > Microbial mats...
CCCGTCTCGCGTCTGCACGAACTGCTGCCGTGGCAGTGGCGGCTCCTGAGCGAAGCAGAAAACCCTGCAGATCAGAAGGCCGCCTGACCTTCACATGCCGCCATCATAGCCCCCGCGGCGCTCGCGCGAAGGCTTCCGTTATGCGGTCCTCCTCGTATGCGTACATTGCATGTGACATCAATGAGGTCGCAGCGTGCGTGTCTCGTGCCAAGGCGTCAGCGCCTAGCTCAGCCGAATTGCTGATCCGCATCGACGAAATTGAGAGCTTGTTCGACCCGCAACGCGAGATAGCCGATCAGGGCGAGTTTTTCTCGTACTGCTTCGAAAGCCTCACGTTTCGAGAGCTAATGCATCTACGATCCGTCCTAAGATGGCAGGACGACGACGTCGATTGCTTCATAGCTGCGGTTGCCCTTGGGCTGCTACATGGCGAGAGTCATAGGAGCCCACGCTATTTTAGTAATCGGATGCCTAGAACGATCAGCACCAAGCCGGACTATTCGGTACGGTGGTGGATCAAGAACGAAAGCGTAGCTCCACGACGCAAAGTCTTTGACCTACTGAGGACGGAGATCAGCTTTCGGTTCGTCACACCGCCCCCAGCTCTCCGGGGCAAAGTGGCTCTTGCCGACGCTCGAACAGCCGGCTCCCTGTTCAAAGCTCACGAGGGCGAGGTCGCGCTGGTCATAACCTCGCCGCCCTATCTCGACGTCACCAATTTCGCTGAGGATCAATGGCTTCGTCTGTGGTTCTTAGGCGGAGAGACCCGTCCAACCGCCGGACGGGGAGGAGATGACCGTCACACCGTGGCATCTGAATACTGGTCTTTTTTGACCGACGTTTGGAAGGGGGCAGCCTCCCTACTTCGCCCGAACGCGCGGCTGATAATCCGCATGGGAGGACGTCGTATGTCACTCGAAGAGACCGCTAACGGTCTCCAAAATTCTTTATTGGAAGGGCTCGGGCGAGACGTGCATTTAGTGGAACAGCGCACCTCACAGATTGCGGGCGGGCAGCTTCGTTCGTTCAGCCCGAATGTCGAAGGAACAAAGGTCGAGTTCGATTTCCATTTCCAAGCCGCGTAACACGGGCTTGCCACCGTTTTGAATTTCGATCTGTTGCCATTTGATCCTTCGTTCATTGCCATTTGAAACTTCGCCCCACACCCCCTCAAGTCTGCCCCGGCCGCAGCTTGTAAAACACATGCTGGCCGATCGTATCCATCTTCTTCAGCTTCTTCGCCCAGTACGGCCGCACATAATTCGCGTGGTAATGCGTCGAGGCGCCGACATCGGCCAGATAGGTCGTGCCGTCATAGACCTCGCGAGCGATGCGGACGGCGGCGCGCCAGGGCTCCGGCTCGGTGATGCGCAGCGATTTGCCTTCGCAGGTGAAGGTGAACTGGCAGGCCAGATGCCGGTGGCTGTTCTGGTAGACCACGCCGCAGACCGTGTTGGGGTAGAGCTCGCTCTTGACCCGGTTGAGCACCACCTGCGCCACCGCCGCGCGGCCCTCCTCCGATTGTGAGCGGGCCTCGAAATAGACCGCTTCCGCGAGGCAGCGCTGCTGGCGGGCCATGTCGCCCTCGGCGATCAGGCTGGTATAGATCTCGCGCGGTCCGGCCGCAGCCTTGGGCAGCGCCGCGATCATGGGGGATTTCGTGACGGCCGAGGCGGCGCGCGGCAGCGCGACCAGCACGGCGGGCGGCGCGGCGGGCGCAAGCGTCACGACATCATAGCGCACGCTCGGCGTGGTCGAGGCCGCCGTCGCGGCCCGGCCCGAGGCGAAGGGCGTCGAGCCGTCGATGCTCTCCAGATGCAGCTCGGCGGCGCGCGGCGAGGCGATGGCGGGTTTCAGCGAACTCGGCGAGGCGTCCGACAAGGCAGGGTCGGTCAGGCCCTCCTCATTGGCATAGGGCACGAATCCGGTCTGCGGGCCCTCGATGCCTTCGGCCTCGCGCAGCGCGTCGAGCGAGAAGCCTCCGGAGATCAGCCCCGGCTGGGTGTCGCCGAAGACGATCCGGGTCAGTTCGACCGGGTTGGCGCGCTCCGACAGGCTCGGCCGCAGGCCGGGCAGCGGGTCGCCCTTGGCGCTGCGGTCGATCTCGGGAAAGGCCTTTGCCGAGCGCTTCATGTCCTCGCGCGGCTGGCGCGGGTCGATCGCGACGCGCCGCTCCGGCGTCTCATGGGAGAGATGCGCCTGCTGGAACGAGGAGGAGAGCGAAAGGCCGGGCAGACGGAAGGCGCTGGCGGCGACGAGCAGCGAGGGCCCTTCCTCCAGCGCCGATTGCGCGGCGGGCGCGGCGCGCTGGATCAGCGAGGCCGGCAGCCCGTCGGGGTGGTCGGCCTGGCCGGCAGACGCCGTGAAGGAGACCAGTAGCCCGGCCGAGAGCGCCCAGGGCGCGGCCGTGGCGAGCGCCCATTGCAGCCTGAGCGAGCGCTTGCGCTGTGTCCGTCTGTGCCTACGCAACTGACCCAAAGCCGCCCACTCACGCTTTTAAAACCGCAACGACCGCAGCAGCCAGCGTGGCTTCGATGCGACAGTCCGATGATCTCCGCACAGGGTTGAGGCGGGGTTAACGGGGCGGGGAGAATGCGGCTCGATCGTCGTGTCCAGGCTTCCTTCTTCGAGGCGCAACCCTCTCCGCTCCCTCCCCCCGCTTGCGGTGGGGAGGGTCGGGGTGGGGGGCCGAACGACCGGGTGTTCCTCGAATTATGTTTGGCTCACCCGGTCGTTCGGCCCCCCATCCCTGTCCCCTTCCCCACCGCAAGCGGGGGGAGGGGACAGGGCGGCGCTTCGATCGCCTCGTTCGCCGCGGGCCATGCAAGCCAGTGATGTCCGATGTCACGAAATGGCGTTGTTGCGCTGCGGTGCGCGGCGCTATCGTGCAGACACACGAACATGCCGCCGCCGGAGATCCCCCCATGAGCGCCGAGCCTGCCACCAGCGGAAAGGCCCCGCGGACCTATGCGCCGGAGATCATCGTCGCCGGCGGCTGCCTGATCGCGCTGATCACCTTCGGCCCGCGCGCCAGCGCCGGCCTGTTCCAGATCCCGATGACGCTGGAATTCGGCTGGGGCCGCGATACGTTCAGCATCGCCATCGCCATCCAGAACCTGCTCTGGGGGCTCGGCGCGCCGTTTGCGGGCGCGATCGCCGACCGCTTCGGCACGGTGCGCGTGCTCTGCTTCGGGGCGGTGCTTTATGCGCTGGGGCTGGTGGGCATGGGGATGGCGACCACCCCGCTCGCCATGCATCTGAGCGCCGGCGTGCTGATCGGCTTCGGGCTCTCGGCCTGCTCGTTCAACCTCGTGCTCGCCGCCTTCAGCAAGCTCTTGCCCGAAAGCTGGCGGCCGATGGCGTTTGGCGCGGGCACGGCGGCGGGTTCCTTCGGCCAGTTCCTGTTCCCGCCCTTCGGCAACGTGCTGATCGAGCAGATCGGCTGGCACCAGGCGCTCTACGTCTTCGCGGCGACCGTGCTGCTGGTCATGCCGCTGACGGTCGTGCTGGCCAGCCGCAAGCTGACCGCCGCGCAGACGACGGCCGCCGCCAACCTGCCCAACCAGTCGATCGCGCAGGCGCTGTCGGAAGCCTTCCAGCACCGCTCCTATGTGCTGCTGGTGCTCGGCTTCTTCACCTGCGGCTTCCAGCTCGCCTTCATCACCGCCCATATGCCGGCCTATCTCAAGGATGTCGGCATGGCGGCCTGGGTCGGCGGGTGGACGCTGGCCATCATCGGGCTGTTCAATGCGGCGGGCTCGCTCGGCTCGGGCTGGCTGACCTCGCGCATGCCCAAGCGCCATCTGCTGGCGCTGATCTATCTCGGCCGCTCGCTCGCCATCCTCGCCTTCATCCTGCTGCCGCCGAGCCCGGCGACCGCGATCGCGTTCGGCGCGGTGATCGGCCTGTTCTGGCTCTCGACCATCCCGCCGACCTCCTCGCTGGTGATGCTGATGTTCGGCACGAAATACATGGCGATGCTCTACGGCTTCGCCTTCTTCTCGCATCAGGTCGGCGGCTTTCTCGGCGTGCTGCTCGGCGGCGTGCTCTACGAGGCCTTCGGCTCCTACCAGATCGTCTGGTGGCTCTCGATCGCGCTCGGCATCGCATCCGCGCTGATCAACCTGCCGATCGTCGAGAAGCCGGTGGAGCGCCCCGTGGCGCAGCCGGCGTGATCCGGAACTGAGGAAAAACGCACGGGGCGCGGGGTTGCGCGCCGCCGACGACGCGTATCTCCTGCGCCCAACGTTCAGGAGACGCCCATGTCCACCTTCAAGGCCCTCGTCGCGACCAAAGGCGAGACCGGCACCAATCTCAGCCTCACCGATTTCACTGAGGCCGACCTCATGGAGGGCGACGTCACCGTCCGCGTCACGCATTCGACGGTGAACTACAAGGATGGGCTGGCGCTGACCGGCAAGGCCCCGGTGGTGCGGCGCTGGCCGATGATCCCGGGCATCGATTTCTCCGGCCGGGTCGAGAGCTCCGACCATCCCGATTTCAAGCCGGGCGATCTCGTCATCCTGAACGGCTGGGGCACGGGCGAGACGCATCTGGGCGCCTATGCCCAGAAGAGCCGCGTCAAGGGCGACTGGCTGGTGCCGCTCCCTGTGGGCATGAACCCCGACGAGGCGATGGCGATCGGCACCGCCGGCTACACCGCGATGCTCTGCGTGCTGGCGCTTGAGAAGCACGGCCTGAAGCCGACTGAGGGCCCCGTCGTGGTCACCGGCGCAGCAGGCGGTCTCGGCTCCGTCGCGATCGCGCTGCTGGCCAAGGCCGGCTGGCATGTCATCGCCTCGACCGGCAGGCCCGAGGAGATCGACTATCTCAAGAGCCTCGGCGCGGCCGAGATCATCGACCGCAACGAGCTCTCCGCGCCCGGCCGCCCGTTGGGCAAGGAGCGCTGGATCGCCGGCGTCGACGCGGTCGGCTCGCACACGCTCGCCAACCTCCTGTCGATGACGAAATATGGCGGCGCTATCGCCGCCTGCGGGCTGGCGCAGGGCATGGACCTGCCGGCCTCGGTCGCGCCCTTCATCCTGCGCGGCGTGGCGCTGCTCGGCGTGGACTCGGTGATGTGCCCGAAAGCCCGCCGGCTGGAGGCGTGGTCCAGGTTGGCAAGCGACCTCGACCGGGGAAAACTCGCGACGATGACCACGACGATCCCGCTGGAGAGCGTCATCGAGACGGGGAAAGCGATCGTCGAGGGCAAGGTGCGCGGGCGGGTGGTGGTGGAGGTGGGGTGAGGTAATGGCCCTCAGGCCAGTTTCTCCGCCGCGCGCCGCGAAACCTCCTCGCGCTTTGCCTGAAAGCTGTCGGTGATCGCCTTGACGGCTGCCATGGTGTCGGGCGCGGCGCTTCCCGGTGAACCGCCGGAGAAAGGCGGCGCCGGGTCGTACTCGATCATCAACTGAACCATCTTGGCCCGGTCTTCGCCAAACAGCGCCGCCATCAGGCTCAGCGCGAAATCGATGCCGGAGGTGACGCCGGCCCCGGTGATGCGATTGCGATCGACGACAACGCGCTCGGCGACCGGCTCGACGCCGAAATATGCGAGCTGCGGCAGCGAAAGCCAGTGGCACGTCGCGCGATAGCCGGTGAGCAGGCCGGCCGCCGCGAGCACGAGCGAGCCGGTGCAGACCGAGGTGATGTATCGCGCGCCCTGCGCCTGCCTGCGCAGGAAATCGAGAATCTGAACATCCTCCATCAACGCGCCCATTCCGGGGCCGCCTGGAACGAACAGGATATCGGCCTGAGGACAATCATCGAAGCTGCAACTCGGCACGATCTGTAATCCGGAGGCGTCGCGTACGGGCGCGCTGTCCTTCCAGACCAGATGCAGCGTCAGTTCCTTGTAGCGGGCGAGAATCTCGTAGGGGCCGGTGAGATCGAGCTGGGTCAGGTTCGGATAGAGTAGCATAACGACGTGCATCAGCGCACTCCTAGGCTTCGGCTGCTCGGTCCGAACAGGCTAAACTAGCTTGAACTCAAACCTTTTGCCGAGCACGGTCGCCGCCCTGCGCAGCGTTTCCAGGGTGACGTTGCCATCATGCGGATTGAGCAGCTTGTCGACTTGAGTCCGGCTGGTCTGCATCAGCGCCGCCATGCGCGATTTCGAGATGTTCTGAGCCTTCATCGCCTCCGTAAATTGCCAGGCGATGACCTCTTTCTCCGCGATCGCCTTGAACTCCTCGTAGACGCCTTCCTCCTTGAGAAATTCGTCGAGAGACGAGCCCTGGAACCATGGTTTCGTCATGCATCCATCTCCTTTGCTCTCGTCCGCGCCAGATCGAGATCGGCCTGAGGCGTCAGCTGCGACTTCTTGATGAAGCCGTGCAGAATGTAGATCGCTCCGTGCCGTACGACGAAGACCAGGCGGGCGATGCGGTGGCTTGGCAGCCCCGATCGAACCTCCCATAGTCCGCCGCCAAGCGAGCGGCACAGCGGCATGCCGAGGGGCCAGCCTGTCTGAACGCGCATCAGGTCGAGTCCGATCGCTCGCCGGTCTCCGTTGTCGAGTTCGCGCAGCCAGTCGCGAACGGGTTCGTTGCCCGCTTTGGTCCGGTAGAAGATGACCGGTATCTCGGGCGGGTGCGTCACGTCGATCGCTTGCGAAATGTACGCGATAAAGTGCGTCTAGTCAAGATTTCAGATGAGATTCGAAGCATCATTCTCACCCACCCCCCTCGATCAGCCCTCGCTTCTTCGCCAACTCCCCGCCGACGAACTCCATGAACGCCCTCACCCTCGGCGCGTTGCGGATGTCGGGATGGGTCAGGATCCACAGCCCCGTGGAAAAATCCGGGTCTGGCGGCATCAGGCGGATCAGGCCCGGGCGCTGGTCTGCGATGAAGCAGGGCAGGGGGCCGATGCCGAGCCCCTGCTCGACAGCTTCCGTCATGCCGAGCACGGCCGAACTCTTCAGAGCGATTTTTTCGGGCGCGACGCGGTCGCGGACATAGCGCGCGGCCTTTACATAGCCGAGCTGGTCGCCGAGCGTGACCCAGTCGCGCTGGAAGAGCAGGTCGGAATCGGCGCTTTCCGCAGGCGTCAGCCCGTCCTGCGCGCGGCCATAGATCGCCCAGGTCAGGGTCGCCAGCCTCCGTCCGACCAGCGTCTCGCCCGGCGTGTCGCTGGCGCGGATCGCAACATCGGCGTCGCGGCGCGACAGGTTCAGCGTCTGATTGCCGATCACGACATCGAGCCGGATCGCAGGGTTCGCGCGCCGGAAGGCGGCGAAGATCGGCAGCAGGATGGCGAGATAGAGCGTGTCGGTGGTGGTGACGCGGACCTCGCCCGAGGGCGCGACATCGCGGCCGGCCAGCCTGCGGCCGAACGCGGTGACGTCCTCCTCCATCCGGCCCGCCAGCGCCGCCATCTCCGCGCCGACGACGGTGGCGACATAGCCGGTCTTGCGGCGCTCGAAGAGGGGCTGGCCGAGCTGCTCCTCGATCTGCCCGAGGCGGCGAAAGACGGTGGAGTGGTTGACGTTCAGCGCGGCCGCCGCGCCGGTCAGCCCGTCATGGTCGGCGATCGCCTTGATCAGGCGGAAATCGTCCCAGGCGAGATTGGAATTCATCGGCAATCGGTCATTGGCAATGGTTTCCTCGCATCGCGGAAACCCAAGCCGATATCTTGCATGCTTGCAAGCTCGGTCTTGTTCTCAACGCGGCGCGGCGGCGCGCCTGAGCCGGTCGTTGATCGCTTCGCCGAGGCCGTGATCCGGGATCGACGCGACGGCGATGCTGGCAGGCCCGGCCGCGTCGAGCCGTCGCAGATGGCCAAAGAGGTTGGCTGCCGCCTCCCGCAGGTCGCCTGCGGGACTGAGGCTCAGCGCAGCGATGGAGAGTGCAGCGCCTTCCGGTTCCGGCCCGAAGCCGAGCCAGGCCTCCCCGGCCTGCGGGCGGGCGGCCTCCAGCCTGACGCCGGCGTTCGGCGCGTAATGCGAGGCGAGCAGGCCGGGCGCGATCGGCGCGTTTCCCGCCTCGCCGGCGAGCACGAGCGCGCGCCCGATGACGCCCTCGATCGTTGCACGCGGGATGCCGCCCGGCCGCAGCAGGCGCGGCGCGCCGTCGAGGCAGGCGATGATGGTCGATTCCACCCCGACCTGGCTTGGGCCGGCGTCGAGCACGGCGTCGATGCGGCCGTCGAGATCGGCCAGCACATGGGCGGCGCTGGTGGCGCTGACGCGGCCCGAGCGGTTGGCGGAAGGGGCGGCGATCGGCCGGCCGGCCTGCGCCAGAACCGCCTGCGCGACCCTGTGCGACGGCACGCGCAAGGCCACCGTATCGAGCCCGGCGCGGGCGAGATCGCAGACCGTGCAGCCTTTCGAGACCGGCACGACCAGCGTCAGCGCCCCCGGCCAGAAGGCGCGCGCCAGCGCCAGCGCGTTCGCGTCGAACAGGCCCTGACGTTGCGCCGCCGCCAGATCCGGCAGATGCGCGATCAGCGGGTTGAAGCTCGGCCGCTCCTTGGCGGCGTAGATGCCGGCGACCGCCGTGCCGGACGTGGCGTCGGCCGCCAGCCCATAAACCGTCTCGGTCGGCAGCGCGACCAGCCCGCCCTCGCGCAGCAGCGCGGCGGCTTCGGCGATGCCGGCTTCGTTTGCGTCCAGATGCCGGGTGATGCGCTGCTGCCGCACGATTGACCTGAGATGGTTTATATATAAACTATATCGCGCGGGAGTGCATATGGGCGCTTCCGGCCGCAAGATCGCGCATTGCCTGCGTGGCGTCGGGGATAGTTCCTCGCTACCATCGCGGCAACGCCAAAATCAAAGATGCGACCCGCCGGCAGGCGCAGGTCGGCAAGGCTTCAGGGAGACGTTTCATGAGCTACCGCGCCCCGGTCGATGATATCCTCGCCACCATGCGCCATGTCGCGGGTCTCGATGCGCTGATCGCCGAAGGGCTTGCACCGGAACTCGAAGGCGGCGTCGCCGAGGCCGTGCTCGACGAGGCGGCCAGATTCGCAGCCGACGTGATCGCGCCGCTGAACCGCATCGGCGACAAGCACGGCGCGACGCTGAAGGACGGCGTCGTCACCACGCCGCCGGGCTGGAAGGAGGCCTATCAGGCGTGGGCCGCAGCCGGCTGGAACGCGCTGCCGGGGCCCGAAGAGCATGGCGGGCAAGGGCTGCCGGCGCTGCTGCAATCGGCCTGCACAGAGATGTGGAACTCGGCCGCGCTCGCCTTCGCGCTCGGGCCTCTGCTGACGGTCGGCGCGATCGAGGCGTTGCACGCCCATGGCTCGGAGCATCTGAAGGCGACCTATCTCGACAAGCTCGTTTCGGGCGAGTGGATGGGCACCATGAACCTGACCGAGCCGCAGGCGGGTTCGGACCTCAACGCGCTGCGCTCGAAGGCCGAGCCCGTGGGAGATGGCACCTACCGCATCAACGGCCAGAAGATCTTCATCACCTATGGTGAGCATGGGCTGACGCAGAACATCATCCATCTCGTGCTCGCGCGGCTGCCCGATGCGCCGGCCGGAACGCGTGGTATCTCGCTCTTCCTGGTGCCGAAATACCTCGTCAACGAAGACGGCTCGCTGGGCGAGCACAACGATCTGCGCTGCTCCGGCATCGAGCACAAGCTCGGCATCCACGCCTCGCCGACCTGCTCCATGGCCTTCGGCGACAAGAGCGGCGCGATCGGCTGGCTGATCGGCGAGGAAAATCGCGGCCTCGCATGCATGTTCACGATGATGAACAACGCCCGCCTCAACGTGGCGCTACAGGGCGTCGCCATCGCCGAGAGGGCCTATCAGCAGGCGCTCGCCTTCGCGCAGGAGCGCAGACAGGGCGCGGCTCTGGACGCGCCCAAAGGCGCTGCAATGAGCCCGATCATCGTCCATCCCGACATCCGCCGCATGCTGATGGATATGCGCGCCAAGACGCAAGGCGCGCGCGCGATCAGCTATATGCTCGCAGCCTGCCTTGACCGGGCCAAGCGCGAGACCGACCCCGCGCGCGCCAGGGCGGCCGCCGAGCGCGCCGCGATCCTCACCCCCGTCGCCAAGGCCTACGCCACCGATATCGGCATCGAGGTCGCCTCGACCGGCGTTCAGGTCCATGGCGGCATGGGCTTCGTCGAGGAGACCGGCGCTGCCCAGCATCTGCGCGACGCCCGTATCCTGACGATCTACGAAGGCACCAACGGCATCCAGGCGATCGACCTCGCGCTGCGCAAGTTGCCCTTGTCCGGCGGCGAGGCGGTCAAGGCGCTGATCGCGGAGATGCGCGGCGTCGTCGCCGAGGTCGAGGCCGCCAACACGCCGGGTTTCGGCCACAGCGCCGCGCGCCTCAAGGCGGCGGTCGACGCGCTGGAGCGCGCCACCGAGTGGATGCTGGCGACGATGGGTTCGAGCCAGGCCGAGGCGCTGGCAGGAGCTACGCCCTATCTCAAGCTGTTCGCGCTCGCCCAGGGCGGTACGGGCCTGGCGAAGAAGGCCCTCGCTATGCGCAGCGAGGAGGGCGGGTTGAGCCATCTTGCGACCTGCCGCTTCTTCGCCGAGCACCTCGCCACCGAGGCCCCGGCGCTGGCGCTCGCGGTCACGGAAGGGGCCGGCGCGGTCGCGGATTCGGACGCGGTCTTCGCGGCGTGAGCGAGGCGCAGCGCCCGCTCACAGGCAAGATCTGCCTCGTCGCCGGCGCGTCGCGCGGGCTGGGTCGCGGCATCGCCAAAGCGCTCGGCGAGGCCGGCGCGACCGTCATCGTGACGGGCCGCTCCAGCGAGGCCGGGCCGCGCACCGACCACCGCCCCGAGACCTTCGAGGACACCGCCCGTGAGGTCGAGGCGGCAGGCGGCAAAGGACACCCCTATCGCTGCGACCACACGCAGGAGCGTGAGGTCGATCAGTTGGTCTCCTGGTGCCTGCGTCGCTTCGGCCGGCTTGATGGCGTCGTCGACGCCGTCTGGGGCGGGAACGAGGGCTATGACGGGGAGCGCTATCCCGACGGCTCGGCCTATGGCGCGCCGTTCTGGCGCAGGCCGGTGGCGCGGCTGGCCCAGAGCTTCGAGAGCGGCGTCTATGCGCAATTGCTGCTGGCGCGCGCCGTCGCGCCGGCGATGGTGCAGATGCGCAAGGGCCTGATCGTCACGGTGAGCTTCGATACGCAAGCCGGCTATCTCGGCGATGTCGTCTACGATCTCGCCAAGGCCTCGATGAACCGGCTGACGCTGGCGATGGGCCATGAACTCAAACCCTTCGGCGTCACGGCGCTGGGCCTCTCGCCCGGCCATGTCCTGACCGAGCGCGTTGCCGATGCGGGCTTGGCCGGCGAGACGACCGAGACGCCGCTCTATGCCGGCCGCGCGGTGGCGGCGTTGCTCGCCGACCCGGATGTGGCGCGCCATGCCGGCCAGGTCCTGCACGTCGCGGACCTTGCCCGGACTTACGGTTTCACCGACCGGGACGGCGCGCAGCCGGCCCGCTTCAGCATGTCAGAACACTAGGGAGAGGCCAACCATGTCGCTCAAAAACAAGACGCTCTTCATCACCGGCGGCTCGCGCGGCATCGGGCTCGCCATCGCGCTCAGGGCCGCGCGCGACGGGGCGAACGTCACCATCGCGGCGAAGACCGCCGAGCCGCATCCCAAACTCGAGGGCACGATCCACACCGCCGCCGCGCAGATCGAGGCGGCCGGCGGCAAGTGCCTGCCGCTGATGGTCGATGTCCGCGACGAGGCGAGCGTGGCGGGCGCGATCGCGCAGACCGCCGAGACCTTCGGCGGCATCGACATCGTCGTGAACAACGCCAGCGCGATCTCGCTGACGAACACGCAGATGACCGACATGAAGCGCTACGACCTGATGAACCAGATCAACACGCGCGGCACCTTCATGGTCTCCAAATACGCGATTCCGCATCTGGAGAAGGCGGACAATCCGCACATCCTGATGCTCTCGCCGCCGCTCGACATGTCGATGCGCTGGTTTGCGCCGCATCTGGCCTATTCGATCGCGAAATACGGCATGAGCCTGTGCGTGCTGGGCCTTGCCGGCGAACTGGCCGGCAAGGGCATTGCCGTCAACGCGCTCTGGCCGCGCACCACGATCGCGACTGCCGCCGTGCAGAACCTGCTCGGCGGCGACAAGATGGTGCAGGCCAGCCGAACGCCCGAAATCCTGGCCGACGCCGCCCACATGATCTTCAGCAAGCCCTCGCGTGAGTTCTCGGGGCAGTTTCTGATCGACGACAGCTTTATGGCGAGCGAGGGCGTCACCGATTTCACGCCTTACCGCGTCGATCCGTCGGTGCCGCTGATGCCGGATTTCTTCGTGCCGGCCGCAGACAAGCCGCCCGAAGGCGTGAAGGGCGGGATGTGATCGCCAGCAAGCAGACAATCGCTTGAAGGCGAAGCGCGTCCCCTTCCCCCCGCTTGCGGTGGGGAAGGGTTAGGGATGGGGGGCCGAGCGACGGGGTGAGCCAGTC
>Ga0209902_101356_pt1 | contig 12432 bp, 11 predicted proteins | sample FECB27metaG_FD_188304 | JGI IMG/M metagenome (GOLD analysis project Ga0209902, IMG submission 188304) | Cyanobacterial communities from the Joint Genome Institute, California, USA - FECB-27 (SPAdes) (version 2) | ecosystem: Environmental > Aquatic > Thermal springs > Hot (42-90C) > Microbial mats...
CGAGTTGATGCGACAGGGATACATCCCGGTCGCCGCCGGCCGTCTGACGATGAAGCGGGTCTTCGTCGTGGTGCCTCGATGGACTGGTTTCGCCACTCGCGACGATCATATCGTCTCGATGTCGGGAGAAGGCGAGGTGCCGGAGGGCGAGCTTGAAGCCATATTGGCCCGCCATGGCGCCTTCCTGAGGCTGGCGCGGGACGCAGACGAATATGTCTGTGTTCTGTACAAGACAGACGCTTGCTACCCTGTGAGAACAGGCGAAAAATGAAGAGACGGATGCAATAGAGAGCTAAAGGCATCTCTATCGATGCTACGTGATTTGCGCTCCATCAGCTTGCTTCCCGCAATGCTACCGCAATTCTGCCCGGCTATTCTTCTCGACATGCAGTTTTCGGTTGGAAGTGAGCTGGCGACTTTAACGTAGTCTCCTGCTCCCGATTTTTATGATGGAGCATCCTGGATGAGCATTGCGAGCGACGCCCGCTTCTGGGATCGGTCTTCACGCCGATATGCCAAGTCGGCGGTGGCCGATCGTGATGGTTACGCACGCACGCTGGACCGGACGCGCGGGCTGTTGCGGGCCGGCGACCAGGTGCTGGAGCTCGGCTGCGGCACTGGATCGACGGCGATGTTGCTGGCCAGCGACGTGAAGACCTATCTCGGGACGGATTTCTCGCCGGCGATGATCGCCATCGCCGAGGAAAAGCGGTTGGTTTGCCCGATCAGGGGGCTCGATTTCCTGACCGCGACGGCCGAGGCGCCCGAGCTTGGGTCCGGGCAGTTCGAGGTGGTTCTCGGCTTCAACTACCTGCACCTGGTGCGCGACCTGCCGGGCACCTTGCGGCGTATCCACACCCTGCTCGCCAGCGATGGCCTGTTCGTCTCCAAGACCCCTTGCCTCGGCGACATGAACCCGCTGATCCGCCTCGCGCTGTTGCCGGTGATGCGTGCCACCGGCCTCGCGCCCCACGCCGGCGCGTTCAGTAGCGAAGAGCTGGTCCGGATGGTTTCTTCCGCGGGCTTCGAAGTCGTCGCAACTGAAAACCACGCGACGAAGGGCAACGACAACAGGCCCTATATCGTCGCCCGTAAGAAATGACACTGACAGTAGCCTAAGCATCCCGCCTTCAGAACACGTACGCCTGCAGGCTTGGATGCGCCGCCTCGAAGGCCGGCAAGTTGACATGGCACCGGCCACTCCGAAGGCATATAATCGTGCGGATTGCGAATGCTGTCCGCTTCCTGAACCTGTCAGCATACAGGCACACCTGCAGGCGATAGCTGCCGGACCGATTTGAAGGGGTGTCCGCCATGGCCGCCGCGCGCCTGGACCACAATCGGATCGAAGTGCATGACCGCGACGCGCTTGCCGCCGCCAGCGCCATACTGGATGCCTGCGCTGAAGCGCGCGACATGGGCGAGGCGATAAAGGCGGCTGTCGCGCGCAATGCGCAATGGCGTGGCCAGGACTGCATCAACCTCTTGGCCCCCGAGGCGCCGACCAGCCCCGGCGTGCGCGCCCTGCTGGGGGCGGAGATTGGCACGCGAGCGGCCGAGGGGCACATCGGCAAGGTCAACCGTTGGTTCGCCGGAACGCGCCACATTGATGAGGTCGAGGCTCTCTGTGTTGAGCTGCTGAAGCGCTATTTCCGCTGCCAATATGCCGATCACCGCATGTGCGCGAGCATGGTCGGCAATGCTGTCGTCTACACGGCACTGTCCGCGCCCGGCGACATCATCATGAGCGCGGCGCAGCCGGTCGGTGGTCATTCGTCCAATCGCCTCGATGGACCGGCCGGCGTCATGGGTCGCAAGATCGTCGATATTCCGATGGATCCGGATGAGCTGGTCGTTGATGTCGATGCGTTTCGCAAGGTTGCGCGCGCCGCCCAACCGCCTTTGGTGACGCTCGGCCTGTCGATGACCCTGTTCCCGCAGCCGGTGACGGAGGTGAAGGCCGTGATCGACGAGTGGGGCGGGCGCCTGTTCTTCGACGCCGCCCATCAGCTCGGCCTGATCGGCGGCCGGCAGTTCCAGGACCCGCTAAAAGAGGGAGCGGACATTATGACCGGCTCGGCCGGCAAGACCTTCGCCGGCCCGCAATCGGGCATCATCGTCTGGGACGACCCCACGATCACCGAGAAAGTGACGACGGCTGTCTTTCCGATATGGGCTGCCACGCATCAGGTCAATCGCGTCGCAGCGCTCGCGCTTGCGACGGCAGAGGCGATCGCCTTCGGCGAAATATTCATGGCGCAGATCGTCAAGAACGCCCAGGCGCTTGCCCGGGGACTCGACGCGCGCGGCCTGCCGATGCTGGGCCGCCACAAGGGCTTCACGGCCACGCACCAGGCAATTGCCGACACGCGCGAATTCGGCCGCGGATTGGAATGTGCCCAGACGCTCGAGCGAGCCAACATCATCGTCAACAAGAACCTGATCCCGAGCGATTCCCCCAAGAATTGGGACTATCCGGGCGGCTTGCGCATGGGCACGACCGAGATGACGCGCTACGGCATGAAGGAGACCGAGATGGATCAGATTGCGGATCTCATCGCCCGGGTTGTCGTGCGCCGCGAAAGCCCGGAGATCGTGAAGGAAGACGCGCTGGCCCTGCGCTCGGGATTTCGCACGCTCTACTACTGCTTCGAGACTGGATTGCCGGCCTAGAAGCCGGCGGCGGCATCTTCGTTGAAGGTGACGAGGAAGCGCTCGGCGCGACGACCAGCCTGCTACGCAGACAGCACCTGGTGAACCAGCGGAGGATCGGAGGGATGTCTGATCAATGGCTGTTCAAGAGCGAGACGTACGACAACTGCAGCTGCGCCATGAACTGTGGTTGCCAGTTCAATTTGCCGAGTACCCACGGCTACTGTCAGTCGGCTTTCGTCGGCAACATCGTTGAAGGCCACTTCGGCGATACGCCGATCGCCGGCCTGAACTGGGCGGCGCTGTACAAATGGCCTGGCGAAATCAAGGACGGACACGGCCGCCGCCAGATCATCATGGACGAGCGTGCGGATGAAGCTCGGCGGATCGCACTTGAAACGATCATCTCAGGCCAGGCATGCGAACCACTGAGCAATCTGTTTGCCGTCTTCGCGTCCACCTGCTCGGAATCTTGCAGCACCTTGTTCCTGCCGATCCATCTTGAAGCGGACTTGGACCTCAGGACTGCGAGGGTAGACATACCCGGTGTCATGCGCAGCAGCGGCAGGCCGATGATCAACGAGTTTACCGGTCAACCATTCCATGTTGCGCTGGCGCGCCCTAGCGGCAGTTTCGAGTTTACCTACGCAGAGATCGGGTTGGGTACGACCTCGGTTGCCGGGGACATGGAGATGGCATTCGAAGATTCATGGGCGCATTTTTGTGTCCACCACTTCAATCAACATGGCTTGGTTCGAGAAAGATCAAGGCTCACGGCATGGCTCGGATAGGCGAGCCTGCCTTCCCCATGAATGACAGCGAGCCGGCATGAATGCCCCAGGTCGATGCCTCGGCGATGCCGTGGCTCGCTCAGAACGAGTCGGCCTGCAAGCTTGGATGAGCCGCAGCGAAGGCGGGCAGAGCGGCAGCTGAGCCCGCGATCTCGACCGACAGCGGGAATGCGGAAAGATCGCAGTCGAAGCGGCGGGCATTGGCCACCTGCGGCACCAGGCAGATGTCGGCGATGGTGATCGTGTCGCCGAGACAATAGCGGCCGTGCCGGCCGGCGGCGCGAAGCGTCGCCTCGAAGGAGCGGAACCCTTCCCCGATCCAGTGGCGGTACCATTCGTTGGTCTCGTCGTCGGACAGCTGCCAGCGCGATTTGAGGTATTTCAGCACGCGCACATTGTTGAGCGGGTGGATGTCGCAGCCGATTATCTGGGCGAGGCCCCTGACATAGGCGCGCCCGGCGGGGTCGGTGGGCAGCAGCGGCGGTTCGGGATGGGTTTCGTCGAGATATTCGAGCACGGCGAGGCTTTGTGCGAAGAATTGCCCGTCCTCGACCAGCGCCGGCACCAGCCCTTGCGGGTTCAGCGCCATGTAGTCGGCGGTGCGGTGATCCATCCTGGGCAGGCTGATGAAGCGGGGCTCCCAGTCGAGCCCCTTGAGCGCGAGCGCGATGCGCAGCCGGTACGAGGTCGACGACCTGAAGAAGGTGTAGAGCGTGCGCATCGCTTTTGCAGTCAGCGTGACGCGGCGTTGAGAATCTCGTCGGGCGTCGACGAGACGACCTCGACATATTTCGGCACGAACTTGCGCCCCTCGATCAGGCCGACGAAAGCCGGCTTGAGCTCTTCCGCCAGCACCTTGCGGATCTTGGCGTGCTCGACGATGTCGGACCACTCGGCGATGAGGAAGAAGCGCTGCGGATCCTCGGTGTCGCGGCACAACACGCCGTCTTTCACCTGGGCCCAGGATTTGTGCATCGGGTTGCCGTCCGAATAGTCGAATTCCTCGAACAACCTGACGAACTCGTCCTCGCGCCCGGCCTCGACGCGGAAGTCGTAGATGTGGAGGAAGTTGCCTTTTGTGGCCAGTGGTTCCTGCGCCATGGTGCTCTCCTTTTTCAGCGTCCCCAATAATCATCAGTATACATCCTTTTATTGCACGCGCAAGGCGCAACGCCTTGCCGGGCAACGGCTTCGGAACGGACAACTGTCCCGCGATTGCTGTTCGGGTGGTCGGAAATATGAGGCGGTACCGCTCTTTCCCACCGGTCCGGCAGGGGCTAGACAGGGGGCAGCGACAAGCGAGGGAATTGAGCGTGGCCAAGTCGGCAAAGACGGACGGAACGCGGAAGACAAAGGCAGCGGTTGCCTCGCCGAGCGAGCCCAATCCCGAGCTGCAGCAGCTCATCGAGCGTCTGCCGCTGTGGAAGCGGCCGGGCTATCTCATCCGCCGGCTGCACCAGGTCCACTACGCCCTGTTCTTCGAGGAGTGCGAGGGCTTCGGCATCACCCCGGTGCAATACGGGCTGCTGACGATCCTCTCAGGCAATCCCGATTCCGACCAGATTTCGCTTGCCCAGGCGCTCGGCATCGACCGCACCAATGTCGCCGACGTGCTGTCGCGGCTGGCCCAGCGCGGGCTGGTCGAGCGCACCCGCAGCACCGAAGACAAGCGCATGGTACTGGCGCGCCTGACCGGCGACGGGGAGAGGCTGGTTGCGGCCATGCATCCGGCGATGAGCCGCGCCCAGGAAAGGCTGCTCGACACGCTCGGCGACAAGGAACGCGAGGCGTTCCTGTCGACTCTGATCAAGCTGCTGGAGGCCAACAACAAATATGGCCGGGCGGCGCTTGCCACCGCCAAGTTCGGCGACTGACCGACGCTCGCCGGCTCCCCTGAAGAAAGTCTACCTGTTCCAGCAGGCGACGAGATGGCCGGCGGAACGCTCCGACAGCTTCGGCGCTTCCTTGTGGCACTGGTCTGTTGCCAGCGGGCAGCGGGTCGAGAAGCGGCAGCCGGCCGGCGGGTTGACCAGATCGGGGATCTCGCCGCCATAGACGATGCGCTTGCGCTGGCGCTGGGTGCGCGGGTCGGGCACCGGCACCGCCGATAGTAGCGCCTCGGTATAGGGGTGGATCGGATGGTCGTAGAGATCGTCGCGGTCGGCGATCTCGACCATGCGCCCGGCATAGAGGATCGCCACGCGATGTGAGATGTGGCGCACCACCGAGAGGTCGTGGGCGATGAACAGGTAGCTCAGCCCCAGCTCCCGCTGCAGGTCTTGCATCAGGTTCACCACCTGCGCCCGCACCGAGACGTCGAGGGCCGACACCGGCTCGTCGGCGACGATGAATTCGGGCTGCAACGCCAGCGCCCGGGCGATGCCGATGCGCTGACGCTGCCCCCCAGAAAAGGCATGCGGAAAACGGTCATGCGCGTCGGCCGGCAGGCCGACGATGCGCAGCAACTCGGTGATGCGATCGCGCGCCTCGTCGACATGGCGGATCAGCCCGTGCACCAGAAGCGGTTCGGCGACGAGGTCGATCACCCGCATGCGTGGGTTGAGGCTGGCATAGGGGTCCTGGAACACCAGTTGCATGTTGCGGCGGAGCTTGCGCAGCGCCTCTCCCTTGGTGTGGGTGATGTCCTTGCCCTGGAACACGATCTTGCCCGACGATGCCGTGATGCGCCGCAGCACGGCGCGGCCGGTGGTGGTCTTGCCGGAACCGGATTCGCCGACCAGCCCGAGCGTCTCGCCCGGGTGTAGATCGAAGGAAATATCCTCCAGCGCCTTGAACGCCTTGGGTCGTCCCCAGAAGCCCTGTGCGCCTGTTTCATAGGTCACGTCGAGGCCCTGCACGCTGAGCAGCGGCGGTGCTGGCGGCTGGGCTGGCACGGGGTTGAGCATCGAAAAATTCCTGTCAGGGGAAGGTGGGCGACATCAGCGGCGTCGCCCAGGCCGGCACCGATGGCTGCCAGCAGGCGGCCTCGGCATCCGGGCGAATATGTTCGAGCTTCGGCGCCTTGCGGCACGCCTCGCCCGACAGCGGACAGCGCTGCTGGAACGAACAGCCCTCGGGCGGCGTCACCAGGTTGGGCGGCGTGCCTTCGATCGAGACGAGCCGGTCCGAGACCTCGTCGAGCCGCGGCGTCGAGCGCAGAAGCCCTTGCGTGTAGGGATGGGCCGGGCGCTCGAACACGTCTTCGGCAAGGCCGGTCTCGATGATCTGGCCAGCATACATCACCGCCACGCGGTGGCAGAGGCCGGCGACCACGCCGAGGTCGTGGGTGATCAGCACCACCGACAGGCCGAGCGATTGCTGCAGCTCGGCGAGCAGTTCGAGGATCTGTGCCTGGATGGTGACGTCGAGCGCCGTCGTCGGCTCGTCGGCGATCAGCAGCTGCGGCTCGCAGGCGATCGCCATGGCGATCATCACGCGCTGGCGCATGCCGCCGGAAAATTCGTGCGGATACTGGTCGAGCCGGCGGGCAGGCGCGCTGATGCCGACGGCGGCGAGCAGGTCTGCAGCACGGTTGCGCGCCTGCGCGCGCGTCATGCCGAGATGCCGCTCCAATACCTCGCCGATCTGCGTGCCGATCTTGAGCACCGGGTTGAGCGAGGTCATCGGGTCCTGGAAGACCATCGCCACTTCCTTGCCCCTGATGTCGCGGGCGTAACGCTCGCCGTCGGGGCCAAGCAGCGAACGGCCCTTCCACCTGATGTCGCCGGAAGCGATGCGGCCAGGCAGGTCGATCAGCCCCATCACCGCTTGCGCGGTCACGCTCTTGCCCGAGCCGGATTCGCCGACCACGCCGAGCGTCTCGCCGCGACCGATGGACAGGGTCACGCCGCGCAGGCCCTGGACCAGCCCACGCCTGGTGTCGAACTCGACCTTCAGCTTTTCGACCTCGAGCAGCGGTTCCTGGTTGCTCATGGCGCTGATGTTCATGACCGGCCTCCCTGGCTCGTGGCTTTGGGGCTTTGGGCTTTTGGGCTGCGGCGCGCCTGCCGGGCGGCAAGCTTGGCGCGCTGGTAGGCGAAGCGCTTCTCGCGCTCCTGTGGGTCGGTGGTGACGCGCACCCAGCTGGCGAACAGATTGACCGCAAGCACCGTGGTGGCAATCGACAGGCCGGGGAAGGTGATCAGCCACCAGGCGACGAAGATGTAGTCGCGGCCGTTGGCGACATCGAGCCCCCAGCTCGTTGCCGGCGGCTGCACGCCGAGGCCGAGGAAGGAAAGTGCGGCTTCCGCCAGCACGATGTTGGTGAATTCGAGGATGCCGAGTGTCAGAAGCGGCGACGTCAAATTGGGCAGTATGTGGCGGAAGATGACGCGCGAGGTCTTGCAGCCGATCATTTCGGCAGCCTCGACATAGGGAGTCTGCCGCACCGACAGCACGATGCCGCGCACGACGCGGGCATAGACCATCCAGTTGGTGACGACGAGCACGATGATCATCGTCGTCATGCTCGGGCCGATGACCGAGATGACCAGCAGGATCAGCAGCAGGCCCGGGAATGCCACCTGCACGTCGACGATGCGCATGATGATCGAGTCGGTGCGGCCGCCCCGGAAGCCGGCCCACAAGCCGAGCACGACGCCGAAGCTGCCGGCGAAAAGCACCACCAATACGCCGACAAGCAGCGAGGCGCGGGCACCGTAGATGACGCGCGAAAGCACGTCGCGCCCGAGATGGTCGGTGCCGAGAATGTGCTCCCAGCTTCCCTTGGGCAGCCAGGCCGGCGGCTTGAGCCGCGAAATCACCGACTGTGCTGCCGGGTCGTAAGGCGCAATCAGCGGCGCGAAGATTGCCATCAGCAAAAGGGCGACGATGACGGCGAAGCCGAGCGTGCCGAGCTTGTCCTGCCAGAGTTCGCGGCCGAGCTCGTCGAGCCTGGTCAACAGCGTCGGGCGCTGCGTGGCCTTGCGGGTGGTCGCCACCGGCGTCGTCACTGGCATGGGTATAGCCATCTCAAGCCAACCTTATCCGTGGGTCGATGAGTTTGTAGAGGATATCGAGGCCGACATTGATGACCACGATCAGCACGGCCACGGTGAAGACGATCGCCTGCATCAAAAACAGGTCGCTCTTCTGGATCGCTTGCATCGCCGTCAGTCCGAGGCCGGGCCAGGCAAACACCGTCTCGACCACCACCGTGTAGCCGGCCAGCGCGCTGATGAGCTCCCAGCCGGCCAGCGTCACGAACGGCACCAGCGTGTTGCGCATCGCATGCACCATCACCACGCGCTTGAAATGCAGTCCCTTGGCGCGGGCGGTGCGGACATATTGCTGGTTCAACTCGTCGATCATCGACGAGCGCACCAACATCACCAGCCGGGCAAGCGAGGGCAGGGCCAGCGTGATAGCCGGCAGAATATAGTAGCGCGCCCCGCCCATGCCCGAAGTCGGCAGCCAGCCGAGCGTGACGGCGAAGAACACGATCATCAACAGCCCGAACCAGAACTGCGGCAAGGACAGGCCAAACAGGCCGACAAACACCGTCGTTCGATCGACCCAGCCGCCGGGCCGAAGTGCGGCGATGGCGCCGAGCGGCAGCGACAAAAGGATCGCAAGGCCAAGGCCGGCACCAATCAGCTTCAGCGTGTTAGGCAGGCGTTCGAGCACGACATCGAGGGCCGGCCGGCGCTGCCAAAGGCTGTCGCCGAAATCGAGGCGGGCCATGTCGCTGACAAAATCGACGAATTGCGTGGCGATGGGCCGGTCGAGGCCGATCTGCTGGGCAAAGGCCGCGCGCTGGGCGTCGGTTGCCGACAGCGGCAGCATCACCTTGACCGGATCGCCGACCATGCGCGTGGCGATAAAAACGATCACGGTCACGCCGATCACGACAAGGAGACCTTGTCCAATACGGCGGAGCAGAAAACCACCCATATTCCTCTCCATTGGCTGGAGCCGGCTCTCCCTTTTCGAGCCGGCTCCAGAACTGTTGGGGTTCGCTTATGTTTTTGTTCGAACCCGCAATTGTCCCGGTTATTCCGTGACCTTCATCTCCTTGACCAGGAGCTTGGAGTCGACGCGCGGCTGCCATTCCAGGCGCTTGGAGAAGCCGTAAATGTCCTGCTGGTTGAGCAGCGGAACGAGATAGGACAGATCGTACGACTTCTTGGTGATGGCGTCATACATCGCCTGGCGCTTCTCGATGTCGGTCTCGGTCCTGGCGGCGCTGATCTGGTCCGACATTTCCTGGTCGCTGTTGGACGCGGAACTCGCCTTGCTCTGTAGCACGGCGGTCATTTCGCGGTCGACGTCGAGCAGTTCGTTGGAGTTCGACAGGAAGATCGCATCCGGCCGCGTGTTCTTGTCGAACAGCTGGTTCAGGTACTCGCCGAAGTCCTCGATCTTGATGTCGACGTTGAGGCCAGCGTCCTTCCAGTAGGCGCCGACGGCCTCGATCAGCTCGCGGTCCTTGAGCCAGCGGCCGGCCTCGCCGACGAGCTTGATTGTCTTGCCCTCGGCACCTGCTTCCTTGATCAGGGCCCTGGCCTTGTCGACGTCGAAGACGTAGTCGGGCAGCGACTTGTTGTAGCCAAAGGCCTTGGGGTTGACGACCTGGCCCTTGGCCGGCGTGGCGTAGCCGCCGAACAGGCTCTCGGCCAGCGCCTTGCGGTCGACCGAAATGTTCATCGCCTCGCGAACGCGCGGATCCTTGGTCACCTCATTGTCGGTCGACACGATCATCAGGCTGGTTTCGAGGCCGCTGACGGCCGCGAATTTCGGCGCCTGCTGGGCGAATTCCGGCAAAAGGTTGGTGATGACGTCGAGTTCGCCAGCCATCAGGCCGGAAAGGCGCGTGCCGGATTCGCCAACGAAGCGGTAGGTCACCTTATCGATCGACGCGGCATCGCCCCAATAGTCGGCGTTCTTCTCCAGCACGATGTCCTGGCCGCGGTTCCAGCTGGTGAACTTGTAGGGGCCGGTGCCAACAGGCGCCTCGGCGAACTTCGCGTCGCCTGCATAGGTCGCGGGGATCATCTTCATCCAGTACATGCGCGACGGCAGGATCGGATCCGGACCCGAGGTGATGATGCGCACGGTCAGGTCGTCGACCTTTTCAGCGCCGGTGATGGTACCGAAATAGGCGGCCTGCTCCGACTTCAGCGCCGGATCGATGACGCGCTTGACGCTGTTGACGACGGCGTCCGCATTGAACGCCTCGCCATTGTGGAACTTGATGTCGGGCCGGAGCTTGAACTCCCAGGTCTTGGCATCGACCGCAGTCGGTGCCGCTGCGGCCAGTCCGGCGACCAGTTCGCCGTCCGGCGTGCGCGCCATCAGCGTCTCATAGACATTGTCGTTGATCGCGCGTTCGCCGCCGTCATCGCGAACCTGCGGATCGAGCGTCGAGGGCTCGGAACCGATCGCGATGGTGATGTCGGCGGCCTGCGCCGACAGCGGGGAAAGTACCATGATTGCCGCTACGGCGGCGCTGCTTGTCAGTCTCGTCAGTACGTTCATTGGTCCACCCATTCGCCAAAGACAACAAAATCGACCTGATGCGCGCAGTCTTGTGCTGCGTTGATAGTGTGGGCCGCCACATCCCTCGGCCAGAAGAGTGGATTGTATGCAATCGACTGTCAAGCGATTGTTGATCAACTTTGCTGACGATGCCAGGCCGAGTTTCGGGAATCCGCCGAATGACAATGTAAATTATTGAAAATGCACAAAATTTAGAACGTGATTGCTGAAATTTCGTTCACGAATATCACGCGAGCAGTCGACTTGGTCGCCCTTTTCGGCAATTTCTTGCATATAGTATACCAAAAATGACCACTGCATGAAGGACACCGGCAATCCCCGACCTTCCCTGGTGGTCGCGTCAGCGGAAAATACATCGTCGCGACAGATACGGCCGCACTTGATTTCAACGACAAGAGTGCAAATTGCGCCAGCCTGTTGGTGCAGCGGGAGACGTTATCCTGTTTGGTTGATCTCCGACGCGGCATGAGATTGCTGGCCAATACTCGTTTCGAACAAGGAACTGCTTGTACGTTCTGTTATCGCGTTTCTCGCTGGCAGCGATGTTGAACTGCTGCCCGCACCTGCAGTGCTACGCGGGCAGCGGGCGGGCTCGGCTGTTGCGGTGGTTCAAGGAGTGCGCCGCCAGATCGGCGGCGCTGGCGTCAGCCGAAATAGCGCGGCGGCAGCCTGACCGGATCGCCGTCGAGGCGCTCGAACATGGCGGCGATGTCGAAGAGGCGGCTTTCATTCCCGCTTGCCCCGACGATCTGCAGCCCCAGCGGCATGCCGTTTCTGGCCTTGCCGAAGGGAAAAGCAAGTGCGGGGTGCCCGGTCAGGTTGGCCAGGATGTTGGGGATAGGTTCCTCGAGGAAGTAGAACTTGTCGACCGTCTTGAGCGGTCCCGCGGGTGCGAGTGCGCCGGGCAGCAGGATCGCGTCGACAGTGCCAAGGCTGGCGTCGACCCGTCTGCGCAGCACCTCGCGCAGCTTCCGCGCCGCGATGACGTCGGCGGCAGCGAGGCTCTCGCCGACAAGCGTGCGGCCGCGAAACATTTCGCCGAAGGCTGAGAAGTTGCCGCGCACCTCGGCGCCGTAGTGCGCCGCAATCTCGGCCATCATCACCACCGCGCCGGGCGCGTGGAAGGTTTCGAGCGGCGGCAGGTTGAGTTCGACGATCTCGCCGCCATTTCGGGCAAACAGGTCGAGCGCGTTTTGCATGGCCGTTGCCATTTCGGGCCGCAGGCTGGCCCCCAGTCCCCAGCCGTCGGGCGATACGCCGAGGCGCATGCCGGCAAATGACGGTACGTCGCCGACAGGCAAAGGCCTGCTTTCGCACGCCGACATCGCGGCATAGAGCCTGCGGCAATCGTCAACCCGCGCGGCGATCGGCCCGCAATGGTCCATTGAATGCGCCAGTGTGTCGATGCCTTCCACGGGAACGACGTCGAAGCCCGGCTTGAAGCCGACCATGCCGCACATGGTGGCCGGCAGCCGGATCGAGCCGGCAGTGT
>Ga0209902_101357_pt1 | contig 12412 bp, 11 predicted proteins | sample FECB27metaG_FD_188304 | JGI IMG/M metagenome (GOLD analysis project Ga0209902, IMG submission 188304) | Cyanobacterial communities from the Joint Genome Institute, California, USA - FECB-27 (SPAdes) (version 2) | ecosystem: Environmental > Aquatic > Thermal springs > Hot (42-90C) > Microbial mats...
GCGCGTCGTTGGATCACGGAATGAGCGGCAGTTCGATGCGGCTGGGATATTTGGCGGAGCTGTAGATGCGCTGGGTCGCCTTCACATAGTCGGACTTCTTGGCGAAGAAGATGTTGGGCACGAAGGTCTGCGGATTGCGATCGTAGAGCGGGAACCAGCTCGACTGGATCTGCACCATGATGCGGTGGCCCTTCAGGAATTTGTGGCTGACCTGGGGCAGCTTGATCTCATAGGGGACAACCTGGTTTGCGGGGATCGCGGTCGGCTTGGACGGATCGTCGCGATAGCGGCCGCGCAGGATGTCCATCGAGATGGCCAGTTCGTAGCCGCCCAGTTCGGGCGCTGCGGGATATTCGGCCGGGTAGACGTCGATCAGCTTGACCACCCAGTCGCTGTCGGTGCCGCTGGTCGATGCGAAGAATTTCGCGATCGGCTGTCCGGCCAGGCGGACGTCGTCGGTCAGCACCTCGCTGACGAACGTCACCACGTCGGGACGCGATTCCGCGAAGCGCTGATCGTCGACCAGCCAGGGGCCCCAGCTCGTCATCGGATTGTATGTGGAGAGGATCGGCCGCTCGCGATAAGTGACGGGCCGTGCGGGGTCGGAGACATATTCGGCGAAGCCGCCGGTGCCCGCGGGCGCCTTCCAGCCCAGTCCGCCATCGGCCGAGAGATAGATCGACTTCGACTGGGAGGGGCAGCCGCTGGCGCACGACATCGGCCAGCGATCATAACGCTGCCACACATTCGCACCCGTCTCGAACGCGGTCACCGGCGCGATCTTCGATGCCTTGCCGCCATCCTTCAGATGCTCGTCGAAGAAGGGGATCATCACGTTCTTCCGGTACCAGGCGGAGCTGTTGCCGTCGAAATCGATCGCGCCCAGCTTCGATCCGTCCAGGTTCATGCCCTGGCCGTGGCGCCACGGGCCGATGATCATGAAATTCTCGTCATTGCCCTTGTCCTTGGGCTCCATCGCCTCATAGACCGCCGGCGCGCCGTAGATATCCTCCTGATCCCACAGGCTGTGGACGTGCAGCGTCGGAACCTTCAGCGGCTCCTTCGCCAGGATCAGGTCGAGCGCCTGGCTCTTCCAGTAATCGTCATAGGCCGGGTGGGCCGCCGCCTTTTCGAACACGGGCAGCTTGTCGATGCCCATCTTCTTCGCCATGTCGCCGACCGATCCGGCCTTCAGCCAGCTCTCATAGGTGTCGTGCCGGTCGAACTGCATTGCATAGCGCGACGACTTGTCGGCGCTCATCCGATAGACCCAGTCGAGGAAGCTCTGGCGATAGGCGCCGTTGTGGAACCAGTCGTCGCCCTTCCAGCCATCGGCCAGCGGGTTGATCGGCACCGCCGCCTTCAGCGCCGGGTGCGGGTTGATCAGGCTCATCAGCGTGGTGAAGCCGCCATAGCTGACGCCGATCGTGCCGACCTTGCCGTTGCTTTCCGAGACGTTCTTCACCAGCCAGTCGATGCTGTCATAGGTGTCGGTGGTGTGATCGTTCTGCGCCGGGTTGAACGGACCGATCAGCGGCCGGGCGATGATATAGTCGCCCTCCGACTTGTAGCGGCCGCGCACGTCCTGGACGACGATGATGTAGCCCGCCGCCGCAAGCTCGGCATAGGCGGTCGGCAGCGCCATCGAATAGCGGTTGGACGGCGCGCCCGTGATCGCCTTGTCCGCGCCATAGGGCGTGCGCGAGAAGATGATCGGCGCATTCTTCGCACCGCGCGGGATCACGATGTTCGTGTGCAGCTTCGTGCCGTCGCGCATCGGGATCTCCGCCTCGCGGATCGTGAAATCCTTCATGTCGTCCGACGGCTTGAAACCGGCCGGTATGTCGCTGACGGGGAGCGGCTGTGCGGATGCGGATGCCGCGATCCCAAGCGCGAATGCGGACGTGAGCAAGGCCGTGACGAAGCGGCGAGCGTTCATGGTGATTCCCCCGATATGGCGATGCTTCAGCTTAGAACGGATTTTCCATTCGGCAAATCGCTCGTGTGATTTGCCGCTAAAGTGCCTGTCGGGGTGCAAGTGATCGCGAGCAGGATGGCGCCGCGGAGACCCGCCTATTCGGGCGCGATCGCGGCGTGGGCGATGTAGCGGCGCCCATTGGGGCGATCGAGCCGGGCATAGCGATCGATCAGCGCCGCCATTTCCTCGGTGAAGGCGCGGGCATCGGCAGGCGTCAGGCTGAAATGATGCCAGAGCTCCGCCGCGTTGCGCGTGCCGCCTTCGACGGGAATGATCCGCATGCGCGGGCCGCGATCGTGGGAATAGAGGATGCCGGTATAGGATCCGGCGAAGCTGCGTTCGAGCGCGGCCTGCAATTGCGCGGTCTTGTCGCGGCCGGGCAGCGAGCCGGCCAGATGGGCGGGCACGAAGAAGCTTTTCGCGGTCGCGCGATAATGGCGGACCGGGCGACCGGCGCGGGGCTCCTCATGCTCGACCGTCGCGAAGCCCAGCGCGACCATGCGCTTCAGGTGATAGCTGAGCAGGTTCAGGCGCGCGCCGGTCAGCGCCGCGAGTTCCGCGGGCGAGCGCGCGCGATCGATCAGCGCCAGCAGGATCAGGCGCGATCGTTCGTTGGCGAAGATGCCCGCGGCTTCCGGGGAGTCGATCTCGATCCGTTCTTTCATCGTCGATTCCTGTTTTGCATCCAGCTTCAATATCGCATCTTTGTTTTGAAGTAGAGGGTGGGCTCCACTCGCGTCGGTGCACGGGGATGGAGAGAGCGATGGGCAGGTTGATGGTGATGGGAATGTTGCTGGCGACGGCGGCAGCGCCCGCCATGGCGAACGAGACGCCATTGGCGGCCTGCATCGCGGCGCGCGCGAACGCGGCGGATCTGAGCGGCGTGGCGCTGGTCGTCCGCAAGGGGAAGAGCAGCGTCTTCGCGCGCGGCAAGGTCGCGGCGGAGGATAGCGCCGCCATCACCGCCGATACCCGTTTCAACATGGGCTCGATGACCAAGATGTTCACCGCGATCGCGGTCGCGCAACTGATCGAGGCGGGGAAGGTTTCGCTCGACGATCCGGTCGGTAAGCATGTCGACGGGCTGAGTTCGGCGACGTCGGCGGTCACCGTGCGCCAGCTGCTGACGCACAGTGGTGGGCTGGGCAGCATCTTCCGCCCCGATGCGGAGGCCATATTGGCCGGCGCGCGCACCACGCGCGATTTCAAGCCGATCGTGGCAGTGGAGACGCCGGCCTTCACGCCGGGCGAGCGGTTCCAATATTCCAACTCCGGCTTCGTGCTGCTCGGCCTGCTGGTCGAGGCGGCGAGCGGTCAGGATTACGGTGCCTATCTGGACGCGCATATATTCAAGCCGGCCGGCATGACCGCGACGGGCATGACCCCCGGCGATCCCGCCGCGCGGGCGATGCCGATGACGCGCGGGGCGGGGATGCTGCGTCGCATGCCGCCCGGCGGACCTGGCGGTCCCGGTGGGCCGGGGCCGGCCCGGGCTGGTGGGCCTCCGGGTGGCCCGCCTCCGGGGGCGCCGGGACCGGGGATGATGCCGCCCCCGGCCGACGGCCCGCTGCGGCCCGCGCCGGGGACCGGCGCCTATGCGTCGCCCGCGGGCGGCGCGCTGACCACGGCGGCGGACATGGCGCGCTTTTTCCAGGCGCTGCAGGCTGGCAAGCTGATCCGGCCGGAGACGCTGCGCACCTTCACCTCGCAGCAGATCGTCGCCGCGCCGCCGCGCGGGGACATGCCCGGCATGATCTATGGCTTCGGCTTCGGAAACGGCAGTTTCGACGGACATCGCTGGTATGGCCATAATGGCGGCGCGCCCGGCGTGAATGCGGAGGCGGGCGCCTTTCCGGACGACGACGCGATCATCGTGGTGCTGAGCAACCGCGATCCACCGGCGGCCGGCCGGCTCTATGGCGATCTGCGCGCTTATGTGCTCGACGAGGCGAAACTGGCCGGCTGTCGCTGAGATCCGCATCGACAGCGCCCGTGCGTATCGTTAGGGGCGCGGTCATGCACCGGGCGAGACTCAGGACGGGCACCATCGGCGGCAAGGTCATGATCGGCCTGCTGACCCTGATGCTCGCCATGCGCCTGCTCGTTCCCGCCGGCTGGATGCCGATGGCGAGCGGCGGCTATGCCATCACCCTGTGTACCGGCATGGGCGCGGTTTCCGCCTGGGTCGACAAGGATGGCAACATCCATAAGCAGAAGCCTGCGTCGAGCGAGAATTCCCAACAGCCCTGCGCCTTTGCGGGCTTCGCCGCAGCGCTGGACGCGCCCGAACTGCCCGCCGCGCTCGCGCCCGTCGTCGCGCAGAGCGGCGGCGTCTTCGCGGCCGCGTTCGGCGGTCTCGCGATCGGTCGCGGCCTTGCGGCGCCGCCGCCGCCTCCAACCGGTCCACCCGCCAGCCTCTGATCGTCGTAGCCGCCGTCCGGCTCCGTTCGACGCGATCGTCCGATCGCGCGACATCCCGGCGGCACTCACGTTGATGGGCAGGGCGGCCTCGATGGCGCGCTTGCCCGTATCGAGGCCGTTTCCATGTCATTTTCCCGTCGCACATTCGCGGGTGCGTCCGTTGCCGCGCTTTCCCTGATCCATTCCGCCCCCGCATTTGCGGAGGGTGACGCCGCCGATGCCGAAGCCGGCCGTCCCGATATCGTCGTCACCGCCGAACGTGCGACCGAAGCGGCCGTGGTCGCGGTCCGCAAGCGTCCGGGCGGCGTCGATGTCGTCGACGCGGAGGCATTCGCAGACAAGGTGGCGGTATCGCTCCGCGACGCGCTCGCCTTTTCGCCCGGCGTCTATGCGCAACCGCGCTTCGGACAGGAGGTCCGCCTGTCGATCCGCGGATCGGGCATCAGCCGCGGGTTCCACATGCGCGGGCTGACGCTGCTGCAGGACGGCATCCCGATCAACCTGGCCGACGACAATGGCGATTTCCAGGAACTCGACCCGCAGGTCTTCGAACGGATCGAGGTCTATCGCGGCGGCAATGCGCTGCGTTTCGGCGGCTCGACGCTGGGCGGTGCGATCAACGCGGTCACGCCCACCGGCCGGACTGCGCCGCGCCTCGAGCTGCGCATCGACGGCGGCAGTTTCGGCACGATCCGCGGCAAGGCGGCGGCGGGCTTCGCCACCGATCGGGGCGATGCCTATCTCGCGATCACCACCGACAATTCCGACGGCGATCGCATCCATGCACGGCGGGATTCTCTGCGCTTCAACGGCAATGTCGGCATCCGACTGACCGATGCGATCGAGACGCGCTTCTACGCGACGATCAGCCATATCGATCAGGATCTGCCCGGATCGCTGACGCTTGCGCAGGCGCTGACGACGCCCAGCCTGTCGCTGCCCGCCAATATCGCGAGCGATCAGGAACGCGATATCGATTCGCTCCGGCTGCAGAACCGCACCACGATCGATCTCGGCGGGGTTACGCTGGCGGTCGGCGCCTTCTACAACGCCAAGCAGCTCTTCCATCCGATCTTCCAGGTGATCGACCAGAAGAGCAGCGACCGCGGCGTATTCGCCAGCCTCGATCTGGCCGGCGAAATGGGCGGGCTGCCCTGGGAAGCGACGCTGGGCACGCAGGCGCGGTTCGGCACGGTCGCTGCGAAACAGTTCGTCAACGTCGCCGGATCGCGCGGCGCGCTGATGGCCGATGCGCGGCAGAGCGCGCGGACGATCAACAGCTATGGCGAACTGCGCGTGAAGCCGATCGAGCAACTGACCATGATCGCGGGCGGCATCCACACCAGCGGCCGGCGCGAGATCGCCAATCGCCTGGCGCCCGCACGCAGTGGTGACGCGGATTTCAGCGCCTTTGCGCCAAAGCTCGGCCTGTTGTTCGAACCGGCGGGCACGATCCAGTTCTATGCCAATTACAACCGATCGGTCGAATTGCCGGGTTATAGCGAGCTCAGCCAGATTCCGGCGGGCGGACTGCCGGGCTTCGTCGATGTCGGCCCGCAAAAGGCCTGGACGATGGAGATCGGCACGCGCGGTACGCACGGTATCGCCTCATGGGATGTCAGCCTGTACCGGGCGAATATCCGCGGGGAGATGCTCCAGTTCGCGGTCTCCCCCAATATTCCGGCCGCGACTTTCAACGCCGATCGGACGCGGCATCAGGGGATAGAGGCGGGGATCGATCTTGCGCTGACACCCTGGGCGCGAGTGCGGCAGGTTTATCAGTTCAACGATTTCCGCTTCCGGGGCGACGCGCAATATCGCGACAATCGCCTGCCGGTCGTGCCGAAGCACCAATATCGCGCCGAATTGCGGCTGGGGACCGATGCGGTTGCCGTCAGCCCCAATCTGGAATGGGTGCCGAACGGCGCATTCGCCGATTACGCGAATACGGTCAGGGCGCCGGGTTACACGCTGTTCGGCGTCGGCGCGGAGGCGGCGGTGCGCGACGGGATCACCCTGTTCGTCGATGCGCGCAACCTGACGGGCAAGAAGGCGGTGGGGGATATCTCCGCCGTGCTTCTCGCCACGCCGACAACGGTCGCTTTCTATCCGGTCGAGCGCCGCGCCGTTTATGGCGGGCTTCGCGCGCGCTTCTGACCTGTCCGGGCGGTGCCCGTGGCGCCGCCCCCATTTTCGGGGAGATCCCATATGAAGATATCCATCATCCTGGCCGGGGCGCTGCTCGGCATGGCCGCGCCCGCCTTTGCGGGGCCGATCCGGCTCGACACACCCTGGCTTCGCGAAACCCCGCCCGCGTCGAAGGTCGGTGCCGGCTATGCCGTCATCGTCAATGGCGCTCGCGCTGAGGACCGGCTGCTCGGCGGGGCGACGCCGGCCGCCGAACGCGTCGAGGTCCACAGCATGAGCATGGAGGGCGGGATCATGCGGATGCGGCCCGTCCAGGGCGGCCTTGCCGTGCCTGGGGGAGGGCGCGTCGCGCTGAAACCCGGCAGCTACCACCTGATGCTGATCGGCCTGAAACGCCCGCTCCGCCGCGGCGAGACGGTGCCGCTCACGCTGCGCTTCCTGCGCGCCGGTGCCGTCACCATGCGCTTCCGTGTCGAGGCGATCGACTATCGACCGGCGGGAGGCGCACATGACGCGCACTGACCCGAAATCGCGGTTGCGCGTCGTTCGCCTGGCGCTCTGGGCGCTCGTCGCGGTCGTGCTTGCCGCTCTGGCGGCGCTGATGCTGTGGCCGCGTCAGCCCACGAAACCGGCCGCACAGGCCGATTACGCATCCGCATTCGGCGGCGCATTCCGCCTGACCGACCAGAATGGCCGCATCGTCACCGAACAGACGCTGAAGGGCAAACCCTTTGCGATCTTCTTCGGCTTCACGCGCTGTGCCGAGGTCTGCCCGACGACGCTCCACACCATGGCGCAGCTCCGCAAGAAGCTTGGCAGCGATGGCGAGAAGATGAATCTGGTGTTCGTCTCGCTCGATCCCGAGCACGACAAGCCCGCCGATATCGGCCGGTATCTTACCCTGTTCGACACGCCGATCATCGGGCTGACCGGCACCGCGCCCGAACTGGAGCGGATCGTGAAGGCGTATCGGATCTATTACAGGAAAGTGCCGATCGAGGGCGGCGACTATGTCATCGATCATACCGCGACGGTGTTCCTGATGGATCGCGATGGCGGCTTTTCCGGCACGATATCCTATGACGAGGATGCGAAGGTTCGGCAGGAGAAGCTGGCCGGGCTGGTGCGGTCGTGACCGCAGAGTCCGGTGGCAATTTCCGTCCCGACGGTTCGCTCTATCGCGCGGTCTGGCGCTGGCATTTCTATGCCGGGCTGATCGTGCTGCCCTTCCTGCTCTGGCTGGCGATCACCGGTGGGCTCTATCTCTACAAGCCCGAACTGGAGGCGCTGGTCTATCGCGACTGGAGCGGCATCGATGCGACGCGGTCGGTCATGCCGCTCGATCCGATGATCGATGCGGTCGAACACCACGCGGGCGGCACGGTGGTGCAGGTGATGCGCCCCGCATCGCCGGCGGCAAGCTGGCGGATGACGATCCGCGATCCCGTCGGCGCGCGGCGGCTGGCGTTCGTCGATCCGCATGACGGAATGGTGCTCGGCATGGCCGACGATGGCGGGGTGATGCAGGTGATCCGCACCCTTCACAGCCTGGTGATCACCGGCCCGGTCGGAAATGCGGTGATCGAGATCGTCGCGGGTTGGGCGGTCCTGCTGGTCCTGACCGGCCTCTATCTCTGGTGGCCGCGGCGCGGCAGCCCGGTAGTCGGCGTGCGCGGGCGCCCCGCGGGGCGGACCTTCTGGCGCGACCTCCATGCCTCGGTCGGGCTGGTCGGCGCGGCGGTCATCCTGTTCCTCGCGCTCACCGGCATGCCGTGGACCGGCGTCGCGGGAAAGCAGCTCCAGTCTATGGTCGCATCCAGCGGGCTCGGGCGGCCCAGGGCGCCGGGGCCAAATCCATGGGAGGCTGCGAAAGGCCATGATCACGGCGCGGCGAAACAGAGCCTGCCCTGGTCGATGCAGGGCATGGCGCACCCGATGGGCCATGGCACGGGCGATGTCGGCCCCGGCCGGGTCACGGAGATCGCGTATGCGCGGGGGCTTTCCGCCCCCTGGACGATGACTTTGCCCTCGGCGCCCGCCGCCCCCTATCTGGTTTCGGCGACGATCGCCCGCGCTGACGACGCGCGCGCGCTTTATGTCGATGCCGCGGACGGCCGCGTGCTGCAGGATGCGCGCTACGCGGATTTCGGCGCAGGCGCCCGGACGATCGAATGGGGCATCGCCACGCACCAGGGCCAGCAATGTGGCGAGCCCAACCGGCTGGTCATGCTGGCGGGGTGCATCGCCATCGTCCTGTTGACGCTGACCGCGCCGATCCTTTGGTGGAAACGCCGCCGCAACGGCCGGCTGGAAGCGCCGCCGCGCGCCATCGATCGACGCAAGGCGCGCGGCATCGCCGCGCTGATGATCGCGATCGGCGCGATCTTCCCGTTGACCGGAGCCTCGCTGGTCGTGGCGCTGGCGCTTGATATGGTCTGGCGGCGATGGCGGTCGATCGGGGCGGGGGTTACGGCCGCGCGCCGCTAAGCTCCCGTCCCGCATCGGGCGCCAGCCGCGCGCAGAGGATGGCGGAGACCAGCGCCGTGGTCGCGACCACAGCGAAGGCGACCGAGAAGTCCGACAGGGCCGCCGCCTGCGCGCCGCGCGCGCCGAGCGACAGCGCCAGCGCGGCGGCGGCGATCGAGATGCCGAGCACCGCCGAGAATTGCTGGACCATGGAATGGAGGCTGGTGGCATCGCTCATCCGCGCGGTTTCGACATCGGCAAAGGCGATCGTGCCCAGCGCATTGAACTGGAGCGATCGGACGAAGCCGCCGAGCAGGACGACGCCATAGATGGCGGCGACCGGCCAGTCGGGGCGGAACGCCGCGCATAGTAGCAGGAACAGGGCGCATGCCCCGCTGTTCGCGATCATCGTCCGCCGATAGCCGAAGCGTCGCAGCATCGGAATGGTTGCAAGTTTCACCGCCAATGCACTGATTCCGCTGGCAAAGGTGATCACGCCGCTTTCGAAGGCGGACATGCCGAAGCCCAGTTGCAGCATCATCGGCAACAGGAACGGGAAAGCGCCGATCGCGACGCGGAAGAATATGCCCGCCCAGGTCGCGATGGCGAAGGTGGGGATGCGCATCAGCGTCAGGTCGATCACCGGGGCGTCATGACGGCGCGCATGGCCAAGATAGGCGAACCCGGCCGCGACGCCGATGCCGAGCACCGCCAGCGCGGCCGCGATCCCGCCCAGCCCATGGACCAGCATCTCCAGCCCGATCACCAGCCCGGACAGGGCGATGCCGCACAGGATCGCGCCATTGCGGTCGAAGCGGCGCGGCGGCGGGCGATCCTCGTCGCGGACCAGCCACCAGGCCATGGCGATACCGAGGATGCCGACCGGGATGTTGATGTAGAAGATCCAGCGCCACGAGGCGTAGGTGGTCAGGAATCCGCCGACCAGCGGCCCCGCGATCGGCGCGATCATGGTCGGGGTCAGCACCCAGGCCATGGCATGGACCAGCTCGGACTTGGGCACCGATCGCAACAGCAGCAGCCGGCCGACGGGGGACATCATCGCCGCCCCGATCCCCTGCAGGAAACGCGCGGCGACCAGCATCTCCAGGCTCGTCGCCAGGCTGCAGAGGATCGAGGCGAGGGTGAAGACCAGGATCGCGGCGGAGAAGACGTTCCGCATGCCGAAACGGTCGGCGATCCGTCCGCTGGCCGGGATGAAGGCGGTCAGGCTGATCAGATAGGCCGTCAGCGTCAGATTGGCGTGGAGCGGATCGGCGCCCAGCGACCGCGCGATATCGGGCAGGGCGGTGACGAGCACCGTCGAATCCATCTGCTCCATGAAGAATGCGGTCGCGACCATGAGCGCCAGCGGCCGCATCCGCGTGGGGCGTGCGGCCGCTGCCGCGCCCTGGCCCGCCAGCGCACCGCCGCTCATTCGGCGGCCGCTGCGATCGGCAGATCCTCATAATCCGGCGCGACGTCCGCCGGGCCATCGTCCTCCTCGCCCTCGATCAGCGCGACGATGGTCCGGCGCATCGCCGCACGGATCTTTTGCGTTGCGCGGGAAACCCCCTCCAGCACGGCAAGGCAGCGACCGGGGCGGCCGAGCACCAGGATACGATCGGCGGTATCGAGCGCTTCGTCGATCGCATGGGTGATGTGCAGCACGGTCTTGCCCGACGCGGTCGCGATCGCGCGCAATTCCTGACGCAGCCGCCGCCCGGTCGCGATATCGAGGCTGGAGAACGCCTCGTCGGCAAGCAGCAGCGGCGGATCGGCGACCAGCGCGCGCGCGATCGCGACGCGCTGGCGCATCCCGCCGGACAGCATGTTCGGAAAAGCGTCGTGGAAAGCCGCCAGTCCCAGACGGTCGAGCCACTGGGCGGCGCGGGCATGGCGCTCGGCCGCACCGATGCCGGCGATCTCCAGCGGCAGTGCGGCATTGTCGATCGCACTACGCCACGGCAGCAGGCGATCGTCCTGGAAGACGCAGCCGATGCGGCCGCGCAACGCGTCGAAATCGCGATGCGGATCGACGCCCAGCACTTCGACCACGCCTTCGCTCGCGCCGATCAGGCCCAGGACAAGCGACAGGGTGGTGGATTTGCCGCAGCCCGATCGGCCGAGCACGGCGACATATTCGCCCTCCGCCACACTGAACGACAGGCCGTCGATCGCCAGCGTCTCGCCTCCGCCTGTGGCGGGAAAGCGCTTGACGACATTTTCGAAACGGATCGCGCTCATCGTGCGGCCTCCGGCTGGAGACGCCAGCGCAATGCGTGTTTTTCGAGGCGGGCCATCGCGAAGTCGGTGAGCAGGACGAAGACGACGATGGCGACGGTCCAGGCAAGGACATTGTCCATGCGGAACTGTTCCTGTGCGGTGCGAAGCTGATGACCTATCCCACTGATACCGGCGATTAATTCCGCGGTGATGGTGACGCGCGCGGCGCTGCCCAGATTGATGCGCAGGCCGGTCAGCATCGACGGCAGCATCGCGGGCAGGACCAGCCGGGTGGTCATCGCCCAGCGTGACGGGCGTAACGCGCGGACCATGTCCCACAATTCGCGCGGGATCGCGCCGAAACCGTCGCGCGCCTGGAAGAACAGGCTGGGCAATGTGCTGATCACCACAACGAAGGCGATCCGCGTCTCCATACCCTCGAACCAGATGATCGCGAAGATCGCCCAGCAGATGCCGGGTATGCCCTGTTTGAGTTGGATCAGCGGCACCAGCGCGCGATCGACGGCGGGGTGGCGCGCCGCCCAGATACCGAGCGCGGTCGCGAACACGAAGGTGAAGGCGAGCCACAGGAAGATCCGCGCATAGGTGAGCGTGATCGTGGCGAGTGCCGCCGGATCGGCGAAGACCGACGCGGTCGTGACGGCGATGGTCTGGAGCGGCGGGAAGAGGAAGGGCGGCAGGACGGTCGACGCCGCCTGCCATGCCGCCAGCACGACCAGGATCGCGATCAGCCCCTCGACGTTGAAGCGCCGGGCGGCGCGCGGCGGCGGCGTCGCGCCCGGATGTAACGGCACGACATTCGATCGGTTTTCCAACGATCTGACCGGTGATGACGCCATGGTGGCTCCTTTGCCGTCAGGGCTTGAAATCTGAGACGAACACCGAGAGTTCGGCATCGGTCAGCGGGCGATCGAGCAGGCCGGCATTGGGCAGCAGCTTTCCGGTCAGCAGCGCGATCGGCGCGCGATATTCCGAGATCGGCGCGACGCGGATATAGTCGGATCGCAGCTTGAGCGTGTTGAGCACCGATGCGCGTTTCACGTCGACCGCGCCGCTCACGATGTCGGCGGCGCGCTCCGGATTGGCCTTGGCATAGGCGACCGCCTCGACATTGGCGCGATAGAAGCGGCGGGCGAGATCGGCATTGGCGGGCAC
>Ga0209902_101358_pt1 | contig 12409 bp, 11 predicted proteins | sample FECB27metaG_FD_188304 | JGI IMG/M metagenome (GOLD analysis project Ga0209902, IMG submission 188304) | Cyanobacterial communities from the Joint Genome Institute, California, USA - FECB-27 (SPAdes) (version 2) | ecosystem: Environmental > Aquatic > Thermal springs > Hot (42-90C) > Microbial mats...
CGGCATCTCCCCGCTCCTTGACCTGCCCGACGACATGATCGCGGCGGTTGCGCTCCATTTCGTTCACGAATGCGAACACAACCATAACGGGTGATAAACCCCCTATTTACGAGAACCCCCTAAAACCATTTCAGGTTCGGAACGCTATCGGAACGACGATGGCGATAGGGCGGGAATAAATCATGGTAGCTCAAACAGTTCTGAAGATGCCCGGCATCGGCGCAGCGGAGACGCTCGACACGTTGCTGGCGACCGACGGGACGATGAGCCACCCCTACCCCGCTTCTTCCGACCTGTTGTTCGGCCGGCATGCGACGCGCAACCTGGCCGATGCCGCCCATTATCTGTGCATGCTGCACGGCCGGCACCCCGGCGTGATCGATTTCGCGGCGATGCGCGAAGTCGAACCCGGCGCCAGGAGCTGGCTCGCCACCGCCGCCGAGGGCTTCGCGCTCGAGCGCACCTTCCTCACGCGCGTCGCGGTCGCCGCCGGGCCTCTGCCCAGCACGCCGGGCCATGCCGAATGCGAAGCCGCGGTGATCGGCCAGCGCCATGCGCTCGAAACGCTGGCCCAGTCGGAGCGATCGGGTTGTGCGCTCGGCGCGGCGATCGCGCTGGTTATGGACTGGAAGGCGATTCGCCATGTGCTCGACGTCGCCGCGGAGCGACTCGGCGTGCAGCCTCAGCCGGCACGCCTGCCCGACGAACGCGAAACGCGATCGGTTGCCGCCAATGCTTCCGAAAACGGCAGCACCGCACGCGCGCTCGGCTTTGGCGCGCAGCAGATATTGGCACAGCATCGCGGCCTGTGGACCGTGCTCGACTCACGGCAGCGCGCGCGCCATCACCCCTGACCAGGGTCGCGGCGGCCCTTGCGCAGCTCCGGATCGCCCCCTAACGCCATTGACGTAAACGTGAAGTGGCGAGGGCGAGCATGCGATTCAGCGGAACCAGCAACTATGTCGCGACCGACGATCTGAAGGTCGCGGTGAACGCAGCGGTGACGCTGCGCCGCCCCCTGCTGGTGAAGGGCGAGCCGGGCACCGGCAAGACCGTGCTCGCGCAGGAGATCGCCAAGGCCGCGAACGCGCCCCTGATCGAATGGAACATCAAGTCGACCACCAAGGCGCAGCAGGGCCTGTACGAATATGACGCGGTCGCGCGGCTGCGCGACGGCCAGCTCGGCGATCCCCGGGTCCACGATATCGGCAACTATATCCGCCGCGGCAAATTGTGGGAGGCGTTCACGTCGCCCGAATTGCCCGTCCTGCTGATCGACGAGATCGACAAGGCCGACATCGAATTCCCCAACGATCTCCTCCAGGAACTCGATCGCATGGAATTCCATGTTTACGAAACGCGCGAGACGGTGAGGGCGGTCGAACGGCCGATCGTGGTGATCACGTCGAACAACGAAAAGGAATTGCCCGACGCGTTCCTGCGCCGCTGCTTTTTCCACTATATCAAGTTTCCCGACCGGGAGACGATGCAGGCGATCATCGACGTGCACTTTCCCGGCATCCAGAAGCTGCTCGTCAGCAAGGCGATGGATATCTTCTACGACGTGCGCGAAGTGCCGGGCCTGAAGAAGAAGCCCTCGACATCGGAACTGCTCGACTGGCTCAAGCTGCTGCTGGCGGAAGACATGCCGCTCGACGTGCTTCAGTCGCGCGATCCCACCAAGGCGATCCCGCCCCTCCACGGCGCTCTGCTGAAGAACGAGCAGGATGTGATGCTGTTCGAACGGCTGGCGTTCATGGCGAAGCGCCAGCAGCGCTGAACACCCTCAGTCGAGGATATAGGCCAGTTCGAAATCGCCCCAGCGTCGACCGCCGAAGACCATCGGCACATAGACGTTGCGGACGACGTGGAATTCCTGGCCCTCCCCTTCGCGGCGATAGACCGCCATGTGGAACGGCTTGTCGCTGGCCTTTGCCTGACGGTCGGGATCGTCCAGCAGGATGATCCGGTTGCGGCAATAGGCGGTGTCATGTTCCGGATCGCCGGTCGGGGCGCGGCTGAACGCGGTGACGTGCGTCGGCAGATAACCGTCCATGTCGGTGCAGGCCGCCGCGACGATCCGCGGGTCGGTCGCGCTGATACGGTCGAGTTCCGGGCGCCAGACGATGTCGGCGAAACCGTTCAGCCGCGTCGTATATTGTTGCGGATCGGTGCCCGGAACGGGCGTGTGGTCGCGATCGAACAACACCGCCATGTCGAGCTGGCCGGCGTCGAGCGCTGCCTGGGTGATCGCCGCGATCCGATCGCGTTCCTTGATGGCCAGATCGACGAAATAGCGATCCTCGCTGGCGAAGCCGCTCTGGATCAGATCGTTGAACATGGCGTTCGAAAGCTGTTCGACCGAACCGACGCGCGCGCCGGTGTCCGCCAGCGCCGCGGCATTCGCACGCGCATCGCCCGCGAACAGCGACAGGCCGTCGCGCACGCGCGCGACACTGTCGTGGATCATGCCGCTCGACCGCGCGATCCCGTCGGTCTGGGTGTCGACCTGGCCGACGATCTCGGCGACGTCGCGCACAGTCTCGTCGATCGTCGCGAAGCCGCGCTGCGCCACGACGCTCTTCATCACGCCGTCATTGATCTCGGAGATCACGGTGCCCGCCTCGTTGGTGAGCGATGCGATGGTTCGCGAGATCTGCTCGGTCGCCCCGCGCGTCTCCTGCGCCAGCTTCTTCACTTCGCTCGCGACCACGGCGAACGTCCGCCCGGCGTCGCCCGCCCGTTCCGCCTCGATCGTGGCATTGAGCGCCAGCATGTTGGTCTTTCGTGCGATGGTGTCGATCACGGTGCTCACCCGGCGCACCTGCTCCATCGCCGCGGCGAAGCTGGTCATCCGCGCACCGAGCTGGGACACGAGATCGGTCAGATCGTTGAACTGCCCGCGCGATCCACTGATCATGGCAGCGCCCTTGCCCAGCTTCTCCCGCGCCTGTTCTGACAGCAGCCTCGCCTCATCGGTGGAATCGGCGACGCGGCGCTGATCGGCTTCGAGCGCCGCGGTCACTTCCTCCAGCGCCGAAAGCATCTCGAGCTGCCGGGCGATCCGCTCGGAAATGCCGGCGACATAACCCGCCGCATCGCTGCAGCCGACGGCCACGCGACCGCAATTGCGCGCGACCGCATCGACCGCGCCATTGCCGGCTTCGCTGTCTTTCGTCGGCGCGAGATTGCTCGCCATGCTTCCCCCTTCGGTGCTTTGGGCCGGTCTAGCGGCCAATCGTTGAAAGGCGCTTAACCACGGCGCTTCGACCCAAGATTGCCGCTTCCCCCCTCGTCCCGCCCGCGATAGTGAAAGCCATGTTCTTCAACTTCCTCGACGAGCTGCGCGCCGCGGGCATTCCCGCCTCCATGAAGGAGCATCTGGTGCTGCTCGAAGCGCTGGAGCGCGACGTGATCGAGCGGAGGCCCGAGGAATTCTACTGGCTGTCGCGCGCCACCTTCGTGAAGGACGAAGGATTGCTCGACCGGTTCGACCAGGTCTTCGCCAAGGTCTTCAAGGGGATCGAGGGAAGCTTCGCCACCGGCGCCACCGACATTCCGGAGGACTGGCTGAAGGCGGTCGCCGAGAAATTCCTGACCCCCGAGGAAATGGAGCAGATCAAGTCGCTCGGATCCTGGGACGAGATCATGGAGACGCTGAAGCAGCGGCTCGAGGAACAGCAGGGTCGCCATCAGGGCGGCAGCAAGTGGATCGGCACCGGCGGAACCAGCCCCTACGGCAATTCGGGCTATAATCCCGAAGGCGTGCGGATCGGCGGCGAAAGCAAGCATGGCCGCGCTTTGAAGGTCTGGGACAAGCGCGAATTCAAGAATCTCGATTCCACCAAGGAACTCGGCACGCGCAACATCAAGGTGGCGCTGCGCCGCCTGCGCCGCTTCGCACGCGAAGGTGCCGCCGACGAGCTGGATATCGACGCGACGATCGACGGCACGGCGCGCCAGGGCTGGCTGGACATCCAGATGCGCCCCGAACGGCACAATGCGGTCAAGCTGCTGCTGTTCCTCGATGTCGGCGGATCGATGGATCCGCATATCAAGCTATGCGAGGAACTGTTCTCCGCGGCGACGAGCGAGTTCAAGAATCTCGAATTCTTCTATTTCCACAACTGCCCCTATGAAGGCGTCTGGAAGGACAATCGCCGCCGTTTCACCGAACGCACGCCGACCTGGGACGTGCTCCACAAATATGGACACGACTATAAGCTGGTCTTTGTCGGCGACGCGTCGATGAGCCCGTACGAGATCAGCCATCCGGGCGGATCGGTCGAGCATTTCAACGAGGAATCGGGCGCGGTGTGGCTAAGCCGGATGGCGCACGTCTATCCGGCGGCGGTGTGGCTGAACCCCGTGCCCGAGGCGCATTGGGGATATTCCCAGTCGGTGAAGATGATCCGCGAACTGATGAACGACCGCATGTATGCGCTGACGCTCGACGGGCTGGACGATGCGATGCGCGAACTGACGCGCAAGCACTGACCGAGCTTCCCGCCGCAACTGCGACACATTGCGACACAAAAGACCGTGTACGGGACAGTCTCGCGACAAGCCGATCCTAGATAGGTCTCGTTCCAATCACGGAACGGGAGTTAGTGTCATGCAGCGTAAAAGCATCATTCTCGCCACCGTCGCCGCCGCGATCGCCTTCACCACGCCGATGGCCGCCAATGCGGCGCCGTGGCAGAACATCAACCAGCGCCAGCAGCAGCTCGATCAGCGGATCGACCAGGGCGTGCGCAGCGGCGCGCTGAACCGGAACGAAGCCTATCGCCTGCGCAGCGAGTTCCGCCAGATCGCACAGCTCGAAGCACGCTATCGCGTCGGCGGCCTGTCGATGCGCGAACGTGCCGATCTGGACCGTCGTTTCGACGCGCTGAGCGCGAAGATCCGGATCCAGAAGAACGATCGCCAGCATCGCCGCTGAGCGTATCGCCCCCTCCCCGGCCCCGGCGTCCGCAAAGGCGCCGGGGTTGGCGCATCAGTAACGCAGATAGGCGCGGCGTTCTTCTTCCCAGGCGCGTTCGTCGGGGATCGTCAGCGCATCCAGATCGCCCGCGACCGCGCCGGCATCGTCCACCCACTCGCGCAGGCCGGGCCCGCCGTTGATCACGTCGATCGCCAGCTTGCCGAACTCATATTCATACGGGAAATCGCGCCACAGGTCGTAATCGGGCTGAAGCTGCCGGATCGCTTTGAACGCCAGCGCCTGGATGCGCCAGGGCCTGAACGCCGCGTGGTCGTAGCCCGGCGCCTCGGCATGAATATGGACGCCGCTGCACATGCGCTGCGCATGTTTGTGGAAAGTCGGCTCGAACGTGCAGTCGCGCAAGATGCATCCGGCGAGCCACTCCGGCGCCATCCGCCGCATCGTCGCGATCACCGCGCGCGCGTCGATATCCGGCGCGCCGAATATCTCCAGCGGGCGGGTCGTGCCCCGCCCTTCCGACAGCGTCGTTCCTTCGAGCATGACCGTGCCTGCATAGGCCCGTGCCATCCAGAGATTGGGCGCATTGGGGCTGGGATTGATCCAGATGCGCTCGCCCAGAGGCCAGCCATGGCCCGGCGCGGCATCGGGCGCATAGCCCTCCATCTCGATCAGCCGGTAATCCACGTCGATCTTGAAATGGTCGATGAACCAGAGACCCAGCTCGCCCAGCGTCAGGCCGTGACGCATCGGGATCGGTCCCGCGCCCACGAAGCTCTCCCAGCCGGGACGCAGCGTAAGCCCCTCGACAGGGCGGCCGGCGGGATTGGGCCGGTCGAGCACCCAGACCTGTTTGCCGTGCGCGGCCGAAGCCTCGATCACGTAGAGCAGCGTCGTGATGAAGGTGTAGATGCGGCAACCGACATCCTGCAGGTCGACCAGCAGCACGTCGAACGTACCCATCGCCTGCCCGGTCGGCCGCCGGACCTCTCCGTAGAGGCTGAACACGGGAATGCCGTGCACCGGATCGGTGAAGTCGGGCGACTCGATCATATTGTCCTGCTTGTCGCCGCGCAGGCCGTGCTGCGGCCCGAAGGCGGCCGTCACGTTCAGCCCGGCCGCGACCAGCGCGTCGAGCGAATGGGTCAGATCCGCGGTGACGGACGCCGGATGCGCGAGCAGCGCGACGCGTTTCCCCTCAAGCGGCTTGCGGAGCGCCGGATCGGCGAGGAGGCGATCGATACCGAATTTCATGGGTCAGACTGCTGCCGGGAGTTCGAGTGTGAAGCAAGTCCGTTGATGGAAGTCGGGCTTTCCCGGTGCGTGTGCGAGCGCCCAATAGGATTTGCGGCCGTCCAGTTCCTCGATCACCGCGGTCAGGCCGAGATGCCAGCTGCGATCCAAATCGAGTTCTGCTGGTGGGTTGCAGTCGATAGCCACAACGACCTCCAAAGCGCCGGACTTGAGATCGACATCGAAATGGGGCGACGGCAGCGTGAGCGGCTGCATATGCGATCGATAGGACGTAAATCGATAGGCCGCCCATGCCGTCGATGGTGCAAAGTTGAATTCCGCATAGGACGGATCGCCATCCGTCTGGACAAAAGCTTCGAAACAGGTGGTTTTCCACAACTCGTCGATGCGCGACGAATATGGGACCGGCGCAGGAATCACCACGGCGTCCAGATCGCCGCTTGCCACATATCGGATGACCAACTCGCCGTTGTCGGTTCGAGCCGCAGCTGCGGTTATGCTCTTGATCGCTGTAGAAGGCGTATCCGGATGCGGTTCGAGCGTGATGGGCATGGGCCCCCTTACGTCATTCCAGCGAAAGCTGGAATCTCGCTTCTTTTCGCTGGGGTTTTTAGAAAAGAGAGATCCCAGCTTTCGCTGGGATGACGCGGATGGGCGCGAATGGAGGTAGGACGGATCCTATCCATTGTAGGATTTGTCCTACACATGCTAGGCGCAGCGCGTCATGACCGAATTCAGCTCCGATCTTCTCCGCCTGCTTCAGGAACGCGGCTACATCCATCAGGTGACCGACGCGGCCGCGCTAGATGCGCTGGCCGTCAAGCAGGTCGTGCCCGGCTATATCGGCTTCGACGCGACCGCGCCGTCGCTCCATGTCGGCAGCCTCGTCCAGATCATGATGCTCCGCCGTCTTCAGCAGACCGGCCACAAGCCGATCGTCGTGATGGGCGGCGGCACCAGCAAGATCGGCGATCCCAGCTTCAAGGACGAGGCGCGCCGCCTGCTCACCGAAGATGCGATCGCGCACAATATCGCGGGCATCAAGCGCGTGTTCGAACGGTTCCTGACCTTCGGCGACGGCCCGTCCGACGCGATCATGATCGACAATGCCGAATGGCTCGACAAGCTGGAATTCATCCCCTTCCTTCGCGAGGTGGGCCAGCATTTCTCGGTCAATCGCATGCTCAGCTTCGACAGCGTGAAGCTGCGGCTGGACCGCGAACAATCGCTGAGCTTCCTCGAATTCAACTACATGATCCTGCAGGGCTATGATTTTCGCGAGCTTGCGCGCCGCGTCGATTGCCGCCTCCAGATGGGCGGATCCGACCAATGGGGCAATATCGTCAACGGCGTCGATCTGACCCGCCGCATGGACGGCGTCGAAGTGTTCGGGCTGACCACCCCGCTGATCACCACCGCCGATGGCGGAAAGATGGGCAAGACCGTCTCGGGCGCGATCTGGCTGAATGCCGATCAGCTTTCGCCCTATGATTACTGGCAATTCTGGCGGAACACGCATGACGGTGACGTCGGCCGGTTCCTGCGGCTGTTCACCGACCTGCCGCTCGACGAGATCGCCGCGCTGGAACGCGCCGAAGGCGCCGCGATCAACGATGCCAAGAAGCGCCTCGCCGACGAGGCGACCGCGCTGCTCCATGGCCGCGAAGCCGCCGAGGCGGCCGCGGAGACCGCACATCGCACGTTCGTCGAGGGTTCTGCGGGCGCCGACCTGCCGACTCTGTCGATATTGGATGACAGCATTTCGATCGTCGATGCGCTTGTCGGTCTCGGTCTGGTCGCGTCGAAGGGGGAAGCCCGGCGACTGATCAAGGGCGGCGGCGCGCGCGTGGACGGCGAGAAGGTTGTGGACGAGGCGATGATGGTCGCCGTCGGCGATTCGCCGGTTCGGATCTCGGCGGGCAAGAAGGCGCATGGCGTTCTGACGAACGTCGCCTAAGTGCCTGCAACGATTATGTCATGATCGCGGTAAGTGCCGCGTTAACCCGATAATTTCACCACTCCTCAGCGCGAAACGTGCAGCGTCGTTTCCGTACTCGGGGGAGACAGAAACGTGGGCGAACCGTTGGCCCAGGACATTTTCCAGGTCGATCAACGACGCGCCCATCGCGATGAGATCTTCATCGCGACCCGGATCCGTCGTTGCTCGCCTCCGTTCGGGGATCCGACGCCGGCATATCTGCTGAACGTGTCGCGCTTCGGCTTCATGGTACGTTCGTCGCTGGCGCTGATCGACGGTAGCCTGATCTCGATCGAACTGCCCGAGCTCGGCCAGCTCATGGGCCGCACGACCTGGTCGATGGACCAGAATATCGGCGCGGAATTCCTCGAATCGCTCGATCCGACCGTCTATTTCAACCTGCTCGCATCGATCGCCGCGGAACAGCGCTACGCCGAAGCGGTGTAAGCCGCCGCCGGCCCTCAGCCAGACCTGAGCAAACCGACACCCGCATCGCGATCGAACAGGTAAAGCGCCGTGCGCGCCGCCTGTCCCCGTGCGCCTTCCAGCCCGCCATCGCGATCGACCAGCAACCGCGCATCGTCGGTCGCCATCGGCAGCAGCGCCTGGATATGTTCCGGGCCGGCAAGGCGGAAGCGCGCTTCGCCCGACTGTTTCGTGCCCAATATCTCACCGGCGCCGCGCAGCCGCAGGTCCTCTTCCGCGATCCGGAATCCGTCGTTGGTTTCGCGCATCAGCGCCAGCCGGGCCCGCGCCGTCTCGCTCAGCCCGTTTCCGCGGAGCAACAGACACACCGAATGACCGCCGCCCCGCCCGACGCGCCCACGCAACTGATGGAGTTGCGCCAGCCCGAAGCGGTCGGCACCCTCGACGATCATCAGCGTGGCATTGGGCACGTCCACGCCAACCTCGATCACAGTGGTCGCCACCAGCACGCGAACCTCACCGCGCTGGAAACGCTCCATCACCGCGTCCTTCTCCAGCCCCTTCATCCTGCCATGGACCAGGCCCACGCGATCGTCGAAGCGCGTCCGCAACGTCGCCGCCCGATCCTCCGCCGCGGCGAGGTCGCTATTCTCGCTCTCCTCGACCAGCGGGCATACCCAATAGGCCTGCCCCTCGCCCGACAAATGCCGCGCCAGCCCATCGACGATCTCCGCCAGCCGCTGGTCGGACATGACGCGCGTGTCGATCGGCTGGCGGCCCGGAGGCATCTCGTCCAGCCGGCTGACGTCCATCTCGCCATATTGGGTCAGCGTCAGCGTGCGCGGGATCGGCGTCGCCGTCATCACCAGCAGGTGCGGCGGCCGTTCGGCCTTCTGCGCGAGCAACAACCGCTGCGCGACGCCGAAACGATGCTGTTCGTCGACCACGGCCAGCGCCAGCGCCTTGTAGTTCACGGCTTCCTGGAAGATCGCATGAGTGCCGATCAATATGTCGATCGATCCGTCGGCGAGCCCCATGAGCGTCGATTCGCGTGCGCGCCCCTTGTCCCGCCCGGTCAGCACCGCAACCGTCACCGGCAATCCGGCAAGCTGCCTCGAGATCGTTTCGAAATGCTGGCGCGCGAGGATCTCGGTTGGGGCCAGCAACGCCGCCTGTGCGCCCGCCTCGACGGCGGTCAGCATCGACATCAGCGCCACCAGCGTCTTGCCCGAACCGACATCGCCCTGCAGCAGCCGCAACATCGGCCGTTCCTGCGCCATATCCCCTTCGATCTCGCCGATGGTGCGCTGCTGCGCGCCGGTCGGCGAATAGGGAAGCTGAAGCATCGCGCGCAGCCGTCCGTCGCCGACCAGCGCCCTTCCCCGCCGGCGCCGCGCCGAGGCGCGGACCAGCATCAGCGCAAGCTGATTGGCGAATATCTCGTCATAGGCCAGCCGTTCGCGGGCCTTCGCATCCGACGGATCGGCGTGGAGCCGCACAAGGGCGTCGCGCCAGCCGGGCCAGCCGCGTTTTTCGAGCACACTGGGCTCGATCCATTCGGGAAGGTCGGGCGCCCGGGCCAGCGCCTGGTCGGCAAGCTGAGACAGGCGCTTTCCGGTCAGCCCCTCCGACAGCGGATAGACCGGCTCGCGCTCCGCCAGCGTGCCCGCCTCGGCGGGGGGCAGGACATGATCGGGATGGACGATCTGGAGTTCCTGGCCATAGCTTTCCAGCTTTCCGGAAACGATCCTGGGTTCGCCCAACGGCAGCAGCTTCTTGGCCCAACCCGGATTGCCGCCGAAATAGATCAGGCTGACCACATCGCCATGCATGTCCGTGGCATGGACGCGGAATGGCCCGCGCGGACCGCCCTGGCGATAATCGGTCGGTGTCAGCGTGATCGTGACGATCTGCCCCGGGATCGCTTCTTCCAGCGCCTCGATCGGCCGGCGATCGATCCATCCCGTCGGCAAGTGGAAGGCGACGTCGACCGCGCGCGCCAGGCCAAGCCGCTCCAGCGGGCGGGCGAGTTGCGGGCCCACGCCTTTCAGTGCCGTTATCTCGGCGAACAACGGATTGAGAATATCGGGTCGCATCGCTATCTGGCTCGCTTATAGCTCAGCCGGCCGGCGTATCCAGACGCTTGCCGGCATTTCCCATTTGGACTTCCCATGGATCGCGAAACCCGTCTCAAACGCCAGTTCTTCCGCGCCTGGCACCGCGGCACCAAGGAAGCCGACCTTCTGATCGGGGGATATTTCGACCGTTATTCGGCGGAATGGACCGCCGAACAGATCGACTGGTTCGAAACCCTGCTGGACGAAGAAGATGTCGAGATCATGGCCTGGGCGATCGGAACCATGCCGGTGCCCACCCACTTTCAGGGGCCGATGATGGATGCCATGAAGACGCTGGATTACATACCGATCCCAAAGTGAAAGGCCCGATCGCGGGGGCGCAGGCGCGCACCCGCCCGACGACATGACCGATTTCAACACCATCCTGTCCGCCAAGGCGCCGCTGACGCTTGCCGGCGCGCCCGCCGGTTTCCTGCCCTGGCTTTCCGCGGATCTCGCGCGCGCGGCGCATGCGCAGGGCGGACGCCGGGTCGTGTTCGTCGCTTCGGACGATATCGCGATGCGCGCCATCGCCGAGGCGGCCGGATATTTCGCGCCGGAGCTCGAAATACTGAGCTTTCCCGCCTGGGATTGCCTCCCCTATGATCGCGCATCCCCCTCGCTGCGATCGACGTCCGAACGGCTGGCGACGCTTCACGCGCTGCAGCGCCCGGTCGCCGGGCCGCAGATCCTGGTCACCACGATCAACGCCGTCACGCAACGGACGCTGACGCCGTTCCGCATCCGCCAGCTCGTCGCGACGCTCGCACCCGGCGAACGCATCGACCGCGACGATCTGGCCACGCTGCTTCAGGCGAACGGCTATGTCCGCACCGACACCGTCGCGGACGCGGGCGAATTCGCGGTGCGCGGTGGGCTTGTCGACCTGTTCCCCTCGGGCGAGGAACAGGCGTTGCGCCTCGACTTCTTCGGTGACGAGATCGAAAGCGTCCGCCAGTTCGATCCGGCCGATCAGCGCACCACCGGACGCGTGGACGGATTCACGCTGCTGCCCGCGTCGGAGGCGCTGCTCGATCCGGACAGCGTGAAGCGCTTCCGCAGCCGATATCGCGAGATATTCGGTGCGACGGCGACAGGCGACCCGCTCTATCAGGCGGTCTCGGACGGCCGCCGCCTGGCCGGCATGGAACATTGGCTGCCGCTGCTCGAAGAGAAGCTGGCCAGCCTTTTCGACCATATCGGCAAGGATGCGGTCATCCTGCGCGATTCGGGCAGTGTCGCAGCCGCCGATCAGCGGTTCGAGGCGATCGCCGACTATCACGCCAATCGCGAGCGCGCCCAGTCCAACGATCCCGGCAGCTATCGCCCGCTCGCGCCGACCGCGCTCTATCTCGACAGCGCGGAATGGGCGGAGCGGATCGATCGCGCGCCGATCCACCTCACCACGCCCTTTCATCAGCCCGAAAGCGCCGGCGTCGTCGCATTCGACGTCGAGGGTCCCCGCGATTTCGCGCCCGAGCGCGCGCAGAACGCCAATGTCTACGAAGCGGTCGCCGCGCACGCCGCCGCGCTGCGCAAGGCGGGCAAGAAACTGGTCCTGGCCAGCTATTCGCAGGGTGCTCGCGAGCGGCTGAGCGGGCTGCTCGGAGATCATGGGCTCGACCGGCTGATCCCGGCCGACGCGTGGCAGCAGGCGCTCGGTGCCGCCGCATCGGGCGTCGCACTGATCGT
>Ga0209902_101359_pt1 | contig 12387 bp, 9 predicted proteins | sample FECB27metaG_FD_188304 | JGI IMG/M metagenome (GOLD analysis project Ga0209902, IMG submission 188304) | Cyanobacterial communities from the Joint Genome Institute, California, USA - FECB-27 (SPAdes) (version 2) | ecosystem: Environmental > Aquatic > Thermal springs > Hot (42-90C) > Microbial mats ...
GGCGGCCCGGCGCGCGGGTGCGGATCTGGTGCCGGAGGTCGGCGTCGGCGCCGATGTGGCGCGGACGCGCCTGTCGGGCAACCGGCCGCTCGCGAACGGCACGCCGCAGACCTTCACCGACGTGAATATAGGCGCGACGCTGGATTACGAGATCGACCTGTGGGGTCGCGTGCGCAACGGCGTGAAGGCCGCGCGCGCCGATGCGGATGCGAGCGCGGCGGACATGGAGTCCGCGCGGCTGAGCCTGCAGGCATCGGTGGCGGATGCCTATTTCCGGCTGCGCGGGCTCGATGCGGAGGCGGCACTGCTCCGCCAGACCGTCGATGCACTTGGCCGCGCCTATGACCTGACCGCCAAGCGCCATGACGGCGGCATCGCATCGGGCATCGACGTCAACCGGGCGCGCTCCATCCTGTCCAGCGCGCGGGCGCTGATCGCCGACATCGCGCACGAGCGGGCGACGACCGAGCACGAACTTGCCGCGCTGGTCGGCGAACTTGCATCGGATTTCTCGATCGCGCCGCTCTCCGCCATACCCGAGGCGCCTGTGCTGCCCGCCGGTGCTCCGTCGGAACTGCTGCAGCGCCGCCCGGACATCGCGGCGGCCGAACGCCGGATGTTCGCGGCCAATGCGCGGATCGGCGTGGCGAAGGCGGCATTCTTCCCGACGCTGACGCTGGGGCTGCAGGGCGGATATGAAGCGACCCATGGCACGCTGTTCTCCGCACCCAGCAGCTATTGGGGGCTGGGCCCGCTGGCGGCTGCGCTGTCGATCTTCGATGGTGGGCGCCGCGCCGCGGGCGTCCAGCTGTCGCGCGCGGAATATGACGAGTTGGCCGCATCCTATCGCGGCACCGTGCTCACCGCATTTCGCGAAGTGGAGGATGCGCTCGCATCGGGTCGCGATCTTTCGCGTCAGGCGGTCGACCAGAGCGATGCCGCCGCCGCCGCCGGGCGCACAAGAGACCTGGCGATGATCCGCTATCGCGACGGCGCGTCGGACTATCTGGAAGTCGTCGTCGCTCAGACCGCGGCGCTGGATGCAGAGCGCGCCGCGCTGATCCTGCAGACGCGGCGGATGCAGGCCAGCGTCGCATTGATCCGGGCAATGGGCGGCGGTTGGCGCGAATAGATCAGCCCATGGCGGCGCGCAGCGTCGCCGCCAGGATATGCGACCATTCTTCCTGCTGCGCTGGCGATGCGAGCAGGTCCTGACGGATCTCTATCTCGGCATAGAGCAGCGCATTGGGATAGGCATGGCGCGGAACCGTGTGGTCGGTGGCATCCATCACATAGGGTTGGTTGTCGCCGACGATCAGGTCGCCGCGCCCGTGCAGATGCCGCAGCATGCCGGCCGCCAGACCGGTCCGCCCCCGGTCGTGGAGGATGCCGATCTGCCAGGGCCGGTCGATCCCTGCCATCGAGGGCGTGAAGCTGTGCAGCGAAACCAGCAGCGTCTCGCGCCCTTCCCGCCCGCGCCGTGCGATCTCATCCCCGATCGCGGCCTGATAGGGGGCATGGATGGCCGCGATCCGATCGGCCCGATCCGCGTCGGTCAATCCGTCATTGCCGGGAATGGCCGTCCCGTCGCTGACGACCGGAATCGCCTCCGCCGCCCCGGGATCGCGATTGCAGTCGATGACGAGGCGTGAATAGCTCTGCCGGATGAAGACGGCATCGAGTTCGTCCGCGAGGCGTTCGCCGAGCCCCGCAATGCCGATATCCCAGGCGATGTGCCGGGACAGGTCGGCCGCACCCAATCCGAGCGATCCCAGCGCGGACGGTATCGCATTGCCGGCATGATCGCCGATCAGCAGGAACGATGAGCGCCCCCCGGGGTTGATGACCCTGACGGCCGGTGGATCATGGGCTGCGAGCAGCGATGTCGAGGGATCGCTGGTCATGCGACGGAGCTCCAATGCCGCTTCTGAATTTGTCTCATGTGACCCGATACACCTATCGCCAACCGGTCGCCTTTGGCGAGCACCGTATCATGGTGCGGCCGCGGGAAAGTTACGATCAGCACCTGATCGACGCGACGCTCGTCATCGATCCGCCGCCATCGGAACTGCGCTGGCTTCAGGATGTGTTCGGAAACTCGGTCGCGATCGCCCGGTTCGACCGGCGCGCGAAAGAGCTCGTCATCGATAGCCGGTTGAAGGTGGAGCATAATCCCGCAGAGGTGCAGACCGTCGATATCGAGGACTATGCCCGCGCCTATCCCTTCACCTATTCGTCGGAGGAGATGCCGGACCTGCTGCGTTCGATCGAACGCCAGCATCTCGATCCGTTGCGCGAGATCGATACATGGGCGCGACGCTTCCTCGATCCGGGCGGCCATACCGACACGCTCGCCCTGCTTTCCAACATGACGGCGACGATCAGGCACGATTTCACCTACGTCCCGCGCCCGGAAAAGGGCACCCAGACGCCGATCGAGACGCTGGCCCGCCGCAAGGGCACGTGCCGCGACTATGCGATGCTGATGATCGAGGCTGTGCGTGCGCTGGGCTTCGCCGCGCGCTTCGTCTCCGGCTATGTCTACAACCCGACGGTCGCCGATCATCGCACCGGCGGCGGCAACACCCATGCCTGGGTGCGCGTCTATATTCCGGGGTCCGGCTGGGTCGAATTCGATCCGACCAACGGCATCGTCGGCAATCGCGGGCTGATCCGCGTCGCCGTCACGCGGGACATCTATCAGGCCGTTCCGATCTCCGGAACGTGGAGCGGCTTTCCCGGAAGCTTCCTCGACATGGCGGTGAGCGTCGACATCGATGTCCAGCCGCCCGCCCCCACCCCCTCCACCGCCGAAAATGGCGCCAGAAAGTCGCAAACATGCTGATCCGCGCAGGCTATGAAATCCGATACGAGACCGAGATGCCGACGCCGATGATGGCGATGCTGAGCATCCACCCCTCGCGCAACAAGGACCTGATCACGCCGCATCGCATCGTCGCCACGCCCGACGTGCCGATCTACGATTTCACCGATGCATTCGGGAACATCGCGACGCGCGTGACGGTCCCCGCGGGCGGCCTGACCCTGTCCTGCGACTTCACGATCGAGGATGACGGCGTTCCGGATCGTGCGTCGCCCGACGCCGAACAGCATGCCGTGGAGGACCTGCCCGACGATATCCTGATGTTCCTGCTCGGCAGCCGATATTGCGAAACCGACCGGCTGTCCGAAACCGCCTGGTCGCTGTTCGGACATGTCGCGCCGGGCTGGCCGCGCGTTCAGGCGATCGTCGACTTCACCCACAATCATGTCGAGTTCGGCTATCAATATGCCCGCCCCACCAAGACCGCCTGGGACGCGCATCAGGAACAACAGGGCGTGTGCCGGGACTTCGCCCATCTTGCCATCACCCTATGCCGCTGCATGAACATCCCCGCGCGCTACTGTACCGGCTATCTCGGCGATATCGGGGTCCCGCCGGTCGATGCGCCGATGGATTTCTCGGCCTGGTTCGACGTCTATCTCGGCGGCGCCTGGCACACATTCGACGCCCGCCACAATCGCCCACGCATCGGCCGGATCCTCATGGCGCGGGGCCGCGACGCGACCGACACGGCGCTCACAACGACTTTCGGCCCCGCTCGGCTGATCGGATTCGATGTCCACACCGACGAAGTGCATGCCGGCGGCTGAGATGAACCCACCCGATCCGCTGCTCGACGAATCGACCTTGCCCTTCGCCGCGCCGGATTTCGCGCGGATACGGTCCGACCGGTTCGGCGAGGCCTTTCGTATCGCCGTCGACGAAGCCGCGCAGGATATCCGGCGATCTCGACAAATCCGGCGGCGCCGGACTTCGAGAACACGATCGCGGCGATGGAGCGCGCCGGCGCGCGGCTCGCCAGGCTGCGGCGCATCTTCTGGACGATATCCTCCGCGCAGAGCGACGCGACGATCCGCGCGATCGAGCCGGACATCTCGGCGATGCTGACCAGCCATTCGACGGCGATCTCGCACGATCCGAAGCTGTTCGAACGTGTCGAGACCGTCTGGAAAGCGCGCGACGGCCTGGCGCTGGACGATGCCGGGCGCCGCCTGATCGACGATTATCGTCGCGGCTTCGTCAATGGCGGCGCATGCCTGGGCGAAGCCGACAAGACCCGCTTTGCCGAGATCGATCAGCGCCTGTCCGCCCTGTCGACGCAGTTCGGCCAGAATGTGCTGGCCTGCGCCGCCGCATGGGAACTCTATCTCGACGCGGGCGATCTGGACGGCATCCCCGAACCGATGCGCGCGGCGGCCGGCCGGCGTGCGGAAGCGCGCGGTCATGACGGGCGCTTCCTCTTCACGCTCGATCGCGGCGATGCGGAGGGTTTCCTCACCTTTTCCAAACGCCGGGACCTGCGCGAGACGATGTGGCGCGCTTTCACCACGCGCTGCGACGGCGGCGCGTACGACAACGGCCCGATCCTCGACGAGATGCTCGCGCTGCGCCGTGAGCGCGCAGCACTTCTCGGCTATCGCAGCTATGCCGACTATGCGCTCGCCGACAGCATGGCCGGCACGCCGGAAGCCGCCGAAGCGTTGATGATGCGGGTCTGGCGCCCGGCACTGGCCAAAGCCGCCGAGGAACAGGCCGAATTGCAGCAGGCGGCCAGGGATGCCGGCGACGCGCTGACGATCGAACCTTGGGACTGGCGCTATTATTCGGAAGCGATCCGACGCGACCGCTACGCGCTCGATGGCGGCGCGGTGAAGGCGCATCTGACGCTCGACCGCGTCCGCGACGCCGCGTTCCGGTCGGCGGAACGGCTCTATGGAATCCGCCTGGAGTGGCGTGAGGACCTGGCCGGATGGCATCCCGACGTCCAGGCGTGGGCTGTGTCCGAAGCCGATGGCGCATCGCTCGGATTGCTGTTCACCGATTATCTTGCGCGGGCCGAGAAACATGGCGGCGCATGGATGGGATCGCTCCGCGTCCAGGAGACGCTCGACGGCCCCGTCCTGCCCGTCGCCTATCTCGTCGCGAATTTCGCCAAGGCGCCGGCGGGGTCCGACACCGGCCTGTCGATCGACGAGGCCCGCACCCTGTTCCACGAATTCGGCCATGCGCTTCATGCCCTGCTCTCTGACGTGGTCTATCCCAGCCAGGCGGGAACCGCGGTCGCCCGCGACTTCGTCGAGTTCCCGAGCAAGTTCATGGAGCATTGGATCGTCGCGCCCGAGACATTGTCCGCGCTAGGACTGCCGACCGCGCTGATCGATGCCATCGGACGTGCCGACGATTTCGGCCAGGGGTTCGCGACGATCGAATTCCTCGCCTCCGCGATCGTCGACCTCGCGCTCCACCGCCGCGAAACCGATGGCGGCGGCGCCGCGGCTTTTGCGCGCAAGACCCTCGACGATCTGGGCATGCCTGCGACGATCGCGCCGCGCCAGGGGCTCACCCATTTCACCCATGTGTTCGATGGCGGCTATGCCAGCGCCTATTACAGCTATCTCTGGTCCGAAGTGCTCGACGCCGATGCCGTTGCCGCATTCTCCGAAGCCGGCGACATCTTCGATCCCGCGCTTGCCGCCCGCTTCCGCCGGGAAATCCTGTCCTATGGCAACAGCCGCGATCCGATGGTTTCGTTCAGGGCCTTTCGCGGCAGGGAGCCGGACGAAGTCGCCCTGCTGCGCGAACGCCGGCTGAGCTGATCGCGAAATTCAACTTTTCCCGGCCGGTCATGTCACATCCGGCCGCGCTGACTCGTCTGACCTCCGAACCAACAGGAGTCCGACATGAAGCTTGCACCGATCTGCATCGCCACCGCCACTTTGCTTGGCCTGGGGGGCGTGGCCAACGGCATCTTCATGTTGTTGTCGCCGGCCGACTGGTATTTCGCAGTGCCCGGCGTGACGACCACCGGGCCGTTCAATCAGCATTTCATCCGCGACATCGGACTGATCTTCGCGCTGCTGGGCGCGGCCCTGCTCGTCGGCGTCGCACGCCCGCCGCTGCGGGTCTATTTCTGGGGCATGGCCGCGATCTGGCTGTCCGGCCACGCCTTGTTTCACGCCTGGGAAGTGGCGGTCGGCATCTGCGGCACCGATGCGATCGCCCGGGATTTCCCGGCAGTCACGCTGCCTGCGATCCTGACGGTGCTGCTCACCATCTGGGCCGCGGTCGACGCGCGCGGACGCGCCGCGCAATAGCGATCGCCGCCGGGCTATTGGCGCCGCCCGCCCGCTGCTATGCCGGGCACGACACATGTTGCGGCCGAGCGGTAGCTGAGAATGAGCGAGCAATTCTTCACGCCATCGGGCGTCCGGCTGCGATTGCGGACGCGCCGTCCCGGCCGCTTCAACTGGCTGATGTTGCCGGGTGGACCCGGGATCGGATCGGAAAGCCTGCACGAACTGGCCGATACGATCGAGGTGCCGGGGTCGATCTGGATGGTCGACCTGCCCGGCGACGGATCGAATATCGACGCGCCGGGCGCCCCTGCCGATCCCTATGCGTCCTGGCCGCGGATCCTGGTGGAGGCGGCGCAGGCCCTGCCCGATACCGTCTATATCGGCCATTCGACGGGTGGCATGTATCTGCTCGCGACAGCCGAGGTCGAGGCGCATCTCGTCGGCATGGTGCTGATCAGCAGCGCGCCCGATGCGCGCTGGCGTGGGCATTTCGCAGAGATGACGCAGCGCCATCCGCTTGCCCAGTTCGATGCGGCGAGCGCGATCCATGCAGAGGCGCCGACATCCGCCACGATCCGCGACGTCGCGGTCGCATCGGCCGAATGGAATTTCGCGGCAGGCTCGGTCGAGGCTGGACGCGAGCTGCTCGGGCGGATGCCGTATAATGTGCCGGCTGTGGACTGGTCGGACCGCAATTTCGACGACATCTATTCAGCCGCCTGGTGGCCGGCCGCGCTGCCGACGCTGATCGTCGGCGGCTCGGACGACCGCATCGTCCGCCAGGACGACTGGACCGAGCCCCGCTTCCAGGGCCCGCACATCCTGCACCGGATCATCGACGGCGGCGCGCATTTCCCGTGGATCGAGGCGCCGCAGGCCGTGCGTGCCGCGTTTGCCGACCTTGCGGCACGGCTGGAAACCGATGGAGCGCGGACATGACGATGAAGGACAAGGTAGCACTGGTCACCGGCGGCAATAGCGGCATCGGCGCGGCGGCGGCGCGGATCTTCGCGCGCGAAGGGGCGAAGGTCGCGGTCGCCGGACGGACGCTGGCGGATTGCGAAAAGGTCGCCGCGGAGATCGTCGCGGCGGGGGGAACCGCGATCGCGCTGCGCGTCGACGTCACCGTCGAGGATCAGGTCTCCGCGATGGTCGCTGACACGGTCGCCGCGTTCGGGCGGCTCGACGCCGCGTTCAACAATGCCGGCTATCTCGGCGAGAAGGCGTCGGTCGTCGACTGCACGACCGAGGATTGGGATCGCTGCTTCGACGTCAATGTCCGCGGCGTCTGGCTGAGCATGAAGCATGAAATCCCCCAGATGCTGGCACAGGGCGGCGGTGCGATCGTCAATACCGCGTCCGGACTGGCCGAATTCGCTTCGCCGCAAATGGCCGCCTATGTCGCCGCGAAACATGCGGTGAACGGCCTCACCCGTTCCGCCGCGCTGGATTTTGGCCCGCACAATATCCGCGTGAACGCGCTGCTGCCCGGCGCGACGCGATCGCCGATGCTGGCCGGCCATGACGAAGCCGACGATCCCGTCCTGGCCGACATGTCCGCCAAGGTGCCGCTCCGCCGTCTGGGCGCGCCCGACGACCAAGCCGAGGTCGCCGTCTGGCTCTGCTCCGATCGCGCGGCCTATGTCTCGGGCGTGCCGCTGATGGTCGATGGCGGACTGACGGTGAAGCGCTGGTAACTACGCCGCACGCTATTGCGCGACTTTCCAGATCGCACGCCATCGCTATGCTCGGCTCAATTGTGAGAGGACATCCAGCATGACGTTCGGCGTCTTCATCCACCGCGCCGATTCAATCTACGATGACAGTCCGGCCGAACGTTATCAGTTCCCGAGCCAGTATCTCACCCGCGTCCAGGCCATAGTCGGAGACTGGATCATCTACTACGAGCCGCGCAAGGCAACCGACACGCGGGGCTATTTCGCGGTAGCGAAGGTAGAACGCGTTCTTCCCGATCCGAGCATGCCGGGCATGTATCTCGCGCTGATCGAGCCGGGCAGCTATCTGGATTTCGCCAATCCCGTGCCGTTCAGCGGCCCCGACGGATTGGTCGAGCGCGGCGTCCTGAATGCCGAAGGCCGCATTTCCGGCCGAGCACAGGCCGCCGTCCGGCCAATTTCGGCCGAGGATTTCAACCGTATCATCGCATTGGGCCTGGACGACCGCGACGTCCTCTTGCCGCGCCAGGACATCATCGATGAAGCCGCTGACGCCACATTGAGGGAAGAGGTGTCGCCTTTTCTTCATATCGAGGAGCGCGATCGCATCGGCTATTACGGATCGCGGATCGTCAGGAACCGGATATTCCGTCGGGTGATCCTGCGCGCCTATGATGCGCGCTGCGCAATAACAGGCCTGAAGCTGATCAACGGCGGCGGCCGTGCCGAAGTGGAAGCCGCACATATCCGCCCGGTAGAGGCGAACGGACCGGACATCGTCAACAATGGGCTCGCCCTCTCGGGGACGGCGCACTGGATGTTCGACCGCGGGTTGATCGCGCTCGACGACGATCTCCAGATCCTCGTATCGCGCCAGGCGAACGATCCGGACGGCATTCGTGCCATGATCAACAGAACCGGCCACGCCCTCGCCCCCTTGCGCGCGGCCGACCGGCCGCATCCGCACTTTCTGGGCTGGCATCGCGAGCATTGCTTCAAGCATTGACGTCACTCACTCCACCTTGGCCGAAACCAAGGCGGCGCCCATATCGTTGTGATGCCGGACAGACAGAGGCAGTGAATGACGACGCGGCGTGAAGCGATTGCGGGACTGGCGGGGATGATCGCACTGGCGCGCTTCATGCCGGCTGCGGCGGCAGCCGGCGGGCGCGGCGAGCCCTTTTCCTGGGATCTGTTGCAGGCGCGCGCGCTGCGGCTGCATCGCGAAGCCTGGACGCCGCCGCCCGCGCCGAACGCGCTGCTCGATCGCATGGGCTATGACGCGGCGAACGAGGTTGAATACCGCCCCGAGCGGACCTTGTGGGGCGACGGCGGCGTCCGCTTTTTCCCGCTGACCTCGACCGCGCGCCGGCCGGTCGCGATCTCCGTGGTCGAGAACGGCATTGCCCGCCCCTTCGCCTACAGCCCCGCACTCTACACTCATCCGGCGAAACACCCGATGGCGGCCATCGGGCAAGGCGGCGGTTTTTCGGGTTTTCGCGTGATGAACCCCGGGGGGCGTGGCGACTGGCTGGCCTTCCAGGGTGCATCCTATTTCCGCGCGGCGGGGCCGCTCAGCCAATATGGCCTGTCTGCACGCGGTCTGGCCGTGAACACCGGATCTGAGGTGCCGGAGGAATTTCCGGAGTTCACGCATATCTGGCTGGAGCGCGGCGCCGATGGCGCGACCATCGTCCATGCGCTGCTCGACGGGCCGAGCGTCGTCGGCGCCTATCGCATCGCCAGTCGCAAGCTGGCCGACGAGACGGTGCAGGAAGTGCGATCGGTTCTCTACATGCGCAATTCGGTCCGCCGGCTTGGCATTGCCCCTTTGACCAGCATGTACTGGTATGGCGAAGGGGATCGCGGCCGTGCGCGAGACTGGCGGCCGGAAATTCACGATTCCGACGGGCTTGCGATCCATAACGGCCGGGGGGAGCGCATCTGGCGCCCGCTCGCCAATCCGCCGCGACCGCGCACGAGCAGCTTCGCCGATAAAGGCCCGAAGGGATTCGGACTGATGCAGCGCGATCGGGATTTCGATCATTACCAGGATGACGGCGTCTTTTACGAAAAAAGGCCGAGCCTGTGGGTCGAGCCGCGCGGCGATTGGGGCGCCGGCGCCGTGACGCTGTACGAATTTCCCACCGATACCGAATACACCGACAACGTCGCGGCATTCTGGATGCCGGCGCGTGCAATCGGCGCCGGCGATCGGCTGGCGCATGATTACGCGCTTCGCTGGATCGGCGGTGAGCCCGGAGATACGCCCCTGGCGCGCGCAGTGGCATGCCGCATCGGCCAGGGAAATATCCCCAGCAAACCGCCCGCGCCGGATATCGTCAAGTTCGTCGTCGATTTCGCCGGCGACCGGCTGGCCGGCCTGACCTATCGCTCGCCGGTCAAACCCGACATCACCGTAACCGGCGGCCGCGTCGTCAATCAGGGCTGTTATCCGGTCGACGGACAGGATCGACACTGGCGGTTCATCCTGGATATCCAACAGGTCAACGAACAGCCGACCGATATACGCGCGTCACTGATCCTTGAAAATCAGCCACTTACCGAAACCTGGCTCTATCTGCTCGGCTGAAAGCCGCGGAAATCTGCGACGAAACGCCGGAACGCTGTCTGCCTGTAACAGTTTGGGTGCACACGCCCTGACCGAACACGGCAGGGCGTTTCTGCCGTAAATTTAGCAAGCAGGTCGCACATTGCCGGACGGTTCATCGAAGATTCTTCCGCCGGATGCCGTTCCGGATTCCCATTTCATCGCGGCGCCGTCCGATCCGGGACACCTCCCGCCCGAAGCACCGCTCGACATGCCGATCCAGTCGTTCCGACATGCGCCGCGACCGGGGCGCCGTGTCGTGACGACACCCGACGACGCGATCGAACGGCGCATGCTCGTGATGGTCGCGACGCTGGCGCTGGGCATGTTCGCCGCCACCGAGATGATGCGCCCGCTGGCGGGGCTGAGCCTGCCGCGTTTCGTGGACGGCGCGCTGTTCGTCCTTATGCTCAGCCTGTTCTGCTGGATCGCGCTTGGCTTCGTGAATGCGGCGATCGGCTTCTGCGTGCTGCTGGGCCAGCGGGGACGCCCGAAAGCCGACAGCCCGGCGCGCCCGATCGCGCGCCGGCGCACGGCGGTGCTGGTTCCCATCTATCATGAGGATATGGGGCCGATCGCCGAACGGGTCGAGCGGATGAGCGCGATGCTGGTCGAAGCAGGCGTCGACCGGCAATTCGACATCTTCCTGCTGAGCGATTCCGGAGAGGGGTCGGCCGAGGCCGAACAGGCCGCATTCCGGACGCTTCGGTCGCGATGCGCGGTGCCGGTCTATTATCGCCGGCGGCTGAAGAATATCGCGAGGAAACCCGGCAATATCGCCGAATGGGTGCGCCGTTTCGGCAGCGCCTATGATCATATGATCGTGCTCGACGCCGACAGCCTGATGACGGGCGCGTTGATGGCGCGGCTGGCCTCGGTGATGGACCGTAGTCCGGGCGTAGCGCTGATCCAGACCGTCCCCAGCGTGGTGGGCGGCCGCACGATCTTCGCGCGCTGGCAGCAATTCGCGTCCGCCGCCTATGGGCCGATCTCGACCGCAGGACTGATCTGGTGGTCCGGCGCCGAAGCGACCTTCTGGGGCCATAATGCCATCATCCGGGTCAAGGCGTTCGCGGAAAGCTGCGGCCTGCCCGAATTGAGCGGTCCCGAGCCGATGGGCGGCCATATCATGAGCCACGACATGGTGGAGGCTGCACTGCTGCGCCGACGCGGCTGGGCGGTGCACATGGTGTCGATCGAGGGCAGCCACGAGGAATTCCCGCCGACGCTGAACGATCATGCCGTCCGCGATCGCCGCTGGTGCCAGGGCAATCTCCAGCATCTCCGTCTGCTCGCATCCGGCGGCTTCCACTGGGTGAACCGGCTGCAGCTGCTGATGGGCGCTTCCGCCTATCTCACATCGCCGCTCTGGCTGATCCTCGCGCTCGTCGCGTTGCTTCAGGGGATCGGCATCCTCACCTCGTCGTCCTTCGCGCCCTCGCTATGGCCGCTGATGCTGACGCTATCGTTGCTGTTCGGGCCCAAGCTGCTTGCACTCTCCTGGATCCTGATCGACCATGGGCAGCGCGACGCGCTGGGCGGGACGCGCAACGTGCTGCGCAGCATGGCGATAGAGGTACCGCTGGCGATGGTGATCGCGCCGGTGACGATGATCAGCCAGGCCATGGCCGTATTCGACGTCGCGCGCGGCCGGCCGAGCGGCTGGCGGCCGCAGCGCCGCGATGCCGACGGCATTCCGCTCCGCCAGGCGCTGACCGATTACCGCTTCCATGTCGGCGCCGGCCTGATCTCGCTGGCCATGATCGTCGCGTCGCACGATACCACCCCCTGGCTGCTACCCGTCATCCTCAGCCTGTTGCTGGCGCCGGTGACGGCATCGCTGACCGCGCGCGCGGATTGGGGCGATCGGCTCGCCAGCCGCGGCATCTTCGCCGTGAACGACACCGCGTCGGCCGCCGCCGCGTCGCAGGATCTGGACGATCTGGGTGTGCTTCGCGC
>Ga0209902_101360_pt1 | contig 12386 bp, 7 predicted proteins | sample FECB27metaG_FD_188304 | JGI IMG/M metagenome (GOLD analysis project Ga0209902, IMG submission 188304) | Cyanobacterial communities from the Joint Genome Institute, California, USA - FECB-27 (SPAdes) (version 2) | ecosystem: Environmental > Aquatic > Thermal springs > Hot (42-90C) > Microbial mats ...
CGCCACCGCCGCCGCCACCACCGCCGCCGCCGCCGCCACCGCCGCCGCCGCCGCCGCCACCGCCGCCGCCGCCGCCACCGCCGTGGTCATTGTCGTCGCCGTCATCACCATCATCGCTGCCGCCGCCACCGCCGCCACCGCCACCGCCGCCGCCGCCGCCGCCGCCGCCGCCACCGCCGCCGCCGCCACCGCCGCCGCCGCCGCCACCGCCACCGCCGTGGTCACCGTCGTCGCCGTCGTCGCCGTCATCGCCGTCGTCGCCATCATCGCCGTCGTCGCCGTCGTCGCCATCATCACCATCGTCGCCATCATCACCATCGTCACCGTCGTCGCCACTATCGCCGTCGTCTCCGGTGCCTTCGTCATCGCCATCATTCTCGCTACCGGCCAATGCGGCCGCGATCAGCGACGTTGTCAGTGGCGGGCATTGTGCCAACGCGTCAGCCGACATGATGCTGCTGCGGTTGAGTGCGATGCAGCACATTTCATAATTGCCTTGGGAGAGTGGCTGACATTGCGCCGCCGTCATGAGCGGCCGGACGTTGCTCTGGGCAGAAGCGGGGAAAACAAAGCTGACTGCCGCAAGAGCAGAGGAAACCAGCAGAATCGTGTGAATCCTGCGCACGCAGGTTGGGTACGTCGTCATTTCTTCCTCCTGAGGGAAAAAACGCGCCCGTCCCCAAACTGGCGCTATGATCACGTGTTCCGATCATCGGAAACACTTTGTTAATCATACAACCTTTTGAAATCGGTGCAAAGATCGCTCTCATGGGTTGATTTATCTAGCTCTAATATGCTGTCTGCTAGTACCCATTGAGAGGGGGAACAGCACATGCATAAGTTCGCGGCGCTCGTTGCGATCGCCTTGCTTTCTGCTGGTTGCAGCCAGTCTGCCACCTCAGGATCAAGCATGAGCACGGTCGGCTATGCCTTTGCCCCGCCGGCGGCAAACACCTTTTGCACTAGACAACCGGGACTATGCAGCACCGCCGGCAAGGCCAAGGTGATGGCGCTGACCGAAGCGCGCATGCGCGACCTCAAGCGGGTCAATGCCTCGGTCAACCAGCGCATCCAGCAACGTGAGGATATCGCCACCACCGGGCGCGACGACGACTGGCGGCTGCCGACATCAGTGGGCGATTGCGAAGACATCGCCATCCTCAAGAAGAACGAGTTGCGAAAGCTCGGCTGGCCGGCTTCCACCCTGCTGTTGACCGTCGCCACCTATGGCGGCACCGGACACACGGTGCTGACGGTTCGCACCGACAGCGGCGATCTCATCCTGGACAACCGCACCGGCGCCATCAGGAACTGGAAAAGCACGCCCTATCGCTACTTTGCGCGGCAGTCGCAGTCGGAGAGCGGAAGGTGGACGCGTATCGGCGCTTGAGAAGCCCCGTTTCCGCTCAGTGCGGAAAGGAGTTCTCCTCGACGATCTTCCAGATCTGCCGGTTGATGTCCCTGATCGCCTCGATCGAGGCCGAGATGCGATGCATCTCGTTGTCGTCGAGTTCCTCGTTCTTGCCGTAGCGGACGCTGTCCTTGCTGTCGAAGATGCGCATCAGCTGGGTGCTTGCACGCGTGCCGGTCTCGTCGAACGAATAGATGCAGTGGCTGTACTTGTTGCGCAGCTTGCCCTGGTGCGTCAGCTGGTCGGCGACTGAAAGCACTGAGTCCCTGCAGGCCTGCGGGGTCTTCGCCATCTTGGCGAGCCGCTCGACGAGGTCGAGGCGCGCACGTGTCGTGTTCAATGTCAGGAAGATGATGATCGCCGTTTCCTTGTCGATCTTGGCAAGACCGGCGATCAAATAGATGAGCAGGCTTTCGGTGTTGGTCCACGTGTAATTGAGCTGGCCAACGGTAAGCAGCACGTCCTGGAAACGCGGCATCTTGCTCTCATGACAACGTTTGCTGCGCATGAAGCAGAGCGACATCGCCGATACGCCGCTCGCCGCCGCTGTCCCGCCGCTTGTGAAAGACCGCGGCAGCTTCGGTGCGGTTGTGGGCACCGAGCTTGGTGATGATGTTGTGCAGATGGATCTTCACCGTATGCTCGGAAAGGCCGAGGGCGGCGGCGATCAGCTTGTTCTGCAGGCCACGGGCGACCATGGCCAGGATCTGCAACTCACGCTCTGTAAGTTCGTCGAAGTCGTCCCCTTCATTGTCTGGCGCGACTTGTGCCTTCTTTGGAGCGTCGAAACCGACTAAAGGTCCGGTAACGCCGGCACGTCGCCGCTCGATGATCGGCTCGAACAGTGACAACGGGAAGTATTCGCCGCCGCGCAACACCAGGCGGACAACCGACAGCCACACGTCAAGCTTGAGATTCATCGGCAGGACGCCGCGCACATTGCGCGCGGTAACCACGTCGCGGATCGAAACCTCCTGCCGCCCCTCTTCCTGGATCAGCATGATTTGCGCCGATGGATGCAGAAGCGCCAGCCGGTCGGACTGGGCTGCAACCTGAGGCAGCTGTCTGGCCTCCACGAGGATCAGCGACACAGGGGCATCAAAGCCCACACAGGCATCGGCAAGGGTCGGCACCTGATCGACGGTGATCCAGTGGAACTCGCGTTCGATCGCAAAGATCAGGCTCTCCGACACGAAATCGGCCGGAGCAACAATCAGCAAAGTCTTGCAAGTCTTCTGCGCGGAGCCATCGGCTCCGTTGGCGCGGCGTGCGCTGGGAATTGCCACTCGGTACATGAGGTCACCCACCCAATGTTCACAAATGCGCGTCTTTTTTCCCCCAGTTGCCGCCTCTTGGGGAGTATTATCCAGATACCATATACCGCTTGTTAACGGTTCGGTATATGCAAGATGAGCTAGCGGCTGCCCCGGCATAGCCCTTCCGGACAATTGGGCGCTCTTGCGAGCTAGCCCTTCGGCCTATTTCGGCTAGCCCAACCATACGATCATCGGCATGGACTTTTTTGCCCGATGCAAGCAGCCGGAACTTGGGCAATTCTCCTGCAAGTGACTTGCAATCGTAGACTATTGGCAAGAGGTCAATATTTCTGACCGATCATCGACAGCAATAGCTAGATCAGCGCCGCGACTTCTTGGCGTATTGACCCAAACAGCCTAGCGCGAACTGTCAGCTTACAATTTCACGGCCTCGGCCACAGACTTTGTTGGTTCCGCCAGCATGGGCGTGGCGTTTCCGGGGCTTCAAAGTTGAACATCCAATGCCGTTCATAAACGGCGTAACGTTCACGGCATTGTGAAGACTCCGAGCATCGCCCCCACACTCAACAAGGGAGGTATCGGCCAGTCAACAACGATGCGGGATCAATGGCCATCAGTCCCCTCGGCCTGTCGATCCCCTCAAATCCATCTGAATACAGTGGAAAATAGACAACAGCCCGCGTGACCCCAAGACCGTGTGAAAGATGAGAACGGTCCAGCGATCGCGGTCCTAACTTTAAGGGCAAGACGATGTCTGATCGTAACAGCAACAATCTCAATGCGTTTGGCCTGCAGTTCGTCGGCAACGAAATCGAGCTGGGCGGCGACAGCGAGAACGAAAACAAGAACGAAAACGAGAATAAGAACGAGTCTGAAAACGAGAATAAGAACGAGAACGAATCCAAGAACGAGAACGAGAACAAGTCCGAGAACGAAAACGAGAATAAGAACGAGAACGAATCCAAGAACGAAAACGAGAACAAGTCCGAGAACGAAAACGAGAATAAGAACGAATCCAAGAACGAGAATACCAACGAGAACAAGAACGAGACCAAGGTCGACGTCGACGTCGACGTCGATGTCGACGTCGAGGGCCGTCTCGGCGACTACAAGGAAGACAACGACTTCGCCGACATCGACACTGGCGGTGGCGACATCAAGGGTGACGTGCTCTTCAGCAAGGACGGCGACGTCAATTACGACCCGGGCGACGACATCAACTTCAAGGACATCTTGAACGGCTCGATGGGCGCCAACAGCAACGCCTTCCTCATCAATCAAACCGCCGACATGGTCGACAACGACAAGCTTGAAGAAGCAACCGTCAAGAACGACGGCGACTTCAAGCAGGAATTCGACAACAAGGGTGGCCACGCTTCCGCTGAAGAAGGCATCAATGCTGGCGGCGGCGGCGGCGACGGTGGCGAAGCCAAGGGCGGCGAAGCCGATGGCGGCGACGGTGGCAATGCCAAGGGCGGCGAAGCCGACGGCGGCAAGGGCGAAGGTGGCCTGGCGCTGAGCGCTGCCCTGGGCGGCGACGCCAAGGGCGACACCAAGGCCGAAGGTGGCGACAGCAAGGGCGGCAGCGCCGATACCGACGCTGACGGCGGCAAAGGCGACGGCGGCAGGGGTGGCGACGGTGGCACCGGTCTCGGTCTCGGCCTCGGTCTCGGCCTCGGTGCCGGACTTGGTCTCGGCGCAGGCGAAGGTGACTCGGGCGATGCCAAGGGCGATGGCGGCAACGCCAAGGCCGACAGCGGCGACGCCGATGCCGATTCCGGCAAGGCCGACGCCGGTAGCGGTGGCGACAGCGGCGACACCGAAGGCGGTGACGCCAAGGGCGATGGCGGCGACGGCATCGACGCATTCGTACCGGTCATCCCGGTGCTGAACTTCGGTGAAGGCGGCGATGCCAAGGGCGACGGCGGCGACGCTGATTCCGACACCGGCCGCGGCGGCGACGCCGATTCCGGCGATGCAGACGCCGACAGCGGCGACGCCAAGGCGAACGCCGGCGATGCCAATGGCGATACCGGTGATGCTCTCGGCTTCGGCCTCGGCGCAGGCGTCGGCTATGGCGAAGGCAATGGCGACGGCGAAGGCAATGGCGGCGGCGGCGGCGGCGGCGGCGCAGGCACCGGTGGATCCGCAACGGCAGGTGCCGCAACTGGCGGCGCAAGCACTAGCGGTAGCGCCTGGGCATATGGCGACGGCGACGGCGGCAACGCACTGAGCGGCGCCTGGGCTGACGGCACGGGTGGCAACGCCACTGGTGGCGGGGCCTGGGCTGGCGGCGGCGGCGGCGGCGGCACGGTCGGCGAAGCCTGGGCTGGCGCCGGTGGTGCAGGCGGCGAAGGCGGCATGTGGGGCTCGCAGAACGGCGACGACGGCTATGTCACCGGCGAGAGCCATGCGAGCGCCGATGCCATCATCGACACCAGTGCCTTCAACCAGCAGATCGTGATGGGTGCCAACCTGCAAGGCAATACGGTCGACATGACCGTAGTGGGCGGCAACTTCCACGAGACGCTTACGGGCGAAGACTCCAACGACCACAGCACGCTCTAAGCCATCGGCATGAGAGTTCCGCCTCGCGGAACCAATGAGCCGGACTGCGCGGGGTATCCCCGCGCAGTCCATCTTGGCCGGTGGAGCATGTGCAGCCTCACCGTGCCTGAACTCCGGGCGGAGGCACCGTGATGTATGCCGTGTATTTTGATAGGATCACCGAGACGATCGCGCACTTCGTCGGCCTGTTCGACACGGCCAGCGAGGAGGCACGCCTCAAGCAGGCCTATGACGAATTCCGGGCAAAGCAGGAAGCCGAAGAGCAACTGCCCGAGCACCAGACGGCCGCAATCAAGGTCGACACCTCCCATTCCCTCGAGGATTTCGATCCGAGCCTGAAGTACATCGGCGTAAGGCCCGAAATCGAAGAACTCACGGTCTGGTCGAAGGTCACGTTCACCCCGCCGGATGTCGACGTCCCCGACGGACCATTCCTGCGCAATTTCGCTCATTCTCCCGATCCCACGACGGTCGGGTCGGGCGGCGTCGTCCTGCCTCAAATCGAGCCGCCGGGCGATTTGGCCGTCATCATCAATCAGGAGATCCGGCTTTCCGACAACGACTATGTTGGCTTTGGCGGCAGCGGGCTGAAGTTCACCCCACCACCAGTCGATGACACCCCGATGACCGATCTGCAACAGGCCGCGGCCGACCTGTCGCCAATCGACGACCTGACCCTTCCAGGCACCACCGAAGAGATGGCGAGCTTCGTCACGACAGCCATCGCGCGGTTCGACAGCTTCGATGCCGACGACCATGGCAACGCGGACGTCTTCACCACCAAGGGCGAGACGATCGAAGGCACCTACATGAATGGTCAGTTGGTCGACGAGGCCGACGTTCCGAAGATGGAAGACCACGTCAACTTCCTGAAGGAAGAGGACGAGGACGCCAAGGGACCGGACGCACCGCTCGACACCAGCGTTTCCCCGGAATCAAGCGACTTCATGGACGGCTGGGGCGACGGCACGGCAAACCCGAGCGTCGAGATCAGCACGGGTGGCAACACCGTCATCAACAACGCCGTGGTCGTCAACGAATGGGTCTCGGCCGAAGTCGTGGCCGTCATGGGTGACCATTTCTCGGTCAACGCGATCGTCCAGATCAACGCCTCCTGCGACGCCGACAGCATTGGCGCGGCAGTCGGTGGTTGGCCTTTCGATCCGGGTGGCCAGGACCAGAGCTTCAACATCGCGATGTTCAAGCACATCGATCCCTCGGCAGGAGAAGTCGACGCACCCTCCGAGGCGCCGCCCAGCTTCCCCGCCTACTACGTGGTCACCGAGATTTCGGGCGACCTGATCATGATGAACTGGATCAACCAGTACGCATTCATCACCGACAACGATGTCTGCATCGCCTCCTCGTCCGGCGTGCAGTCGGTCGTCTCGACCGGCGACAATGTCGCCTTCAACGGCGTCAGCCTGAACGAACTGGGCAACTACTACGATCTGATCATCATCGGCGGCAACATCTACGACGCCAGCATCATCCACCAGCTCAACCTTTTGATCGACAACGACATGATCGGCGCGGTCGATGGCTTCTCGACATCAGGTGAAGGCTCAGCCTCGACGACCGGCAACCTGCTTTGGAACCAGGCCAGCATCATCAATGTCGGCAATGGCAACGACGACGAGCATTTGCCCGGCTACTACAAGAAGGCGGCCGACAATCTGGCGAGCGGCAACGACGAGTTGCCGAACGCGGTCTTGCATGACAGTGCCTTTGACGGCATCGGCGTGCTGCGCGTGCTCTACATCTCGGGCGACGTCTACAATCTGCAGTACATCAAGCAGACGACCGTGGTGGGCGACAGCGACCAGGTCGCGCTCGCCATGAACCAGATGACCGCCAACCCCGACACGGAATGGACGATCACCACCGGCGGCAACCAGTTGGTCAATGATGCGACCATCGTCGACGTCGATGGCTACTCCAAGATCTACGTCGGCGGCGACAGCTATTCCGACGAAATACTGATCCAGGCAAACCTGGTCTCCAGTGATCCGGATCTGGGTGAGCAGAACCCCGACATACTCGTCACCGAAGCCGTCGCTTTTCTCGACGACGGAGGCGACGACACGGGTGATGCCGCGCTTGCCAATCCGATCGTACCGCAACCCGCAGATTCCGCGTCGGCTGACGTCATGCAGCACATGCTGGGCTAGTCGACCAAGAGGGGCATAAGATGACCGACGACCGTGAAGGCTGGAGTGGTTTTCAGAACGTGCCGGACGACGGCGACAGTCAGGACAGCCCGCAAGCGCGTCCACGGTCATCGGAGCCCAGGCCCTTGCCACAGGCGCGGCTGTCGAACGCGGTAGCTCCCCAGGAGCAGGCGCTGGACAGGCTGGAGCGGTACATCGAAAACGTGGTGGGCGAGTTGCGCGACGTCGCTGGCGACAAGCCGGAAGCCAAGGCCACCCCGGCAGAACGGGCGTCGCCGGAGGCCCGGGCGCCCGCTCCGCAATCTCCCCAGGCCCATGCCAATGCGGCACCCACTCCCCAAGCTCCTCAAGCGGATGCCAAGGCGACAGTCGCGCCGCAATCTCCACAGCCGAGCGCCAAACCGGCGTACACTGATCAGCCATCCGAGAGGCGGTCTGAGCCCTCGATCATACCTCCGGAGCGGAGCGCTACGGCTCAACGCCCCCAAGCGTCTGCCCCCGCCGAAGCAGCACCGGGCACGCGGCCTCAACCGGCCACACGTGCAACTCCGGAGGAACCCATTGCTGCGCCCCAACGCCAGGCTGCGGCCCCTCAAGTGAGGCCAGAGTCCAGAGAGGCGTCTCAGCCGGCTGCATCGGCTCCCCCTCGCCCCGCGATGCGGGTAAGCGAACCGCAGGGACCGGCAAAGACCGAGATGAAAGACACCTCGATGCCAGTCGGCAAGGTGATCGACGCTGACAGCGGCCCGATCAAGGCGAAAGAAAAGCTGCCTGAAGCCAAGGGTCCGAACGGCGGCGACGTCGATGGCGGTGGCGGCGGGGGTGGCGGCGGAGGCGGCGGGGGTGGCGTCTTCCACAAGCGCCTCGGCCCGATCGACTTCTCGGCCTCGCTCAAGACCGGCCTGAAGGTTGTCAAGCGCAACCTTCTCATCGTCATGCTGTTCACGCTGGCCAGCAACGTGCTGGTGCTGGCGATCCCGCTCTACCTGTTCCAGATTTCCGATCGCGTGCTGACCAGCCGGTCCGTCGACACGCTGGTCATGTTGACGGTCGTGATCGTCGGCGCTGTAGTCCTGCAGACCATCTTCGACGCCATTCGCCGCCTCATCCTGATGCGGACGGCCGTCGAGGTCGCTGCCCAATTGGGTGCGCCGATCCTGAGTGCCGCGGCGCGCGCCGCGCTGCACAGCAACGGCCGAGAGTACCAGACCCTGAGCGACCTGCAGCAGCTGCGCTCATTCCTGGTATCGGGCACGCTGCTGACGCTGCTCGATGCACCATTGGCGCCGCTCTTCGTGCTCGCCGTATTCCTCGTCCATCCGCATCTCGGCTTCATCGTGGTCACCACCTCGCTGATCCTGCTGGTCATCACCATCATCAACCAGCGCTCGACCGCGGCCCCATTTGGCGAGGCCAACACCTTCCAGAGCAAAGCCAACCTGCATCTCGACTCGATGTCGCGGAACTCGCAGATCATCAACGCGCTCGCCATGATCCCGGAAGCCGTGCGCATCTGGGGCAAGGACACCGCGAGCTCGCTGCGCGCCCAGGTCATTGCCCAGGATCGCAACATCGCCTTTGCCGCGACATCCAAGGCAACCCGCCTGCTCACCCAGGTCGCCATGCTCGGCTGGGGCGCCCATCTTGCGCTCGACGGCCACCTCAGTGGCGGTATGGTAATTGCCGCGTCGATCATCGCCAGCCGCGCGCTGGGCCCGATCGAAGGCGCCATTGAAGGCTGGAACCAGGTCATCCAGTCACGCGCCGCCTATGGCCGCATCGCCAGCCTGCTGCAGACGTCGCCGCTCAATTTCGAACGGCTCAACCTGCCGCGCCCAGAAGGCCGGCTCGACGTCGAGCGCCTGTTGTTCGTGCCCCAGGGCACCAAGCGCGTCGTGCTCAACGGCATCACCTTCGCGCTCGCTCCCGGCGACTCGCTTGCCGTCATCGGCAATTCGGGCGCCGGCAAAACGACCCTCGGCAAGATGCTCGTCGGATCGATACTGCCGACGTCGGGCAATGTGCGCCTCGACCTGATGGACCTGCGCAATTGGGACCAGCGCCAGTTCGGCGAAAACATCGGCTACCTGCCGCAAGACGTGCAGCTGTTCCCTGCCACGATCAAGGCCAACATCGCCCGCATGCGGGAAGACGTCAGCGACGCCGAGATCTACCAGGCGGCGATGCTTGCCGACGTGCATGAGATGATCGCCACCTTGCCACACGGCTACGAAACCTTCGTCGCCGCCGATGGCGCCCCCCTCTCCGGTGGCCAGAAGCAGCGCATCGCGCTTGCCCGCGCCTTCTTCGGCAATCCCCGCATGGTCGTGCTCGACGAGCCGAATTCCAATCTTGACGCCGCCGGCGACGTGGCACTTGCCCGCGCGCTCCAGCACGCCAAGGAAAACAAGATCACCGTCATCACCATCACGCAGCGACCGGCGCTGTTGCAGAGCGTCGACAAGATCCTGCTGCTGGTCAACGGCACGGTGGCCTTGTTCGGCCAGCGTCAGGACGTGCTCCAGGCGCTTGCGCAGCGTGGGCTGAGCATCGAGGGCGGCTCGTTCGGCCATCAGATTCCTTAAGTAGGGGGCAATGTCATGAGCGACACGGCAATCGTAAAGGTCCACGACCTCGAATGGTACGCCGACGTGCCGCGTTCGATCGGCAAGCAGACCAAGGTCGGCCTACTCCTCATAGCGCTCACCTTCGGCGGCTTCGGCACATGGGCCTTCACCGCCCCACTTGCCGCCGCGATCATCGCCCAGGGCTCGTTTGTCGCCGCAGGTCAGAACAAGATCGTCCAGCATCTGGAAGGCGGCATCATCAAGGAGCTTTTGGTCAGCGAGGGCGACCGTGTTCGCTACGACCAGCCGCTGGTACGTCTCGACGAGACGGCAGCACAGGCAGCCGAGCGGCAGCTCTTCCTGCGCCAGGTACGCCTTGACGCCATCGCCGCCCGGCTGAATGCCGAGATCAGCGGCGCCCCCAGCATCACCTTCCCCGGCAACGTCAGCGACAACATCAACGATCCGGAGATCAAGCCGATCGTCGAAGGCCAGCAGCTGAACTTCACCGCCGCGCGCGGCAAGCTGCAGAGCGAGATCGGCCTGCTCAAGCAGAACATCGCCGCCTACCGCTACCGCGCCGACGGCTATCAGCAACAGCATGACGCCGTGCAACGGCAGCTGGCGTTGATGAAGGAAGAGTATGCCGGCAAGAAGTCGCTGCTCGACAAAGGCCTGCTGCGGGCAACCGAAATCAAGGCGATCCAGCGCGCAATGGCCGATGCCGAAGGGCAGATCGGCCGCCTCGCCGCCGAGGTCTCCGAGATCGGATCGGAAACGATCAAGCTCGAACAGCAGATCAAGCAGGCCGAGGAAGCATACAGGCAGGCAGCCCTCGAGCAGTTGCAGAACCTCGAAGGCGATCTCGACACGATCCGCGAACAGCTGCGCCAGGCGCAGAGTGTGCTCAACCGCGTGACGATCAACGCGCCGGTCGCCGGCACCATCGTGCGCATGTACTACCACACATCGGGTGGCGTCATCGAAAGCGGCAAGCCGATCGTCGAGATCCTGCCGTCCGACGTTCCACTGGTCATCGAGACACTGATCTCGCGCACCGACATCGACAACGTCCGTGTCGGTCAGTTGGCCACAGTGCGGCTCACGGCGCTCAACCGGCGCACCACGCCGGTGCTCGACGGCCAGGTGATCTACGTCTCCGCCGACGCCTTGCCTGACACTTCGGGTCCGGTGGCGCGCGAAGTCTATGTCGCCCGCGTCAGCCTGTCGGCGGACCAGATCTCGCGCGTTCACGGCTTCTCGCCGACGCCCGGCATGCCTGCCGAGGTGCTGGTCCAGACCGAGGAGCGGACATTCTTCAGGTATCTGACCAAGCCGATCGCCGACAGCATGTCGCGCGCATTCATGGAGCGTTGAGCGAGGGGGGAGAAGCCATGTCGTTGAGGGGGACACAAATGCAGGTCGACGTCATTACCGATCTTGAAGCGCTGGCTAAGCTGCAACAGGACTGGGAGCGCCTGTACAAGGCCGACCCGGAGGCGCAGTTCTTCGTCTCGTGGGCATGGCTGGTGCCTTACATGCGCTTCTACAAGGGCGCCTGGTTCGTGCTTGCCGCGCGGCTTGGCGATCCGGGATCGCCTTATGTCGCGCTGATGCCCCTGCGCATGCGCACCCGCATGAGCGGCGCCACCGGGCTGTTCTTCAACGAGATCAGCATGGCAGGCAACAATGCCGCCGACTACACCGGCGCCATCTGTGATCCCGGCCATGCCGAAATGGCGTTGAAGGCCTTCGGCCGCCACGTCGCCCAGATGGGCTGGGCGCGGCTCAATCTCGAAAACCTGCGCATGTCGCGGGAGCGTGTCTTCGCCTTCATCGGCCAGTTCTCGCGCGATATCTTTGCCATGCGCGAGTTCAGCCGCGTCAATGCAGCCGACAATGTCGACAACTGCCGCTGCTTCGCGGCCGCCCTGCCCGACACATTCGACGGCTATCTCGAAAACGTGCTGAGTACCAACACCAGGCAGAAGCTGCGGCGCTTCCTGCGCAAGGTCGATGCTGGCGAGCTGCGCATCACCCGCGCAGATGCCGACACCTACGAGCGCGACATCGATACGCTGCTCGAACTCTGGCGGATAAAATGGGGCGCCCGCAAGGGCGACCGGCTGGCCTCCATCCTGCACAACAATCGCCGCGTGCTGCGCGACAGTTTCCGCAATGGCACACTGTTCCTGCCGGTCCTGTGGCAGGGCGAGCGGCCGCTGGGCGCGCTCGCCATCTTCGTCGACCCGGTCAAGAAGGCATTGCTCTTCTTCATGGCCGGCCGCGACGAGACCGTGACCTCCATTCCCGCCGGCCTGATCCTGCATGGCCACTGCATCAAGCTGGCCATCGAGAACGGCCTCACCACCTATGACTTCCTGCGCGGCGA